>Ga0214921_10005893_pt1 | contig 17092 bp, 12 predicted proteins | sample LL1505_MetaG_FD_177992 | JGI IMG/M metagenome (GOLD analysis project Ga0214921, IMG submission 177992) | Freshwater microbial communities from Lake Lanier, Atlanta, Georgia, United States - LL-1505 | ecosystem: Environmental > Aquatic > Freshwater > Lake | place: USA: Georgia | collected...
ATTTCAAATAGCAGTAGTTGATTGGCTTAAAAGTTGGAAGCAAGCACCAGATATAGTGCATTGTCATGACCATCAAGCTGGTTTAGTTCCTTTTATGATGAAGTATTGTTATGCTTATCAACAACTAGCATCCATTAAAACTATTTTAACCATCCACAATGCACAATATCATGGCTCAATTGGATGGGATAGAACAAATTTAATTCCAAAATGGGATACCTGGAAAAGGGGCATGCTTGAATGGGATGGATGCATTCATCCTTTGGCTAGCGCAATTAAATGCGTAGACAAAGTGACCACGGTGAGTCCAACTTATTTGCAACAACTTAAATATCAATCCAATGGTTTGGAGGCCTTATTTGAATATGAACAAGGAAAATGCATTGGTATTTTAAATGGGATAGACAATGAGGTATGGAATCCTGATACAGATCCAATGATCAACTATCATTACCACCTTCAAAATTTTGAACATGAAAAGCAAAAAAATAAATTAGAAATTTGCACAAAATTTCATTTGGACTTTAATAAGCCTTTGATAGTTTTCATTGGCAGATTAGTGTATGAGAAAGCAGCTGATATTTTACCTGGTGCAATTCAACATGCATTAGACAAAACCAATTGTGGTGCAAATTTTTTATTGATTGGGGCAGGAGAAACCCAAGTAGAATCTGCTTTAAATTATTTGGTGCAATTGTATCCTGGGGTCTATAATACCTATATAGGTTACGACGAAAAAATTGGACATGAAGCCTATGCTGCAGCAGATTTTTTATTAATGCCTAGTAGGATTGAGCCATGTGGTTTGAATCAGATGTATGCACTAAGGTATGGAACAATTCCAATGGTGAGAGATACGGGAGGATTGCATGATACTGTCATTGATATGGGAGACGAAGGTGGGTTTGGTATTCGATTTTTAAATGCCAATGAAGCAGATATAGTGCATGCAATAGAAAGAGCGATCGAAGTGTACAAGCATAAATCAAAGATGAAACAAATGATCACAGATGCCATGTCGATTGATCATAGTTGGGAATCTGTTGTGAATACGTATCAATCTGTTTATGAATCTATTGTTTTAAATTAAACGCTAGTATATGTCTAATTTTGCTAAAGAAACAGTTTCCATCATTTTAGGTGGAGGTGCAGGGTCAAGGTTATCCCCTTTAACGGCAAGTCGTTCAAAGCCTGCTGTACCTATTGCTGGAAAGTATCGTTTAGTGGATATACCTATTAGCAATTGTATTAATAGCAATTTGAATCGCATTTTTGTATTAACACAGTTTAATTCGGCTTCTTTAAATCAACATATTAAGAACACCTATCATTTTAGTGCATTCAGTTCTGGATTCGTAGATATCCTAGCTGCAGAGCAAACGCCAGATAATCCTGGATGGTACCAAGGTACTGCTGATGCCGTTAGACAGTCCCTGAGACATTTAGATAAAATGGACTTTGAATATGTACTTATTTTAAGTGGGGATCAATTGTATCAAATGGACTTTAGCAAAATGATTGAAGCACACAAAAAAAGTGGTGCTGCATTATCTATCGCGACTATTCCCGTTGGTGAAAGAGAAGCGCCAGAGTTTGGTATACTAAAATCAAATGATGAAAATGTGGTCACTTCATTTATTGAAAAACCAAGTAAAGATGTTTTATCAGCATGGACAAGTGATACAGGGGAGCAAATGCAATCACAAGGCAGAAATTATTTGGCTTCTATGGGTATTTATGTTTTCAATAAAGACATTTTATATACACTTTTAAATGAGGTGCATGCCAAAGCAACAGATTTTGGAAAAGAAATCATTCCAGATTCAATTGCGCATTATAAAGTGATTAGTTATCAATATGATGGTTATTGGACTGATATTGGAAATATTTATTCTTTTTTTGAAGCAAATATTGCCTTAACTGCAGACATTCCGCCATTTAATCTATTTGACAGTGCAAAAACAATTTACACAAGGTCAAGAATGCTACCTCCTGCAAAAATTAGTGGCACCATCATCAATAAAGCCATTATTGCAGAAGGATCTATCATTCATGCAAAAGAAATTAAACAATCTGTAATTGGTATAAGATCTAGAATTGGAGAAGGGACAGTGATTAAAAACGCCTATATCATGGGTTGTGATTATTATGAAACCATTGAACAAATTCATCAAAAAACCCTGTCCGGGAAACCTATTTTAGGTATTGGCGAACGATGCATCATCGAAGACGCTATTGTAGATAAAAACTGTTCTATAGGCAATGATGTACATATTAAAGGGGGTGCACATTTAGAAAAAGTGGATCATCCTTTATATACCATTAAGGATCACATCATTGTCATAAAAAAAGGGGCAATCATACCTAACGGGTATAAAATTTAATAATACATTCGAACAATTATAAATAAGAAAAACAATGAATACAGCTTATACCGGCGAGAAAGTAAAAATGAGTTTCTGGCAAATTTGGAATATGTGTTTTGGATTTTTCGGAATTCAATTTGGATGGAGTTTACAAATGGGCAATATGAGTGCGATCTATGAATTCCTTGGTGCAGCACCCGATGAGATCCCAGGATTGTGGTTGGCAGCTCCAATGACGGGTTTGATTGTGCAGCCGATCGTTGGTTATTTGAGTGATAGAACATGGCATCCAAAACTTGGAAGACGACGTCCCTTCTTTTTAATTGGGGCTATTTTAAGTTCCGCATTATTATTTGTAATGCCTAATTCTCCCACTGTATGGATGGCGGCTGGGGTCTTGTGGATTTTAGATTCAAGTATTAACATTACGATGGAACCATTCAGGGCTTTTGTGGCAGATAATTTAAATGAAAAACAACGTTCATTTGGTTTTGCTATGCAGAGTATGTTTATTGGATTGGCATCTTTCATTGCAGGTTACTTGCCTCAGTTATTAGCGAATTGGTTTGATGTGTCTAGAGATAAAATCAATGGATCTATTCCGCAGAATATTTTAATGTCTTTCTATATTGGGGGTGCAGTATTTTTCGTATCTGTTTTATATACTATTATTACTAGTAAAGAATATCCTCCTTCTAATCCTTCAAAAAAGGAAGATACTGAAACACCTCAATTAGGTATAGTACAAGAAATAATACATTCTATCAAACACATGCCTATACAAATGAAAAGGTTGGCATTGGTTAATTTCATTACTTGGCCTGGTTTGTTTTTAATGTGGTTTTATTACAGTACAGGTGTGGCAACCCAGATTTTCCATGGTGACCCAGCTACTAATAGCGAAGTTTTTACATTAGGATTAGAGCACGCTAATACAACTTCTGCAATTTTGAATTTGGTGACTTTTGGATTTTCATTTACGCTACCATTTTGGGTGAGTCGTATCGGGAAAAAATATACACATACTCTATGTTTAATGATAGGTGGCTTGGGCTTGGTTTCAGTCTACTTTGTAGATCAACCTAATCTTTTATATGTTAGTATGGGATTAGTAGGTATTGCTTGGGCATCTATTTTATCTATGCCTTATTCAATGCTTGCAGGCTTCATTCCTGAACATAAAATGGGGATCTACATGGGTATCTTTAATTTCTTCATCGTATTACCTGAAATCATAGCATCCTTATTTTTTGGAAAAATCATGTCCACCTATTTAAACAATGATCGATTAATAGCTGTATTAATTGGGGGGTGCTTGTTAATTTTAGCAGGGTTGGTTTGTGCTATTATTATTAAGGAAGAACAGCGAGAAGCATAGTTTTTTTAGCAGACATTTTTAAATTCATTTTCAAGAATCATTTTTATGAAAAGATCATTATATGTGCATGTTTTAAGTGTTATTGGATTTTTATTATTGACAATACAGACTAATGCTACCGAAGCTTATCCTAGTAATTGGTTTGTCAATATGAAGTACAATCAAGTACAAGTTCTATTAAGATCAACAGATGCAGATTTTAGTAAAGCAACTATTGCAGTTAATTATCCCGGTGTAAAAGTTCTAAAAATACATCATTTTGAAAATGGACATTATATAGCAGTAGATTTAGAAATTGGTGCGATCGCGAAACCTGGTAATGTTCAATTAAAAATTACAGCTACTGGTAAGACAACTAATTTTAATTGGCCTTTACTTCCAAGAAGAAAAAACAGAGGTGTTGATTTTGCACAAGGATTAAGTGCTGCCGATTTGATTTATTTTTTAATGCCTGATCGTTTTAGTAATGGCGATCCAACTAATGATCAAATTCCTGGATTAAAAGACCAGTCCTTAAACAGATCAGAAATCTTTTTAAGACATGGAGGGGATTTGCAAGGTGTGGCCAAACATTTGGATTATATGCAAAAGCTAGGGGTAACTTCTTTATGGATGACACCCGTTGTAGAAATGATATGCCTGATAGAACTGAACATGGCTATGCTGCAACCAATAACTACAAAACAGAAACCAGATTTGGTGGGGACAAAGCTTATTTAGCATTAAGTGATAGTTTGCATAAAAGAGGGATGAAATTAATTCAAGATATTGTGTACAATCATTTTGGAAGATTTCATTTTTTAGTGCAAGACGCGCCAGATAAAAACTGGTTGCATCAATGGCCAACTTATACTCAAACACATTATAGAGAACAAGCCGTTTTTGATCCATACCATTCGGCAGCTGATGCGAAACGAATGATAGACGGTTGGTTTACAACAGAAATGCCAGATATCAATCATGAGCATCCAATGGTCGAAAAATACTTGACGCAAAATGCCATTTGGTCGGTTGAAACTTTTGGCGTGGACGCATTTAGAGTAGATACCTATAAGTACTGCAATGTAGAGGTGATGAATCGTTTGAATAAAGCATTATTAGACGAGTATCCTAAAATATTTACATTCGGAGAATGCTGGGTGGATGGGGTAGCATCACAAGCATATTACGTGGAGAACAATTTTAATCTCCCTTTTAAAAGTAATTTAAAAGCAACTTCAGATTTTAGTTTGCTTTTTGGAGGTATCATGCCAGCATTGAATGAGGCCAATGGTTGGTCAACCGGGGTCATCAAATTATACAATACTTTGGCGTCTGATTTTTTATATAAAAAAGCCAATAACAATGTCACATTTTTAGACAATCATGACATGACAAGAATCCATTCTTCCTTGGGAGAAAGTATTCCAAAAACCAAGATGGCTTATGCATGGTTGTATACATGTAGAGGCATCCCTCAATTATATTATGGGTCTGAAATTTTGATGAAAGGGATTTCGAATCCTGATGGTTGGGTAAGACTTGATTTTCCGGGAGGATGGGAAGGAGATCAAAAAAATGCATTCACAGAAACTGGTTTATCTAGTGATGAAGCAGACTTTTTACATTATGTACAAGCACTTGGTTCGTATCGTACAAAATCTTCGGCACTTAAGACTGGGGATATGATGCAATATATTCCTGAAGATGGATTGTATGTGTATTTTAGATATGACAGTAACCAAACCATCATGTGTGTCATGAATACAGACAATAAATCAAGAAATGTTAACTTGTTAAAATATGCTGAAAGAACAACTGGATTTTTAGGTGGGAAAGAGATCATTTCTGGAAATCAAATTGGAACATCATTTTCGATTCCTGCAATGAGTATGCAAATAATAGAATTAACTAAGTAACTATGTCTAAATACGAAGCATTACATTTTGTAGATACTGCACAAGCAGTATGGAACTATTCGCTCTTTACTGACGAAGATGTGCATGCTTTTCAACATGGGACACATTCTACTTTATACCAATTATTTGGCAACAAACAGATTGAAGTATTGGGTGTACATGGAACTTATTTTAGTGTGTGGGCTCCAAATGCCACTGCAGTTAATGTTACCGGAAATTTTAATCATTGGAACAATGAGGCGCATCCATTAAAAGTAAGACTAGATGCTTCTGGTATCTGGGAAGGTTTCATTCCAAATGTTGGACATGGGGAGGTTTATAAATACCATATTCATGGCTATAAAGGGGTGAAATTAGATAAGGGAGATCCCTATGCACACTTTTGGGAGTTAAGGCCAGAAACAGCATCTATTACATGGCAGACAGCCTATCAATGGAAGGACCAGCAATGGTTGGAGGATAGAAAAATCAAGAATAGAATAGACCAACCTTATTCGGTGTATGAAGTCCATTTGGCTAGCTGGATGCGACCAGATAAATTCAATTCTGATAGGTTTAACAGTTATATTCAATTAATCGATTTATTGGTGCCTTATGTAAAAGAAATGGGCTTTACACATGTAGAATTAATGCCTGTGATGGAACATCCATTTGATGGTAGTTGGGGTTATCAAGGTGCAGGATTTTTTGCACCCACTTCTAGGTTTGGGAATCCGCAAGAATTTGCAGCATTAGTTGATGCTTTTCATCAAGCAGGTATTGGGGTGATTTTGGACTGGGTGCCATCTCATTTTCCATATGATAGTCATGGATTATTTATGTTTGATGGTGCCAATACCTATGAGTATGCAGACATGCGAAAAGGATTTCATCCAGATTGGAATTCATATATTTTTAATTACAAAAGAGGCGAGGTCAAGTCTTTCTTAATTAGTAGTGCTAAGTTTTGGTGTGATCAATTTCATATTGACGCGCTAAGAGTGGATGCAGTAAGTTCTATGTTAAGATTGGATTATAGTAGAGAAGAAGGACAATGGGAACCCAATGAATTTGGAGGGAATGGTAATATAGAAGCGATTGAATTCATCAAAGATTTAAATATCACTTTATACCGAGATTTCCCAGAAATACAAACCATTGCCGAGGAGGCATCAGATTGGCCAGGCATAAGTCAGCCTGTGTTTATGGATGGATTGGGTTTTGGAATGAAATGGATGATGGGGTGGATGCATGATACTTTGGACTATTTTAAACTAGATCCTATCATGCGTTCTGGAGCGCAGGATAAATTTAGTTTTTCCATGATGTATTATTACGATGAACATTTTATGTTGCCATTAAGTCATGACGAAGTAGTGCATGGAAAAAGCCCCATGTTGTATAAAATGCCAGGTGATGAATGGCAAAAATTTGCAAACCTTAGATTGATGTATTCCTATATGTTTTTGCACCCAGGTGCGAAACTATTATTCATGGGGAATGAATTTGCTGTTACAAAAGAATGGGATTTTCAGTCAGAATTACAATGGGACTTATTGCAATATCCAAGTCATGGTGGCATGAAACATTGTGTACAACAATTAAACGCTTTATACAAAGAAAATCCTGCTTTGTATGAACTACAATATGAAACGAGGGGATTTGAATGGGTGGAAATGAATCAACGTCAAGAGGGGATTATTGCATTTAAAAGAAATGGGAAAGATCACAAAGAATCAATTTTAGTGGTCTTTAATATGACACCTGTTCCTAGGTATCATGTGCCGATTCATGTATATGGCAAAACCAATTGGGAGGAAATATTCAATTCTGATGCCAAAGCTTTTTGGGGTACAGGTAACATAAATAATAAGGATGTACAAGGCGTATCGGTAGATGGCACCAATGAATGGCAGGTATTACATCTACATTTACCACCCTTAGCCGCAATTGTTTTGAAGTAAAGCACATTTTTTTGCAAGTTTTGCACATTGTGGAAATCTGGGAATAAGTTAACAATTTGTTTAAATAAGGGTTGGACCTTTGTATCATAATCAAACCCTGTGTTATGAAAACAAGTAACAAAGCTTTAATGTATGATGCTGTATCAGAAATGATACAATTACATGCATTTGATCATTTATTAGATGCGGAGTTGGCAATTTTCAAAAATGTATTAAATCAATGGGTTGCAGAAGAGCATGAGACTGCTTTAAATGATAAACTTTTTGTTTATCTGAATAAAGTAAACTTCTTTGTAGAAAATATTTCTCCTGCAGCAATTCAATTATGGTTTTATGCATTGTCTTATAATAATTTTTCTATATTGAATGTTGGAACTGCATTACAAGACAACAATATTGAAATGACCTATTAAAATAGTTGGGTTTCAAGTAAAAAAAAGACCACTCAAATTGAGTGGTCTTTTTTTTATAAGTTGGTATTGGGTTAGAATAATCCACCTTTTTTCAAAGTTGTTTTTCCTTCACCAATTTTGAAACCATTATTGTACACTTCTACTAGGTATTCGCCTTCAACAAACTTAGCACTTTGTTTGATATCATAGCTAACTGGTAATATAGCATTTTGAACATATTGTACTGCAATTTTATTTGAATACGCTTTAGTGCCATCTTCTCTAGTATTGATTTTACCGCCTTCTGTAAAGCTTACACCATTTGGCGCAGTGATACAAACGTATAAATCTTGAGTACCAGATGGGGTGATTTTATTTTTGTCAATTTGGAAAGACAAACGAATGGTATTCGCACGCTTTGCAGATTTTGTTACTTTTTCAGTTCCGTCATCTTTTACTCTTACAGCTTGAATGCTAAAAGAAGAAGCATGTAAAGTTGAACCTAGATCTTGTAATCTTTCCTTCTCTTTTGTTGTGGAATTTAGATTGGTATTTAGGTTTGTATTTTCAGTCGTTAATACTTCATTCTTAACAGTCAATACTTTATTCTCTTCTTGTGCTTTTGCTAAATCAGAGAATAAACCAGCTACTTTACCATTTAATTCGGCAATCATAGATTTAGCTTCTGCTAATTCTTTATCAGTTGCTTCCTTTTTACGTAAGATATTGCTGATATTTGATTTCAGTTGTTGAATATCATTTGATTTAGACAATAAATCACCTTGTAATTGGGTGTTTTGTTGTGTCAAAGAATCTGCTTTAGCAGAAACAGCTATAAAATCTGCTTGAATCGCATTCTTAGCACTATCTAAGTTATTTACTTGTGTGGTGTAATTCGTAATAATTTCTGTCTTAGAGGTGCTAAAGTAAATCCATGAACCGATAAGGGCAATTGCCAATAAGCCAATAATAATTTTCCCTCCGTTACCTGAAGTTTCGTTGCTCATAAGAAAATGTGTTTATTTATTTGCAAATATATTAAAAAAACAGCATTCCTGTATATCTTTGAAGATGCCTATTTCCAAAATTTTATCCAATTGGAAAAATAATGTCTTCGACGCAGTCTATTGGCTGGAGGGGGAAGAGTCTTTTTATATAGATCAGTTGGTACAATATGCAGAACACAAATTACTGCCAGAGGCAGAACAAGCCTTTAATTTGACTGTTTTTTATGGCAAAGATGCAGATTGGGCGGAAGTAATCAATGCTTGTAAACGTTATCCTGTTTTTGCAGAAAAGCAAGTGGTAATTATTAAAGAAGCGCAACACATGAATTCATTGGATAAATTAGTCTCCTATATTGAAAATCCATTGAACTCAACCATACTTGTGGTGGCCCATAAGGACAAAAATGTAGATGGACGATCCGCCTTGGCCAAATTACTCAAAACCAAAGCTGTTGTTGTTAGTACAAAAAAAATGTACGATAATAAATTACCTGAATGGGTGAATCAGTGGGTGGCAGACAATGGCTATCAAATTAACCCTAAGGCGGTTCAGATCATTGTGGATCATATTGGCAATGATTTAAGCAGGATTAAAAATGAATTAGAAAAATTGATGGTGAATTTAGGGGATCGAAAAAAAATCACCGAAGACGATATCGAAAAATATATTGGCATTAGTAAGGAATTCAATGCTTTTGAATTCCAAGATGCCATTGCAAATAAAAAATTCTCTAGGGCCATTCAAATGATTCAATATTTTGAATCTAATCAAAAAGCGGCGCCCATCCAGTTGATTCTTCCAACCCTTTATGGTTTTTTTAGTAAATTATATGCAGTTTATGGATTAGGAACCAATGACGAAAAAAGAATCATGGCGGAAGTAGGGTTGAATTTCTTTTCAATTAAAACCACCATGGCAGCTACCAGACATTATAATTATGCTAAAGTGGAACAAATACTATTGTTAATCCATGAATACAATTTGCGTGTATTAGGCATCAACGATGCAAGTAATACTGATGCAGACTTATTAAAAGAATTGGTCGTTAAAATAATGTCTTAATCTAATTTTCTTCGTACTTAGCTAAGATTGATGATGCAGTTATTTTGTCTTGATGTAGTTGGTTTTTTAATGCGTCTAAACCGTCGAACTTGACTTCGCCTCTTATAAATTCATAGACCATCACTGTAATAAATTGTTCGTAAATGTCTTGATCGAAATTAAAAATATTGACTTCAATTACTTTCTTTTGACCATCCACTGTTGGGCGAATCCCAATATTCATCATTCCATCCAATATCACATTGTTGGTGCATTCCGCCTTCACTTTCACAGCATAGACACCATTTGCTGGAATCAACTTCTCCTCGTCATTGATGTGTAAATTAGCGGTAGGATACCCAATTGTTCTACCTAATTGATTTCCTCTTACTACAAAACCTTCAAAGCAGTAGGCATAGCCTAATAAATCATTGGCCTTTTTGATTTGTTGTTCAGAGATATAATTTCTGATCAAAGTAGAACTTATTATTTCATTTTGAACAAGCTGCTCAATGATTTCTTCTACCTGAAAATGCAATTTAGCACCCATTGTTTTCAATAATTCAATATTTCCATTTCTGCCTTTTCCAAAATGATGATCATAGCCTACAATGACAGTATTGGGTTTAAAATAATGGAATAAAAAATCTTCCACATACTGATCTGCAGTCATATTGGAGAATTGGTAATCAAAATTGATGATTACAAGGTGGTCTATCCCGGCAGCCTCCAATAATTGAATCCTTTCTTTGATACTAGTTAGCTGCTTTATTTCTCCAGGTACAGAGGAAATGACTTTTCTTGGATGTGGATGAAATGTGATGATGATGGTTTCTCCCTGTACTTTTTGAGCCAATAGCTTCATTCTTTGAATGATTTGTTGGTGTCCTTTATGAACGCCATCAAAAGCGCCCATTGTTACAATGGCGTCCTTAAATTGGGGCAGGGAACTTAAATCGTAGTGAACCTTCATCTTTATCTTGTAAATAAGGTACAAATGTAAAACAATTGTACCTTTGTTGTAAAATCAATTTATAGCCATGTCACTGTATGCTCAGCGCGGCGTTTCCGCTCAAAAAGAAGAAGTTCATGCCGCCATTCAGGATTTAGACCAAGGCTTGTATCCAAATGCTTTTTGTAAATTATACGCCGATTTTTTAGGGGGCAGTCAAGACCATATTAATATCATGCATGCCGATGGTGCAGGTACAAAAAGTATTTTAGCTTATTTATATTGGAAAGAAACTGGTGATGCCTCTGTTTGGAAAGGTATTGCACAGGATGCTATTGCAATGAACCTGGATGATTTATTATGCGTGGGTATCTATGATCAAATTTTATTTTCTTCTACGATTGACCGCAACAAATTATTAATCACTGGAGAAGTGATTAGTCAGGTGATCAATGGCACACAAGCTTTTTTTAATACACTAAAAGATTTTGGCGTACAGATTGCTTTTTTAGGAGGAGAAACTGCAGATGTAGGTGATGTGGTAAGAACAATAGCGGTGAATGGAACTATGACTGCAAGATGGCCTAAATCAAAATTAATCACCAACGATCTAATTGCACCTGGGCAAGTGATTGTGGGCTTCTCGAGTTTTGGCAAAGCCAATTATGAAACCGAATACAATAGTGGATTAGGAAGTAATGGTTTAACCAGTGCAAGACATGATATCTTATCGCATCATTATGCCACGGCTTTTCCAGAATCATTTGAACCAACCTTAAAAGACGAAGTTGTTTATTTAGGAAAAAATAGGATGACGGATATGCTTTCTATAGAAGGGTTTGGAGCGATTAGTGTAGGTAAATTATTACTAAGTCCAACACGTACCTACGCGCCACTTGTAAAGGCAATTTTGACCAAACACTTTGATGCAGTTAAAGGGATGATCCATTGCAGTGGAGGTGGTCAAACAAAATGCATGAAATATTTGCCAGGCAATATGCGTATTGTAAAAAATAATTTATTTGATGCGCCTCCTATTTTTAAATTGATACAAGCCAATTCTGGAGCGAATACAAAAGAGATGTACCAGGTATTTAATATGGGCCATCGTTTAGAAATTTTCACAGATGCAAGTGCTGCCGACCATTTAATTGAGATTGCAAAAGGATTAGGTATAGAAGCGCAAGTAGTGGGTTATGTGGAAGCCTATGAAAAAAAGGAATTGATTTTAGAAGGAAGTTTTGGAAAGGAAATTTTTAGCTATTAATTTTAATCTATTAACACGAACTATATGAGTGAAATTGTTGTACAAATTGAACATGCAAATATTTATCAAAGTGGTAGCCTAATTTTGCAGGATGTCTACTTGAATGTTCAAAAAGGTGAATTTGTTTACCTAGTTGGAAAAACAGGTACAGGTAAAAGTAGCTTATTAAAGACTTTATATGGTGAATTGACTTTGACAGAAGGGGTAGGTCATGTTGTAGGTTTTAATTTAAAAGAGATGGACTGGAAAAAATTACCCTTTTTAAGAAGGAATCTAGGGGTTGTTTTCCAAGATTTTCAATTATTGTCAGATCGAAATGTGAACGAAAATTTAAGTTTCGTTTTAAAAGCTACTGGCTGGCAGGATGAACAATTGATTCAACAAAAAATAGACGATGTTTTGAATAAAGTAGGACTTCAGAATAAGGGATTCAAGATGACCTACGAAATGAGTGGTGGGGAGCAACAAAGAGTGGATATTGCTCGCGCAATGTTAAATTCACCAAAAATGATCCTTGCAGACGAACCAACTGGTAGTTTAGACCCTGAAACATCGGATGAAATCATGCATTTATTGTTCCAAATTGCCAAAGAGGATGGAACTGCCATCATCATGGCGACCCATGATTATATGGTCGTAAATAAGTTCCCAGCACGCACCTTGACCACCGAGGGAGGTCGCCTTGTTGAAAAGGGGTAGATTTTGTCCACATTTCAATCTAAATACACCCATTCCCCTTGTCTTTTTGACTGATTTTTCTTATGTTCGCAGACAATTTAAAGCGTTACAAAAGTGAGATTAAAGTCATTAGAAATCAAGGGGTTCAAGAGTTTTGCTGACAAAACCATAGTCAGTTTTGACGAGGGTATAACAGGTATCATTGGACCAAATGGTTGCGGTAAAAGTAATATCATAGATAGTATAAGATGGGTAATAGGAGAATCAAAGATTTCAGCACTAAGATCTGAAAATTTAGACTCATTGGTTTTCAATGGATCTAAAACCAGAAATGCAAGTAGCATGGCAGAAGTGAGCTTGACTTTCGAGAATACTAAAAATTTATTGCCAACAGAATTTAGCACCATCACGGTGACCCGTCGTTATTATAAAAATGGCGAGAGTGAATATCGTTTGAATGATGTTTCTTGTCGTTTAAAAGATATCCATAATTTATTTATGGACACTGGTGTGAGTACAGATAGTTATGCCATTATTGAATTAGGTATGGTGGATGACATTATCAAGGATAAGGATAATAGTCGTCGTAAAATGTTAGAACAAGCAGCTGGGATCACCATCTACAAAACAAGAAAAAAAGAAGCGAAGAATAAATTAGACGCAACAGAGCAAGATTTATCACGTATCGAGGATTTGTTGTTTGAAATCAATAACCAATTAAAGACGTTAGAGAATCAAGCGAAGAAAGCAGAGAAATATTTTGAGATTAAAAAAGATTATAAGGAAACAGCCATTGAATTGGCAATTGCTTCTTTGGAAGGGTTCAATTTAACTTATAAGGAATTAACAGAACAACAAGAAACCGAGACTGATAAGAAGTTTCAATTAGAAGCAGCTATTGCCCTAGAAGAAGCTGCGCTAGAGCAAGAGCGTGTTGTTTTTATTGAAAAGGAAAAAGGCTTACAAAGCATGCAACATGAGTTCAACGAGATGTTGCAGCACTTAAGAACCAAAGAGAATGATAAAAGCTTAGCAGCCCAACGTTTAAATTATTTAAACGATAAAGAAAAAGGATTACAAGAATTCTTAGAGCGTGCAGAAGGTCAATTAAAAACGATTGGAGATTCAATTGAATATACCAAGCTGCAAGTCACTGAGGAAGAAAAAATCTACAATGATTTTAAAAATAGGGTAGACCAATCGCATATTGAATTAACCAATAAGCGTGCACAATTTGACGACCAACGTGGTGTATTAGATGGATTGCGTCAACAGTTTGGTCAGATTCAAAGAAATCAATTTGAGGCAGAGAAGAAAGTTGCCGTATCAGATACTTCGATTCAAAATATTCAAAGAAGCCAAAATCAATTAGATGAGGAGCAATTGCATAGAGCAGAACAAGTAGCTGAACTCACCACACAATTAGCTACTAAAGAAGCTGAATTGGCTTCAAGCAAAGCACATTTAGCTGACTTGTTAGCGCAAAATGAAACAGCGAAAGCGAGTATTTTTGAAACCCAAGAAGCGTTAGAATTATTAAGAACTAAATTAGCAGAACAAGCAAGAATTTTAGATGCTAAGAAAAACGAATATGATTTATTAAAAAGCTTAGTGGATTCAATGGATGGTTATCCGGAGAGTGTTAAATTCTTACACAAGAATACAGGTTGGAACCACAATGCGCCAATTCTTTCTGATATATTATATGTCAACGAAGCATACCGTACTGCAGTTGAAAATGTATTAGAACCTTACTTAAATTATTATGTAGTGAATGATTTAAAGGAAGGTATGCAAGCGGTTCAATTATTGGATGAAAACAAAAAAGGGAAGGCTAATTTCTTTTTATTAGATCAATTAAATGGTGCCAAGGCAGAAGCTGCACCATCAAATACTATTGCAGCATTATCTGTCATTGAGATCGATCCAAAATATGCAGCATTAGCGAATCATTTACTAGGGAATGTTTTTATTGCCGAAAATGAAGCTGCATTAGAAGCAAGTACAACTGGCATGATTTTAGAGAAGACAGGAAAATATGTAAGAGGTAAGTATACTTTAACTGGTGGAAGTGTTGGATTATTCGAAGGAAAGAAAATTGGACGTGCAAAGAATTTAGAAAAATTATTGGAAGACATTCAATCACAAGAAACAGTGGTGAATGAATTGAAGTCTCAAATTCAAGTGAAGCATGAGTCTGTTTTACAGTACAACGAGTTATTGAAAGAACAAGAGATAAGAACAACAGAACAAAATGTCAATCGTTTAATCAACGATGTGTTTGCAAATAAGAATAGATTAGAAAACTTGCAATCTGCACAAGTAGCTGCAGTAGCAAAGTTGGCCGAACTAGCAGAGAAAATTGGTCAAGAACATGCTTTAATCGGAGATACAAGAACACAATTGACTGAATTGAATGCTTCATTGCAAACTACTCAAGTGCAATTGGGTGATATCGAATTGGCCTACCAAGCCGCAGAGCAAGCGTATCATTTAGCATCTGGGGAATTCAATGAAATGAATTTACAATTGACAAAACAACAGAGCAAAATAGAGGCGCTGCAACAGGAGGTCATCTTCAAGGAAAATCAATTGAATGACTTGCATGCACAAATACAATCCAATACGGTTCAGTTGACAGAAGCATCTACGGCAATTGTAGACAGCAATAATGAATTAGCAACAATTGAGACAGCATTGGTTGAATTATTGAGAAATAAGGAAGCAGAAGAGCTTAAATTAAACGAAGCTGATCAAGCTTATTATACTTTAAGAACCGCCCTACAAGAAAAGGAAAGTACACTAAGACTTCAAGTGAAGTCTAAAGAATTAATCGATCAGTTGATCAATGAGATCAAGGATAAATTAAATAACCTAAAACTACAATTGGCTGGAACAAAGGAAAGATTAAGTGTAGAGTTCAAGGTAGAATTAGAAGAAATTTTAGATCTTGGAAGACAAACTGAGGCAACATTGGAAGAACTTCAGTCTGACGTGGAAAAAATGAAGAAGCGTTTAGAGAATATGGGGGAGGTAAATCCAACAGCAATTGAGGCTTACACCGAAATGAAAAAGCGTTATGATTTTATCTTAGAACAAAAGAATGACTTAGTAACCGCGAAGGAGAGTTTATTATTGACCATACAAGAAGTAGAAGCCACAGCCAATCAAGCGTTCTTAGAAACATACAATACTGCTAGAGAGAATTTCCAAAGAGTATTCAAAGCTTTGTTTACCGAAGAAGACTCTTGTGACTTAATATTAGTTGATCCAACGAATCTTTCAGAAACTGCAGTAGAGATTGTGGCGAAACCTAAAGGTAAGCGTCCATCTTCTATCACACAGTTGAGTGGAGGAGAGCGTACTTTGACTGCAACAGCAATGTTGTTTGCGATTTACTTAATTAAGCCAGCACCTTTCTGTATTTTGGATGAGGTAGATGCTCCATTGGATGATGCCAATGTTGGTAAATTCACTCAAATGATTCAGAAGTTTTCTGATAAATCACAGTTCATTATTGTAACCCACAATAAGCAAACAATGAGTGCCGTGGATGTGATCTATGGTGTGACCATGCAAGAACCTGGAGTCAGTAAATTAGTTCCTGTAGATTTCAGGAGCTTATCAGCATAATTTATCATTGCAGCAATGCGAATCATATAGCTTTAAGTGTCCTCGTTAGCAATTTCGGGGGCGCTTTTTATTTTAAAAATAAGGTCTTGATTAAATCTGTAATTATTTTATTCATATGCTGCTTTCTCTCTTACCTGCCATTTAGCAGAACTCCAGACTATTTTGATAGTGTGACGACGCCTGCCCTAGTAGAAGCAAAAAATGGTAGTATAAATGCTGTATTTCAAGAAGCTGGAGAGCAATATCGAGTGGTATTAGATCCTAGTATCTACCAATCAAAGATTGGAACAAGAATCGAAATCAGGTATGAACTAAGTGCACCTCAACATGCAAAAATCAATCAAGTAATAGGGTATTGGTTGGAGCCAAAAGAAGTACTTAGTGCAATTTGTATTTTAATTGTCCTGCTCATTGCTGCCTATGCAACAACACATCGTCCAGATGCCGCGTCTTTAAAAGAACAAATCGAATTCAAAAAAGAAGACACAGGTAAGTATATCTAATTTAATAATACAAATGATTATTTAGCGAGAATG
>Ga0214921_10005894_pt1 | contig 17089 bp, 14 predicted proteins | sample LL1505_MetaG_FD_177992 | JGI IMG/M metagenome (GOLD analysis project Ga0214921, IMG submission 177992) | Freshwater microbial communities from Lake Lanier, Atlanta, Georgia, United States - LL-1505 | ecosystem: Environmental > Aquatic > Freshwater > Lake | place: USA: Georgia | collected...
TATGAACAATGGCAACTCTGGGTTGCATTGCCTGTCGCATTAACCGCTTTGTTCTTTACCTCTAATTTAATGGCAGCTAGAGCAGGCCGGAGTTGGCAAGCGGTTCGAGATGATGAAATCGGCGCGGCAGTAAGTGGAATACCAGTAGCGCGAACAAAAGTAATTGTCTTTGTAGTTAGTTCTGCAATCGCTGGTCTTGGTGGCGCGCTTTATGGATTGCGAGGATTGGTCGGACCAAGTGTTTATCCCGTTTCACTTTCATTGACATTGTTGACTGCAGCAATCCTTGGTGGAGTCGGAAGCATCGCCGGTGCATTTATTGGCACTTTGATTGTGGTATTCCTCCCCGACCTGATTGATTGGGCCATTTCGGGGATGGCGCTCTCCGAGCAGATCTCAAATTACTTGCCAGCCCTGCTCACCGGGGTATTACTGCTGGCGACGATCATCATTAACCCAGCTGGGGTTATGGGTGCACATCACCATAGGAAGCATTAAGCCACCTCTCAGATTCGGCTAAATTCGCGAAATCTTGGGCGATTTGTCGGATTACCTGTTCACCCTTTGGCAACCTTCTAGTAACTTAGCCTTTGTACCGGCTCAAGCCGTGCCTGCCCGGAGCACCGCGCAGTCAACAGATATAGAAAAGAGTCATCGAAGTGAAAATTCGTGGATCTCAATCAAAAAGATGGCTGATCGGCATTGTTGCTGGCGCAGTTGCGAGCACTCTCGCTATTGCACCTTCGCAAGCAATCCCAGTCCGCTCTGAAGTTGGTGTTAGCGCAACTGAGATTGTGCTTGGCATGCAGTTGCCTCAAACAGGTACCGCCAGCCCGGGTTACAACAAAGTAGATGACGCGATGCGCGCCTACTTTGATTATGTAAATTCAAAAGGCGGAGTAAATGGCCGCAAAATCAAATTAGTAGTTAAAGATGACATTTACAAAGCTGGTCTCACAATTTCTACCGCTTCAACACTAATCAACAAAGACAAAGTCTTTGCAATGGTTGGAAGCGTTGGAACCCAGACTCACATCTCTGTAATTAAAGATATCAATCGTCGTGGAATCCCGGATCTATTTGTAAATAGTGGATACAGCGGATTTTATACCGATCCTAAGAAGTACCCAACATCCTTTGCTGGTCTTGGAACATACGTTGTTGAATCTAAAATCGAAGCAGAGTATTTGAAAGCTAATTACGCCGCCGAACTTGCTGCTGGCAAAGTTGGCGTGCTTTATCAGACTGATGATTTCGGTCGAAATGTACTCGCCGGATTTAAGCAACAAGGCGTAACTTTCCCAGCTGCAAATACTCAAAAATTTGTGGCCGGTAGCCAGGCACTTGGTTTGACGACTCAAGTCAAAGCACTTCAAGCTTCAGGTGTAACACTTGTTGTAATTGCTGCTGTTGCTAACGCAACTGCAATCACAATTGGTACCGCTGCGAAATTAGGTTTTACACCTAAATGGTTAGTAACAAGTGTCGGTTCAGATGCCACCACTTTCAAAACCATCCTCGCCTCCCAAGGAACTTCGGGTGCAGTTGCATCTGCGCTTTTGAATGGTGTTATTTCTGCTTCACACGCTCCATCACCAGGTGAAGATACCGATGAGTATGTAGTTGCATTTAAGAAAATCAATGATGAATTCAACGTTGGCCCAGATAAGACTTGGGATAACAACGTTTTACAGGGAATGAACATAGGTTACTTAACAACTGCCGCTCTTATGGGTGCCGGAAAAGATCTAACTCGCAAGGGCTTAATTGCATATTTGGAGAACAAAGGTTCAACTTTGGGTGGTGCAGCTTTCTCCCCACTTGGATACTCATCAAAGACACATGAGGCGTACAACTCATTCTGGATTGGTGCTTATGACGCAAATAGCGTCTTGAAACCAATTAGCGGAACACGAGTTCTGTACACCACTGATTCTGCTGCTGGTCCAATAACCGTTTCAACATATAAGCGTCCAGCAATCGCTGCTGATGCGCTTCCAAAGGTAGGTTAATTATGAAGAGCACATTGAAGTTACGTTCATTTATTGCTGCATTTGGTAGTGCTGCATTGTTGGCAACAGGATTAGTTGTTGCCACCCCTGCACACGCTGGAATCTGCACAAAAGATGAGACCTCAGGTATCGAAACCTGTATCTCCACATTAAAAGGTGGACAGCAGTACAAATTCATGATTCCAACAAAAAATTACAACGGAACAATGTTCTTCTGGAGCCACGGCTTCCGTCCTTCATTTGATTACCCGACCTACAAAGCACCAACAGGTGTTGAAGGAATGACGGTAGCCAATGCTGGCCCAACTCCTAAGTTGGATTACTCAGCTGAGATGCTTGCCAAGGGATATGGATTAGCAGCTTACGATCGGGCAACCGATGGATTACATGGTTGGAATACTGAAGAGTCAGTTCCACTTCTAAAAGAGTTGGTCGACCTTTCAAAGTTAATTGCCCCAACTACTAAACGGAATGTCATCTGGGGATCATCAGGTGCCGGACCGGTAGTAAATATGTTCGCTGAAAAGTATCCAGAGTTAACTGATGCAGTTGGTTTAGTTGCGCCAGTTGCGACAAATATCTCTCGTCAACTTCAAAGTGGTTGCGATATTTTCTACCTATTAAGCATCTTTGCTGATCCAACTATTAAAGGTTGCGCAGCATTGGGCGCTCCGGGCATTGCCGGACATGGCGCTGCTCTAGGGGAACTTGGGAAAGTCGTCGCATTGCTTACAGCATGGAAAGCAAATCTTGGTGCCCCAGGATTAACTGAACCTGCTTCAGTAGTTGCTGCTAACCCAGCATTTGCTGCAATCCCACAAAGATCAGCACTATTACTGATCGGATTGTTAGCCGGACTTCCACAGAAGAGCACTCATATGGATGGAATCACAACTTCAGCACTAGTTGCTGAGCAGTCCATTAACGCAACTGTGGCAATTTTGGAAAATATTGGTGAAGCAGCAGCCACTGGGATTCTTGCGGGTCAAGCGGTAGCTGAAAAAATTGGTGGCCCTTTCTATGACAACACCAAAACCAATTGGGCCGCATTACTAGATGAGGGTGACGCTGGCCGTTACAACCTCGGATTATCTGGTGATGATGGAATCAATGGAATGTTGGGAGTTTTGGCGCAGATGCCAAGAGTTTCCGCACCTGCTGCAAATGTTGCGAAAGCCGCAGCATTGGATCCGGTTAAGTACACCTCAACTAAACCAACAATTCTTTTGCACAATGAGAATGATCGTTTAGTTTGGCCAGGTCAAAGTGCAGCTTACGTTGCAGAGCGAAATGCAAAGTTTGCACCAACGCTAGCCGCCTACGAATCTGCGCTTTCTGCTTATGAGTCAGCTGTTGTGGCTTATAACAAGAAAATCGCCACTGCTACCTCTGCAGTCTCAAAAGCCAAAACTGCTGCTGCTAAGAAAAAAGCAAAAGCTGCGTTAGTTGCAGCAAAGGCAATAGCTGCTCCAGTAGAGCCGGTCGAGCCAAGTGCTAACGTAATCGCACTTTATGCGATGTCACCTGTTGAGTACACAAAGTACTCAGATGTTGGCTTGCCTGATCTAGCTGATGTTGGAGCCTCATCCGGTGTTGGTCACGAACAATTCACCACAGCACAAGTAATCGCATTTGCTGAAATGTTAGATGCGGCTGCTACAAGTGGAACACTGAACATCACACCGGAATCTTTTGCAATCTTCGGTGCTGCCTTCGGAATAAATGGAGATTTGGATTACCTTCCAATTCCTCTAAAGTACTAATTAAATAACTGCCGTAATGGGCGCTTACCTCGAAAGGGGTAGGCGCCCATTACTCTTTTGCATGTGAATCCAATTCAATCGGCAGAGATCTCATCTGAGGCGCAGATGCAGTTATTTGGTCTGAAATTGGCCCCCCATTTAAAAATTGGGGATTTAGTAATTTTAGAAGGCCCACTTGGAGCAGGGAAAACGCGACTAGCTCAAAGCATTGGTAAAGGTTTGTTAGTTAAAAGCGAAATAACCTCCCCGACTTTTGTGATTGCAAAAAACTATTTAGGGCGAACTCCATTTATTCACGCAGATGCCTATCGATTATTAGATTCACCAATAGGAGGGTTGCAAGATCTAGATCTTGATACCGAAAATAGCGTCACGGTCGTTGAGTGGGGCAAGAATTTTGCAGCACAGTTAAATGATCAATATCTTTTAATTACTATTTCAATTGTTGATGATAGCAAGCGTCAATTGGCGATTAGCAGCGTTGGTGAGCGTTGGAAGAATTTGAATCTATGAAAACTTCTCTAGTAATTGATACCTCAACTCTGCGCACAATTGCAGCTCTAGTTGCGCAAGATGCTGTGATCTGGTCGGGCTTCCATGATGGGGCGACATCTCATGGTGAGGCACTAGGCAAATTAATCGCTGAAGCAAAAAACCAAACAAATTTTAATTCTGTTGATCAAGTAGTAGTTGGAATGGGACCAGGGCCATTCACAGGATTACGAGTCGGAATTGCTTTTGCACGCACCTTCGCAATGGCAAGAGAGATCCCTTGTATCGGCGTTGCTTCACTTGATGCAATTGCAGGGGGAGCCAGTGCGCTAACTGAGATGCGTTCCGATTTTTATGTACTTACTGATGCGCGTCGCAAAGAGATTTATTGGGCTAAGTATCGAAAAGGTGGCGAACGCATAACTGAACCTGCCGTAGCAAAAAAAGAAGAAGTAGATTTTGAGAGTTTGCCAGTTATCGAATTTGGATTCCCAGATCCTTTGGTATTAGTAAAATTAGCAACACAACCAAATTCGGTGCGCACTCAACCTTTATATTTACGAAAACCTGACGCAGTTTTGCCAAAGTTACCTGAACTTAATTATCGAGCAATGAATTCTTTTGATCTCGGTGCAGTTTTAGAGATTGAGAAAGAGTTATTTCCTGATCCGTGGAACCTAGCTCAATTTAAAGAAGAGTTAGCCGGAGTTCCAAAAACTCGGAGTTACTTTGTAGTCGAAACTGGTGCTACTCCAAAAGTAATTGCATTTGCTGGCCTTTACTGCCCGAGGCGGGGCGCAGATGCCGATATTCAAACCATCAGCGTAAGTGCGCAATATCAAGGTAATGGAATCGGCCAAGGGTTATTGGATCTCTTAATAAATGCGGCAATTGAGCGCGGTGCCCCAGCAATTTTCCTAGAAGTTCGTGCCGAAAATGAACAAGCACGTGCGTTGTATGCGAAAAATGGATTTACTCAAATATCAGTTCGAAAAGGCTATTACCAAAATGCACAACCACGTAGTAAAAGAAGTGACGCAATTATTATGCAGAAAACCTTAGGTGTTGCTCATGAGTAAATCTTCAGCACCTTTAGTTTTAGGAATTGAATCATCATGTGATGAAACTGGTGTTGGGATAGTTTTAGGGCGAAAATTATTAGCAAATGAGATTGCATCAAGTGTTGCCGAACATGCGAGGTTCGGTGGCGTAGTTCCTGAAGTTGCTGCACGTGCACATGTTGATGCGATCTTGCCAGCAATAGAGCGGGCACTTGCAGCCGCTAAAATTAAATTAACCGATCTTGATGCGATTGCAGTAACTGCTGGTCCTGGGTTAGCGGGCGCATTATTAGTTGGTGCAAGCGCGGCGAATGGTTTAGCGGCTGGACTTGGAATTCCACTTTATGGCGTAAATCATTTAGCGGCACATGTTGCTGTTGAGTATTTAGATTCAGATCAAGTAATTCCACCGACTATTGCTTTATTAGTTAGCGGGGGACACACATCAATTTTGAAAGTTGATGAAGTTACAGATGCGATCACTGTTATGGGCGCAACTATGGATGATGCTGCTGGTGAAGCCTTTGACAAAATTGCCCGCTTATTAGGTTTGCCATTCCCAGGTGGACCAGAGCTAGATCGATTAGCCACATCTGGAAATTTAAATGCGATTAATTTTCCAAGAGCGATGACCTTATTTACTGATGAAGGTGACCGGGCGAATAAAGAGTTTAGTTTTTCTTTTTCCGGATTAAAGAGTGCAGTTGCGCGGCACATTGAATTGGCGGTTAAAAAGGATGGACCTTTGTCGCAAAGTGCTCGAGCCGACATTGCTGCCTCATTCCAAGAAGCGGTTGTGGATGTGCTTTTGAGCAAAGCGGTAATGGCAGCCAAGCGCGAAGGTCTGGAGCACCTATTAATTGCTGGAGGTGTTGCGGCTAATTCGCGTTTGCGAGTACTGGCGATCGAGCGGAGTACGGCGGCTGGCCTTAAATTGGCGATTCCGAACCCGGGTTTGTGTACGGATAATGGAGCAATGGTTGCCGCCCTTGGCTCACTTGCGATCCAGGCCGGTCGTCCGCCTAGCGCAGCCGGATTGGCTGTGGATCCGGGTGCGCCAGTGGAACAGGTGCTGTTCCTCTAGTTTCAACTAGATTCCCCCATCCAATCCCTCAAATTGACCGTCCCAACCCAACCCTTTACCCTTGGCGTTAGCACTCTCACCCTGACACTGCTAATTGGCCGCGGATGGTGAGTGGTGGATCCAAGCAGGGCCAGAAAATTAACGAAAGCAAAATAGCGAAGGAGCCGGGAATGTCGGTATCAATTAAGCCACTAGAAGATCGCATCGTTGTTAAAGCCAGTGAGGCAGAGACAACAACCGCATCAGGTCTGGTAATTCCAGATACTGCAAAAGAAAAGCCACAAGAGGGAACTGTTATTGCAGTTGGCCCAGGACGATTTGATGATGGCGTTCGTGTTCCAATGGATGTCAAAGTTGGCGACAATGTTATTTACAGCAAATACGGCGGAACTGAAGTTAAGTACAACGGTGAGGAATACCTCGTGCTATCTGCACGCGACGTACTCGCCATTCTTGAAAAGTAGGCGTACCTAGATGTCAAAACTTTTACAGTTTGATGAAGAAGCTCGTCGTGCGATGGAGCGTGGCGTAAATGCGCTCGCCGATGTCGTAAAAGTAACACTCGGACCTAAGGGCCGAAATGTTGTTATCGACAAGAAATATGGAAACCCAACTGTCACCAACGATGGCGTCACAATTGCTAAAGAGGTTGAACTTTCTGATGCAGCTGAAAATATGGGTGCCCAACTTGTTAAAGAGGTAGCAACCAAAACTAACGACGTCGCTGGAGATGGAACAACCACAGCAACAGTTCTTGCACAAGCAATGGTTCGCGAGGGATTACGTAACCTCGCTGCCGGCGCACAACCAATGGGACTTAAAGCTGGAATCGAAGCAGCAGTTGTTGCAATTACAAAGAAGTTGCATGAAAACGCAACTCCAGTAATCGACAAAGCTCAGATTGCAGATGTCGCAACTATTTCGGCGCAAGATGTTGCAATTGGAAATCTAATTGCTGATGCAATGGACAAAGTTGGCAAAGATGGAGTTATCACCGTCGAAGAATCCTCAACCACCAACCTTGAGTTGGAATTCACTGAGGGAATGCAATTCGATAAGGGATATATCTCTCCGTACTTCGTAACTGATGCCGAGCGCATGGAATCCGTTTTGGAAGATGCTTACATTTTGGTATCAGGTACCAAGATCTCTGCGCTAAATGAATTGCTTCCGCTTCTTGAGAAAGTTGTTAACTCAGGAAAGCAACTTTTGATTATCGCTGAAGATGTAGAAGGTGAAGCGCTTTCAACATTGGTAGTTAACCGCATGCGCGGAACTTTCACCTCTGTTGCAGTTAAAGCACCTGGTTTCGGAGATCGCCGCAAAGCAATGTTGCAAGATATTGCCGTGCTAACTGGCGCAACCGTTATTACTCCAGATGTTGGATTAAAACTTGATCAAATTGATTTAACACTTCTTGGTCGTGCACGTCGCATTGTGGTTACTAAAGATGCAACCACCATTGTTGATGGAGCCGGTAACAAAGCAGATGTTGATGGACGTGTTAGTGAGATCCGTAAGGAGATCGAGCGTTCTGACTCTGATTGGGATCGCGAGAAGTTGCAAGAGCGTCTTGCCAAACTTGCTGGTGGAGTTTGCGTAATTAAAGTTGGCGCTTATACCGAAGTTGAATTAAAGGAAAAGAAGCACCGTCTTGAGGATGCAATTTCCGCAACTCGCGCAGCAGTTGAAGAAGGAATCGTTGTCGGTGGAGGTGCAGCACTTGTTCACGCTGCTGATGCACTTGAAGGCGATCTCGGATTAACTGGTGATGCAGCTGTTGGCGTGCGCCTAGTACGTAAAGCTTGCGATGAGCCACTTCGTTGGATCGCTGAGAACGCCGGACTTGAAGGTTATGTCGTTGTAGCAAAGGTGCGCGAACTTGGGAAAAATGAAGGCTTCAATGCTGCAACTGATGTTTACGGTGATTTGGTAAAAGATGGCGTAATTGATCCAGTCAAAGTAACGCGTTCAGCGCTTGCTAATGCTGCATCGATTGCCGCAATGTTTATTACCACTGAAGTTCTTGTGTACGAAAAGAAAGAAGATGAAGAAAATAATGGCGCAAGCACCGGACATTCACACGGAGCTGGCGGACATTCACATTAATTAACACATAAAAAAGACCGGCGTTAGATTCTTTAAAATCTAGCGCCGGTCTTTTTTATTCTGCTAAATAATTACGCAACATCTCCGCGACGGCCTTCGCGAGTGAGAATTACTTCTCTCTCGTCTTCAGATAGCCCGCCCCAAATTCCATAAGGCTCTTGTACTGAGAGTGCATGGGTGCGGCATTGCAAAAGAACTGGACAGGTTCCACAAATTGATTTGGCTTCACTGATTCGCGCACGTCGACTTGGTCCACGCTCGCCTTCCGGATGGAAAAACATCTCTGGCGGGAAGCTGCGACAGGCGCCATTACTCTGCCAATCCCAATTATCTGCAATTGGAAGTGGAAGCCTGGATACCTCAGCCATGAGCTGTCCTTCCTTACTATCTGTAGCCGTATCGTCTGATTATGAGAAACCGCGCCATAGGTTGTTCACCCAACTATAGGCTTTATTTTCGAGTTGGCAAATACCCTTACGTGGGGGAGGCTTAGACATATGCATGATGAGAGCCAAATCACCGTAGGTGAGCTAGCCCGCCGCTTGGGGATCGCTCCTGCCACCTTGCGAACCTGGGATCGCCGGTACGGACTTGGGCCTTCGGGCCATGAACTTGGCGCTCACCGTAGGTATGACGCCCTAGATGTAGCCCGAATTTCGGTTATGCGCCGATTGGTGATTTCTGGAGTTTCGCCAAAAGAGGCAGCTTTGATCGCCGTCGATGCTGACATCAATGAGGCTGAGAATCTACCGATAGTTAAATTTGAAGAACGTTCTGAAGTTATCAATGCAATTTTAAAAGCGTTAGAAAGTTTAGATGTTGCATTTGTAAATGAAATTATCCGCCGTGAAATTTTGGCCAATGGCGTAACCACAACCTGGGTTGAGATTTTGGCTCCCACCCTGATTAAAGTTGGTGAAGAATGGTCGCGAACCGGACTTGGGATAAGCAATGAGCATTTACTTACAGAGATTTTAACAAAAATATTGCGTGAGGCATCAGAGGAAATTGAAAATCCAATTAATCCAAAACCAATAGTTTTAGCTTCTATTGGCGAAGAGCTTCATTGCCTTGCACTGCATGCACTTTTGGCTGCATTGGCAGAGCGAAACATTCAAGCGCACTTTTTCGGAGCGCGAACTCCAGTTGATTCACTTGTTGAGGTAGTCCGCAAGATTGCCCCACCGGTACTTTTCGTTTGGGCACAGTTATCCGAAAACGCTGATTATTCAATTGCCAAAGCCTTGCCAGCGGGCCGACCTTCCACCCGTTTACTTTTAGGTGGCCCAGGCTGGGATGTAGAACGCTGCGCTGGTGCAACTTTTGTCACGGGACTTCCTGAAGCTTGCGAAATGGTTTCTAGCACCTTGGGGTTGGCCGTTTAGGTTCGTCAAGGGCACTGCCTTTGATCAGTAGGATTCGCTTTAGCCAGAGGCAATGAATTGAACGGGGGTTGCGATGAGAGATTTCGAGAAAGTCGCAATGCTCGGACTGACATTTGATGACGTGCTGCTACTGCCCGATGAGTCACAAGTTGTTCCTAGCGAGGTAGATACCGCTACTAACTTAACCTCAAAACATCGACTTAAAGTTCCAATCATTTCTTCCGCAATGGACACAGTTACCGAATCTGAAATGGCGATTGCGATGTCGCGCGCTGGTGGAGTCGGAATCATTCATCGCAACCTTTCAATCGAGGATCAAGTCGCTCAAGCAAAGCGAGCTAAAACCGAAGGCGCAACTCATGTTGGTGCTGCCGTTGGTGTTGGCGATGATGGATATGCGCGTGCACTTGCATTAATTGAGGTAGGCGTAGATTTTCTAGTAGTAGATACCGCACATGGCCATCACCAAGGTGTTCTGAATGCAATCGAAAAAATTAAAAGGTTTTCATCTTCTCAACAAGTAATTGGTGGGAATGTCGCTACACGTGCAGGAGCACAAGCATTAATTAATGCCGGTGCAGATGCGGTAAAGGTTGGCGTTGGTCCGGGATCTATCTGTACAACTCGAGTTGTTGCAGGTGTTGGAGTTCCCCAAATTTCGGCAATTATGGAAGCGTACAAAGCATGTAGCCCGGCTGGGATTCCATTAATTGCAGATGGTGGATTGCAATACTCTGGAGATATCGTTAAAGCAATTGTCGCAGGTGCAGATGTTGTGATGATCGGTTCATTATTAGCTGGATGCACTGAATCACCTGGTGAATTAATTGAAGAAAACGGAAAGAAATTTAAGGCGTATCGCGGAATGGGATCACTTGGTGCAATGCAATCACGCGGAGCCACACCTTCATATTCAAAAGATCGATACATGCAAGATGACATTTTGTCGGAAGACAAATTAGTTCCTGAAGGTATTGAAGGACGAGTGCGTTTTAGTGGTGATGTTGCAGCTGTCATTCACCAGCTTGTTGGCGGTTTACGTTCTGGCATGGGTTATGCGGGTGCACCAGACATTGCGCATTTACAAAGAAATGGTCGGTTTGTACAAATTACTTCAGCAGGCTTAAAAGAATCACATCCACATGACATTGACATGACAGTAGCCGCACCTAATTATTCAAAATAAACGACACAGTTAAGGAAATGATATGAGCGAGATTGAGTTAGCACCTGGCAAGCGTGCACGACAGGCTTATTCATTTAGCGATATTGCAATTGTGCCAAGTCGTCGCACCCGTGACCCAGAAAATGTTTCTACCGCATGGCAGATTGATGCTTACAAATTTGATATTCCAATGATGGCAGCTCCAATGGATTCAGTTGTTTCTCCTGAAACTGCGATTGAAATCGGAAAGTTAGGCGGCATCGGCGTTCTTAATTTAGAAGGACTTTGGACGCGGTATGAGAATCCCCGGATTCCACTTGGTGAAATTGCATCAGTTCCAGATCATCAAGCAACTCGACGAATGCAAGAGTTGTATCAAGAGCCAATAAAACCAGAGTTAATTAAAGAGCGTATTGCGCAAATCCGTGAAGCCGGAGTTACTGTCGCGGCCGCACTTTCACCAGCCCGTACTGCGGCACTAGCAAAAGTTGTGATCGATGCAGGCGTTGATTTGTTTGTGATTCGTGGAACTACAGTTAGTGCTGAACATGTTTCAACTGGCGATCATGCACTGAATTTAAAGAAATTCATTTACGAATTAGATGTTCCAGTAATTGTTGGAGGATGTGCAACCGCATCTGGTGCACTTCACTTAATGCGTGCCGGTGCCGCAGGTGTATTAGTTGGTTTTGGCGGGGGAGCAGCACACACCACGCGCCAAGTTCTTGGGATTGCAGTGCCAATGGCAACAGCAGTTGCTGAAGTTGCTTCAGCCCGCCGCGAATATTTAGATGAATCAGGTGGACGTTACGTTCATGTCATTGCTGATGGTTCAGTAACTCGAAGTGGTGACATTGCAAAGGCAATTGCATGTGGTGCTGATGCCGTAATGATGGGATCTCCACTTGCTAAAGCAGTTGAAGCACCAGGCAAAGGTTGGCACTGGGGTAGCGAAGCAAGTCACAACTCACTTCCACGTGGCGAGCGAGTACATGTTGGAACCGTCGGCACACTTGCTGAAATATTTAATGGCCCATCACATACTGCTGATGGATCTATGAACTTAGTTGGATCATTGCGTCGGGCGATATCAACAAGTGGCTATTCAGATGTAAAAGAATTTCAACGGGTTGAGGTGGTTATCCATCGCGCGTGATTTAGTTTTAGTTGTTGATTTTGGAGCACAGTACGCACAATTAATTGCTCGTCGCGTGCGCGAGGTAAACGTTTATAGCGAAATAATTCCTTCGACAACTACTGTTGCTCAAATTGTTGCAATTAGTCCAAAAGCAATAATTCTCTCCGGTGGACCTTCAAGTGTTTATGCCCCTGATGCTCCAAAGTTGGATCCAGCACTCTTTGAAACTGGAATTCCAATTTTTGGTATTTGTTATGGCTTTCAAGTCATGGCCGCAGCACTCGGTGGCGAAGTAGCAAAAACTGGAAAATCCGAATATGGCAGAACTGAGTTTAAAGTTGAAAATTCAAAGGGATTACTTGCTGGCCTTCCGACAGAACAACAGGTTTGGATGTCACACGGAGATAGCGTAACTAGTGCCCCTAAAGGATTTGTGACAACTGGTTCTACGGCGCAAACACCAATTGCTGCATTTGAAAGTAGCGATGGAAAATTAGCAGGTGTGCAATTCCACCCTGAAGTTTTGCATTCGACTCACGGCCAAGAGATCTTGCGCCGTTGGTTGATTGATGTTGTTGGCTGTAATCCAAATTGGACAAGTGCAAATATTGCCGAAGAACAGATTGCGCTGATTAAAACTCAAGTTGGTGATGCCCGGGCGATCTGTGGCTTATCTGGAGGAGTTGATTCTGCAGTTGCTGCAGCAATAGTTCAGCAAGCAATTGGCAAACAGTTAACTTGCGTCTTTGTTGATCATGGACTTTTGCGTAGTGGTGAAGTCGAACAGGTAAAGCGAGATTTTGTTGCCGCAACTGGAATTACTTTAAAAACTGTAGATGCAAAAGCAACTTTTTTGAATGCATTGAAGGGTGTTACAGATCCAGAAGAGAAGCGAAAAATAATTGGTCGAGAGTTTATTCGGGCATTTGAAGCTGCGGCTCGTGAAATTGCCACAACTGAAGTCAAGTTTTTAGTACAAGGGACTTTATATCCAGATGTTGTTGAATCTGGCGGTGGTACTGGAACTGCAAATATCAAAAGCCACCACAATGTCGGTGGACTCCCAGATGATCTTAAATTTGAATTAGTAGAACCATTGCGCGCATTGTTTAAAGATGAAGTAAGAGCAGTTGGATTGCAACTGAATCTGCCAGAAGAAATTGTGTGGCGCCAACCTTTCCCTGGACCTGGACTAGCAATTCGAATTATTGGAGAAGTTACCCAAGAACGTTTAGATCTTTTGCGTGAAGCTGATCTGATTGTGCGGGATGAATTACATGCTGCTGGTTTGGATCGTGAAATTTGGCAATGTCCAGTTGTATTACTTGCAGATGTTCGAAGTGTTGGCGTGCAAGGAGATGGGCGTACTTACGGTCACCCGATTGTTCTACGTCCCGTATCGAGTGAAGATGCAATGACTGCTGATTGGTCCAGATTGCCTTATGACGTCTTGGCAAAAATTTCTAACCGAATCACAAATGAAGTTGCTGGAATCAATCGAGTTACTTTAGATATTACGAGCAAGCCACCTGGGACGATTGAGTGGGAATAGCAGTTAGTTTGTATTAACGATTCGGAATGCTTCAGCTATCCGACCTTCTGGCAACCCAGCCGCTTCTGCAGTTCGGGTTCCCCACTCCTTAACTAAATTTTCCAACTCTTCGTTATGCGCAGTTTGAGATGCATGAGCGTGCAACGTTTTCATTTTCAAATCAAAAGTATCAGTGATATCAACGAAATGATCTGGATTAGCGAAAGCCGTAACCCAAACTTCCTTTACACGCCATGGCATTAAACCTTCATCATCTAACAGATCAGTAAAAGCAAAAGGATTTCGGGCATCTGGGTAGACCGCTTGAATAGATGCTTCGCCTGCGGCTAAATGATCTGGGTGGCTAGCGCCGATGCGATCCCAATTTCTCTCTGGGCTTTGGCAAACCATTCGATCTGGTTGTGATTTACGAATTTGGCGAACAATGTCTTTTCTTAATCCAAGTGTTGCTTCAAGATGTCCATCAACATAATTCAAAAATGTAATGTCAGTGACACCAATTGCCGCACCTGCTGCGATTTGTTCACGCTGGCGAATCGCGGGCATCTCTTCCTTAGTAAAACCAGATGCTTCGCCACCTTGATCGCCATTAGTGCAAAATACATACGCAACTTCAATACCCTTTTTAATCCATTGTGCGATCGTGCCGGAAGCTCCAAAATCAGAGTCATCGGGATGGGCACTGATTACTAGTACACGTTTGATTTCACTATCGTCGATCGGTGGCATGACATCTCCTTGACGGTTCTTATGGCTAGGCTCGTACATTATGAGTGATCAGACCGGAAATAACCCATTCCTTGATGGATTAAACCCTTCACAACGTGATGCGGTGGTCCATTCAGGGTCCCCGCTTCTAATTGTGGCAGGAGCCGGCTCTGGAAAAACTCGAGTTCTTACTAATCGGATTGCCTATTTGCTAGCCGAATGCGGAGTGGCACCGTATGAAGTAATGGCAATTACTTTTACTAATAAGGCCGCAGGTGAAATGCGCGAGCGAGTAGCGACATTAGTTGGGCCAAGAGCTAGATCAATGTGGGTGACAACTTTTCACTCTGCTTGCGTAAGAATTTTGCGTCAAGAAGCCTCAATCGCTGGATTCTCTTCTTCATTTTCAATTTATGACCAAGCAGATAGCGTTCGATTAGTTACATTAATTGGCAGAGATTTAAATTTAGATCCAAAGCGTTATCCGCCTCGCCAAATCGCAGCGATGATCAGTAATGCAAAAAATGAATTGATTGGACCGGCGGATTATACAAACCAAGCAAAAACTCATATCGAAGAAATTGTTGCAGAATGTTACAGTCTTTATCAAAAGCGATTACGAGATGCTAACGCCTTTGATTTTGATGACTTAATTCTCAAAACAGTTGAAGTACTTCAAAGGTTTCCGGAAGCTAAAGCCAGATATCGTTCCCGCTTTAGACATGTATTGGTGGATGAGTATCAAGATACAAACCATGCCCAATATATTTTAGTTCGCGAGTTGGTTGGAACTGCGGCCGACGGCATCCAACCAGCCGAACTATGTGTTGTAGGCGATGCTGATCAATCTATTTATGCATTTAGAGGCGCAACCATCAGAAATATCTTGCAATTCGAAGAGGATTATCCATCTGCGCGCACCATTTTGCTTGAGCAGAATTATCGATCAACTCAAAATATTTTAAGTGCAGCAAATGCTGTCATTACAAATAATGCCAGCCGTAAAGCTAAAAATCTTTGGTCAGATTCTGGTGATGGGGCTTTAATAACCGGATACGTTGCTGAAGATGAACGTGATGAAGCAGAGTACGTCATGAATGAAATCTTTCGCCTCCAAAGTGAAAATATTTCTCAGCCTGGCGATACTGCAATTTTCTATCGAACTAATTCGCAATCCCGTGCTTTTGAAGAAGTCTTTATGCGTAATACCTTGCCATACAAAGTTGTTGGGGGAGTTCGTTTCTATGAGCGTAAAGAAGTCAGAGACTTCCTTGCATATTTAAGAGTGCTAGCAAATCCATATGACGAGATCTCATTACGTCGAATAATTAACACTCCAAAAAGAGGAATCGGCGATAAAGCAATCGATGGCTTAGAACAGATGGGGATTCCACTTTGGGATGCACTGTTAAATGCAAAAGATGCACCAGGCGCGACTGCTCGAGCAACAGCTGCCATTGAAGGCTTTGCGCAGTTAATGCTTTCTTTACGCGAATTAGTTGAAGCAAATGTGCGTCCTTCAGTTATCGCTGAAGCGGTGCTAGAACAAAGCAAACTTGGCGAAGAGTTATCAGATAGTGAAGATCCGCAAGATGAAGCGCGTTTAGAGAATTTGCAAGAGTTAGTTGCAGTTGCTCAGGAATATGAAGAGGACGAGAGATTAGAAGGTGAAGAAGTTTCTATGGTTGGCTTTTTGGAACGAGTTTCACTTGTTGCAGATTCAGATCAAATTCCTGATGGCGAAGATCATGGTGGGGTAGTTACCTTAATGACTTTACATACTGCAAAAGGTTTAGAGTTCCCAACTGTTTTCTTAACTGGCATGGAAGAAAATGTCTTTCCACATTCCAGATCGCTAGGTGATCCAAGTGAGATCGAAGAGGAACGCAGACTCGCATATGTTGGATTAACACGTGCTCGAAAAAATCTGTATTTATCTCGAGCTAGTACCCGTTTTGCATTTGGATCCCCAACTTACAATTCCCCGTCAAGATTTTTAAGTGAAATTCCAGAAGAGATAATTGAATGGAAAGCTCCTGAAATTCGATTTAAATCAAAACCAAACCCAACGGTTGCGCCAACTGGAAAGCGAGTAACTCCTAGTTCCCAAAATGGGAATTTAAATTTAGAAATTGGCGATCGGGTGCTCCATCAAACTTTTGGAATGGGCACTGTAATTGCGCTCACTGGAGCAGGAGATAAAGCTGAAGCCACCATAAATTTTGGAACTTACGGGGATCGCCGCTTGTTGCTGCGGTACGCCCCCGTTGAGAAGATCTAGTTAATCCCACACGATTGGACTACCTCAACCCAGTCGTGGCACGGTAGCCCTATGGCGATCAGAGTAGTTGTCGCAAAAGCTGGCCTAGATGGCCATGACCGGGGTGCGAAAGTAGTTGCCCGAGCCTTGCGTGATGCTGGATGTGAAGTTATTTATACCGGCCTGCATCAATCACCAGAAGAGATAGTTGCAACTGCTCGTCAAGAAGATGCGGATGCAATTGGACTCTCAGTTCTATCTGGGGCGCACCTAACAATCTTTGCGCGAATTATGGAGTTACTTGAATCACACCCAATTTTGGTTTTTGGTGGAGGGATCATCTCAGATGGGGATATCGCG
>Ga0214921_10005895_pt1 | contig 17088 bp, 12 predicted proteins | sample LL1505_MetaG_FD_177992 | JGI IMG/M metagenome (GOLD analysis project Ga0214921, IMG submission 177992) | Freshwater microbial communities from Lake Lanier, Atlanta, Georgia, United States - LL-1505 | ecosystem: Environmental > Aquatic > Freshwater > Lake | place: USA: Georgia | collected...
GCCTGAAGTCAGATCTCCAGCGGTCAATAGTTTTGATATGAACACCAAGGACATCAGAGATTTCCAGTCGTGATTTGCCTTTATTGTGAAGAATGTGAGCACGGTGTCTGAGTTGAGCTTGTGTTTTCTGATCGAGGCTGCGGGCATCATTTTCCATTGCCAAACAACGCAGCATTTTTAGTGCCAATAATAATATCCATTAGCTTGCCGGGTTAATAAAACAGCAGGTCAAGCCGCAGAAACTGCTCTCGATGCCGCTGCTGACACCACGGTAACCGGAGCCGGAGTCGTCAAAGGCGCGCTCAAAACCACTGCCAATACCGCCAAGACCGCAGGCGCTGCTGCGGGCGATGCTGCCAAAGGCGCTAAAAATGCCGTTCAACCCGCGCAATAAGCCGTTTTTCTTTTAGACGAAAAATAAACTTAAAAAATCAGCAACTTCTAATAGTTTTGTGTGTTCTATCCAAGTCGGCCAACCAGCCGTTCAAGAAACAACATCAAACAACTCCATCCATTAAAATTCATACAATGAAAAAATTCCTCTCCTTCGCAATGTCCTTAGCCATCCTCCTCTCCGTTCCCAGCATGGCAATGGCCAAGGATAAGAAAAAAGGCAAAACTGCTGGCGATTCCGTAACCTCTGTGGATACCACCGCAAACACCATCACGGTCAAAGGAGCTGATGGAACCGACAAAACCCTTAAAACTGACGGCGCCACAATCACCATCAACGGTGTCTCCGGGGAGTTGGCTAAAATCACTCCCGGTATGAATGTCAAAGTCACCGTGGGTGATGCTCCCGATAAGGCTACCACCATCGATGCCACCGCCAGTAGCAAAGGCAAAAAAGGCAAGAAATAATCCTCGTTTAGAAAAAATTACCCCCCAGTAAAATCAAGAGCGGTTCCGGGTTAGCCGGAACCGCTTTTTTTATCCTTCAAATCGTCGTTTCTCAGATCCGTTCCCCGGAAGCATCTGATTTCATTTGCGGCATGGACGATGTCTGGTAATTTCACAGACCTTTAATCCTAAATTCGGCAGTTAGGAATTGAAAATGGGCGTGGAAGTTGCTTGCGGTATGGTTGATGGACTCAAAATCCCTGCCTGAAATGGCTCACCCTGTGGGTGAGGTAAAAAACGAAGGTGTTTCACACGACAAGGTATGCGCAGGCGCCTCGGCCTTGCCTGTTGATACAGGCGGAGGGCGTTATCATGTGCAGTGGGATGACTCCGCGCCAGTGACACCTCTGGGGCAATTGGTGTTCTTCGCGCGGTTTCTGCGCGACGGTGGGAGATGGTAGGATTTTTGCAAAGAGGCGCCATCTCGATTCACAAGCCCGAATGCTTCAACTCATGAGGATGTGCTCGGTTCGTTGGCGTTTTCTATTTTGTGTGCTCACACGCGCTACGCCCAGGTCAACCCGCTGTGATTTGATGCGGTCAATCCCGCGATGCTGGGCATGAAAAAAGTGTATCCTTGGCAACGGCAAAGTGCGGCGCTCAAGAATGGAAATCGACACTCACAAAATGTAATTTTCCCTGCAACTTTTCCACAACTCCGAAGTTAAATGATATGTGAATACAGATTTTTCTGAAAACGATCGGATGTGGCATTTGCTTGGAAAAGCCACATCGCCTGTCCGCAATCCCTTTTTTGCAAGGAATGTGCTACGGCGCATCCGCCAAGCGGAACCCACACCTTTTTTGCCAATCAGCTTGCTGCGATGGGTCCGAGGCGCGGCGATCGCCTGCCTCGCGGTAGCCTTTATTTGCACGCTCGCCAGCTCGCGCGGTTCCTTGAGTGCGACAGAGCAAGCGATGTTTGACACTGCCGCCAATATCGATGAGCTCAACCAAAGCCAAGAGATTACCTTGCTGACTTTGGTCCAAGACTCGAAAGAGCCTTTCTTGATCTACTAAACGCTTGAAGCAAACCACTCCCGACCTTCGCGAGATTCACGCATAAAAATACGAAGCCCCCCCTTATCGATTGAACTGCCCGCTGATGATTAAACTTTTAGGTAGTCTTTTTTCCTTGCTGTTTCTGGGAACCCCAGCCCTTCTGCATGCAGCGGATACCAAGCCAAATTTTATTTTTATCCTAGCCGATGATATGGGATGGAATGATGCCAGCTTTTGCGGAAATCCCACGGTCGATACCCCAAATCTCAATGCCTTGGCGAAGAGTGGGGTGGTTTTTTCCCAAGCTTATGCAAGCGCGCCTAACTGCGCCCCCACTCGCGCCTGCCTCCTCACTGGCCAATACACGCCGCGCCATGGAGTTTATACCGTCGTTGACGACCGCCACACTCCGGGCTCCCCTCACCAGAAAATCTTGGCCTCGGAGAGCCAAGCGGAATTGCCCGCCACGACGGTGACTCTTCCCGAGGCGCTCACGCACGACGGATACTCGACGGCTTTATTTGGAATGTGGAATCTGGGCCGGGGGCGCTCCGGCAATGGTTCCCCGACCGAGCAGGGATTTGATCTCTACGTCGAACCAAAGGATTTGGGATTTGAAAAAGACACCTACTTTCGCAAAGACGGTGTTTACACCTCGGATGCGCTCACCGACGGGGCTTTGAAATGGATCACCGGTCTCCAAAAACAACCATTTTTTCTCTATTTGGCCTTTCACGACGTTCACGCTCCCTTCGATCCCAAGCCAGATCTTCTGGCAAAATACAAGGCGCGCCCTGGCGTAGCCGATCCGCTTCTTGCGGCCTCGGTGGAAGCGATGGATGCCAATATCGGGCGACTCCTCGAAGGCATAAAACGCATGGGATTGTCCAGCAACACCTACATCGTTTTCACATCCGACAATGGCGGAACACGCCAATACGTCGCCCCTCTTCGTGGCGGCAAGGGCACTCTCTACGAGGGCGGTCTGCGAGTGCCTGCCATCGTCTCGGGTCCTGGGATCGCCGGTGACCGAGTTTCCAAGGCCAATATCATGACGATGGATTTTTATCCTACATTTTTGGAAATGGCGGGCATCCCCGCACCGGCCATGCAGACTCTCGACGGAGTGAGTCTCCTGCCATTGCTAAAGGGAAAAACCAATGACATCGCTCGCGATTTGTTCTGGCATTTTCCGAGTTATTCGGGCCCGACGAGTCCGTGTAGCGCGATGCAGTCGGAGCATTGGAAAGTGATTGAGTTTTTCGAGTCAGGAACCACCGAAATCTACGACCTCGCCGAGGATCCCTCGGAAGCCAACAACCTCACCGCCAAGCAGCCCCAACGCACCCAATCCCTCTTGGCCAAACTCCACAACTGGCAATCCGAAATCCACGCCACCAGACCGACCACGCCGAACCCGCAATACGACCCCAACGCCGTTCGCGATCCGAGCCGTGACGCTCGCGGCAAAGGCACCGGAGGGAAACAAAACTCATGAGGTTTCCACTCCAACAAAACATAAGCATCTCGCCTGTATCACTCGCATTTTTGGCAGGGCTACTGGCATGGAGTATCTCTTTCGGGCACGAAATGACGGGCTCTTCCCACTCGCACTCTTCCACCCCGCCGTCCACGGGGACCGCTCCTGCGCAGGCGGAAGCCTTTTCTCTTTTTGCTCCTCATGTATCGCTGCGCTGGGATGACCGGTTCTTATATGTAGAGAACAATGGACTGCCCTCGCACAACATGATGGTGGGCATCACAAATTGGCAGCAACAAGTGCCCCTTCCCCAGAATTACACGGGCTCAAATGCTTGGCAAATTCCTCTCCAGCCCGTTCCTGCCCAAGCGCCCATCTCGGTGGAAAACCGCTTCCTGCGCGGCGCGATCGCCATCGCCGCAAATGGAATTCCCATCTTCAACCCCCGCAACAACCGGGGGGAATTATCCTACGAAATCGGGGAACTCGATCAATGGGGCGGCCACTGCGGACGGGCCGATGACTACCACTACCACATCGCCCCGCTGCACCTCCAAGAAATCACCGGCAAAGACCACCCGATCGCCTACGCATTGGATGGCTACCCGATTTATGGAATTACCGAACCGGATGGCTCGCCCGCTCAAAGTCTCGATGCCCTGCAGGGACACACCTCGCCGAGCATCGGCTATCACTACCATGCTTCACAAAAGTATCCCTACGTCATTGGCGGCTTCCACGGCGAGGTCGTCGAGCGGGACGGGCAAGTCGATCCTCAACCGCGCGCCCAGCCAGTTCGCGAGGCCCTCCAGCCCCTGCGCGGCGCGAAGATCACCACATTTGAAACGAACGGAAACACCCAGAAATTGACTTACGAACTCCAAGGTGATAGACACACCATTCTTTACACCATCATCCCTGATCATTCCGTAACCTTTGAATTTCAAAAAAACGGGGTTCTAACCGGCAAAGAAACCTACCAGCAAAAACCTGACCGCAACCCTCTGCCACGCGAAGACCCGAAGAAAAAAACTCCCCCGGCACCGGCTACCACCGCGATGAATCCCCTCATGAAGCCAAACTCCACCTTCCAACTCACCAGCCCCGAGGTGCTCGATGGCGGAAATCTCCCCATGGAATACACGGGTGACGGCCCGGGATCCACCCTGCCACTCGAATGGAAAGGCGTTCCCGATGGCACAAAAAGTTTTGTTCTCATCATGGATCACGAAGCCCCCGGCGGTGAAATGAAGAGTTACTGGAACATCTGGGACATCCCCTCCAATCTGTCGGCGATCCCGAAAAACGCCAAGGGAATCGGCCAACTCGGCAAAAGCTTCCGGGGTGAGATCGGCTACGAACCGCCCCACTCTCAAGGCCCGGGGCCGAAAATTTATGTCGTCACCCTCTATGCCCTCGCCGATCCCGTGAGCATAAGCCGCCCAGCCAAGGATGTGACCCGCGAAGTCCTGCTGGAAGCGATGAAGGGCAAAGTGCTGGCCAGTTCGTCGCTCCATGTTATTTACAGCCGTGGCGATAAGTCCGCCCCGCCGCAACCACCCAATTCTCCTCCACCAAACCCACAAAAACCAGCCCTATAAACACTCCAACTGATCACACAACCATGCTCATGCGCTACATACCCCGAATGAAACTATCAAATGGCTTGATTGCAGGCGTTTTTGCCTCATTACTGCCCCACCTTTCCTTGGCAGAGGATTCCAAACCGAACATATTATTTATCCTGAGCGATGACCATGCCTTAAGGACGATTAGTGCTTACGATGGAGCGATCAACAAGACACCAAATATCGATCGCATCGCCAAAGAAGGCGCCATTTTTGATAATTGCTTCGTAGGCAATTCGATTTGCTGCCCCAGCCGCGCGTCCCTGATGACGGGAAAACACAGCGCTGCCAATGGCGTCACTGGCAACAGCGCCGCATGGAATGGAAATCAATGGGTCTATGCGCGCGAAATTGGCAAGTCCGGGTATCAAACCGCACTCATCGGCAAATGGCATCTCAAGGGTAACCCGACGGATGAATTTCAACACTGGGAAATTCTGACCGGCGATGGCGGCCAAGGTTCCTACTTCAACACGGAGTTCCTCAGCCAGTCTGGTTCTTCAAAGCCCGATGGCTACTCGACCGATATTATCACCGATAAGTCCATCGAGTGGTTAAAGAATCGCGATAAATCCAAACCCTTCCTCTTGGAAGTGCATTTCAAGGCGCCGCATACCCCTCGGACACCGAATGTTCCAGACATGGGATCCTATGACGGCATGAATTTTCCCGAACCCGATACGCTTTTTGATAATTATGCAACACGACAGCCCTGTGTCGCCAAGACATTTATGGCTATCAAAGGCATGAAAGGAGAAGGGATCGGCGTGGCTTCCACCGCAGCAGAACTCGCCGCCCAACCCGGCAAAATGCCAAAAATGTTGCAACAAATGACCCCAGACCAACGTGCGGCTTGGCATAAAGCCTATGATCCTCGCAACCAAGAATATGAAAAATTAAAAGCCTCGGGCAAACTCGACGGACCGGAAGGCACTCGCTATATTTACCAACGCTTCGTGAAGGATTATGTGCGTTGCATCGACAGCATGGATCGCGACATCGGCCGCATTCTTGCCTACCTCGACGAATCAGGTTTGGCCAAAAACACCATCGTGGTTTACAGTGCCGACCAAGGCTTATTTACTGGCGAACATGGTTGGGCAGAAAAACGGTGGATGTATGAAGAAAGTTTCCGCACCCCTATGATGATGCGGTGGCCAGGAACGATCCAACCCGGCACCCATGTTAAAGCCCTCATTCAAAATATCGATCTGGCCCCCACCTTGGTCACAGCCGCTGGACTTAACGTTCCGAGCGAAGTTCAAGGTCGCCCACTCCAACCCCTGCTCGGAGGAAGCGTTCCTACCGATTGGCGCAAAGATTTACTATACACATACTACGATGGCGGAACTCCCGATTTTCCAGCGGAATACAATATGCCTCGACTCATGGGCGTGCGCGATGACCGTTATAAACTCATCTCCTTCTACGATTATAACGCTTGGGAATTCTATGACTTGAAAACCGATCCCCACGAAATAAATAACGTCTACGATAAACCACAATACGCCAAAGAAATAGACCGGCTGAAGGAACGTCTCACCGCACTCAAAGCGGAATATAAAATTCCGGAACCGCCACCACTGACCGCCAAAAAAAACAAGGCTCCCGCTAAAGGCAAAGCCCCCGCCAAAGACAAGAAAAATAAAGAAAACAAAAACAAAAAAAATAAAGATACTAAAGAGGCGAATTCAACAGAATCAGACGCTAAAGAGGCGGACACAAAAGAGGCTGATACCAATATTCCATCTGAATAACTACAATAAGATATAAATCACCATGAAATCGAGTCCCATTATTTTAAGCCTGGCTGTTTTTTTATCAGCTCTGCCACTCCACTCAGCAGACATACCCAAACTGCCCAAAGAAATCGACCCGCAAAAGTCGAACTACAAAAAAGCGCTGGCAGAGATGCCCGACCTTGCCGAACCCTATGTGTGCACAGCGCCCGTGGATTTGGGCGACGGTCTGCAGGTCGGCAAGCTGGATCGCCCTGATACCGATAAGGTTCTCGCAGCCCTTATTGCCGATGACAAGGCAGGCAAGTTCGGCTCCCTCGATAGTCTCCTGCTCTGGCAAGACGGGAAACTTATCTTTGAATATTATAACCGCCGTGGTCGGGCGGATGCCCCTCACTACATGATGTCCATCACCAAAACGATGACCTCAGTTACCCTCGCAAGGGCCATGCAACTTGGGTTAATCAACATGGCCGATTTGGATAAGCCGGTTATCAGCTTCATGCCCGAAATTGATAAATCCAAGCTCCAGCCTGGAGTTGAAACAATCACATTGCGCGACGCTCTTTATATGAAAACCGGACTGCGTTGGAACGGGGACAAAGGCGACAAAGTTGAAATGACCATCGGCGCTGACCACAAAAAACAGAATTACTTCCAAGAGCTGTTTGTGCAAACCGCCCCCGTCTCTCAGCAAAACAAGGAATACAAATATACCGGAACCGACCCGTCCATAATCATGATGATATTGGATATCAAAACACAGGGTAAAGCAGAAGATTTCATAAAAAATGAACTCGCCGGAAAACTCGGCCTCACTTACACATGGGAAGATCAACCTTGCGGCCTTCTCAAATGCGGGGCTGGCAGTAGCTTCACCTCCCGTGGGTTGATAAAAGTCGGCAGCACGATCCTGCAAGGCGGGAAATACAACGGAGAGCAAATCCTATCCCCCGAATATGTTAAGGAAATAATGGCCGCCAACAAAGGGGACGGATATTTTTATTATTTCCACAACGAAAGCAAACTCTCCCCCGACAAAAAAATCGATTACATCAGCGGTATCGGGGCTGGGGGGCAGTATATGTCTATCTTCCCAAGCCTGAACCTCGTTGCTGTGGCGACAGCTGATAACAAAAAGGACATCAAAGGGCCGCTCCAAGCGATACTCGATCATCTCATTCCATTAGTAAAAAAATAATCAAAACCAAACAAACAAACTACACAATAATAAAATAATGAAAATAAGATTCTTACGTAATATTTTGGCTGGCTCATTGCTTTGCCTGAATCTTGGCATGTTACATGCCGCCAATGCCCCGCTGAATGTATTGCTCATTACAGCCGATGATCTTGGATACGAGGCCATGGATTTCCTCCAAGGGGGATGTCATGGCACGGTGCCGAACGTAACGCCCAATATTAGTAAATTATCTTCAGAAGGACTTAACTTCCAATATGGTTTTGTGAATGCCGCGATTTGCGCACCAAGCCGTGGGATCATTGCCACAGGGTGCTATGGTCACAACAGCGGACTTTTTGGATTTAATAAACTCTCCAAAGATGTGCCCACAGTTTTTGGCGAATTCCAGAAATCCGGATACTTGACAGGCATTCTCGGCAAGGTAAGCCACTCCACGCCAGATCTTAAATTCAAGTGGGATTTCGAACACGACTACCAGGAATTGGGTGCTGGGCGCAGTCCAACGAAATACCACGACTTCGCAGCGGAGTTTTTTGAACGCTGCAAGAAAGAGAACAAGCCTTTTTACTTCATGGTCAACTCCCACGATCCACACCGTCCGTTTTATGATCCTGAAGGCAAAGGCAAAAATGGCGAAGAGGTCCCCTCACGTCTTTACAAACCAGAAGAAATCTATGTCCCCGATTATCTTGCTGACCTCCCGGGTGTGCGCAAGGAAATTGCGACCTACTATAACTCGGTCCGCCGCTTAGACGATACGATCGGGCGCGTTCTTGCCGCACTCGAAGCCTCGGGACTTGCAGAAAATACTTTAGTCATCTTTATCACCGACAATGGTTCCTCGTTCCCATTTTCAAAAGCCAATACCTACCTTGCAAGCAATCGCACCCCCATGGTGGTTCGCTGGCCGGGTGTCATTAAGCCGGGAACAAGCGATTCCAACCACTTTGTCTCAGAAGTCGATTTTTTACCGACTTTCATGGAAGCTGCTGGTTTGCAAATTCCTGCAGGGCTCGATGGCCGTTCTTTCCTGCCAATTTTGAAAGGTGGAACCCAAGATGGGCGTGAACGTGTTTTTACGCAAATCGACTACACGGCGGGTGGACCAGCGAAGCCAATGCGCTGCGTCCAAGATAAACAATACGCCTACATCTTCAACGCTTACTCCGACGGCAAAACCATTTATAAAAATAATAACGAAGGCGATACCTTCGCTACCATGGAGGAAGCGGCAAAGACCAACCCCGATATCAAGGCCCGTTGCGACATGTTCCGCTACCGCGTCCCACAGGAATTCTACGACTTGGAAAAAGATCCCGGTTGTAAAGTGAATTTGATCAAAGATCCACAGAAACAAGACTTGGTTAAGAAATATCAAGCCACTCTGCGCGATTGGATGGTCAAAACGAACGATTTCTGCATGAAAGCATTTGATGTTCGCGAAACCCCAGCCCAACTCGCTGATGCCATGGCCCACTACCCAGAACTTCTCAATAAACGTAAAGAAAGTGAAGGAGAAACCGCTGTTCCCGCCGAAGAGACCGCTGGAGCCGCAGCCCCTGCCAACGACAAAAATGCTGCTCGCAAAGAACACCGCGCCAGTAAGAGAAAAAATAAATAAGGCCCCATTCCTACCATATTTTCAAAACATGAAGAGAATGAACTTCACCATACTAACTACTACCTTACTGATAGGCTTTGTATTATCGGCCCCGACCGCCCAGGCCGACCCACCACCTAAAGCATCCGCTCCCAAGAAGGCAAGCCCACCACCAAACCAACCCAAACCTGAACCTCCAAAGAAACAGGCTCCACCTCCTAAAAAAGAAAAAAAAGGATGATAAAAACGACGACAACCGCGAAGAACAAGCCGCTGCAAAATTCGATCTCAACAAAAACAAATTGATCGATGGGGACGAAGTTAAAGCCACCAACGATGCCTTAGCCGCCAACCCGAAAAGTCCACTCCACTACTTCGATAAAAACCATGACGATAAATTCAGAAATAAAAAAAACTGAGATAATTGTTATTCAATAAGTTAATAAAAAAATTACACCCATATGATAATAAAAAAAATAACCACCCTATCAACATTAGTTGCCGTATTTTTATCGGTAACCCATGTCTCCTTGGCAGGCCGCAATAAGAAGGCAACTTCAGAGGCCACTCCAGATAAACCAGCAAAACAGGAAAACCCACCTGCCGCAAATATACCGCAGAAGACAGGTTTGCGTTTGAACTCTCTTTTTTGCGATCACATGGTATTGCAGCAACAGATGAAAAACACCATCTGGGGCTGGGCCGAACCAGAAGAAAAAGTCACCGTGGAGGCTTCCTGGGGAGCGAAGGCTTCAACACAAGCCGATGCCGCCGGTAAATGGAAGGTCTTCCTCGATACACCCGGCTTTGGAACCGGCTTTTCGATTAAAGTTGTTGGATCCAAAACCATTGATATCAAAGATGTCGCAATCGGTGAGGTCTGGCTCTGCGCGGGACAGTCGAACATGGGTTGGAGCGTGGGAAATTCCTACGAAGCCGACAAGGAGGCCAATGTCAACCTCCCCAACTACCGCATCTTCCGATCCGCGCGCGAGCATTGGCAAGAGCCCATCGAAGAGAAACGCGATCTTCTTGGTAGCAAATGGTTGCCATGCACACCCGAATCCGCAGCCGAGACCTCGGTCGTAGCCTACAATTTTGGAAAAAAACTCTACGAAACCCTCGGTATTCCCGTCGGCATTATTCAAGAATCCTATGCCGGCACGCCAATCGAAGGTTGGATGCCTTGGGACGCCCAGAAAGATATCGCCCAGTCGCAGATACAGAAGAAAGATATGGATGAAAGCAATCAGCGTCAACTGGAAGGCAAGGGAGTAACTTATGAAAAGGCGATGGAAGATTTCAATAAAGATCTGGCCACCTACAACGCTGAAGTTGCTGCGGGCGAGACCATGAAAAATAAAAATAGAGCCCTGCAACCACCAAGCATCACCAAGCCCGCCATCTGGGGCAACCAGTATCCGGCTAACATCTTCAACGCGATGATCTATCCCGTGAGACCCTACGGAATTAAAGGCATTGTCTGGTATCAAGGCGAGCGCAATTCCAAGACAGTGCCCCAAGCCATCGCCTACCGCGAACAGCTGGAACGCCTGATCAGCTATTACCGTTCCTCTTGGCATGAACTTTCCGGCGGCAACGTGCCTGCGGACATCCCATTCCAATTCACTCAGTTGCCCAGTTGGAATCCTGAGCAGACACAACCCGTCGAGGGCATCGAGGCCACATGGGCTGCCAACCGCGAATCCATGCGACAGGTCACCAAAGAGGTGCCCAACACAGGCATGGCTGTTGGCATCGACTGCGGCGATCCGGCTGCCCTTCACCCTAAAAACAAGAAGCCCATTGGCATTCGCCACGCCTATCTGGCTCTTGAAAATACCTACGGGAAAAAAATCGTCGGAAACGGCCCTCGCTTTCAAAACCAGAAAATCGATGGAAATAAAATCACCCTTGAATTCGACTCCATCGGCAGCGGCATGATGCCCGGAAAAGTCGGCAAGCTGGATACTTTTGCCATCTCTGGCAAAGACCAGAAATGGCACTGGGCCGATGCCGAAATATCCGGCAACACCGTCACCGTTTCTTCTAAAGACGTTTCAGCTCCGGTAGCCGTTCGTTATGCATGGGCGATGAACCCCTCGCAACGCAATCTACTCTACAACAAAGAAGGTCTGCCAGCCTCCCCATTCCGGACAGACAACTGGCCGTTATTTGATCCGAATGATCCAACCGTGCGCGTCGAAAAACCTGAAAAGACGGACGAAACGAAGGACGCTAAAAATAACAGCGCCGACTGGGCACGCCCGCCAATGACGCAATAGAAAACTCCTGACCAAAGTTTCTTTAGCTTTGGACATATAAGTGTCCGATCTCTGGTATCCCGGTGGCCACAGGCCCTCGCTACAGCTTGACTGGAATAGCGATACCCGATGATCGGACATTTTATTTGCGGCTTCAACCGATGAGGGTGCTGATATAAGTCCTGTAAAAAGCCAAATATTGGTAAAGTTGCCTGCGCCTTGGATTACTGCGCTAGAATTGATTTAGGAAAAATCAAGCCAGTTACCACATCATGCCGTAGCCTCGCAGCGCAAAGAAGGACCGCCACAGGTCTCACTGCGCCGAAGCCTCTCAGACGACCAAATATCAAGAATTAATGCCCGACCCCTTTGATCAAACACTCAATGCCCAAAGCCAGAATCAACTCACGCGCGTCGGCTTTTATTTTGGTTTTGAAATTTTCAAGAAACTGGGCGTTCTCATCAGACTGGTGCAGGCCTTCTTCTCAGCCACTCCCATCCAAGCTTGGATGCCAAAAGACGCGGCCGAAGCCATCCGCATCAAATTAGACATCCCGCCCGATTGGAATGAGACGCCGGCGATCGGGAAACCCGCCGTTCAGTTTGATGACAAGATCGACCCCATAGCGCCGTTCGCTTTTCGCGGAGTCATCTGGTATCAGAGAGAGCGAAACGCGAAGACCTAAACCGGTTGGGAATACCGGGAACTGCTGCCATTTTTAATCACAACTTGGCGGGACTTCTGGGCCGTGCGTGCGGGATTCCATGCGCCGCGCCCTCGACAAGACCGAGAACACCGGCATGGCCGTTTTCTACGCCCACGGCCCCGATTTGCATCCTGAAAATAAGGAACCAGCCGGTCAACGCCTCTAACTCTGGGCGCTGGCGAAGGATTATGGTTACACCGATATCTTCTTCAGCGGGCCGCTCCTCGATAAAGTCACCATCGATGGCAAGAAGGCGATCTTGAGTTTCAAATACATCGGCGGTGGCTTAAAAAACGAGTCCGGCAGCAATAACCTTGACTTCTTTGAGATTGCCGGAGAGGATGCAAACTACGTATCAGCCGTGGCCACTATCGAGAAGAATAAAGTCGTTGTTCAATCCCAAGAAGTGACATCTCCTGTCTATGTGCGTTATCTTTTCCGAAAACCCAAACCCAAAATCAGCCTCATCAATGCCGATGGCCTGCCCGCCTACTCCTTTATCACCGACGATCTCAAGCCCCCACGCACATCCAAACACGCACCCACTCCAGATAAAGCCAACTAAACGCCAACCTATGAAACTCTATCTCAAACTCATCCCCCTCCTGCTCATCCCATCACTCTCATGGGCCGAAGAGAGCAATGGACTCGCTCCAGAAGTCCCTACCCTCAATGCCAAGGACAACCTCTACGCGTTGGAGGCGAAATTGCCCGACCTCGAAAAACCCTACATCACCGGCACCCCCGAGGATAAAAAAGACGGCTTGGTCGTCGGAAAACTCGGCGTCGACGGGGGAGATGCCAACGCTGTAATGAAATTTGCCGAAGAACTGGCCGCTCCCGCCAAGGATGAAAAGGAAGGCAACACCGACAGCCTGCTCATCTGCTACAAAGGGAAATTAATCTTTGAATCCTACTACCGCCGGGGCCGCGCCAATTTTCCCCATTACCAAATGTCCATCACCAAATCCTACACCGCCCTGACCGTGGGACGCGCGATGCAGTTGGGTTTGCTAAAAATGGAAGATCTCGACAAACCCGTCATCGGATTTTTCAAAAATCTCGATGTCTCCAAGCTTGCTCCAGGAACCGATAGCATCACTCTCGCCCAAGCGATGCAGATGACATCTGGCATTCGCTTCCCTAAAGAAAACATAGCCCAATTCACAAAAGATCGCAACGCACTCCAAGGTCAGGGCGAAATCCAGACCTACCTGCAAAACAGCGCACCCATCCCGCCAGCTCCGCGTGAGTTCAAATACCAAGAGTCCGATCCCGCGATTGCGATGCAAGTGGTGGATGCTGTCGCACCGGGCGGAGCCCAGGAATTTATTTTAAAGGAAATCCTCACGCCATTAAATATCAAGCAATACCAATGGGAAGCTGGCATCAGCGGCCAACCCAAATCCGCCGCCGGAAGCGCCTTCCTCTCCCGCGACATGATCAAGTTCGGCTCCCTCATCATGAACAAAGGCAAGTGGGAAGGACAGCAACTCATACCCGAAGAATACATTGCGCGCGCAATCACCGGCGGCCCTGTCAATCCCAAATACGGATTCTTCTGGTGGAATGAGGATTTCAAGATTGGCGACAAGACCTATCACGGCATCCAAGGCCGTGGGGCCGGCGGACAGTTCATTTTCATGTTCCCGGAAATCGACTTGGTCGCCGTCGTGACCTCTCACAACAAAGGCATGGGAAACATGTTACAAAACCTTCCCAAACAAATTATTCCCGCATTTGTCAGTAAATAAGCCTCCCCAATTACCCGTCTATGCTTAAATTTTTTTGCCTCTCCCTTTTGTTTGCGTCCTTTGCATTGTGCGCCACAACACGCGCTGCCGAGACCAAGCCAAATATCCTTTTTATTTTTAGCGATGACCATGCTCAGCGCCTCATCGGGGCTTACAAGGGGTCGATCAACAAAACCCCAAACTTAGATCGCATTGCCCACGAAGGCGCACTTTTCACTAACTCCTTTGTTACAAACTCGATTTGCTGCCCATCTCGAGCATCGATCCTCACTGGCAAGTATAGTTTTGCCAACGGCGTGCTCACCAACAGCAGCTCCTGGGATACCACGCAGTGGTCCTACCCTCGCGATATCGGCAAAGCCGGTTACCAGACCGCCCTCATAGGAAAATGGCACATCAAAGGCAACCCGACCGATGAATTTCAGCACTGGGAAATCCTCTCTGGCTTCGGCGGCCAAGGCTCCTACTACAATCCCGATTTTATCAGCAAATCCGGAAAATCCAAGGTCACAGGGTATTCCACCGATATCATCACAGACAAGGCTCTGGATTGGCTAAAAAAACGCAATCCCTCCGAGCCCTTTTTACTCTGCGTTCAATACAAAACCCCGCACACTCCACGCACTCCCGGACTGAATGACATGGCTTCGTATGATGGTATGGATTTTCCGGAACCCTCCACGTTATTTGATGATTTCAAGACCCGACTCCCCTGCGTTTCCAAGACATCGATGGGTGTCGAGAAGCTGAACGCGGGCGGGCTCAATCTCGCCCCGCAGAAGGACGCGGAACCCCAAGACCCCAAAGAATTACCGGAATTTCTCGCCGTCATGAATGCCGAGCAGCGCGCAGCCTGGCACAAAGCCTATGACCCTCGCAACCGCGAATACGAAGCGCTCAAAGCCTCTGGCCAACTCGAAGGCAAAGAACTCATTCGCCAAAACTACCAGCGCTACATCAAAGACAGCGTGCGTTGCATCGACGGGCTCGATGCCAACATCGGCCGCCTCCTCGCCTATCTCGATGAAAGCGGCCTCAGCAAAAACACTCTCGTCATCTATACTTCCGACCAAGGATTTTTCTCCGGTGAACATGGATGGGCCGAGAAACGCTGGATGTATGAGGAAAGTTTCCGCACACCCCTCCTGATGCGTTGGCCCGGCGTGATCACACCCGGAACCCATGTCGACGCGCTCGTGCAGAATATCGACTTGGCACCAACCATCCTCCAAGCGGCTGGAATCGCCGTGCCCACGGAAGTTCACGGAAAGGCTCTCCAACCCGTGCTCGAAGGGAAAACCCCACCCGATTGGAGAAAGGATTTGCTCTACACCTACTACGAAGACGATGCCTACGAAATGCCTCGGCACATGGGCGTGCGTGACGAACGCTACAAGTTAATATCCTTCATCGACTACAACGACTGGGAATTTTACGACCTGCAAAAAGACCCCCAAGAGCTAAATAACTGCTACAACGACCCCGCCTACGCCGATGAAATCGCCCGACTGAAAGCCCGCCTCGCCCAGTATAAGGAAGAATTGAAAATGCCCGAACCTCCGCCAACCCCACGCATCGATACTGCGCATAACTCCGGCTTGAATCTCAACGACCCGTGGATCACACCTCCGGAGTCGTTAGATTCAAGGAAGTGTTCATAAAACTCTTTGATGTCAAATTTTTGTGCCTGACACCATCTGACAGCGACATGTGGACTTATTGCCATTTGTCCATATGTCACCGGACTGGGTTTGCAGGCAAGAAACGCGCGGGCGGGGTTCCGCTTTATGGGAACGCCGGGGGTCCTCCTCGGCCCGCCTACTCAGCGATGCCAACGGAAAATTGGACCCGTTACCCGCCACATCACTTCGACTCCCTCGATCCACGGCGTGCCAGGGAGATCACCATCGAGGTCGCCCGTCCTGGCGAAAGCCTCTCACGGAGCCACCAAAACGCGAGCGGAGGAGGGGATCCCGTCTTGACCCAAGGATTGGCCTCTTCCTCCTTGCCTGTAGCGGAGGCGGCGGGGGCTTTACCTTCCCCTCGTTTTTCAGCTTTGCCAGTTTGTGCGGATGCTGCCTGCGCCGAAGGCATAAGGCCGGGCGGCGCGAGTGCCAATGTGGCGATGAGTGTAAGAATGAATTTCATGTTGTTACGGTTGCAGGGTAAAGCGCAGGCGGAGGAAGCGCTGGTTGTTACTTCCGATGGGCTGGCTGTCCCGCACGGTGAAAACTGAAGGTGTGTTGGTCACGTTCACCGTCGTGCCGGTGCTCCAGGAATTCGGATCGGTCAGCGTGCTGGCGCTGAGACCCTCGATGGTCACGTTGGTCACCGCCGGGTTGCGGCTTACGCTGAGTTGCAGGTAGGTGCTGCCGCTGACGTTCACCTGGCTGAACGTGACGGGGTTGGCGCTGGCCACCGTAGGATTCAAACCCAAGGCGTATTCGATCAGGTTGGCAAGGCTGTCGCCGTCCGGATCGCCGGTGGCGGTTTTGTTCGCGCCAAGAGTGAAGGTATAGCCAGCGATCCACGACTCATACGGCGGCGGCACATCGGCGATGATCACCGTGGCACTTGAGGGCGAACCGATCGTATAACCCGTGCCGGAGCCGATGGTGGCAACAACCGTTTCGCTCCCCTCTACCAAGGTGTCGCTGAGCGGTGTTATCGTGACGATCTTGGTCGTCTCGCCGGGGGCGAAGGTCACGGTATTGGCGATGGTGGTGTAGTCACTGCCGTTGGTCGCGCTTCCGCTTATGGCGAGGCTGACGGTCGTCGTCCCGGTGGTCAGAACGCTGCGCATGAGGGTC
>Ga0214921_10005896_pt1 | contig 17088 bp, 10 predicted proteins | sample LL1505_MetaG_FD_177992 | JGI IMG/M metagenome (GOLD analysis project Ga0214921, IMG submission 177992) | Freshwater microbial communities from Lake Lanier, Atlanta, Georgia, United States - LL-1505 | ecosystem: Environmental > Aquatic > Freshwater > Lake | place: USA: Georgia | collected...
ATATTATCAATTTTTATTCAATTGATATTATATTTGTTATATTTAATATATTTTTTATATTTTATCTATAATAATATTATAAATGGATCATTCAATTGATTATAAAAAAAAAGTATCTCAAATATAAAGCAAAATATCTTGAGTTAAAAAATAGTTTGGCAGGTAGAGGTAGGTGTACTGATAAAAGTACTGGAATTCAATGTCCATGTGATAAATATAAAGAATCAAAACCAAATAAACAAGGAAGAGTTTATTGTTTAAATTGTTCTCATAGTAAACATTAAAAAATAATAATATAAATATATAAATAATTTATTTCAATTCAATAACATAATCATCTTTTTGTTTTTGAGCTGACCATTTTTCAAATATTTGTAACATCTTGTCAATATTGTCTTTAACATTTACATCATCTTTAATATGGATATTAATTGTAAAGAATTCTCCTGATTTTTGTTTCTTAATTTCTACATTTATTTTAGAGTTAATTTCTTTAATCTGTTGTTTAATAGAGCTAGCTCTATCTTCGAGATTATATGGAAATGGATATAATGGATGATTTGAAGGAATCATTATATAAGTCTTCTTATCTGAACCTGTAGAATATTTTTCTAATTCTAATAATTTATTTTTAATAATATCACACAATGTTTCTCTTGTATTTTCTCTTGTATTTATTTTTAATTCTTTAATAACTTTAGCAATATAATCTTTTTCTCTAGTAGTACAAACTGCACCTTTTAATGATGGTATACCTGTACCACGTTTTTTATCTAGAATCTTGGCTCTCTTTTCTCTTATTTTAAATACATCTTGATCTAAACCAGTTTCTAAATTCTTTTTACGTGATTTATCTTTTTCAATAATTCCAACATATTTGAATTCATCTCTATTATCATAATATTCCATAATTGAATCAAAATCATACTCATTTTCTTTTCTAGTTTCTTCATCAATTTCATGATCTTCTTCGAATAATTTCTTATCTTTATACATTTTATATAATTCATTATTTTTAAGATAATTTGATAAAGATATTGATTGAGAAATTGGTTTCATATATTTAGTTCTATAATATATAGGTACATCTTCATTTTGATCAAATGGTTGAAATATATAATATTTATCAACAAAAAATAAGTATCCGGTACGATTATTTTTATCAATTACTGTATCCATAAAACTATTTAAATCATTCTCAGTAACTGGAATTAAATCATTTAATGCTTTAAATACAAAGAATTCATCAAATAAATCGCGTCTGTCTTCTGAATATGAATTTTTAACGTATGCTAAAATATCACCAAGTGTATACATAAATCCAATAATATATAATTCTTTTATTTTTCGTTTACAATATTCTATTTCAGATTTTGCAAATCCAGTTGAAAATGTTGTAGTATCTAGATTTATTTTATTAACTTTTTTATAAATTGTTCTATCTGGATCATAATATTCTGAATTTAATTTAATATTATCACATTTAAATTCACATTTATCAAAATCACAAATCTGAGGACATTCTGGTTGTCCTTTTTCTCCACATTTATTGTATTCTTTAACTTCTTCTCTAAAAATATTTCCGGCAATATTAAGCGGACAATCAATCGCAATTTCTTTCATAGTTCTTTCGATTTTTTTAATTAATAAATATTTTTGTTCTGCTTTTCTATATAAATCTTCTTCACTTGAAAGTCCTTTTTCTAAAGAGACGACATATTTATATACATTCACATGAGGATATTTATTTTGTTCAGACATTTGTCTATAATGTGAACACCATCTAATAGCTCTACCAATAACTTGATCAACTCTTCCAAAATTATAATACACGTCAAGAATATGTACGTCTGCAACATTTGAAAGAGAAATACCTTCATTCATAACTTTTGAACCTAAAATTAATTTAAGAAATTTCCCTTCTTTATTATCAATAGAGTTAAAATATGTATCAAGTATACGTTTTTTTTCTTCTGGAATAACATCAACTGATGAATCTTCACCACCGCCTGTAACCGTTATAAATGTTGCTGGATAAAATTGATGTACTGGTATATCATTTTTTTTATAATCTGTCGATGATGCTGAATCGTCTTTTTTTTTCTCTTTTTTAGCTGAATGTTCTTTATGTGTTATACCACAATAATAACATATTGTATCTGGCTGTATTTGGTATGAAGCCATATCTTCTTGAAATTCTAAATATCCATTTTGTATAAGAATTTGGGCAAAAATATCAATACCAACACGTACAAGATTTGAATAAACAAACGCAGTTTTTGCACCTTTTTTATTAACTGTTAATCTATTTAGTTTTTTTAATGCTTTATAAAATTTAGTTGAAAACATTTTCAAATAAGATTTATGTAGAAATTTACCAGTAATATTTTGTCCATCCGGAGTTAAACTAATAACTGGTGTATCTTTATCTAATTTTAATAAATTTGTAGCAATTATTTTATTAACAGCTTCAGGAAAACTTTTAAGTTGATTTTTTATAAGATTTAATCCATCATTACCAGATACCGGTTCAATAGTTTTCTTATCAGATGATAAAACAGGAAATACAAAGTTGGCTACTGCTGCTGCCTTTCTATCAAGAGCATCTTCTTGTGTATCTACTTTTGTTTTATCATATAATGATCTTTGAAAATCCAACATTTTACAACGTGTAACTTTTGTAAATAATAGTCCATCTGGTTTTTCTCCTTTTTCTATTTTTTTAGCAAATACTAATGGATCAGAACCTCTGACATGTGATATATAACCATTTGCCATTTTTTTAAAATAATCCATTCCTCCTGATTTTATTTTCATTTCATAGTTTTTTTCAGAAGAAAAAATCTTATCTCTCTCCATAGGATGATCTATTGGTCTTAAAAAGTTAACTAAATCAACAATATCATCCGCTAAATTCTTCATCGGAGTACCACTTAATAATACTATTTTTAAGTTAATAGAATTTTTAATAATATATTGTAATGCCTCACCGTAAGCATTACCTGTTAAATTGTGCGCTTCATCAACCAAAATAACAGTATTATTTAAATTATGAATTCGATCAACAGCTACGTCTCTTTCAAATTCACCTTCTTCTGTTTTTCTATATGTTACTTTTGTCCCTTCACGTTTTTCAATAATACGTTCTCCAAGAACTCTTTTATGAAAACTTTTATAAGACATAATTTTATAATATTGCATCGCTTGTATCATTGCATTTTTTTTCATTCTGTCTAATTCAGAATGATCCACGTATTGACTTTTATCTATTTTTTTCATATATGATTCACCAGTACATTTAATAATATGCTGTTTCCAATTTTCTTTTAATAGAGCACCGGGTACTAGAATCATAATTTTAGTATTATATTTTTGAACAAGAGGCTTAAATTTCTCAGCAATTGCTACTCCTGCACATGTATTATGTGTAATAATATTATTAGCCAAATAATTGTGATGAATATCTATTTCGAGATCATATATATAACCATTATATCTTATAATTTCAACAATATCAATTTGAATACGTTTAATTTCATTACGTTCATATTTATACATATAATCTCCGGAATTTAATGTATTAGACCAAATATTATTATCTGTTAAAAATTTATGCGTTCCACTCGATTTTATAACCGTACCGTCTTTTAATTTATATCTTTTTATTAATGAATTTATTTTCTCTCTATATAATTTATTTACTTTTTTATACTCGATATAATTTCCTGTATAACTTAATGTATATATATCTGTTGAAGGAATTGCCCATTCTGCATTAGTATTTTCATTATCTTTTATTATTTTTGAAGCAAAATCAATCCATATCACATCAATATTTAATTTAAATTCTTCTTCTTTTAATTTAATTGTAATTTTAGTATCAGGTGTCACACATTTACCAGTACCCAGACCGTGAAAAACAATCATACCTTTATATGGTGTATCCGGATTAATAATATTTCCTAAAAGTGATTGATAATCAAACAATTGTATTTCACCTGCACAAATATTATCTCTATATTCTTTTAATTCTTCATAATTTTTAATATCAGGTCTTTCTTGTAATTTATGGGAATAAAATTCTCTTTTTTTGTATATTTTATATTGCAAATTATCATCATCATTAGTTGGATAAGTATAATTTATATTAAGTAAATTATCATCATTTTCTTGTTTATCTTGGTTTGCCATATATAATATAATACGCTTTAAAATAAAAAATAAAATTTTATCTAAATATATATAGTAAATGCCAAAAGAATATACAATCGAGGATATTAAAGTTATATTAAAAAAAATAGAAAATGTTAAAGAACGTAAGCATGTCGAGAAAATTAAAGAAATTATATATAAAGAAAATGAAAATCTATCAGTTACTAAAAAGAGTGATGGTATTTTATTATTTTTTCATAATTTAAATCAATCTACTTATAAAAAATTAGATATTTTTTTTGATAAAATAGATAATGAAAAAATATTAAAAGCTACAAGTTATTCAGAATCATTAAATATGTCAACACACTTATCAATTAGTGATAATACAGATACAAATCAAGAATATAATTCTCCACAAATTAAATTATCAAATACTGAAAAAAAGATATTAAAAAAGAAAGAATATCATAAACAAATATATAGTGACAATAATAAAGATGATGTGTATGTAAATGATGAGATATTTTATAATAAGAATAAAAAAATATAATATTTAGTATAATATATTATATATGGATTATAAAAAGAAATATTTAAAATATAAACAAAAATATTTAAAATTAAAAGGAGGCAGATTATGCGATATATGTCCTACAAAAGGATTTAATCAACATTCTGGTGAGTGCTGGCATGATGCATTTTCTATGGTAATGTTATTTACAGATGATTTAAGTGATAATATACAAAATTTATTTAATATATGGTTACAAAATGAATCATTAATAGATGAATATTTTGTTAAAACATTTTTAGATGAATCACGAAAAATATTATTACCACCAAATATTTATGATTTATCAGATGAATTAAAAGATATTATTAAAACATATATAATTAGTTTATATGAGCGTTATAAAAATGAAATTCAAAAAAATAAATATTTAATACTTGAACAAGAAAAACGTAGATTAATTCGTACACATAGTATGTCTATGTCATTACAATGTGTAAATTATTCTTTTGAATTAGCAAAAATAAACCATATTTATAAAGAAAAATATGATAATAAAAACCTTGGTGGTCAAACAGGATACATATATATAATTAAATCTATATTAAATTATATTTTTAGTGATAATCCTAATAATAATATAAATATGACAGAGATAGGTATACATAAATTTAATTTTAATAAAACTTTTATTAAACATATGATTGGAATATCAAATTGTATATTGATTAATATACATCTGAATAATTCAGGTCACGTTATTTCTTGTTTTAAATGTAATGATAAATTTTACATATATGATGATAATAGAGGAGAAGAATATGCAAATGAAGTTATATATAGTGAAACTGATGCAGATAGATTAAATAAAAGTGATATAGATCAAAATACAGTATATTCATATGCTCGTTCTATTCAAGAATTTGATTGGAAATCACATTTATTACAAATTTTTGAATCTGATAATAATGATGAAATTAATGATAATTTAAAATTATTTGTTAAACGCTTTGGTACATACATATCAACATATAATGTAACTATAGAATCAATTGTATTTTTTTATCCAAAAAATCTATCTTTAGAATATTATTATGATATTAGTTTACATATTAATTATTCAAATGAAAAATCACTTAAATTTTGGGAACAACGTTTAAATTATATTATAGATAATGATATACCAATTTATGTAAATATTTTAGGATTGATTAAATATATAATAATTCAATTAGATACGAATGTAAGAAATAATGATGCATTTAAAAACACTGTAAAACATATATTAATAATATTATTAAATAAAATATCAGAACGACGTATAGATATAAATGAAACAGATATATTACATATATCTATCGATATGAGTCTTGATAATAATTTTATAAAACAACTTTTATCTATACCAAATATTAATGTTAATAAACCAAATTTTAAAAGTGTATATCCAATAGTATATGCTATTACTACAGAAAATAAAGAAATTATTGATTTAATTATTAATAAATCAGATTTTAATATCAACCAACAATATATTTTTGGTTCAATATTACATGCATTATCAGATTATGAATCATTACAAGATATTTTTAAAGATTTAGTTGAAAATAAAAGAATAGATATTTTTATTGTTGATCAAGATAATTTAACTGTGATAGAACTTATGGCATTAAACAATAATCAAAATATGTTTGATTATTTATATGATTATATAATTAAAAATTATGATATTAATATATTTAATAAAAAAAGTTATGAACAATTTATACTAAATATAAATGATGATCTTGACAAGACAGAAGAAGAAAAACAATATTATATTAATAAAATTAAAACATTTGTAATTAATTTACAATAAAAAAATTGAAATATATTTGACTAATTATTATTTAGTTAACTAAATATAAGTTAACTAAATAATACTATATAAAAACATAATATGAACAATCAGACTAAACTTACATTGGATATTATTGGTGAGTACATTAGAAATAATCTAGGTCATTTTAAACCATCAGATGAAGAAATTATTATTGTACAAAATACTAAAAAAACAAATACAGAAAAGTCAAATCATATTAAACCGAAACTATCTTTAGATAACTCAAAAATATGTGAAAAAAAAAATATTAATGATATATTAAATGATATTTCAATTAATGAGTTAATAAAATTTCCACTAAAATATTTTGAAAAATTATCTTTTGTAGATTTATTAGAATCTTTTTTACTTTTTAAACCATCCTGTGAATTTACAATAGATGAAAAAGAATATTCATATTCGTTTTATAGTTGTATTTTATCTAGTTTGAATAATGATTATATTAAAGCCACTGATAAATATAAATTTAATTCAATTAATAATTTAATATCATATTTAAAATCTGACGTATCTATGGATGGATATAAAAATCATGGATATTCTAAAATTGGTTTGAAAAAGAATGATCTAATAAAAGATATAAACAATGATAAAATATCAGATATTTTAATTAGATATGTGACTGATGCATTACATATTAATCTATTTTTAATTGATGATAAAAATATAAAATATTTTGGTGGCGATTTTATAGTATTTAAAAATATTGTCATAATATTGAAACATAATGATAAATATTATTTAATATGTACTGAAAAAGATAAGTATTTTAGATTTAATTCAAATGATCTAATTAAACAAATATTATTAAATTCTAATAAATTAAAACTCGTATTTGCTGAATCATTTAATTATACTGGTTATAATCTTAAATTAAATCCAATAAATAAAATAAATGAAATAAATGAAATAAATGAAATAAAAACTACTAAACCCACCGAAAAAATAGAATATACTGATAGACTTAATGGTTATGAATCGGAATCGGAATCGGAATCAAATTCAGAATCAAATAATATATTTCATAAGGAGATAAATGAAAATCAAAGTCTAATTGACTTACAAAAAAAAGCGAAAGAATTAAATATAGAAATATTTTATACTGGAGCAACCACACGCAGAATGAAAAATAAGAAAGAACTGTGTAAAGAAATTATAAATAAAATAAAATCATAATATATATGGATAAAAAATATGTTATTTATCAAAATGATCTCAAACATAGAAATATGACAAAATTAGATATAAATAAAATTGATTGGGTACAAAATGATATTAGACATTTGTATAATATAAATCATGATACGATAGATTATAGATTACATGAATCAACAAAAGATAATTATCAACATATTGATTTAACAAATCTTAATCTAAAAAATCTACCAAATCAAATAGAAAACAATACATATTATAATAGTTTAATACATTTATTTATATCAAATAATAATATAAAAGGTAAATTAAACTTATCTAATTTCAAAAAAATAGAATCTATAGATATAGATAATAATGAAATAGAAGAAATAATATTACCAGAATCTTTAAAAGAATTAAGTATATCAAATAATAAATTAAAATATATTAAATGTAATAAAAATTTAATGAGAATAAAATGTTCAAATAATATAATAGAAAAAATAGATCTAAATAATAATCTCGAAATATGTGTGTTTGATAATAATAAAATAACAAATTTAAATATGTATAATTTAAATAAATGTGAAAAAATAATTATTTATAATAATCCTCTACAAAATCTAATAACACCCTCTGTTTTAAAATATTTAGATATATCAGAAACATTAATTAATGAATTATATGATTGTGATAATTTATTACATTTAGTTGCAAATAAATGTATTAATTTAAAAAATTTACCAAAATATAAAAATATAGAATTTATAGAAATAATAGAAACACCTATAGAGAGATTATATTTTTATGAGAAATATAAATTAATTTTAATACAATTAAATCTTACTAAAAATATATCTAAAAAATATAAAGATAATAATGCTCTTATTCAGATACGAAATAATATATTATTAACAATTAGTAGAGGTATTGAATTTTTATAAATTTTTCAGGTAGTAAAAACATATAAAAATAAAATATTATTATATTAATATGCAAAATATGCCAAATATAGATGCCATTCCAGATCTTGTTGAATTAACTAATAAAGTTTTGGAATTTATTGAATTTGAAGACAATCCAGAAACACAAAATACAAAATTAAATAATAGAGGTTATTACAATTATATGGTTGAAGAACGTTTTGATAAATTACCAACAACTATGATAAAACTATTAAGTGAAAAAGATAAGAGAACAGAAAATCTATCAAAAATTCTGGATATGATTGACCTATTAAAAAATGTTAAATCAGGTAAAACATCATTTGAAAAAGCAGAAAATGAATTTGTTGAAAAACGTGCAGAAGAATATCTATATCCACAATTTGGAGGAAAAGATAATTTTTATAAAATAGCAGAAGAAAATAAGAAAAAACAAGAAAAAAGTAAGAAAAAATAAATAGTTATTTATGTTAAAAATTTAGTTTAAAAATCTAATAATCATATATAATGGAATTATATATAATTATAATTTTAATATGCTTTATAATAATATTATATTTTGTTGATGAAATAAAAGTTATATATAATATAATTCACAATATTATTAATAAAGATATTTTAACTAATAAAGATAATTTATCTAATAAAAACAGATTATTATTAATGTATTATAATCCTATTTTACTAAAATTTTATAAACAAATTTTAATAGAATTAAAAAAAATAAATAAGTATGATTACAAATCATATTTTACACAACTTAATATAAATTTATCTTATAATAATTTGTTATTTTTTGATTGGTTTATAATAACCCATGGTATTATTAAATTAGGACAAGATACTATTATAAAACTAATTAAATCAAAACAATTTATTCCAAATAATTTAATTAATGCAATTAATAAATTATATTATTATTATTATTACATAGAAAAAACATTTAAAAATATAAATATATCAGAATTAAATAAATTTATTAATAAAAAATTTAAAAATAATACTTTAATAAATTTATATAAAATAGAAGAATTAATTTATAAATTATTTATACAATATTATAAAAATCTTAATTTAAACAAAAAATATATTAAATTAATAGAACCTTTGGTAAAAGATAAAAATATAAATATAATTAATTCTAAATTAAATATTAAATTCAATAAAAAAAATATACCTTATTCAAATTTAATTTTAATTAATTTTTTTAACTAATTTTTTAATCTGAAATATTTTTTGATTAAATTTTTAATCTGAAATATTTTTTGATAATTTTATCATTTTATCCATTATCATTTTATTAGATAAAATAGAATTTTCCATTATTTTTTTCTTATTTTCTTTATAATTTTTTGATTCTACTAAAAATGTATCTGTCCAATATTTATTTGCATTGATTTGGTCATCTCTATATTTTTGATAAACATCACCGTAATAATTTTGACTATTAACAAAATTAACAATCTTACCGGTTGCCATAAAATAATTATTTGATAATACAGTATTTAATTCAATTATACGCATATGTAAATCTTTTTCTATTTCATATGATGAAAATATATCAATAATTTTTAATTTTGGATTAAGATTTAATGTTTTTAATATATTTTCTAGTTTTGTTATTTCTTTGTCACTAATATTAAAATTCTGGCAAACTATAAAACGTTCAGACATATCGGGTTTACTAGTAAATGGTTTTACTATAAATACTTTTTCATATGATGATATTAGTAAAGCAAATATTTTAGCCATTACTTGTGTGTATGTTTCAAAAACTTTAACTACAAGATTACCATTTTTCTTCTGATTCTTTATACCAGTTATAATTTGTATTAATAATAATTTAAAATAATCTTGTTCATATACAAAAGTATTTTCATTTAATAAAATATTACCACCACTAATTATTAAATCATATTTATCTTTTAATTTTGTATCAGTTAATACAGATATTTTTTTATTTTTTTCATAATAATTTTGAAAATCTTTATCTAAATCATTTATCTTAACATTGGTAACAGATGTTTCTTGTGTAATCTTTAAAAAATGACAGGTATCATTTTTATATTCTTTAGAATATGTTTGTCTAAAATGTATTAAACTTTGCATTATAGACCCATCATCTGTCATTATTAAATTTTTTGATTCCTTTGTAATATCAGATATATCAAACATAAAATATAATTCCCATAATTTATAGAAATCTAATGATATTATTTTTGGTATATCACCTTTTATATTTAAAAATTTATTAGTTTCTTTATTAATTGTTTTATCATAATTATCAATATCAATTTCAAACGGATTTACACATAGATATACTTTTTTTTTATTTTCAAATTGTTTTAATATTTCAACATCTTTTCTTAAAGAATGTATATAATGATGAAATCCATATGAACATTTTGGATAATCAATAATTGTCGCCATTTTAATATCTTCATCAGACTTATAAACAGATTTTATATTACCATGTATATTTATTGTAACTGGTAGATATTCACCAATAACATTATTACTGTTTTTTATCATATATAATATAAACGTAATTTAAATCTTTAAATAAATATATAAATTTATAAATTTATAAAAAAAAATATAATGTATATTTATATAAAATGTCTAATGATAGTGAACAAATTGTCGCAACAATCAATGGATTAAATGATTGGTATACACATACTTTTAAAATTGCTGGATGGATGATCTTAGCAAAACATAGAAGTCAACAAGATCCAAATGTTACTGATAATGAAAGATATGATACAAAAGTAAAATCATACATTGGTGGTATATCGCGTCTCCAAAAACATTTAAATAAACGTTTACAAAATCCAAATGGTACTATTCAACGCGATTACCCTATTATGGAAGCTAATCTTACAGTTCTTATGAATTTTATCAATCAAGTAAATCCATCAGATTTATCTGTAAATTTAAGTGATATAGGAAATGAATTAGTATGCAAAAAAAAAACACTACATGATTTACAATGTTGGTATAAACATATGTTTGAAAAATACGGTTGGATGATCTTAAAATCTAAAAATCTTCAAACAAAACAAATGACACCTGAATTACAAAGTTTATGTCAACAAAAATTATCTTTATATGGTCAAACTTTACAATCTTTATTACAAACATTAAATTATAGAAGAAATAATTGTCCAGGTGAAGGATGTTCTGATTTAGATCCAGAAAATGTAAAACAAGATTTAGATTCTATGATGAAAAATGTATCCATTTTAATAAGCTGTTATAATATGCATATTGCATCGGTATCAAGAAGTTCAGTTACATCGGTACCACGAAGTCCAGTTGCATCGGTACCAAGAAGTTCAGTTACATCGGTACCAAGAAGTCCAGTTGCATCGGTACCATCAACTGTAAATCTTGTATCATTATTTGGAACTCCTGCACAAATAACTTCTGCACCAAGACGTTCCCCAAGACGTTCTTCAACACTTTCTTCTCCAGCTTCAGCTACTATGAGTTTGCCACCAAGATCAGATGATTCTGAATCTAGAACTCCTACTGGTGAGGGATTCGTTAATGTTGTTACAGGTGCTATTACAAATGGTGTTGCAAATTTATTAGGTTTATCTCCTACATCTGATGATGTATCGGAACTTACTCCAACTGCACGTCCTTCATCTGTACGTCCTTCACGTCGTTCAACTACACTTTCCGCAACATCAGATAATACAGTAGGTCCTCTAACTTCACTTTCCGCAACATCAGTTGATGTATCGGAACGTCCTCTAACTGCACGTCGTTCAACTACGCGTCCTCTAACTGCACGTCCTCTAACTGCACTTTCCGCAACATCAGATAATACAGTAGGTCCTCTAACTTCACTTTCCGCAACATCAGTTAATGAATCGGAACTTCCTCCAACTGCACGTCGTTCACCTCGTTCACAACCTCGTTCACCTCGTTCACAACCTCGTTCACAACCTCTTAACGTAAGTGCAACATCACCAATGCAATCTGCAATGCCAGAAGAAAATCTATCTGCAATGCCAGAAGAAAATCTATCTGCAACATCTACATTTTCACCAATGTCAGTTCCAAAAGCACCAACTCCTCAACAAATGGATGCTCCAATGTCTGCGGCAATGCTAGATAGACGAGTTTCAGCTCCAAGAGCACTAACTCAACCAATGTCAGCTCCAAGAGCACTAACTCAACCAATGTCAGCTCCAAGAGCACTAACTCAACCAATGTCAGCTCCAAGAGCACTAACTCAACCAATGTCAGCTCCAAGAATGGAAGATGAGTCAATGCTAAATCGACAAGTTTCAGCTCCAAGAGCACTAACTCAACCAATGTCAGCTCCAAGAATGGAAGATGAGTCAATGCTAAATCGACAAGTTTCAGCTCCAAGATCAGAATCACTTGTTGGAGGTTCTGAATCATCCGCAAATTATAGATTAATTGCTAATTTATTTAACTAAATTTAATTTGTTTTACTAAATTTTTGTTTTTTTTTTAATTTGTTTTAATATAGTATATTTTTTTTGATAATTTGTTTCATATAATAAAAAATTGACAATTTATCTCTTACATTTAAGAATTAATTATATGTATTAAATATATATCGATGACTGACCAGAATAACATTAAATCCATGATGGATGTAAATGTATATAATTCAATAAATAACTTATATAAAAAATACAAAGTTGGTGATGAATTTGAAATAATATTTGTTAATAAAGATGGTAAATATATTAATCAAGAAAAATATATAAAATTATTAAAATTTTTACAAATGAAAAAAAAGATTACAAAAGTTAATTCAATAGGACCAATTGAAATATTAGATATTAGTTATTCAACTACAAAAGAGACAACATACAGAGCATCAATTGAAGGAGAAAATATAAATACTTATATAAAAATGGTTGACCTTTGGAAATCACATGTAATATTTAAAACATTTGTACAAATGGCTACAGATAAAAAAGATAAAAATATTTCAGTTATGAAAAAAATAAAACAAAAAGATGATACGATTGATATATTTGATTTAAATATGAGAGCAAGATTATCAAGTGAGTTACCATTAGAAAAGGATGATATTAAATTAATTAATGATATAACATATAATGATCAAAAAAATATTACATTTAGATTAAAACAAAGATATTCATTATTTGTACATGAAACAGAAAATGAATTTGTAAAAATTGATATTACTTTAACAAAAACAACCAAAAATCATAAAAATCTGAATGATACTTTTCCTGAATTTGAATTAGAAGTAGAATATGGCTTGAAACCATCTGCAAAAAAACAAGAAAAACAATATCCTTTAGAAAAATTATTTGATGAAGTAATGTTACTTCATAAAATAATACAACAATCAAATTTTATAATTTCTAATACTAAAACAGAAGAAGTTATTAAATTTTATAAAGAAATTACAAATACACCAAATTCATCAAACTTTTTAAATGCACGTCAACCAATATCTTTTGAATTACAATATATATCTGATATGGTTCCTAATAAATATACTGTTACTGATAAAGCTGATGGTGAACGTAATTTTATGATTATATATAATAAACATTGTTATACAATATCTACTAATTTAAATGTAAGAGATACAGGAATTGAATTAAAATCATCTGATTATGATCGAACTGTTTTTGATGGAGAATATATATTTATACCAAAAGAAAATAGACATATATATATGGTTTTTGATATGCTATTATCCTGTGGTAAAGATATACGTACAGAATCATCATTTTTTAAACGTATAGATGAGGCAGAAAGAGTAATCAATAAAGCATTTATATTTGAAAATCAGAAAGGATTTAAAAAATCAGAATATAAATCAAAAGGTAAATTTGACTTAACTGATTTATGTAATTTTTATGAAACTGAAATCAAAAGTTCAATGAATGCACTTGTGAATGATATGCAAATTGCAAAAAAATATCCTCTTGTAAGATGTAAATATTTTATAGGAGCTACTGGTGTATATAGATGGGATATTTATAAATTTGCAGAATTAATGTGGAAAAAATATACTGAAGATACAACAGTAAAATGTCCATATGTACTCGACGGTTTAATTTTTCAACCATTAGAACAGGCATATGTTACAAATCCAAGAGATTCTCGTTTATCTGAACTTAAATGGAAACCTCCATATACAAATTCAATTGATTTTTATGTAACATTTGAAAAAGATAAAAATACTGGTAAAGTATTAACTGTATATGACAATTCAAATGATGATTATGTTCGTAATAAACCATATAGAATATGTAATTTACATGTTGGACGTCGTATAAACAATAAAGAAACACCAGTACTTTTTAATGAAGATACAGAAGGATTTTATGCATATTTATTTTTAGAAGATGGCGAAGTACGAGACGAAGATAGTAATATTGTTACCGATAATACTGTGGTTGAGTTTTATTATAATACAGAAGAAGGAGAAGATGTATTTATACCAGAAAGATTCAGATGGAAAGTTATTAGAACACGTTATGATAAGACCGAATCAGTTAATCGCTATCAAAAAAAATATGGTAATGCTGAAGAGACTGCTAAAAATGTATGGCGTTCAATTAAAAATCCAGTATTAATGGATGATTTTAAAGATTTAGCAAGAGGTAATAATCCTGATAAAAATGAATATTTTTACGATAAAAAAATAGAACAATTACAGAAAAAAATTGGTAAAGAATTAATTGCATCTGCTACGAAACAAGATGTGTATTATCAGAAAATATCAAAACTTGCATTTAATATGAGACAATTTCACAACTGGATTAGATCAAGTGTTGTATATACATATTGTAATAAAATTTATCAAAACAATAAACAATTATCTGTTTTAGATTTAGGATGTGGTAGAGGAGGTGATATATTAAGATATTATTATGCCGAATCTTCATTTTGTGTTGGTTTAGATGTTTCTAAAGATGGTTTATTTTCACCAGTTGATGGAGCTAAATCACGTTATGAAAATCAACGTAAAAGAAAAGCAAACTTTCCAAAAATGTATTTTATACAAGCTGATTGTGGTGTAAAATTAAATTATGATGAACAATATATTGCATTAAATGGTATGAATCAAGAAAATAAAAAATTATTTGAACAATTCTTTTCTAAAGACCCAAAAATTCAGACTAAATTTGATGTAGCATCTTGCCAAATGGTAATTCATTATTTTTTAAAGGATGAAATAACTTGGAATAATTTTAAATCCAATATTAATCAAACATTGCGCAACGGTGGCTTTTTTATGATCACACATTTAGATGGTAAAATTCTTGCAAAAATGCTAGAAAAAACTCCGAATATTACAAGCGAATATACTGATAAAGATGGTAATAAAGAAAAATTATATGAAATTACTAAAAAATATAATACAATTGATTTAAATAAACCAATAGGTTTTGGATATCCAATTGAATTATTTGCAGCATGGATGTTTGAAGATGGTAATTATATGACTGAATATCTCGTTGATATAGAATTTCTTAAAAAAGATTTATTAGATTCTTGTAATCTAGAATATGTCGATTCGGATACATTTGAAAATCAATTTAATATACACAAATCATTTTTTGTTGATAATATATGTGATTATGAACCAAATCCAGAAACCAGAGAATTCTTGCTAAAAGTAAAACAATATTATGATAAAAATGAATTGAATGAACAATGTTATAAATTTACTAATCTACATAGATTTTCCGTATTTAAAAAGAAAGAATCAAATCAAATAGGTGGTGATTATAATATAGAGAATATTGATAAATATGTTGTACCAAAAATGACAGATTATGATATGGAATATTCATTACAAAATTCTATTCATCATATATTTAAATCTCACAAAGTTATCCCATCAAGTTTACATACAGAAGATATGTTTAACGATATGGGTTTGAAGATCATACCAGATCATGAACTTGATGATAAAACACTTACAAAATTATTGAATAGTATAACAATAGAACACGAATTAAATGATAAAAAAATTAAGAAGATAATAAATGGTATTAATATTTGTGCATTTGAACGCGATGCAAACAATAATTATAAACCAATATCTTATGAATGTGGTAAAAGAAAAGCAAAAACAATAACAATGATTAAAGAAGGAAAATTATTTAAACCATTATATATATCATTAAATGGTAAGAAACAATCAATATTTGAATCAAATACTGAATTTATAGAAAAAATAAAAGATACGCGTATAATATAATTTATATTTTTTTAATAAAACTTTATCAAAATTTTAAGTCTCATAAACTCTAACTACCTTTTTTATTAAATTTGCTTAAACAAAATTAATAAAAAATTAATGAATGTGTAATAAGGAAAGTTAATATAGTGACAAAAATAATAAATATATACATTACATTAAATACTTTTTGTATTTTTATTTATAATTTATTTTTTATATTTTTTTTATAATA
>Ga0214921_10005897_pt1 | contig 17084 bp, 15 predicted proteins | sample LL1505_MetaG_FD_177992 | JGI IMG/M metagenome (GOLD analysis project Ga0214921, IMG submission 177992) | Freshwater microbial communities from Lake Lanier, Atlanta, Georgia, United States - LL-1505 | ecosystem: Environmental > Aquatic > Freshwater > Lake | place: USA: Georgia | collected...
CATCGAACCTGAGCCTGTGGATGAGGAGGGCTCTTTCGGCGCTCTACTACTGGCTACGATTTTTACTCCAAAATCTCGTCGGCCATCAGAAATTAGCAGTATCAACCCCTTTTTAAGGGTCGACTACAGTAGAGTCCAAAAGCGTTCAGCTTTTGGTATAATCACGGAGTGTCTTTCGGACATGTTGTCCCCGCTTGACTGGCAAGCTTAGCGCCCGCCTATTTGCAGGCTTGGGCCATCTCGCGCAGTAGGAGGTCCAATGGCGAATTTGCCTGGGGAGTGAACTGTTGGCGCATGATGTTGACGGTGCGAAGGGCGCGGGGTTTTTGACCCTTTTCAATGAGCGCAGAGACGAAGGGAATGCCCACATCTTTGACAAAGTTGCCGCCATTGGTTTTTCCGATAGATCGAAGCTGGGCGTGAAAAACCAGCGCGGCCTGATCGATTCCCTCGGAGTCGAGAGCCTCGCGGACTCGGGCAGCCGCAGCTTCGCAGCTCAGATCGGATCGGGAGCCGAGGTTCTGCGAAAGGATGCGCCGCTCGATGGCGACGGCTTGATCAGTATTTCCTGTATCGCGTTGAAGCGCGGCTGCGGCCTGCTGGTGGAGGACTTTGGAATCGGAATCGCGAGCGAGGGCCTTTGCAGCCTGCTCATGGAGACGAAGGCGTTCCATAACGCTTGCGCCTGAGCTACGCAGAAAATCAGCCCATTGCTTCCAGACCTCTGGATTTTGTGCACAGATTTGCGAGGCATTTTCCAAGGCCGTACGCGCGTTTTCCGCATCGCCGTTTTTTAGAAAAATACTGGCCATGGTGAGGGCGTTCATTGATGAAAGGTAGGCTGGTGTGTCACGGAAGCGGGCGGCCAGCTGGTGGAGCTCGTGGTCGCTCACGGGTTGCCATGTCTGGGGATCCAGTGCGATGCCAGTCACGAGGTTCTGGTTAGGATCGCGGCCGCAATGAAGCTCCCACTTGTCGGGCCTGCTCATGTAGCCAAACCAAGCGTGCCCGCCGCTGCTACCTTGGCCATTAAACAAGACAGTTGGGAGTCCGAGGGCTTTCCCTGCGAAGGCGGCAAAATACGCCTGGTCGATGCAGATGCCCCCGCTTTTCTGAATGGCGGCGAGTGTGTAGGGCCCTTCGGTCCAAAAGAAGTGCCGAGTTTTAATTCGGTCCTCACGGTAGCGGATCGAAGAAAAGGCGCGGGCAAAGTTTCCGGCGTTGAGAGTGATTGCCTTCTGCGCCCAAACTAGCTCTGAGGGCGCAAGAAAGGCATCAACAAGGAATGTGAGTTGCTCAGCGGAGAATTGGCGCAGGTCGAGAAGAAGGCGCCCGGATTCATTGGCTTCGACCCAACGCCCAAATTGATTTTCAACAGAGGGTACGTCCTTTGGAACCAGGTCGGGACGAACTTGCTGATGAGGCCAATACTGCGGCAGAGCGGAATCGTTCACAACCGCGATCGCGATGGCCAGATCGGCATACTCACGCCATTTTGCCGGGTACGCCTCGCGAATGGTGCGCAGGTTTTTTATCACGAGTGGGGTAAAATCGCGGATATCCAACGTGGAAAAAAATTTCCTTAGAAACTGCGGGTCGCCCACGGCATCGGCTGCTAGGCCTTTGCCAGCGATGTCGGCAATCGAGCCCACTTCCCACGTGGAACCTGACGGCAAGATCATTTCGAGCATGGCTCGCCGCACATCGGGAGCCGTCGCCATGCGGGCCGCCTCGTCCGAGCTGATCGGCATCGCATCTGCTGGAGGAGTGACTCCAAGCAGGCAGAGGACAAGTTCCGTGGAGCCCTTGCGGTGGAAGAATTGTCGCTGAACGAGGGCGGCATTTTCGGACGACGCGTCCCTCGACAAGAGATCACACCAGCGCCAGAGGTCTATCCATTCCGCAAAACTCGAATTCTTCCGAGCGAGGCTGGGCTTTTGGAGATTGTAGCTTTGGGCAAGCCCGATCTCCAATTCCCTGCGCGATTCGCGGAATCCCTCTTCCCGAATCTTCTGGCGATCAGCCGCCGTGGGCGGCATTGCAGCGTCGTAAGCCAAGGCATGGGGAAGCCAGAGGCCTAGGAGCATCGATGCGCTTGAAAGGCGCAAAAAACCGAGCAGCGGTCTGATCTTTTTTAAAGAATCAGGCACGCTTGCGCTCCTGGGCCATGGACGCCTTGGATGAGGATGCCTTCGACATCGGCAGTTTTCGATGGGCCGGTCACCCAGATGAGGTTGGGGTCGGCCGGCATGGCTGCGATAGCGTCTGCAATTGTGCGGTGAATTTCCGCACGGCTGACGAGTGCGATGTGGTGCCAAGGCGCGAGGGCGGCGAGTCGGTCGGGTGTGGATTCGTCGCTGAGTATGATACTTCCCGACTCGGCAATGGCCCCGGCGGAGGGGGTGAAGGCGGCATCGATTTCATTCACTCGAGTGCGTGAGTATTCGGAAGTGACTTCGCAGAATTCCGAGCAGAGGGCGACGAGGCGGGTCAGTGGCGCAGGGATATAAACGACGCGGACTGCTTGGGCGCGGAGCCAAAAGGCACAGGCGTCCATATCGGTGAAACATTTTGTGCCAGTGGCCTCGGCGCGTTTTTGAAAGAGGGCGAGGGAGTCTGTCTCGGCAGCCAGCCATTTCGGCTCGGCGATATCTTTGGAGAAAACAGGTCGGGGCGTGCGCTCGGGCAGGGGAGCGAGGGCGGCCCGGACACTCGAGAAAATTTGTTCGCGTGCGGTGCTCATTTCTTATTGCGGGATTTCATCCAAGAGCGGAACTCCCCGCCTCGCCACGCGGGAAGGGTGCGGGTTTTCAGCCAAGGCTGTAGGTAAGGGAGAGGGAGTTTTTCGAGCGGGACGAGGTTCATGACCTTGTTGCTCTTCATGGCGAAGCGCCAGAGCATGGGGCTCGAGGCGAGTTTGGCAAAGGCACCCATCGGCGGCGTGCCGGGAGAGGGGGCATGTTCCTGATGGCCACGGTTGCGAAGTTTGAGGAGCAAGTCGGGAATCGGAATATCGACTGGGCAGACTTCATTGCACGCTCCGCAGAGGCTTGATGCCTTGGGAAGGTCTGCGAGTTCTTTAAACTTTTTGCCTGCGAGCAGTGGAGAAAGGACGGCTCCGAGAGGTCCAGGATAAACACTGCGGTATGCGTGTCCAGAGGCCTGACGGTACACGGGACAAACATTCAGACAGGCTCCACAGCGGATGCAGCGCAGGATTTCGCGGCAGTCCGAGGCGAGAATCTGCGAGCGCTGGTTATCCACAAAGATCACATGCATCTCCTGCGGGCCCGAGGGTCGGTCGGTCCGAGCGGGGCCGTTGATGAACTCGGTGTAAACGGTGAGCTGCTGGCCTGTGGCAGAGCGGCCAAGAAGGTTCAGAAGCACGGCGAGATCGGCATCCGAGGGGATGACTTTTTCAATTCCCACAAGGGCGATGTGAATCTTTGGAGCGGCTAGGCAGAAGCGGGAGTTGCCCTCATTGGTGACCAGCACGAGGCGCCCGCTTTCGGCAGAGACGAAGTTGGCACCGGTGATGCCGGCATCGGCCTGCAGGTATTTGTCCCGCATGAAAACCCGCGCGCGGCGGGTGATGGTCTCCGGGTCATCATTGTAGTCGCCAAGACCCTCGCGTTCGAAGCTCTTCGCGATATCGCGGCGGTTTTTGTGAATGATCGGTTTGACGATGTGGCTGGGGTGGTCGCCATCAATCTGGATGATGTATTCTCCAAGATCGGTCTCGACCGACTCGATACCCATCGTGCCGAGGTGGTCATTGAGATGGATTTCCTCGGAGATCATGCTCTTTGATTTCACGACTTTCTTGGCTCCTGCCTTTTGCAAGATGTCGGAAACGGCACGGCAGGCGTCTTCGGCTGTAACGGCAAAGTGAACGTGGGCACCTTGACGTTTCAGGCTTTGCTCGGCTTGCTCGAGATAGGTATCGAGATATTCAATCGAGTGCTGGCGGATTTGCCCAGCAAGGCGGCGGAGGTCATCGGGTGCTGAGTAGTCTGTCCCGAGAACGCTGTAACGCTTCTCGGTGCCTGCGGCGCTGTTGTTGTGGACCGCCTTTTGGACGCCGTGGTCGAGACGGCGGGCGAAGAGTTCAACTTTCTGCTCAGCCATGACGATGAAGTGCGGTTTGGAGGATTTGTGCGAAGTGGAGGGTTTTGACGGGTTTCTCGCCGCGCTCGGCAAGACCACTGAGGTGCATCAGACAGCTCATGTCGCCCGAGACAATGAAATCCGGATTCATTTCGGTAAGATGCTCGAGCTTCAGGCAGCCCATGGATGAGGAAACGTGTGGGAAGCTCACCGAAAAAGTACCCCCAAAGCCGCAGCACTGCTCGGCCTCGCCGAAAGGAATAACTTCTAGGCCTTCGATGGATTGGAGAAGCTTCAGAACGGCTTCGCCACTGCCGGTACCCCGCGTGTGGCATGCGCGATGGAAGGCGATGCGGGCAGGGAAGCGTCCGGGCCATTTTTCGATGCCTAGGCCGTTAACGAGAAAATCAGCAAGCTCCCAAGTGCGGTTGGCGAGCTTTTGTACGGTCGGCAGGTCTTTTTCTTTCTCGAATTCAAGAGGTGCGCCGTGGAAAAGCATTGCAGCACAGGAACCGGACGGAACGATGACGGGCTTGCTGCCATCAAAAACACGCGCAGTATGCCGCATGACCTCGCGGGAAGCAGGCCAGTCGCCGCAATTGAAGGCCGGTTGGCCGCAGCAGGTCTGGTTCTCAGGGAATTCCACTTCGCAGCCGACATGCTCGAGTACCTCAACGGTGGCCCTGGCCACGTCATCAAAGAACGCATCGCAAAGGCACGTGGCCATCAGCTGCACGGTGCGGTCGGTCGGTCGGGTGGCGCTTTGCATTATCGGAGTGTGGATAGAATTTGTCGGAAACGCTCGCTCTTCGCACCCCATGTTACGTCAGCGACAGACTCGTGGATTTGAGGATTGTAGGAATTGCGCAAAATTTCGCGCCCTTGGGCCAGGTTGGAAATCTCGCCGGTAGCGAGGAGTTGGGCGATGATGTTGCCTGCGGCTGTGGCCTCAACCGGCTCTGCCTCCACGTGGAGCCCGGTGGCATCGGCGGTCATCTGGTTTAGCAAGGCGTTGCGGCATCCTCCACCGACCACTTGCAGTGTGTCTGGTAAGTTCGGGATCATTTTTTTAAGCCGCTCGATCATGAGGCCATATTTGATGGCGAGACTTTCGAGGATGATCCGGATGATCTCGGCTTTGGAGGCTGGTGCCGGTTGGCCGGTCTTTTTGATCCAATCTAAAATCGCGCGAGGCATGTTGCAGGGTTTGCCAAATTCCGGAGCATCGGGATCGAGTATCGCACTGGCTTTGGCAGTTCGCGCCATTTCCACCATTTCGGCGTATTCCATCGCGTCACCCTCTTCGGTCCAGACGCGACGACACTCTTGCAGGAGCCACATGCCGGAAATGTTTGTCAGGAATCGGGTCGTTCCCTCAAGGCCCTGCTCGTTGGAGAATTTCGACTGGAACGCTTCCTCGCTGAGCACTGGAGCTGAAAGCTCGATGCCTAAGAGTGACCATGTGCCAGAGCTTAAAAAAAGCGGCATCGAACGCGATGGCACCCCTGCCACAGCCGAAGCTGTGTCATGGCTTCCACAGGTGGTGACCTTGACTCCTCGCAGGCCGGTTGTGGCTGCGAGTGTTTTTCTGATTTCGCCTAGAACCACTCCGGGTTCGGCTAGGTCGCCTAGGATGCGCGAGGGAATGCCGAGCGATTCCGCGAGTTCTAAATCCCATTCCGCTGTGCCTGCTCGAAGGAGTCCCGACGTGCTCGCGATGGTCCTCTCGATCGCCCGCACACCAGAAAGTCGATAGTTCAGGTAGTCAGGCATGAAAAGAAGGCTCTCAGCGGCTTTTAATGTCTGCGGAGTTTTCTGCGATTCCGCCATGAGCTGATAGATCGTGTTAAAAAATAGCGGTTGAATCCCAGTACTGGCCCAAATTTTTTCTTCACCGGCGAGGCGTGCGGCCTCCGCAATCAGACCGTCCGTTCGGGAATCGCGGTACATCCACGGCTCGTTGAGAGCCCTCCCGTCGGAACCGATCAAGGCATAATCCACACCCCAGGTGTCAACCGCTACTGAGACGATATCACCACCGAAGCGTGTGGCGGCGGATGCGAGGCCTTTGGTTATTTCTTGAAAGAGTCCTTCGGCGTCCCAATGCCAGCCATCAGTGGTCTCTAAACCAGCATTTGGAAAACGTGCGGCTTCTTCGATCTCAAGCCTAGCCCCATCGAAATGACCCGCCATGACACGTCCACCGGATGCGCCGAGATCAACCGCGAGATAAGTTTTGCGCGGGGTACTCATTCGTGAACCTCCAATTTCGTTCCTTGGGAAACAACAGCGTCAAATATTTTGCCCTGCGGGAGGGCGTCAGTGATCCAGAAATCCACATCAGAAGTTTTGGCGAAGAAAAAACTCGAGGACAAGCCGACTTTTGAATGGTCGGCGAGAAGCACGACTTCCGAGGCTCGCTGCACGGCCTGCCTTTTGAGTTGGGCTTGATCCTCGGTGGCATCGCTGAGGCCCAAAGAAGCGTCCAGTCCGCGACACGAGATGAATGCGGAATCGATGCGGTTCAGTTCCAATCCCTGCATCGCAGCCGAGCCAGTGCAGGAGAGTGAGGTCCGCGCCATGCGTCCTCCGAGAAGATAGACGGTAATATTTGTTTTTTCCATGAGGGCTAGGGCAGTTTGAAGTGAGTTTGTGACGATGGTAAGTGGCTTGTCGGGGAGGAGGGCTGCCAACTGCAACACCGTCGTACTCGCATCAAAAAAAAGCGTGCTGCCTTCGCGAACGTGGCAGAGGGCCGCACGGGCGATCCGAGCTTTTCCAGAGGCATTTTGCGCCATCCGCTCGCGCATCGGAAACTCCCTGCGGTTCACATCCAAACGCAGTGCCCCGCCGTGTGTGCGTACGAGTTGTCCATCCGTCTCAAGCCGCTCGAAGTCACGCCGCACGGTTTCTTCCGTGACTCCAAGTTCTGTGGCAACCTCCACCGTGCGCACACTTCCTCGGGCATTGAGGGATTCAATTAACTTTCGATGACGTTCCAGGGCGAGCATTAGGTTTTTTCTTTGTTTAAAGCATTTTTAAATCGACAAACAATAAAAAACAAACATAAACAAACCCGATGCCAACAAATAATCCCACCCCAACTTCACTCAAGCACGTGACCATGCATTGGAATCCAGCAGACCCAGTGGCTCCAAATTCCGTAGATGAACTCATCCATCGCTCGAATTGCCTCGGCACCGACCAGCGGATCACTAACACAGGCGGAGGCAACACCTCTTCGAAGGTTTCCGAAAAAGATCCGCTCACCGGCGAAATGGTCGAAGTGATGTGGGTGAAAGGCTCCGGCGGCGACTTGCGGACCTCGAAGAAAGAAAACTTCTCGTCCCTCTACCAATCCAAACTTCTCGACCTCCAGCGCGTGTATGCAGCCCGTGCCGAAAAGGGCCTGAAATCCCCTGCCGAGGACGAAATGGTGGGCATGTTCTCGCATTGCACCTTCAACCTGAATCCACGCCCCTCCTCGATCGACACCCCACTCCACAGCTTCATCCCGCACGCTCACGTGGACCACACGCACCCGAACGCCGCCATCTCCGTGGCCGCCTGTACGAAGAGCATTGAGGTGACGAAGGAAATCTACGGCGACGAGGTCGTTCACATTCCATGGATGCGCCCGGGCTTCGAGCTTGGCCTCGCGATGCAGGAAGCCTGCAAAAATCATCCGCAAGCCAAAGGCTTCATCATGGGCCAGCATGGCCTCATCAACTGGGCGAAAACCGGCCGCGAGTGCTATGAACTCACACTGGAGCTCATCGAAAAAGCCGCCGAGCATATTGAGAAAAAGCAGGCCGAACGCGGCGGAGAGGCTGCCATTTTCGGCGGAGCCGTCCAAGCCGCCCTGCCTGAGGAGAAGCGCCGCGAGGTCTTCGCCGCCCTTCTTCCATGGCTTCGCGGTCAAGTGAGCCAGAAGAAACGCTTCATCGCCACAATTCAGGACGACGAAAAAATCCTGCGCTTTGTGAACTCGAAGGACGCCCCACGCCTTGCGGAGCTTGGCACAAGTTGCCCCGATCACTTTCTTCGCACTAAGATCAAACCGCTCTTCATCGGCACCGCGCCGAAGGCTGACACCCCTGTGGAGGAGATCGTTGCCTCACTGAAAACCCAACTCGCCGCCGGACTCGAGAAATACCGCGCCGACTACGCCGAGTACTACAATGCCTGCAAGCGGGCCGACTCCCCCGCCATGCGCGACCCGAATCCTACCGTTATTCTCATTGCCGGACTCGGAATGGTGGCGTTTGGAAAAGACAAATCGGAATCTCGCGTTACGGCGGAATTCTACAATTGCGCGGTCGAAGTGATGCGCGGCGCTGAGGCTATCGGCGGTTATATCTCGCTTCCAGCGCAAGAGGCATTCGACATCGAATACTGGGCCCTTGAGGAAGCAAAACTCCGTCGCATGCCGGCCGACAAGGAACTTGCTGGCCGTGTGGTTGTGGTGATCGGCGCCGGTAGCGGCATCGGCCGCGAAACCGCTCTGCGACTTGTTCGTGAGGGTGCGCACATCGTCTGTGTCGATCTCAATCAAGCCGCCGCACAAGCCACGGCGGATGAAATCCTCGCCAAAACAGGTCTTGGAATCGGTGTCGCCGGAACCGGTATCTCAGGCTGTGGATCGGCTATCGGCCTTCAGTCGGATGTCACCAAGCGCGAAAGCATCCGAGCCATGCTCAACCAGGTCATCCTGGCCTACGGCGGATTCGATTCGATAGCCGTCACGGCCGGCATTTTTGTGCCGAGCGATACCACTGGGCACATCCCCGACGACAAGTGGGCGCTCACCTTTAATATCAACGTCACCGGCAGCTACCTCGTCGCCGACGAGGCCGCGAAGGACTTCAAAGCCCAAGGCCTGCGCGGTTCGATGGTTCTTACCACGAGCGCCAACGCTGCCGTCGCCAAAAAAGGCAGCGTTGCCTACGATACTTCGAAGGCCGCAGCGAACCACCTCGTGCGCGAACTCGCCATGGAATTGGCCCCGCTCGTGCGCGTCAATGGCGTCGCCCCGGCTACAGTCGTTCAAGGCAGCGCCATGTTCCCGCGCGACCGCGTCATCGGCTCGCTCGCAAAATATGGCATTGCCTACACGGACGACGAGGCCACCGAGTCGCTCACGACCAAGCTCGCGCAATTCTATGCCGACCGCACACTCACCCGCTCGCCAATCACCCCGGCGGACCAGGCGGAAGCGTACTTCCTGCTCATTGCCGACAGGCTGTCCAAAACAACCGGACAGATCGTGACGGTGGATGGCGGTCTGCACGAAGCCTTCCTGCGTTAATCAAAATACCGCAATTTAGAAAAGGCAGGGCAGCGATGCCCTGCCTTTTTTGTATCACCGATGATCAGTGTGGCGCACCTGCACGCGGTTGCGCTAGTTTCTAAAAATAATCATGTCTAAACCTGCCAAGCTTCCCTTCCCGCAACTGGTGCGGGCCTTTTGGAGTCCCTATCTGCGTTTGCTCAGCTACATGACGCCCTACCGCAAACAGTTTTTCATGGGCATCATTTTTGGAATTCTTGCTGGCATCGTGAGCGGATCTCTCACGCTTGTCATCCTCAAGGCCGGTGAATCCATTGGGGTGAAGATGGACAAATCCGCCCTTATCCCGGGAGCGGTTTCAAACGATGGGCCAGGCATCGGTGGAGTCATTTGGATGAGCCTCCTCATTCCACTGGTGATGGTTTTGCGGGGACTTTTTTCCTATCTGAATGTCTACTATCTGGCGTGGGTCAGTCTCCGCGTCCTTCGAGACATACGGACCCAACTTTTTTCTCACCTGATGTCGCAGTCTCTCGACTTTTTTAATCGGGAAAAGGCTGGCAAACTGATGTCGCGCGTCATGAGCGACACGCGCGTCACACAGAACGCTCTTACCTCGATCTCGGGGGATATCATCAAGGATCCGATCGCCATTCTCACGCAAGTCGGCGTGCTCGTGGCGATCGATTGGAAGTTCAGCCTCACGACGCTGGTGCTTTTTCCACTCTGTATTATTCCCATCGTTTTCTTCGGACGCAAAGTGCGCTTGGCGGGCAAAGCCGAGGAAAAAGAAGCGGCGCAAATGTCGATCATTTTGCAAGAGACTTTTGCCGGTGTGAGGGTGATCAAAAGCTTCGCACGCGAGGGCTACCAGACCGCGCAATTTGCGAAGTCCAGCGACACCCAGTGCCGCAATAGCCTTCGTGTGCGCAGGAGTTCCGACATTGTCCAGCCCCTCATCGAATCCGTCGCAGCCTTCGGGGTGGTTCTGGCAATGATCTATGTCTACTACTACGACATCAGCTTCATAAAATTTGCAGCCCTCTGCGGTGGAATTTTTATGCTCTACAACCCCGTAAAAAATCTCAGCCGCATCCCCATGTTGATGCAGAAGTCCATGGTCTCGGCGGAAAATGTTTTTGCCCTCATGGAGATGAAGCCAAGCATCACGGACAAGCTCGGCGCGAAGGTGCTCGAGCGCTGCGATGGCGGTATCGACTTGGAAAATGTGAGCTTCGACTACGGCACCGAGAAAGCCGCCGTTCAAAATGTGAGCCTGCATATCGAGCAGGGGAAAAAATACGCACTGGTCGGAGCGAGCGGCGCGGGCAAGAGCACGATCCTCTCGCTCATCATGCGATTCTACGATCCCCAACGCGGCGTCGTGCGCCTCGACGGCACAGACCTCCGCGACCTAGCCCAGCACTCGCTCCGCGAGCAAGTCGGCATGGTCACGCAGGAGACATTTTTGTTCCATGACACGATTTTTGAAAACATCCGCTACGGACGGCTCGATGCGACCAAGGACGAAGTCATCGCCGCCGCCAAATCCGCCTTCGCCCACGACTTCATCCTGGCCCAGCCGGATGGCTACGAAACCGTCGTCGGCGACAAGGGTTGCATGTTGAGCGGTGGACAGCAACAACGCCTCGCCATCGCCCGCGCTCTGCTCAAGAACGCCCCCGTCCTTCTTCTCGACGAGGCCACATCAGCACTCGATTCCGAAAGCGAGCGCATGGTGCAAGCCGCGTTGGAGCGTCTCTCCGAGGGACGCACCGTGGTCGCCATCGCCCACCGCCTCTCGACGATTCTCAAATCCGACTGCATCGTCGTCATGGACCACGGTCGCATCGCCGCCACTGGCCGTCATGAGGAAATCCTCGCGAAATCCGACCTCTACCGAAGCCTTTATGAACTCCAATTCCACCACAGCGAGGGCCCTGTCCCCTCGGTGACCGTGTAATGAATCTCTTGCCTTGGATGCAACCGGAGCATCTCGCTCCGGGCGACACCAAAAGCCTTCAAGGCAATTGGAGTGGACTGGAGTTGCACACGATCCGCTCGAAGGACGATCCTTTTTTCGAAACCGCCTTCCGAGCGCTCTGGAAGGAATTCGGCGAGGCGGGTGAAATGGAGCAGGCCGGTGTCATTGCCGAGCGGATGAAATGGCATCCCTCGCAAATGATCGACGGAGCCGCCCTGCTCTATGCCATGCTGCTCATCACCCACAAAGGCGAGTTTGTCGCAGTGAGGGACCACACAGCCATCCTCCTCGCAAACGAGTCCGGCGCCATCGTCCACCTCTCGCATAATCTGGTCGCCCCCGCATGGAGGCGCAGCGGAATCGCCGGCTGGCTCCGCGCCCTGCCAGTATCGACCGCGCTTGAAGCCCTTGCGGCGGCAGGCCGTCCCCTCGATGCCCCGATCACGCTCGTCGGCGAGATGGAGCATTTCAACCCCAACGACGCAGCGACAGGAATCCGCCTCACAGCCTATGAAAAGGCCGGATACAAAATGGTGGCCCCCGAGCTTGTGGACTACCGGCAACCTGACTTCCGCGATCCGCAAATCATTGACCAAGAAAACGGCCCGAAACCCATCCCCCTCTGCCTCATGTTGCGCCGCATCGGCAGAGAGCAGGAGGAATTCGTCAGCGGTGCCGAAGTGCGCCAGGCCGTCAACGCCCTCTACAAAATGTATGGCCGCGGCTTCCGAGCACGCGATATGCAGGTGGTTTTTGAAACCCTCAAAAATTACCCCCCAGCGGATGCTTACATCCCGCTCGTGCCGCCCACAAGCGTGCCGAAGAATCCCAAATAAGCTTTGGAGAGTCCTTTGACTTGACCTGCCCATCTCTTGAAGGTGAGAGTAAACCCACGGGTTTCACGCGCATTGCGAATCCAATTTACGACGGAGCTTTCAAATACCTACTGGACGACAACCGAGTCGCGCGACTTTTTCTCTCGACGATGATTGGAGAGGAAATTGTCGAGCTCACATTTCGTCCGACCGAGCACCGCACCGATGTCGAGCAGCGCCATGTCACGGTGTTCCGGATCGATTTCTCGGCCCGTATCGCACTTCCCAGCGGCGGAGAAAAGCTCGTCATTATTGAAATCCAAAAGGCGAAATTTGCGTCCGACATCATGCGCTTTCGCAAATATCTCGGTCGGCAATACCTCTCGAAGGAGAATTCCTACACCGTCAATGGCGAGCTGCGCGCCATGCCGATCCTGAGCATCTACCTTCTCGGGCATTCGCTCGATCATACCGAATCACCGGTGATCCGAGTCGTCCGTCAGTATCTTGACGCCACTGGCCGCGAACACATTGCGCACCAAGAGGACTTCATCGAAAGCCTCACCCACGACAGCATCATCGTGCAAGGGCCGCTGGTTCTGCCCCTGCTGCCACCAGAAAAAGGTGCAGCTCTTCGGCGCGCTGCTGGCCGAGACCGTCCTTGCGCCCGTGCCGCACCGGCATTTCACGTTCACGATCCCCAAGATGCTGCGTCCGTATTTCCGATTTCATCGCGGGCTCATCAAGGAACTCTGCCGCATTGCCCACCGCTGCCTAGCCGAGTTCCAGCGCACCACGCTGGGCCTGCCCGAGGGCACGACCGGCGTCGTCATGGCCATTCAGGAGAGGGGTCAGTCCCGCGTATTGACGCAATTTAAAAAATCTGAAAAGTTCGGTGTATGGCAAGACAACTCCGAATTGAATATGCTGGGGCGATTTACCATGTGATGAGTCGAGGGGACAGGAGGGAGACGATTTTCCTTGATGATGAGGACCGGAAGGGATTTTTACGGACACTCGGGGAGGCGTGCGAGCGTGCCGGTTGGGAGGTTCTTGCCTATTGTCTGATGGGTAATCATTTTCATCTAGTGGTCGAGACGCCGAAGCCGACGCTTGTGAGTGGGATGAAGTGGTTTTTGGGAACCTACACGCAGCGTTTCAATGCGAGGCATCGGTTGAGGGGGCATGTTTTTGCGGGCCGCTACAAGTCGCTGTTGGTCGATGGAGGGGATGATTTTTATCTGCGGGTGGTCTGCGACTATGTGCATCTGAATCCGGTGCGTGCAGGGTTGCTGGGCGAGGGGGCGGCCCTTGAGGATTATGTTTGGAGCAGTTTTCCGGAATATCTTAAGTCGCCGAGGAGTAGGGTCGGGTGGTTGCGGGTGGAGCGCTTGTTTGGCGAATTGGGGATCAGGCGAGATAGCGGACGCGGGCGCAGGGAATTTCGGGAGATGATGGCAGCGCGGAGTAGGGAGGCGGGACACGCGGAGGAGGAGCTCTGGAAGGGGATCCGGCGGGGATGGAAATTTGGCGCTGATGATTTTGTGGAGCGTTTGAGCAAAATGGGGCATGGAGGCGAAGGGAAAGCGGCGATTCATACGAGCGAGGCGCTGGAAGAGACGATGGAGGAAAAGGCGCGAGGAATCGTGCGGGAGTTTTTGAAAAAGCGGGGCTTGGGATTGGAAGAATTCCGTAAGCTCAGGAAAGGGCATGCCGACAAGGTGCTTCTGGCCGGAGAACTGAGGCGGAGCACAACGATGACGATGGCGTGGATCGCGAGGGAATTGAACGCGGGAGTTCCTCAGACTCTGTGGAGGGCATTGTGGGCAGCTCGTGTGAAAAGCGATAATACGCGGGACTGACCCCTTTTGACGCGGGACTGACCCCTTTTGAGTGATAGGTATTGGGAAAAAAAGTCCAGCGACTGTTACTCACTTCGCTTTGCCGATGTATCGCATTCTGATTTAATTACTACAGAAGATAAAAATATGCAGATGTTTGATTTACTACCGTAATCGAACAGTTAGAGGGGTCGGGCATTAATTATTGACATGATTTTTTTTATGCGGTGGCATTTTCGTATTTGCCGAATGGGCAGGATCGGTGGTTGGCTGGGATCGCACACACGGGGCCGGGCGGGGTGGCGGTGAGTGCGTTTGGGTATGGATATGATGAGGGTGGGAGTATTATGCGGTGGACACAGAGCCAGCCGTTTCATACGATGGAGCCGATGAGTGGTTGGACGATCGAGCAGGATGCGGCGGACCAACTCACGGGACTGAGTGTGGAAGGGCGTGCTGCGGGGCGGCAGGTGTTTTCGTATGACTTGGCGGGGAACCGGCTCACGGCGCAAAGTGGGAATGCCACAAGCACGACGGCCTACAATGCGCTGAACCAGATCACGGGGATCTCGGGCGGGGGGCGGCTGCGATTTAGCGGAACGACGAGCGAGGCGGCGGATGTGAGCGTGCAGGGACGCGTGGCGCGGATGCTGAATGACAAGACCTTCACGGCGGATGCGGAGGTGGTGCCGGGCGTGAACACGATCCCGGTGGTGGCGAGCGACGGGAATGGCAACCGCCGGACGAACAATTACCAAGTGACGGTGTCGGGCGGAGCGACGCGAGCGTTTGTGTATGATGGAAACGGGAATCTTCTGGATGACGGGGAGCGGACCTACCAGTGGGATGCGAAGAACCGCTTGATCGAGGCGAAACGCGGAGCCGACACTTGGCAATGGAGCTACAATGCGTTCGATCAACGGGTGAGCGAAAAGAAGAACGGTGTGGTGACAAAGCGCTGGGTGTGGGCGGGAGGCAACCAACCGGCCGAAGAGCGAGACGCCTCAGGAAATGTGACGCGGAGGTTTTACCCGCAGGGCCAGCAGGCGGGGGCGATGAAGTTTTATTACACGAAAGACCACCTGGGGAGCATCCGGGAGGTCATGGGAGCGAATGGCACGGTGGTGAGCAGTTCGCGCTACGACGCGTGGGGCGTGCGGACGACAGTCGGAGCGCAGGACGCGGCGAGTTTTGGGTTCACCGGGCACCTGGAACACAAGGAGCTGGGGTTGGTTTTCACGCTCTACCGAGCGTATGACCCGGTGACGGGGAGGTGGTTGAGCCGGGATCCGATCGGGGAAGAGGGTGGGATTAACCTGTATGGGTATGTCTCCAATAATCCGGTGAACGCAGTTGATCCTTTGGGGCTTCTGGCTTTTGGTGATGACATCAATTATCCGGGAACGGACGATAATGGGCTTTATTTAGGTGAGGGAGTAGGATCAAACGGCAGTGCAGTGAGCGATTTTGTCGACCAGTATAATAAGATGCGTGAGGCTAATTGGAAAAACTCGGACAAGTATTTTCATTGTATGGCCAACTGCAACGCGGCAAAACGTGGAAATTCCGGCTTCAACGCTGCCAAAGCATTGAGTGAGGCTCGTGAATTGTTTGATGAAAATATTAAACGAGATTCCAAAGAAGCATGTGATGCTGATCGTCAAGCAAACGATCATGGACGTGAAGCCGGAAAGAACGGCGAGGATTGCAAGTCTGCGTGTGAAAAATATCGACCTGCGGGGCTGCCGTCCCAATACTGAAAGTGAAGAAGTTATTCATCGCGATATTTGGTGGTGTCTTCCTGTTCTTAGCTATTTTTGGGATGCTCAAAGCTAAGCGGTGGCTTGAAATTGATGCATGTCTCGATTCTGGAGGTTCGTGGAATTACGAGAAGAATCGATGCGAATACGATGAGCCGTCGAAAACAACGAATCGTGCAGAAACAGCGCAGTAACGCTGTCGCGAGTAGCATCGTCTGCCAATAAAAGATACCAGCAACGAATGGCGCTAACGAAAAGCGAAAACGGGTCAGTCCCGCGTATTGACGCAATTTAAAAAATCTGAAAAGTTCGGTGTATGGCAAGACAACTGTGAACCGGAAGCGATAATACGCGGGACTGGTCCTTTTTTTCTGAGCGCCAACTCCGATGGGCCGCACTGGCACGCTGCCTGCTTATGAGCAAAGAGGTCGTCCCGCTATCATCTTTCCGGGCGGCTTGCCAGAAACAAGGAAACCTTTTATGTTACCACGATGAGCGAAATCATTTTCGAGGTGCGGGAAGACGAAGTCGATGGCGGCTACAATGCGATGGCGTTGGGCTACGGCATTCACACCCAAGGCGACAGCATTGAAGAACTGCGATCGATGGTGAAGGATGCCGTCAGTTGCTACTTTGATGAAACGATGGAAGCCCCGCTAATGATCCGGCTTCACTTTGTGCGGGATGAAGTCCTCGCACGATGAAAATCCCTCGCGATGTCAACGGGCTTCAACTCGTTAAGGCACTCCGTATATTGGGCTATGCGGTAGATCGCCAAAAAAGTTCCCACATCCGTATTACAACCCAGCAGGACGGGGAAAACCACGAGGTAGTTCCCCATCATCATCCGATCAAAACCGGAACCCTCTCCGGCATCCTCAAGCGCATTGCCACCCATCACGGTTTGAGCATCGAAGAACTGCTGGAAAAACTCGACATTTAATAACAATCGGCAATGAGCTAGGAAGGGGTCGGTCCCGCGCATCGTAATCTTTATCTTTCGATTGTGCAGGATCACACGTCGTGAAACTTTGGCAAATTTTGTCAGATAATTCTGATTGACAGACCGAGATGTGATACTCACTTTGGTAATAGGTGAGAGATCAAATCCTAAAGTTATTGCATAAAATCCCATTTCAGCCTTTTTCAGTGGATGTTGATGCAGATGTGGCCTATTCGATTCCAACACCTGACCATGTGCTTGCTGCAAAAAATGTTCTGGTAATTGAAGATGATGCTGGTCTTGTTGACGTGATTCCCTATGCCCATATACGCAGAATTTCTTTT
>Ga0214921_10005898_pt1 | contig 17084 bp, 16 predicted proteins | sample LL1505_MetaG_FD_177992 | JGI IMG/M metagenome (GOLD analysis project Ga0214921, IMG submission 177992) | Freshwater microbial communities from Lake Lanier, Atlanta, Georgia, United States - LL-1505 | ecosystem: Environmental > Aquatic > Freshwater > Lake | place: USA: Georgia | collected...
GACGGCCATGAAGCGGAGGGTTCCGTGGGTTGCGGGGTGTGCCGGTCCGATATTCAGCCACACACGGTCCGAGAGATGGTCTTCTTCCTCCGCCATCATCCGGGCGCGGTCTTTCTCGAACGAATGATGCAAGGCCGTGCGGAGTTCCTGGTTGCCGTCAGCCGGGTAGTCCTTGCGCAACGGATGGCCGACAAAGTCCTCGTGGCACAGGATGCGGCGCAGATTGGGGTGACCTGTGAACTTGATTCCGAAGAGGTCGAATGCCTCGCGCTCGAACCAGTTGGCGGCACGGTAAATGTTGGTGACCGAGGCGATCGACTCACCGTTGGCGACCGGAGCTTTGACACGCAGGCGGCGCTTCGTGTCCGGGTTCATGAAGTGGTAAACAACCTCAAAGCGCTTTTCCCGCTCTGGATAATCTACGCCCGCCACATCAAGAAGGTAGGGAAAGTGCTTTTTCAATTCCGTTGTGACGCCTTGGATGCTCTTGGCGTCGACGACGAACACATCCTCGTCATCGTGGGATGGATGCGCAGTGTGATTGATTTTCGAGTCAGGGACGCGCGAGTTGATTTCGCGCGCGAGGGTCTCAAAAAAAGTGCGGTGATTGGGATCATGCGTTGCCGGCATGGATTCGGTACTCCCCCGTGGCAGCTCTTCGTGTACAGCTCCAATTCAAGGCACAGAAGTTAACACGCCAAGTCCCTGTTATCTAGGGAATTTGGCGTCAGCATGCCGGTCTCGTCGCGACGGGAATTGAATTCACAGGCCCTCGCGTGTCCTGATCGCGTTTAGATGGTCTGCGCAAATTTTAAGCTGGCTCTGGTCTCCGATAGCGCGAGATGACACCTCGAGTGCCATCCACGTCCGCCGCCAACCCTCGAGGGAATAGCATTCCCAGGCCGTGTTGCAGGGGTATGCCGCCAGCGCTTTCAGCAACGGAGCCGAGTACTTGACGTTGACCTCAACGATGTCCTGGTGCGACGGGACGGAGGCGCCGGTCTCAGGGCCGGGCGTCAGAACGCGAATGAAACTGGCAACCGGATAGGTAACGTCCAGCAGGGTCTCCATTTTTGGAAAGTTCCCGGTTGAGAGGAATACGCGATCTTGACGGGCAGCTCCCAGCAGGATCCGCGATAGCGCCGCGAACGCGAGGTCCTCGGGTATCCTCTCCTCAAGGGTGGCCGTCAGGGCTGGATCAAATACGACGCCCGCTTGGTCCAGTTCCTTGAGGATTTTTTTGCGGTACCAGACGCTCGTCCAGAGGCCCGTCTGCACGATGACTGGTCGGGGGATCATGTCCGCGGTCCAGTACTGGAACCCGAAGAAGTCGACGTCTGTGTTGGTGACAATCCACACGCGACCGGTGTCGCTCGAGGCCGTCGGGTCACGAAGGGCCGCGAGCGATGCCCGAATGTGCAGGTCGGCAATCGATTCCCTCCCCCTGTCGCTGCGCGAGAATTGATGCACAGCCTGAAAAACAAGGGCCATGGCTAAGAACGCAAGGATGAGTCTTCGTGGGGCGGGACGGAGTCCGTCATCTACGATGGAAGTCACGCGATAGAGGAAGCCGGCGATTGGGATTGCCAGGAAGATCAGCGGCAGAGCCGCGAAACGCTCCATGATTGCGGCCGAGTCCGGGGTGGGTTCCAGGCGGAACAGCGCCGACATCAGGAAGCCGGTGGAAAAAAAGCAGGCAATTGCCAGACCCTCCAGAGTGGCGTGACTTCTGGTCTGTCTGGTCGTGATTTGCCGCAGGGTCGCGGCAATGCCAGCCAGCGCAATGGCGGACCAGACCCAGGTTAATCCGGGTTCGAAAACTGTCACGAGGTATCGCGGGCCGTTCCACCAATGCCCTGTGGCCCCGGATGTCAAACTTAACGTTCCGTAATCTCTGCGAAAAATGTGTGTAGGAAGGCGTGCGAGAAAACGGCTCCAATCGCCCCAGACCAGCCCGGCGGTACTATCCATTTCGAGTACGAACCAGACCATCGGCAACAGGCCCGTAACAAATCCGGAAACCGTTCCCCAGAAGGCCGCCCGGGTCAGGCGCCGCCGTGAGCCGGCAAGAGCCGGTAATGCCATGGGCGCCGCGAATGCAAGCGAATGATGGTTGCAGAAAGCAAGGCCGAACAAAAGCCCAGTGGCGAAGGCCATGTTCTGTGTGCACCGTTCGGTAGCGGCTGGCCGTGACGTGAGTGCTTTTGCCGCGATCCAGACCAGGCAGGCGGCCATGAGGTTGTTCAAGGCAAATGGCTCGATCCCCGTACTGGCGCGCCACACCGGACTCGCCAGCATGACGGAAAGCACAGCCGCCGCAACGCACCAGGGACCAGACCCGGTCCGGTAAGGCTCCCGACCCGGACGTTCCTGCCACCGCATGATGCCGTCCCAAAGGACCCACGCCGCGACGGTGGAGACGAGGACCGAGAGCAAGGCCAGCGCCGCCGGTGAGGTGATCTCCGGGGGTACGGCAAACCACCGCGCGAAACACTCGTGCCACAGGCGAAGCTTCGCGCTGTACAGGGGGTAACCAGGAGGGTGGGCGATGCCGCCTTTGGCCGCGATCAGGGCGAACTCCGCCCCGTCCATGTCCGTTGTTGTCCGGGGCAGGGCGGCAATTCCCGCGATCGCGGTCAGCCCGGCGACGGAAAGCCCGGCCATGGCGCGGTTCCGCGACAAGCTACGGGCTGAAGGTTGGGCGTAAAGGTTGTTCGACTTCATCTTCGTCTTTTGCTTTAATCCCCGCGGTCTCGACGCTCACAATACGATATCCGGGAGGCTGGCATGACTTCAACCAGTACACCAAATGACAAGTCCTCGACGCGCGGTCTCGGCACCGGCGCGGCTCGGTGGCAGCGCTCGCACAATCTGGGGGAGCTGAACACGTCCCATGCCGGCAAGGAAGTCATCTTGATGGGCTGGGTCCATCGGCGGCGGGATCATGGCCAGCTGGTGTTTATCGATTTGCGCGACCGCTTCGGATTGACCCAGGTCGTGATCGATCCCGCGATCGCTCCTTCATTGATGGAGACAGCGGCAACGATCCGGAACGAGTTCGTTCTCGCAATCAAGGGTGTCGTGAACAAGCGCCCGGACGGCATGATCAACAAAGGCCTTCCCACGGGAGGGATTGAAGTCTCGGTCAACGAGTTGCGCGTCCTCAACGCGTGTGACGTATTGCCCTTCCCGGTCAGTGATGAGGCGGAAACCAGCGAGTCGTTGCGTCTTAAGTACAGGTACCTTGACCTGCGCCGTCCGCGCCTCAAGGACAATATCCTGAAACGCGTGAAGTTCGTGAAGGCCATGCGCAGGGCCCTTGAGAGCCACGGATTTCTGGATATCGAGACCCCCTTTCTTTACAAGTCGACGCCTGAGGGCGCGCGTGAATTCCTCGTCCCGTCACGCGTGCATCCCGCGCAATTCTATGCGCTGCCCCAGAGTCCCCAGTTGTTCAAGCAAGTCCTGATGATCTCGGGTTTCGATCGCTACTATCAGGTTGTCAAATGTTTCCGTGACGAGGATTTGCGCGCGGACCGGCAGCCGGAATTCACGCAGGTCGACTGCGAGATGTCGTTTGTCGACGAGGAAGCGATCCTGGCGACGTTCGAATCGATCATCCGCCAGGCAGTCGGCGAGTTTTTTGATGGCGAGCAAATTCCAGCTTTCCCGCGCATGAATTACGACGATGCCATGGAGCACTACGGTGTCGACAAGCCGGATACCCGGTTTGACTTGAAGCTGCAGGATGTCTCCCGGATCGTCGGATCGAGCGGATTTAAGGTCTTCGCTGAAGCCATCAGCACGGGTGGCATCGTCAACGCCATCGTCGTCAAGGGGCAGGCGGACGCATTCAGCCGCAAGGATGTTGACGAGTTGACCGATTTTGTCAGGCAATACGGCGCCAAAGGTCTGGCCTGGGCAAAGAAGGGTCAGGGATCGGGAGTTGCCAGCTGGCAGTCTCCGATCAGCAAGTTCCTGTCGGACGAGACCGTGGACGCGATCGACCACAAGACGGGCGCGCAGGCAGGGGATCTCATCCTGTTCGGCGCGGGTGGTTACGACATGACCAAGGCATCCCTGGGGGCGCTGCGCAACCACCTGGGCGCTCGCCTGAAGCTTTACGATCCGGAACAGCTCAACTTCTTGTGGGTGGTTGGATTCCCGCTGCTCGAGAAGGATCCCGACAGCAACCGCTGGATCGCAAAGCATCATCCATTCACCTCTCCCCGTCCTGAGGATATCGGATACCTGTCCAGCGATCCCGGTCGCGTCAGGGCTTCGGCTTACGACCTGGTGCTCAATGGTAACGAAGTGGCGGGCGGGTCGATCAGGATCCACGATCCTGAGGTTCAGAAAAAAGTTTTCGCGACGGTTGGATTGACGGACGAGGAAGCGCAAGCAAAGTTTGGATTCTTGCTCGAGGCCCTCAAGTTCGGAGCGCCTCCCCACGGCGGCATTGCGTTCGGGTTGGATCGGTTGTCGATGATCTTGACGGGATGCGACGCGATCCGTGATGTGATCGTGTTCCCGAAAACCCAGAAGGGAACTTGTTTGATGACAGGAGCGCCTGGCGAGGTCTCGCTCGACCAGCTGCGTGATTTGCACATAAGGGTTCACAGGCTTGAGTAAATCGTTGCATGACGGGAAATCCGAGTCCCGTAAATTTGATTTTGCGTCTTTCCCGATGGGGCCGGTCCTGCGCAAGTATCTGGGCGTCGCCGGCAATTACCGGGGTGATATCGTTGCGCTTGAATCGCCCTCATCGAAGGTCAGCGATGACGCAGCGCTTGTCTTCGGGCAGGCACTGGTGAATCACGCCGCTGATCATCCGGTGACAGATGGGGCTCTCCTCGTGAACATTCTCGAGGAACTCGTCACGATGGACATGCCTGGCGCGGCCCTTCGCATGTACGACGCTCATCGTTCCATTTTTCCCGCCATCGATTTCCGTGCGCAGTTTCATCTGGGCAACGCTGCCATGCTCGCGGGAAGTCTTGTTCAGGCAGAACAGGCCTTTTCAGAGGCGCAGAAACTCGTCCCGGCGGAAACCGCCCCTTATGTGAACATGGCCCAGATCCTGATCCACGATGACCGCCTCGAGGAGGCTCGCAACTGGATCGAGGCGGGGCTCCATGTTGACGCGAATCATTTCGGCCTCTGGGAAATGTTGGCCTGGGTCTTCAAGCAACTTGAAATTCCTGATCACACGAAATCGCTGGAATGCCTCGCCAGGGAATTGAACTCTTGGGCGGGCCAGTCCATGTGTGTCGACCTCGTCGCGCCCGATGAACCGGAGCGCAAGTTGTCCATGCTCGAGGATTTTTACCGCGAAGGGCAATCCTCGGAGGAATTTCTCGTCGAATATACGGCTGTCTTGGGCCAGTGTGGTCTTTATGACCGCATCGCGCCGGTCATATGGCGATCCAGGTCAGGAGAGGCCGCGAAATCGTCACCATCCGGTCAAGGTGGCGCTAGTCAGGAGATGTCGTGGAAGTTGCAGCTGCACCTGGCGCAAGCGCAATTGGCGACTGAACAGTACGCCGCGGCGCGGGAGTCTCTCGAGGTGCTGCAAAATGGCGCGGGTTTCACGGGCGTGCCAGCGAGTATTCTTGAATCTGTCATTCCGGCCCTGATCGCCGAAATCGAGGAGTCGGTGTCACAATCATCAATGGGATCCAAAACGGGAGCCAGCAAAAATGAACGTCACTAAGAAAGCCATTCAGACAAACGCGGCGCCGGCTGCCATCGGTCCATACTCGCAGGCAGTGCAAGCTGGTGGACTTTTGTTTGTTTCCGGACAAATCCCCCTGGACCCTGCGTCCGGACAACTTGTTGGCGCCTCGGTCGAGGAGCAGGCCACGCGGGTCCTGAAAAACTTGCGCGCCATCGTGGAAGCCGCGGGCGCAACCATGTCAAACGTTGTCAAAACGACCATTTTCCTGAAAAGCATGGATGATTTCGCAAAGGTCAACGAGATCTACGCGACCTTCTTCGAGGCGCCGTTCCCTGCCCGCGCGACGGTCGAAGTGAGTCGCCTGCCGCGTGATGTGCGGGTCGAGATCGAGGCCGTGGTTAACGTCGGTGCCCACTGAGCCGATTCACAAATAGGGTTGGCGTCCCCGTTGGGGCGTGCTAACCTTATGGAAAGTCAATAGTTTTTGTGAAGCCGGGTATCTCTGATATGGGCCTCATTGCGAACATTGTGGGCAACACCGCCATTCAGGCAGCGTCCAAGGGCGCCGCGAGGAAAGTTCGCGCCTGCGCTTGGCTGTTGTTTCCCGCAGCCTTGGTTTGCATAGTCCTGTCCCCCGAGCTGCCCGCGGGTTTCTCGCGCAAGGCCGCACGTGCCCACGTCGAAATCGATGGTATCGACTACGGCGCCTTCGAGGGAATCCTGGGCGTCGATGACGAGTCCGGCACGTCGTCCAACTCCGGCCAGGTCCGCCGGGTGGTGTTGCAGCGCGATTTCGTAACCGACCCGTCCCTTTATCTTTGGGCAAAAAATACGATGAAAGAGCGTTCGGGGCTCAAGGACGTCAACGTCATCATGGAAAACCGTGATGGCGATGAAGTCGCGCGGTATGTCCTGAAGTCCTGCCAGCCGGTCTCCTGGTCTGTGGAGGCAGCGGCGCTGTCTTCCGGTGGATTCCATGAGCGTATTGAGCTCGCTGTGCAGGGAGTCGAGGTTGAATAAACCGGGACGGCTCTTCGCAGTTCTCTTTTTGACGGCTCCGTTTTTTTTCACGGGATGCCGCATCACTCCGAAAACACAATCTGCCCAGTCTGCCGCCGCGAACTCTGGCGTCGTTTCCCTGTCCGCGCGCGAGGCGGTTTCCCAATGGTTCAAACCGGAACCAGTCGTATCGATCGTGGACGACTCGCCTGCCAAAAAGGAAATCGCGCGCCTGATGGTCGCGAGTTGTCGCAACCCGGGGGCCGATTCGGTTCCCTTCCTTTCACGTTGGGAACTTGACCTCGAGACGCCTTTTGGTTTCAGGGCGGTACGATTCAACGTCAGTCGCTACGGCGTAAAGGTTCTGGTCCGCGGATTCATAGGCGAGGAATCTACGGAGTTCATCTCGCAATCTTCCGTTCCCAGTGAATGGATGCGCAGCGCGTGCGCGCGAATCGGCGAATCCACTGCGGCGCCGGTCATCGCCTCAAAAGATGTTGTTGACGCGATTTCCGGATGGCTTTCCGGTTTCGCACCGGATTGCAATTCGACTTTGCAGCCAGCGTCCGCCACCGGCAAGGGTTGGAAGTGCCAGCCATCCGCGCCGGAGCCGTGGGCCACTCTCGTTGATCTCGAGAATACGCGCCACACAATGATATCGGGCTGGACCCGGCAACCATATATCCTCGCTCGGCGTATCGCCATCGGCGTCAACGTTGCCTCGGCCCTGCAGGAAGTTCCGGCGGACCAGGATCCCCGTCCCGCGCTGAAAAAAGCCTGCGCTGTCATTCGTCGGTCCTTGAAACCCGAACTGCCTCTTGTTCTTGACGATCCACGGGTGATCGACACGTTCTGCGGCGATACGGCTTCGGCGGAGGCCGCGCGTGCCATGGCCGCGACCGTTGCCTCGAAAATTGCGATTGAGGCTGGCGCCCTGCGCGAGATTTTCGAGAACACGAGCAAGAGTGGTTCCCTGACAGTGAGTCTGCCGCCCTCTGGTGAACCCGGGACTTCGTTTCTCGTCACGCTCAAACCCCAGGAAGATGTGGTGCTGGGGTTGGCCAAGTTTACCCAGGCGATGCTGATTGAGCGCCAAAGCGCCGGGCGTAACCTGTCGAGACGCCGCGCTTCGGTGGATGACGCGAGCCATCCGGAGGGTTCCACTCCGGCATCCGATGTTGCCCACGAGGTGGGATCGGTGCTGGGATATGCTTGCTGGCACCCGTTGTTCGATGGCAGCCACCAGCGACTTTTGATCGCCCAGGAACTGGGGCTTCTGACGCCCCAGAATCGCGCGGCCGAGGTGACGCAACCTTGCGCGGGTCGCGAAGGGCCCGGGAGTGGGGGGGCCGAGGACGTCCGCTGGACCCCGCAGCAATACGTTGCCGAGAGCATCACGAGTGACACGGAGTTCCTGGTAACAAACAACGAGACGAAGACCCTCCGGCTGCCTGCCGGGACGTATTCTTTTACGGTCCAGGTCCTGCAGCAGGTCTCCTCGGCCATTGAGGACTCGGCCATGCCGGCCGCCCCGATTGCCGAGGGCAAGATTCAATGGCTGGCCCCAAAGCCCCGTGCGGTTATCAAGGAACCCTATTAGGAACCCTTTTCGGGCTGATTCAAAGGCTGAAACCAGCGACAAATTGCCAATTTTGTTCTATACGACCCCTCATCTGAAAGGGGTTGCTCAACAATGCTCGATATCCTGTCCAATGGTTTCAAACAGGCCCGGGACAAGCTCAAAGGCGTCTCGACCCTTAGCGAGGAAAATCTCAAGGACGCGCTCAACGAGGTCCGTCAAAGTCTGCTCGATGCCGACGTCGAGTACGGTGTCGCGAAGAATTTCCTGAAAAAAGTCCAGGAAGGTGCCTTGGGGCGCACGGTCCAGGTTCGCGCTGGAAGTGGCGACGCCCGGATGAAAGTCCGCCCAGGCGACCATTTTGTCGATATTTGCCGTCAGGAACTCGAGAATTTGATGGGGCCGGTGGACACCAGCCTCAAGTTGCCGTCCTATCGCCCGGCGACGGTGATGATGGTCGGCTTGCAAGGCAGCGGCAAGACCACCAGCACGGGCAAGATCGCGCGCCACCTGCAAAAGACGGGGCGCAAACCAATGCTGGTCGCGGCCGATATTTATCGCCCCGCCGCCATTGAGCAATTGAAAGTCCTCGGCCAGCGCCTTGGTGTTCCCGTGTTCTCCCTGCCGGGGGCGGATCCCGTCGAGATCTGCCGTCAGGCCCTGCAGTCGGCGCCGGCAAATGGCGCTGACGTGGTGATTTTCGACACCGCGGGCCGTCTGACCATCGACGAGGCATTGATGGCGGAGCTTGAAAATATCAAGCGCCTTGCCCATCCGGACAATATCCTTCTTGTTTGTGACGCGATGATGGGCCAGGACGCCGTGACGACGGCCAAGGCCTTTGACGGGCGACTGGGCATTGACGGGGTTGTGATCACAAAACTGGATGGTGACGCGCGCGGCGGCGCCGCCCTCAGCATCAAGGAAGTCACGGGCAAGCCCATCAAGTTTCTGGGGATGGGCGAGGATCTCGAGCGCCTCGAGGAGTTCCGGCCGGAGGGATTGGCGAGTCGCATCCTCGGCATGGGTGACATCGTTGGCTTGATGAAAGACTTCGACCAGGTTGCCGAGGGTGACCGCGAAGCCGAAGCCATGAAGATGCTCAAGGGGCAGTTCAACTTCCGCGACTTCTATGAGCAACTGTCGACGATTCAGAAAATGGGGTCGTTGAAAGACATTGTGGCCAAGTTGCCGATGCAGGGGATGATCCCCAAGGACGTCAACCTCGACGATCGCGAGCTGGTCAAGGTCAAGGCCATGATCGACTCGATGACCGAGCAGGAGAGGATTGATCCCGCTTGCTTCAACGACAGCCGGATCAAGCGCGTGGCGCGAGGGTCGGGGCGGCAGGCAAAAGAGGTTTCAGACCTGATCAAGCGCTTCAAGCAGATGCGTCAGGTCATGGGCATGTTCGGCCAAGGCATGGGACTTCTTGGGAAAATCCCGGGGGGTAAGGCTTTGGGCCAGCTGAATCAACTGCGCAACATGGCCAAAATGGGTGGCGGAATGCCGGACATTGGTGCTATGGGCGGGCTTTTCGGGGGCGGGGCAGGCGAGGCGAAAGCCGCGCCCAGACCAGTCGACCGGGACAAACTCCGTAAAATGCGCAAGGCCGCGAAGAACGCCAGGAAGAAAAACCGCAGATGACCAAGAAAGTCCACGTCGAGACCTGGGGATGCCAGATGAATGTGGCGGACAGCGAGAAGATGCTGAGCCTGCTGCAAGGCATGGACTACGTTTTGACGGAGGACGAAAAGGAAGCCGATCTGTTCCTTTTGAACACCTGTCACATCCGCGAAAAGGCCAAGCACAAGGTCATCAGCCGGCTCGGGATGTTGCGCGAAATGAAAAAACAGCGTCCCGGCGTGCAGATTGCCGTGACAGGCTGCGTCGCGCAGGCTGAGGGAGCGAAGCTTCTCAAGGAAGCCCCGCAGATCGACGTTTTGGTCGGTCCCGGCAAGATCGACGAACTCCCGGCTCTGATCCAGAAATCGACTGTCGAAGGCGCAGCGGCCATGGCGACAGGCTTCAACAAGCCCGAGGACGAACTCAAACGCGGGCACCATGATCACGATACCGGGACGGTCCCGCCAACGCTTACGGGCAAGAATGAAGTCACGCGGTTTGTGAACATCATTCAGGGGTGCAACAACTTCTGCACGTTCTGCATTGTGCCGTTTACGCGCGGACGCGAGATCTCACGCCAGCCCGGTGAGATCCTTGCCGAGACCCGGCGTCTTGTCGAGGGGGGCGCGCGTGAAGTCATGCTGCTGGGCCAGAACGTGAATTCTTACGGACTCGACCTCGTCGAAAAGGGAGATCTCGCGGCCGGAAACGACGGGCCCTTCGTGGAACTCCTGCGCCAGGTTGCCAATACTCCCGGACTGCAGCGCCTTCGGTTCACGACCAGCAACCCGCACGACTTCACGCGTCCTCTGGCTCACCTTTTCGCCGACGATCCGCGCATGGGACGGTACATGCACCTGCCGGTACAGAGCGGCAACGACCGTATCCTTGAAGTGATGCGTCGAAAGGTTACGGTTGAGGAATACCGGGAGCGCATCCGGTGGTTGCGCGACGCGGTTCCGGACATGGCGATCTCGACCGATCTGATTGTCGGTTTCCCGGGTGAGACCGACGCGGAATTCGAGGACACGTTGAAACTGGTTGAAGAAGTCCAGTACAGCTTCATTTACGCATTCAAGTATTCGCCGCGCAAAAGCACGGCGGCGGCTCGCATGCCGGGCCAGCTTCCGGAGGCCGTCATGGACGAACGCCTCGCGCGCCTCAATGCCCTGCAGGACTCCATCACGATGCGTCAGACTGAGGCTGAATGTGGCAAGACCCGCGAAGTCTTGTTCTTGTACGAGAGCAAAAAAAGTCCGGGCGTGTACTACGGCCGGACGGAACATTTCAGGCTGGTCAGGGTCGAGTCAAGCCGGCCCCTCGTCGGTGACTGCCTTCCGGTCCTGATCATCGGGGGCAACAAGACCGCCCTTGTCGGTGAGTTGGCTGACCGGATCACCCTGCACTGACCGGATTTCACCGTCATCAGCCCTGGTCAACCAGTGCATGATGGTCGCCGCGACGAAGACGATTCCGAACACAACATAGATTGCGATGAGCAGATTCTGGTTCAGCGGGTGGTTCGTCATGGGCATCACCGGAAAAACGCGTAGAAGTCGACTGGAATCTCTTTCTGCCTGGGATCCGTGGTCTCAATAAAAAGTTTCCCGTGGACGCTGCCGGCTTTTTCCGTCTTGTTCAACAACTCGATCGCGATCAGTTTCTTTTGCTTGTCTGTGCTGACCGTGTTCAGTTTCATTAGACTGCCCGTGTCAGGTATTTTGATCCCGTTGACGTTCAAGTCCATCCTGACATTCTTGATCTCAAATTCCTGCAATCCGTTAACCGTTACGGAACGGCTGCTCTTGTCGGCGGGCGAGATGGCCCCGAACTCAAGATAGCGTGGTTCAATCTCGATATTGCCGCGGACCGTAGCCCTTACCGGGATGCGCAGTTCTGGCAGCGATTTTGAGCTGTTTTTTACGTAAACGGTTTCTTTCAGGAATCCGGGAGCGAGATCTTTCTTGAGTTCGATGTTCAACACGTACGCGCCGTCCTTCGTGGCCGATGATACGTTGAGCGATTCGGCGTTGAATCGGATCTTGTCGATGGCCAGTCGTTGGCCGGGCTGGGGTTTGATGATGATTTGGCGGGTTCCGCCCTCCTGGGACAGTATCGGACCGAAATCTGCCAGTGGCGGGGTGACGTCGAATTCGCTGACAACCGTCGCGCGGATGGACAGTGTCCGGTCCGGGACGTGCCGCTCGTTGGTCATGACAGTCACGGCCTTGATGATACTGCCGTTGAAGTCTGTCGTGTCGAACGTGACGTCAATGGCGCCTGATTCCTGAGGGGCGTATTCCTTGTCCGTGTTGACCTCGGCCGCAGTACAGCCGCAGGCCGCGTGGACGCCGTGAACCTTCAAGGGACCTTTACCGACGTTCTTGAACGTGAAGCGGTGGGACAGTTTCTCGCCGCGCTTGACGCGTCCAAAATCGAAAGCATTCTCGTCAAATCGAATCTGGCCCAGATGTACCTGGCGCGCCGCGCGCAGCATGGAATCCTTCTCCGTCTCGGCTTGTTCCTCCGGGGAGATCTCCGGGATCGGGTCCTCGCTGGACAATTCGTCCTGGTCAGGCGCCACTGCGGCCATGCCGGCGTGCGCCATCATTGAGGCGCCCCAGATTCCAAAGGTTACGAAGATGCCAAGGGCCGAGGACAGGGTAAAATTTCGCATCTTTTTCCTCTTAATGTCAGGAATTACCAGATCTTATAACGGCCTGCGGGACAGCCGAAAGGAAAAATTCACTGGTATCCCGGCCTTCTGCTCGAACCTCCCGATATGTGGGCAAAATTTTCCTGCTTCAGCCCCCCGTCAAATGTCCGAATCACCATCCGGAGGTGCTGGATGCCAGCGTTTTTGAACAATTTCATGGATGTCTTGATTGCCTTCGATCTCGTGGACGTCCTTGCCGTCGGGGTCGGGGTCGTTGCGTTGACTGTCAGCCTCGTCATGCCCATGACCGGGGCTGACTATTCCGATCGCTATGGCCTTGCGAACTATGTTCTGGCCATCCTGTTCGTGACTGTCACCGGGATCATCGCCACTCCGATGATCTGGTACAGCATGCACGGGGTTTTTTACTCGTTCTGTCTTTGCCTCGTCATTGGCGGGCTGGCGTCGGTGCGTTGGAATCTTCTGGGCCAGGAAAACACCATCGTCGTGAAAAATGTGTCCGGTTCCAATCCCAATTCCTCAGGAGAGGGCGCCGATGGCAGCAAAAAATCCGCAAAGTAACGCGAAGAAAATTGATCCCAAGATGCGCTATGCCCACATGGTGGTCTATCTGGCCAGGCGCGCCTCTTTGATGTCATGGTGCATCGGTGCCGGGGTGTTTATCGGGATCACGGTCTTTCCGGTCGCGTCCGGCATGATCCACAGTTGGTTGACCCTGATCCCGCCCCTTGCCGTGATCTGTGGTATCACGTTAACGATTCCCCCGACCGAGGAGTGGGAGTACACTCCCTGGCAGGCGGAGCCAGAACGTTATGAGCACTACAACCGCGACTGAGACGCGCCAGCGCCAGAAACTGGAAGCCGGACGGGATTACTATACGGACCCGGCGACCGGGTTCATGGTTTTCACCGCCCATTATCTGACGGAACGCGGTTATTGTTGTGGAAGTGGCTGCCGGCATTGCCCCTACGGCGACAAAACCGCGGCTGGACCCGGTACCTGATGACGAATTCCCGATCCAATCCGGAAAAGAAAAAACTCAAGCGCATTCCGGGCAGCACGTTTGAACGATCCCTGCGCGTGATCGGTTTCGGAATCAAGACCGGGCTGACGGCCATGGCGCGCACGCGCACAGTCTTGCAGCAGACCGAGGCCCTTGCGTCCATGATGGGAGAAATGAAGGGCAGCCTCATGAAGGCTGGGCAGTTGCTCGGAATGCTGGGTGAGCATTTCTTCCCGCCGGAAGTGAACGCCGTCCTGCGCACCCTTAACGCGCAGTCGGATCCGGTCGAGTGGGACGTGATCGAGAAATCCCTGACACGACGGCTGGGCAAGGATCGCATGGCGGGGCTGGATATTGACGAAGAACCCTGGGCGGCTGCCAGCCTGGGCCAGGTGCATCGCGCTGTGGTGCGGGCGACTGGCCAGCAGATCTGTCTGAAGATCCAGTATCCTGGCGTTGCCAGGGCGATTGAGAGCGACTTGCGGAATTTGCGCGCTATTTTGCGCCTTGCGGGCGCTCTGCCCGTCAAGATTGATGATCGCCTGATCTTCAGCGAAGTGCGGTCGATGTTGATGCGTGAAGTGGATTATGCGCAGGAGAAGGCGTTCACGCGGGAGTTCGCCGCGTTGGTCGCGGGTGACGCCCGTTTCGTGGTGCCGGAAGTGATCGAGGAATTCTCGACGCCAACAGTCCTCGCGACTTCATGGCAGGACAGCCTCGAGATCGAGCACCCGCGCGTGAAAGCCCTGTCGCGCGAACGCCGGACGGCGCTGGCGCGAAATTTTCTGGAACTTTTTTTCGCGGAATTTTTCACGTGGAATCTGGTGCAGACGGACCCGCATTTTGGGAATTACCGGGTGCGCATCAGTTCCGGTCCAGCGACGGTCCCGGACCAGTTGGTACTGCTGGATTTCGGCGCGGCGCGCCGGTTTCCACCGGAATTTGTGCGCAACTACGCGCGCATGGTTCGGGCGGCCTTGGATGGGGATGAGGGCGGGCTCGTGGCGGCAGGAAATTCGGTCGGGATCCTTCCGGCCGAGGCGAGCCCGGGCATGACAAGGGCTTTCCTCGATTTGTGTTTGGCGGTGGTTGAGCCGTTCCAGTCTGGTGGAGTCTACGACTGGGGGGGCAGCGACTTGCCAAAGCGTTGCACAGCGCTGGGCCTGAAACTTGTCGTCGAGGAAAAACTTCCATCTCCCCCGAAAGAGTTGCTGTTCCTTGATCGAAAGCTGGGCGGGGTATTTGTCTTCTTGTCGCATCTGGGCGCGCGAATGGACGCGCGTCCGCTGTTGGAGAAGGCGGTCGCCGCCTGCCTTGAATCTCCGGCAGCGCAAAAGGATCCAGTTTCATGAGCGTCACCGACTCGACGCGCAAACCAGCGATTCTGGTGATTGGCGCGGGATATCTGGGCGGCTGGATCTGCCGGCTGGCGACGCAGGCGGGTCATCAGGTTTTCGCGGCGCGGCGTTCGCCTCCTGGGCAAGAGGATCAAGGCGCGATGCCGCGGGTTCACTGGCACGCGATGGACGTGCGCGATCCGGCAGATGTTCGCGAGGTCATGTCCACCTTGGCCGGAGTCGCCAACATCGAGGTCGTGATCTATTGCGTGTCGGCCGGAGCCGCGTCAGTGGACGCCTATCATGATGCTTACCGGCACGGAGTCGGGAATGTCATGGCGACGTTGAGCCCGGCGCAGCGATTCATTTTTGTATCCAGCACTGGCGTTTATCCGGAGAACGAAGGGCAGTGGGTGGACGAGTTTCATGAGATCGACGCGGAACAGGTCGAGCCCGCGCAACGCGCGATCATCGAGGGTGAGGCACTGGTCTTGACGCGCCGGGGATCTGTGGTGGCGCGTTTCTCCGGGATTTACGGGCCTGGGCGCGAGAGGGCCCTTTTGATGGCGCGCAACGCGTCGGATCCGACGTTTGTTGACGAGATCGTGTGGACAAATCGCATTCATGTCGAGGATGGCGCGCGGGCCCTGTTGCACCTTGCTGCGATTGAAAACCCGGGGCGGCTATATTGCGTGACGGATCATGATCCGGCTTCGCAGCACGAGGTCACGGCATGGTTGCGCCAGGAGATGGGTTTGTCGCGGCTTCGCCCGGTTTGGAGGCTGCGCGGGGAAACGGTTGGTTCTCCTGCGGGGCTGCCGGAGTCAAACAAGAGGGTCCGGAATCAGTTGCTGGTCTCGACGGGATTTGAATTTAAATACCAGACTTATCGGGAAGGATACGCTCCGTTATGCCGGAAAAATTGATCTTGGCTTTCGCGACTCCCGCGCGGATCCAGGTCGCGTTGGTCTTGAATTTGGTTGCGACGTGCTACATGACGGGCGTCATTGTTTTTGTGCAGATCGTGCATTACCCCCTGTTCAACAAAGTCGGGAGCGATGGTTTCGCTACGTACGCGGAGCGTCACCAGTGGCTGACTTCGTGGGTTGTTGGCGGTCCGATGATCGCCGAGGCATTGCTCGCCGTTGTCTTCATGATATGGCTCGGGACATCAGACGGCCTGTCGCGCTTCGACGGTAACATGGTTTTCGCGAACGTTGGTCTTGCACTGTTTATATTTGGTGTGACCGCGATCTTCAGCATTCCATGTCACGCGGCCCTTGCCATTGGCCATGACACGCGCGTCGTCTCGCGCCTTGTGTGGACCAACTGGTTGCGGACCGTTGCGTGGACGGCGAAAGCCGCTCTCGCCGCGTGGATGCTCGTCCACGCTTTCCCCGCCCCGTCATTCTGAGGGCGCAGCCCGAAGAATCCTCTCCCCGTCATTCTGAGGGCGTAGCCCGAAGAATTTTCTCCGGGAAGACAAGATCCTTCCCCTTCGCTGCGCTCAGGGTCAGGATGACGATACATCAGGGTCAGGATGACGGCGGCACTCGGGATGACGACGGCGCTCAAGATGACGGTGCGCGAGTATCAACGGAAACGATCGAGCAACTTGTCGGTGACGTCCCACAATTTACGTGCGGCGTCGTCGTTAGACGCGGCGGCAGTAGGCGTGCGTTCTTTGCACTTGTCAAAATACTTTCCCGATACCGTGGCGACCGATGGATCATCGGCTAGAAAAATCGACGTCGCTGCGCCGCGGTCTTCGTTGATCGCGAACAACATCTGGCTGAATTTCACCAGGGGGCCCCAGACGCCTCCGTTGTTGTGGCCGAACTTGCTTGCAACAAATCCAGGGTGCAGCGAATTCGCTATCACGCGTGTCCCTGCGACGCGACGGGCCAGTTCCCGCGTGAACAGGATATTCGCGAGTTTCGATCTCTGATACGCCCTCCACCCATTGTAGGCAGTGGTGCCTTTTTCCCCATTGAGATTATCGAAGTCCAGATCGCAGCCGCGATGGGCTTCGCTGGCGACGTTGACGACCCTGCCCGCGTTTGATCGAGCGAGGAGCGGCATCATGAGCTCTGTCAGGTAGAAATAATTCAGATGGTTCAGGGCAAAAGTCTGTTCAAAGCCATCCGGTGTCTTGATGAAACCGGCGAAAAAAGCACCCGCGTTG
>Ga0214921_10005899_pt1 | contig 17078 bp, 13 predicted proteins | sample LL1505_MetaG_FD_177992 | JGI IMG/M metagenome (GOLD analysis project Ga0214921, IMG submission 177992) | Freshwater microbial communities from Lake Lanier, Atlanta, Georgia, United States - LL-1505 | ecosystem: Environmental > Aquatic > Freshwater > Lake | place: USA: Georgia | collected...
CGGGAGCAGTACCCAGCAAAGGCAGGCGGGCAGGATGTTTGACGCTTGATTTGCGCGCCATCCACAGATCGGGGGCATAAAACAGCGGCACGACATAGAAACCCGACAGCAGCACCCGATCCAGCGCATGAATGGCGGTCAGATAGGCTTGCGGCGTTTGGGCCGCCAGCAGCGCTTCGATCATCGCATCGATGGCAGGGCTTTTGGCTCCTGCATAATTCAGCGAACCTTCCCGCTCGGCGGCTTTAGAGCCCCAGCGGTGATATTGCTCGTTGCCGGGGGCGGGGGAACCTGCCCAGGTGAACTGGATCATATCGAAATCGAAGGCCGACAGCCGCCGCCAATACTGGATTTCGTCGATCAGCCGCACTTTCAGCGTGATGCCGATGCGCGCCAGTGACTGGGCATAGTTGAGGGCCAGTTTTTCCTGCAATCGGCTGTTGACCAGCAACTCGAAGGCAAACACGTCATTGGCTTGGTTGATCAGTTGACCGTCGCGCAAGCTCCATCCGGCCCGAGCGAGCAAAGCGAGGGCCGCCGAGGCCGCTTTGCGGTCGCGGCCCGTGCCATCGGGCTGCGGCGGTTGCCATCGGCCTTCCAGAATATCGGGGCGCACGGCATCGGGATAACGGGCCAGCAAGGCCCGTTCCCCGTCACTGGCCGGCAGGCCTGCCGCCGACAGGGCCGAGCCGGAAAAATAGCTGTTGGAGCGTTTATACAGCCCGAAAAACAGGCTGCGATTGATCCATTCGAAATCCAGCATCATGCCCAGTGCTTCCCTGATGCGGATATCGGCAAACAGGATTTTGCGGGTGTTGAACACAAAACCCGTCATGCCTTTGGGGATGGAGACCGGCAGGGTTTCGCGGACCACGCGTCCCTCTTTGAGGGCAGGAAAATCATAGTCCTGCGCCCAGCGGCCCGGATTGTCCTCGATGCGGACATCGACCAGCCCGCCTTTGAAGGCCTCGAACAGGGTGTTGGAATCCCGGAAATAGTCGAAACGGATGGTTTGAGGATGATACAGCCCGCGATAGATCGGCTTGTCCTTGCCCCAGAAATCGGGGTTCTTCTCGTAACGGATGCTTTCGCCTGCTTTGACTTCGGCGATGCGATAGGGTCCCGATCCGACCGGCGGCACAAGGCTGGTTTCCTCGAAGCGGCTTGCTTGGGTGGCATGTTCGGGCAACACCGGCATCAGGGCGATGATCAGCGGCAATTCTCGGTCATGCCCCTCGAAGCGGAAGCGGATGGTCAGCGGATCAAGCACGGTCACGGCGGTGACTTTGCCGTAATAGCCGCGAAAGGTCGGTCGTCCCTTCTCTTTCAACAGCGCGAAGGAAAAGGCGACATCTTCGGCACGAACCTGTTTGCCATCGGAAAAGCGGGCATTTGGTTCCAGATACACGGTCATCGACGAAAAATCATCGGCGAGATCAACGCTTTTGGCCAGCCCGCCATAGACGGTGAACGGCTCGTCGGCCGAACGGATCATCAGGCTTTGAAACACCAGCCCCATCGGCGGGGCCAGCCCTTGCGCGGCAATGCCGCGGATCACAAAGGGATTGAGCGTATCAAACACGCCTTGCGCACCGAACACGATCCGCCCGCCAGCAGGGGCATCGCTTTGTGCATAGGGCAGCGGTTGATTGGCCGCCAGAAGCGGTGCGCCGTGCAAGGCCAGCCCGTGGCTTCCCGCGCCGGTCTCTTGGCCCCGAACAGCGGTGCACAGGGCCAAAATCCATAACATCAGGCCAAAAGCCAGCATCCCGGCAAACCGGTGTGCAGCGGAGGCAGGGCGCAATCGAATCGTCGGGATCATCAGCATGTCACCAGTGTTACCCGATCGGCAAAAAACGCGCAAAATGTGAGGAATTTGCTGGAAAGCCTGCCAGCAAAGGGATAAAGCGTTCTGGAGTGTTTTGGCCAGCCATGATTCGAATTGTGGGTCGGGCTTTGGTCAAAACCTGATTTTAAAAGGATTCGGATGATGCTTTCTTCGAGAATTTTTGCAGGTCTCGCTGTGGCCCTCGCTCTGGTTTCGGGTGCCCTGCAGCCAAGTTTTGCCCAGCAGCCCGCCAAGCCACCCGCCAAGCCCGCTGCGCCCGCGCCTGCACCAACGGCTGCACCTGCGGCTCCAGCACCGACCATCGTGCAGTTGAAGCCCGAACCTTCCCAGCAGGATTGGCTGAAGGTTTGCGGTGAAGATCAGGTGGCCAAGAAGAAGGTCTGCTACACCACCCGCGATTTCGTGTCCGATCAGGACCAGCCTGTTGTGGCCGTTGCCGTTTATGACGTGCAGGGCGAGCCGCAAAAGGTCGTGCGCTTCCTGATGCCGCTTGGCCTGTTGATGCAGCCCGGTATCCGCTTTGCCGCCGATCAGGGGCAGGGCATTCCCGGCAAATACGCGATCTGCTTCCCCAATGGTTGCTTCGCCGAAGGCGCCGTGAAAGACGACACCATCGCCGCTTTCAAAAAAGGCAATGTTCTGTCGATCAGCGTGCAGAACCAGTTCGGTCAGGAAGTGTCTTTCCAGGTGCCGCTGGCCGGTTTCGGCAAGGCTTTTGACGGTCCTCCCATTGATCCTGCCGTTCTGGAAGCCCAGCAGAAAAAGCTGGAAGAACAGATGCAGAAGCAGGCCGAAGAAATGCGCCAGAAGATGCAGCAGCAGCAAGGCGGCGCGGCCCCCGCTCCGGCTCCCGCACCCAAGCAGTAAACTGCGTCACAGGCTCAAACAAAAACCGGCTTGCGAGCCGGTTTTTTTGTGCGCGTTTCTGGGTAATCAATGCAACAAGGGGTCGAAAAAAGCTCAATTCATATAGAGCGTGCGGGCCTTGTAGCGGCCTTTTTCGTCGATATCGAATACTTCGGCAATTTGCGGGTGGCGCACGGGTTCGTTGGAGGTGTCGGGCAACAGATTTTGCTCGGACACATAGGCCACATATTCGGTTTCGGCATTTTCGGCGAACAGGTGATAGAACGGCTGGTCCTTGGTCGGCCGCACCTCTTCGGGGATGGAATTATACCATTCCTCGGAATTGGAAAATGTCGGATCGACATCGAAAATCACGCCGCGAAAAGAGTAAACCCGGTGCCGCACGATATCGCCGATTGCATATTTGGCCTGACGTTCTTTCATGCAACATGAGGTAATCTTTGCCCCTCGCTCTGTCAATAACAAGCGGGGTACGGGAAGCCTGATTGTGGTTTTGTCCGCCTCAAAATCCGTAAACAGCCGCGAGTTCCGGATCGCGGCTCGCGACGAAGCGGGCGAGGTCGACAATGACTTTGGCTTGCTTCCAGGTCGCGTCGTCCTGCATCTTGCCGTCGATCATCACCGCGCCTGCGCCGTCGGGCATGGCGTCCAGAATTTTGCGGGCGAAAGCGACTTCGTTGTGATCGGGGCTGAACACCGATTTGGCGATACCGATTTGCGAGGGGTGCAGGGTCCATGCGCCCGCGCAGCCGAGCAGGAAGGCATTGCGGAATTGGGTTTCGCAGGCCTGCACGTCGGCAAAATCGCCGAAGGGGCCATAAAAGGCTTTCAGCCCGTTGGCGGCGCAGGCATCGACCATTTTGGCAATGGTGTAATGCCATAAATCCTGCTGGTAGACCGCGCGAGGCTTGTCGCCGTCGGGATCGGCCAGCACCTTGTATTCGGGATGGCCGCCGCCGACGCGGGTGGTTTTCATGGCGCGGGACGCCGCAAGATCGGCTGGGCCGAGGCTCATGCCGTGCATGCGCGGGGAGGCGGCGGCGATCTCCTCGACATTTTTGACGCCTTCGGCGGTTTCCAGAATGGCGTGGATCAGGATCGGGGTTTTGATGCCGTGGCGGGCTTCGAGTTGGGCTAGCAACTGGTCGCAATAATGGATGTCCCAGACGCCTTCCACCTTGGGCACCATCACGACATCGAGCTTGTCGCCGACCTCGCCGACAATTTCGGTCAGATCATCAAGCACCCACGGGCTGTTGAGCGCATTGATGCGGGTCCACAGGCCGGTCTGGCCAAAATCATTGGCCTTGGCCATGGCAATGAAGCCTTTGCGGGCGGCCACTTTCTGGTCAAGCGGGATTGCATCTTCTAAATTGCCCAACACCACATCGACCTCGTGGATCAATTCGGGCACTTTGGCGCGGACTTTTTCGATATGCGGGGGGACGAAATGGATCATCCGCTCCAGCCGCACCGGCAATTCACGCATGGGTTCGGGTGCACCGATGGCCAGCGGGCGGAAAAAGGACCGTGCAAGTTTCATCACCATCTCCATCGGCAATCAATGACCGGCATATGGTCGTTGCCGGTCGAATTGTTCTGCCTTCTAAGATCATGAGGCAGGCGGGAATGGCAAGTCGCCTTTGGGAGCATGGGCGGCATCATGACAGGCCGTTATGCCGCAATCAGGGGCCTCAGCCCCAGCGGCGATGGCCCCACATCCATTGGCCCGGGGTCTCGCGCACCCAGGTCTCGAATTGCGCTTGGATATTGGCGGTTGTTGCCAGAATATCGGCCTCGCGGTCGTCCGTATGGAGCACCTCGACCAATTCACAATGGACGGTGTAGCGGCCAGCCGATTGGCGCAGCACGCGGGCGGCGACCAGCGGCAATTTGCGGCCGCGCGCCAGCAGGGCCGGAAAGGGATTGCTCGGAGCCGCACGGCCGAAAAACGGCACGCCCAGCCCGCGCCCTTCGCGCACATCGGCCAGCAGGGCGACAGTATCGCCTTCGCCGACCACCCGCATCAGGCCTTTGACGGCCTCATGGCCTTTGCTGAACAGGCCTTTGGGGTAAAAATCCACCCGCAAGGCGCGGATCATCTCGTCGACCAGCGGGTTTTTGATGCGCTGATAGACACCGGCCAGCCGCAAACCGCGCTGTTTGGCGGCGAGCGCGTTGATTTCCCAATTGCCCATATGCAGCGACACCATGACCAGCCCGTGATGGTCGGCCATGGCTCGGGCGGCGGCCTCGGAGGCCGTGATGGTCATCCGTTGGGTTTCGCGCGCGATCTGGTCGAGATGGAAGCTCTCGGCAAAGGTCGCGCCCAGTGTCGACCACATGTCCAGCGCGATGGCCCTGCATTCGGCCTCGCTTTTATCGGGAAAGGCCAGTGCCAGATGGGTCATCGCGCGTTTGTGGCGGTAGAGTTTCGGCGCCAGCGCCCGCCACAGCCACGCCGAAAAGCGCGAGGCGGTTTCAAGCGTCATCGACCGCATCAACCCCATCACCAGCCTGAAGCCAAGGGCCTCGAGCCGTGACCACAGGCCGAACGGCCCCGACAGCTTCGGTTCGGGGGCGGGGGAGGCTTTGGCTTGGTGCTTATCAGCTGGATCGGACAAAACGGGGCGGGGCCTTTTGAAAAAACCGGATAGATATTCCCTTTGGCTAGCACGGCTTGCCTTGTGGCGAAAGGGTGGGAGGGTGTGATGCCCTGTGCATGGCGGCTTTGCTTTTGTTTGCAAGACAAATGGTTCCCAAGTCGCTAGAAGGAGAACAAAGCCCTTGGTGGCTCGCGATCATGGCTTAAGGGAGCCTGTGCTTTGGGCGATGTTCTTTCTCTGGCAATGCCATTTTTCGGGTTGATTTTTCTCGGTTTTTTCTGCGGAAAGCTGATGGATTATCCCGAAGACGGCCTCAGGTGGATGAATTTTTTCATCATTTACGTTTCGCTGCCGGCCATGATGTTCAAACTGGTGTCTGCCGCGCCGGTCGAACAGCTGACCAATTGGCCGTTTGTGGTGGGCACGACGCTTTCAACCCTGTTCGCTTTTGTGCTGGCTTTCGGGGTCGGCTTGCTCTCGACCCGTGACATCCGCATGGCGACGGTTCAGTCGGTGGCAGGGGCCTATGCCAATATCGGCTATATGGGGCCGGGGCTGACTTTGGCCGCGCTCGGCCCCTCGGCGATTGTGCCGACGGCGTTGATCTTCGTATTCGACAACACTTTGCATTTCACGCTCGTGCCGTTTCTGATGGCTTTGGGAAGCGGTGAACGGATGCGGATCGGCGAAACGGTCTGGTTCGTCATCAAGCGGGTGATCACCCATCCTTTCAACATCGCCACCGCTTTGGGGTTGATGGCGGCGACCACGCATTTTGTCGCGCCTGCGCCGGTTGAAACCATTCTGCAATTTCTCAAAAATGCCGCCGCACCCTGCGCCTTGTTCACGCTCGGGGTAACGGTGGCACTGCGGCCTCTCAAGACGGTGCCGGTCGAACTGCCTGCTCTGATCGGCATCAAACTGGTGCTGCATCCGCTGATTGTCTGGCTGATGCTGTCATGGCTCGGCGATTTCGGGTGGGAATGGACCATGACAGCGGTGCTGATGGCCGCTTTGCCGCCTGCCTTGAATGTGTTCGTGATTGCCAACCAGTACAAGGTCTATGTCGAACAGGCTTCGACCGCCATTCTGGTCGGAACGGTGCTGTCGGTCGGGACTGTCACGGGGCTGTTGTGGCTGATGGGCAACCATGTGTTGCCGCAACGCTTTGTCTGGCCTTGGTAAAGGATTAACGCCCGATCCCCTGCCGCATCACGAATTGCCGCAACGGCCCGATCGAGGCCAGCGCAAGAAGGCCCGCGCCTCTGGCAAAATCGACGGGTAAATAAGGGCTCAGCAGCGAGCGGTTGAGCATGTCGACGCCCAGCGTGCGGGTGGAAATATCCTTGTGCCGCATGGATTGATAGCCTCGGGTGACTTCCGGCGCACCGGCATCCGAACTGTGATCGAGACAGGCGAGCAGATCGCTAATGTCGCGCAGGCCCAAATTCAGCCCCTGTGCCCCGATGGGTGGAAAGGCATGGGCGGCATCGCCCATCAGCACACAGCGCGGGGCGGTGATGGTGTCGATCCGGTCGATTCCCATGCCGATCTTGCCGCGCGGTCCGGCCAGTTCCATCTTGCCGAGCATGGATTGTGCCTGATCCTCGACCGCCCGCCCGAAGGCGTCGTCATCCAGTCCCGACAGGGTGTCTGCCTTTTCGGGCGAAGTCAGCCAGACCAGACTGGAACAGCGACCGGGCAAGGGCACCAATGTGAAGGGTCCGTGGCGGGTGTGGAATTCGGTGGAGGTGAAGCGGTGGTCGCGCTCGTGGCGCAAAATGGCGGTCAGGGCCACTTGCGGATAGGCCTTGTGGGCCACACGAATATCAAGCGCGTTGCGAATGGCCGAGCGGCGACCGTCGGCGGCCACCAGCAAGGGCGTTTCGATGTCCTGACGGGCGGCCAGCAGGACTTGCCGCGAGCCGTTGCCATCCTTTGTGCCGGTCACTTGATCGTTTATGACTGTGATGGCGGGGTGATCATCTATCCGCGCCGACAAGGCTTTCAGCAAAGCATGGTTTTCGATGTTGGTGGCAAAGCGCTCCAGCCCCAATTCGCGCGCCTTGAAGGCGACCGAGGGCGGACGGAACAGGCTACCACTGTCATCGATCAGCCGCAGGATTTCCAGGGGTGCGCCTGATCGGGCCAAAGTGTCGGCCAGTCCGAGCGAGTCGAGCAAAGCGAGGGACTGCGGCATCAAGGCGACCGTGCGCCCATCAGGGGGGGGAGTGGAACCGCTGACCAGAATCACAGCCCAGCCGTGATCGGCCAAAGCGAGTGCCGCTGCCATACCGACCAATCCGCCACCGGCCACAACAATCGGGGGCGTGGCAGACACGGTGCGGGGCGGGCGTGGGGGGGTATCAGTCATCAAGGTGGCCTTGGCAAAGCGCATCAACGGGCGGCATAGCATTGGCAATCCCGATCGGGATATCATCTGCCACAATTTTGCCGAATGAGCTTGATAATGCCCAGAACGGCAACAGATTATCAACGCTTTGTTTATATTGATCTGTCAGGAAAGTCTCTACTGTGGCCGCGTGGCTCGTGGCAGTTGAGTCGTGATGTTGAAGAAGTTTGAAAGATCGGGCAAGAGATGACACGTCAATATTCAGAAGCCAGCATGTCGCGGACAAGTTTTTCGCGCAGACAAGTCAGCTTTTCGGCTTTGTCCTTGTTGCTGGGTGCATCCGTGCTGCCGAAGCAGGCATGGGCGGCCCCCGCCGAGACCGAAGACCAGCAGGCGGAGTGGGGCCAAGCCTATGATGCCGCAGCATCGATGAAAATCCAGCGGTCGCAAAGCCCAATTCTCTCACCCGCTACTCTGTCGGCCACCGAAGCGGCCATCGAGCAGATGCGCAATGTTGTGGCTCAGGGCGGTTGGACGCAAATGCCCAAAGGCAATCTGAAACTCGGCATGCGCGACAAGAACGTGATTGCCCTGCGCCGCCGCCTGATCGCCAGCGGTGATCTGGATGCATCTCTCGGCAATTCCAATGTCTTTGATTCTTATGTCGAAGCGGCTATGCGCAAATTCCAGGGCCGCCATGGTCTTTCGCCCAGCGGCGAATTCGGCACTCAGTCGCTGACCGCCATGAATATTCCCGCGGATGTGCGCCTGCGCCAGCTCGAAATAAATCAGGTCCGCTTGCGATCTTACGCCTCGACACCGGGCTATCGTTTCGTGGTCGCCAATATTCCGGCAGCGATTGTGGAAACAGTTGAAAACGGACAGGTTGTGACCCGCCACGCGGCAGGCGTCGGCAAGATCGACCGCCAGTCGCCCGTGATGACCACGCGGGCTACCGATATCAATTTCAACCCGTTCTGGACTGTGCCCGCCTCGATCATCCGCAAGGATCTGATCCCCAAAATGCAGGCCGACCCCAAATATCTGACCGATAACCACATCCGTGTCTATGACCACGGGGGGCAAGAGGTGCAACCTGCTCGTATCAATTGGCGCTCGGACGAGGCTACCCGCTATGTATTCCGTCAGGATACAGGTGGCGAGTTCAACTCGCTTGGCTTTGTGCGCATCAATATTGCCAATCCCTATGGCGTTTACATGCATGATACGCCTGCCAAGGGGATTTTCGGAGATGATTTCCGTTTCGTGTCTTCGGGCTGCATGCGCCTGCAAAATGTCCGCGATTATGTGACTTGGCTGTTGAAAGACACTCCGGGCTGGACGCGCGACCGGATCGACGAGGTAATTGCCTCGGGCCAGCGGGTCGATGCCCGTTTGACGCAGACGGTACCGGTGTACTGGATCTACATCACCGCCTGGGCAACGCCAGAAGGCACGATGGAATTCCGCGATGATATCTACAACAAAGACGGTCTTGGCGCTGTGCCTGTGGCCGCCGCTATTTCCGATCAGGATTGAGTTGAACAAGGTGCAGAACAAGGGGGCAGTATCCCTTGTTTTGCAAGGCTGCTCCTGATTTTTTCCCCTTGCAATCATATATGCGCCGTTTCATAACCCAATCATCAATGCGAGGGGGTACGGTGCATGGCAAAAGTTTACTCAGACGCAACTTCGGCTTTGGCAGGCTTGCTGAAAGATGACATGGTCATCATGGCTGGCGGCTTCGGCCTGTGCGGCATTCCGTCATTGCTGATCAAGGCGATCCGCGATTCAGGCGTCAAAAATCTCACCATCATTTCCAACAATGCCGGTATCGACGGCGAGGGCCTCGGCCTTCTGCTCGAAACACGGCAGGTGAAAAAGATGATTTCATCCTATGTGGGTGAAAACAAAACCTTCGCCCAGCAATATCTGGCTGGCGAGCTGGAAATCGAATTCAACCCGCAAGGCACGCTGGCCGAGCGCATCCGGGCAGGCGGCGCGGGTATACCGGCCTTCTACACCAAAACCGGTGTCGGCACGCTGATCGCACAGGGCAAGGACGAGCGCGAGTTCAATGGCGAGAAATATGTCATGGAAACCGGATTGCTTGCCGATCTGGCGGTCGTGCATGCGTGGAAGGGCGATACCGAAGGCAATCTGGTCTATCGCAAGTCGGCGCGTAATTTTAACCCGATGATGGCCACCGCCGGGAAAGTCACCGTCGCGCAGGTCGAACATCTGGTCGAATGCGGCACGATTGACCCCGACCATATCATCACACCGGGCATTTTTGTGCAGCGGATTATCCATGCGGCCGGTCTTGAAAAGAAGATCGAGCAACGCACCGTGCGTCAACGCGCTTAAAAGGGAGGCTGATCATGGCTTGGACACGCGAAGAAATGGCAGCCCGCGCGGCAAAAGAATTGCGCGACGGCTATTACGTCAATCTGGGGATCGGCATTCCGACCCTTGTTTCCAACTACATTCCCGATGGCATGACGGTGCAGCTGCAAAGCGAAAACGGCATGCTGGGCATGGGTCCGTTCCCCTTCGAGGGCGATGAGGACCCCGATCTGATCAATGCCGGCAAGCAGACCATCACCGAATTGCCGACCACCAGCTATTTCAGCTCGGCCGACAGTTTTGCGATGATCCGCGGCGGCCATATCGACCTGTCGATTCTGGGCGCGATGCAGGTGGCCGAAAACGGCGATCTCGCCAATTGGATGATCCCCGGCAAGATGGTCAAAGGCATGGGCGGCGCGATGGATCTGGTCGCGGGCGTCAAAAAGGTCGTCGTGTTGATGGAACATGTCGCCAAGGAAGAAAAGAAGCTTCTGAAGCGTTGCACCCTGCCGCTGACCGGCGCAGGCGTGGTCAATATGGTGATCACCGATCTCGGCGTGTTCACGGTGGGCAAAGACGGCATGACCGCCATCGAAATCGCCCCGCACGTGACCTGCGAGGAAATCTCCGCCAAGACCGAAGCCAGCTTGCGCTTTGCAGACAATCTGGTCCAGCACTAAGCAGGACTTCCAGACCAGCAACAAAAAACCGGCCTGAGTGATCAGGCCGGTTTTTTTATTGGCGGGATAAAGGCTCAAGCCTGTTTGGCTTTCGCGTCCTGGATCGCCTGCCAGACCAGCTGCGGGGTGGCGGGCATGTCGATATGGGTGATGCCATAGACTGACAAAGCATCGACCAGCGCATTCATGACAGAGGAGAGCGAGCCCGCACAGCCCGCTTCGCCGCAGCCCTTGGCGCCCAGCACATTGGTTTTGGCAGGCACCGAGTGATAGCTGACTGAGAAAGGCGGTGTCATATCGGCACGCGGCAGGCCGTAATCCATGAAGGAGCCGGTTACCAGCTGGCCGTCCTCGTCATAGACGGTGTGCTCGAGCAAGGCTTGGCCGATGCCCTGCATCACCCCGCCATGCAACTGGCCTTCGACCAGCATCGGATTGATCACCGTGCCGAAATCATTGACCGCGGTATAGCGCACAATCGCTACAGTGCCGGTGTCGGGATCAACCTCGACCTCTGCGACATGGCAGCCATTGGGATAGGCCGAGGGGGCTTCCTTGTGGATGTGGTCGACATCCAGCGTGGCAGGCACATCGGCGGGCAGGGCAATCAGCCCGTCCTGCAGGCGGCGGTTGAGATCCATGATGCCGATACCGCGATCGGTGCCGGCAATGCTGAAACGGCCCGCAGCGAATTCGATATCGCCGACGCCTGCTTCCAGCGCATAGGAGGCGATGAGTTTGCCGCGCTCGATCACCAGATCACCCGCTTCCGAAAACGCCGCGCCGCTGGCCATGATGGATTTGGAACCACCGGTGCCGCCGCCCGCAATCAGCCTGTCGCTGTCGCCCTGTACCAGCCGGATGGCCTCGAACGGCACGCCGAGCTTTTGCACCACGACTTGCCCGAAAGCGGTGGAATGCCCCTGCCCGAAATCGAGAGAGCCGGTCAGGAGCGTGATGGTCCCGTCTTTTTCAAAATGGATGCCGCCCATTTCATTCATCGGCGGGGCGGTGACTTCGAGATACTGGCCGATCCCCAGACCGCGCAACAGGCCCTTCTTACGGCTCTCGAGCTTGCGTTTCTTGAAGCCCGTGACATCGGCCTGTTCGAGGGCCTGATCCAGCAGGGCGGTAAATTCGCCTGAATCATACAAAGTGCCCGCAGGGGTTTTGAACGGCATTTGCGAAGGTTTTACATGGTTGCGCTTGCGCAAAACCGTGGAGGAAATCCCTGTTTCCAGCGCGGCCTGTTCGATCAGACGTTCCATATAGTAATTGCCTTCAGGCCGTCCTGCCCCGCGATAGGCGGCGATGGGCACGGTATTGGTGAAGGCGCAACGGATACGGGCGGCAATCAGCGGGGTTTTATAGACGCTGAGCATGTTTTTGACGACATTGAGCGTCGGCATCATCGGCCCGAACGGCGACATATAGCCGCCCAGATTGCCATAGCCCTTTATGCGGATCGCCAGAAAATGCCCTTTGCTGTCCAGTGCCAGTTCCGCCTCGACCGCGCTGTCGCGCCCGTGGAAATCCGACAGGAAGCTGTCCGAGCGGCGATCGGCGCATTTGACCGGCCTGCCCAGCTCGCGCGTCGCATGCAGCAGGCAGACATATTCGGGGAAAACCGAGATCTTCATGCCGAACGAGCCGCCGACATGACCGGTCAGAACATGCACCTTGTCGGGTGTGACACCCAGCACCAGACTCAAATTGTTGCGCATGCCGAACACGCCTTGCGAATTGGCGTGAATGGTAAAGCGGCCCGACTTTTTGTCATAATCGGCTACGGCGGCGCGCGGCTCCATTGCCGCCACCACAATACGGTTGTTGATCAGGTTCAGGCGCGTCACATGCGCCGCCTTGTCGAACACCTCATTGACGGCCTTCATATCGCCAAAACCGAAATCGAGCGCGACATTGCCTGGTACATCGTCATACAATTGCGGCGCACCGGCTTGGACGGCTTCTCGCACATCAGTGACGGTGGGCAGGGCCTCCAGATCAAGCCGGACGGCTTCGGCAGCATCGACCGCCGCGCCGTGGCTTTTGGCCACCACCATCGCCACCGGATCACCGACATAGCGCACCTTGTCATCGGTGAGGGCCAGACGCTGCGTGCGCAGCATCGGCGAGCCATCGGCATTGGTAAACGGCAGGATGCAGCGGATCGGGCCATAGCCGCGCTCTGCAAGATCTTTGGCGGTGTAAATCGCCACCACGCCCGGAATCTTTAGCGCACCCGCAGTTTCGATCCCCTTGATCACGCCATGGGCAATCGGCGAGCGTACCATCACGCCATAGAGCTGGCCGGGCAGGTTGACATCATCCGAATAGCGGCCTTCCCCGCGCAGCAGAACGGGATCCTCGCTGCGTCTGACCGGTTGGCCGATACCGAATTTCTGGATGCCAAGGGCGGCTGGATCAAGCTGGATGGTCATGATGGGCTATTCCTGCTGGCGAAAAGTGAGAAAGGCATGTTCCGAAAGCAATGTCGGACACGATATAGTGTATTGATCATACGGGATTTGCAAAGCATGGATTGCCCCGATCCCGCGATTGGGCCGCATAGCCGCTATGTTTTTTGATGTTTATGCCCTGCTTTTGCGGTTGCGGGCGGCAAATGTGCAAAGATCACCGTTTGGGGCTTGTCAAACAGCCCCTGTTTCGCTAATGAGCGGCCTCTAGATGTTTTCACCAACATCACGGAGCCGGTACATGCTCCTGTTGGGGGATAGTTCAACGGTAGAACTACGGACTCTGACTCCGTCAATCTTGGTTCGAATCCAGGTCCCCCAGCCACATTTTTGTCCCAGTCAAATTTTTGTCCCAGCCAAATTTGGCTTTTCGATAAAATTTAAACGCCCATTCATCAACGCCCCGTCTCCCGCTGACACCACACCTTGTTAGTCCCCGTGCAGGATCGCACATATTTTATCTATAATAATTGCATTGATTGCATTGCAATCTTTGCTTTTGGTGTTTGAGCATCGGGTGTGTTTCGGAGCGCAAGTCATGGCCAGCATTACGATCAGCCATCTGGACGACGACATCAAACAGCATTTGCGGGTGCAGGCGGCCGAGCACGGTCGGTCGATGGAAGAAGAAGTGCGCCATATTCTGCGGCGTGAAATGGGCAAGCGAACTCCTGCAGGCAATCTGGCAGCCTCTCTTCGGGCTCGTTTCGCTCCGCTTGGCGGTGTTGCGCTTGATTTGTCTGTGCGCGAAGCAATGCACGCCCCGCCAGCCTTGGAAGAGTGATCACAATGATCATTCTCGATACCAATGTTATTTCGGAGTTTTTGCGCGCCGCTCCGTCCGTGCAGGTCGAAGAATGGTTGGCAGCTCAAGACAGCGCGACAATTTATCTTACGGTTGTGAGCGAGGCTGAATTGCGGCTTGGGGTGGCTGTTTTGCCAGAGGGGCGCAGACGCAGCCAGTTGGCTCAAGCCATCGAAGCCATGCTTGACGATGACTTCAGGGGGCGGGTTTTGCCGTTCGACCGCCTTGCAGCTTTGCATGATGCCGCCATTGCCGCAGAGCGTCGCGCCGCAGGCCGTCCGATCAGACAATTCGATTGCCAGATTGCGGCCATTGCACGGGTACGTCACGGTATGCTTGCCACGCGCAACATCGCCGATTTCGAGGGTTGCGTTATTGCTTTGATCAATCCGTGGATCAATCCGCTCAATCGTTGAGCACAACCCTGTTGTCGCTGTAAAAGGACTGTTTGTTCTCCCCAAGGATTGCTGTCGACAGCCCCTTGCCGGTTCTGGTATATTAGATGCGTTCGCGGTGAACTTTAGTATCTTGGACGGGTTGAATGCATAAGCAGTCGGTGATTGTTGCGGCCTTGTTGGGGGCAGGTATTGCTGTGGGGGTGCCTTTGATGGCGCCGGTGCTGGCGCAGAATGCGCCTCCGGCCCAGAGTTCGGGTGCCGCGCCACGCACATTTCCGGTGGCTTTGGGCAAGGCCGAGCGGCGCGCCATGCCGGTGCGGTTCGATACGATTGGCACGGTGCAGGCCCTGTCGACGGTGACATTGCGCTCGCGGGTGGAAAGCCAGATCATCGAGGTGGCCTTTGCCGATGGTGCGCTGGTCAAGAAAAACGATGTGCTGTTCCGCCTCGACTCGCGCGGCATCGAAGCACAGATCAAACAGGCCGAAGGCAATCTGGCGCGCTCTGCCGCCCAATACGAGCAGACCCAGCGCGATGTGAAACGCTACGAGCAGTTGATTGCCAGCGATTCCGGTTCGCGACTCAATCTGGAAAACAGCAAGACGCAGGTTGCCGCCTTTGCCGCGCAAATCCAGGCCGATCAGGCAGCCCTGGACAATTTGCGCGTTTCGCTGAGCTATTACACGATCCGTGCCGCCATTGACGGCCGCATGAGCGTGGCTGCTCTGAAAGAGGGCAATATTGCCAAAACCGGCGATGCCAGCGTGCCTTTGGCGACTTTGAACCAGACTTCGCCGATCTATGTGGCCTTTGCGGTGCCGCAACGCTACATCGTGTCACTGAAAGAGGCGGGCAAAGAGGCGACGGCTTCGGTGATGGTGACCCCGCAAGGCTCCAAGCGCAGTTTCGAAGGCCGGATTTCGGTCCTTGACAATGCGGTGGATGCGGCTACCGGCACACTGACCGTGCGGGCCGAATTCACCAATGCCGATGAAGGCCTCTGGCCCGGTCTGTTGTGCAATGTGCGGGTGATCTTCAAGGTTGAAAACAATGCTGTCGTCGTGCCGCGCGCCGCTGTGCAGACCGGCCAGAAGGGCACATTTGTATTCGTGGTCGACCAGGGCATTGCCAAAGTGCGCATGGTGACGGTGGACCGGACGATTGACCAGCTCGCGGTGATCTCCGAAGGACTCTCTGGCGAAGAAACCGTAGTCACCGACGGCCAATTGCTGATTACCGATGGCGTGAAGGTCGAGCAGCGCGGTGGTGGCGGCGGCGGCAATGCGCCTGCCGGTTCAGAACCCAAAAAGGGAGCCTCCTGATGTCGCTTCCAGAGGCCTGTATCCGTCGTCCGGTGATGACGACGCTGGTTACCCTGAGTTTTATCGTGTTCGGGATGTTCGCCTATCGGCAATTGCCGGTGGCGGCCTTGCCGCGTGTCGACTTCCCCACCATCAATGTGCAGGCGCAATTGCCCGGTGCCAGCCCTGAAACCATGGCAGCCTCGGTGGCTGCCCCGCTGGAACGCCAGTTTTCGACGATTTCGGGCATTACGGCAATGACCTCGACCTCGACGGTCGGCAGCACCTCCATCACCTTGCAATTCGATCTGGACCGCAACATCGACGGGGCGGCGCTGGATGTACAGGCCGCGATCAGCTCCGCCGCGCGCCGTCTGCCGGCCGATTTGCCCAATCCGCCCAGCTTCCGCAAGGTCAATCCGGCCGATCAGCCGATCCTGTTTCTGGTCGTGACCTCGCAGACCCTGCCTTTGTCGCGGGTGCAGGACTATTCCGAAACGATTTTGCAGCAGCAGGTCTCGCAAATCCCCGGTGTGGCGCAGGTCAATATTTACGGCGGGCAGAAATATGCGGTCCGCATCATGGCCAATCCCGAGGAAGTCTCGGCGCGCGGCCTGTCTTTCGCCGATATCCGTGCGGCGATTGCCGCGGCCAATTCCAACCAGCCGACCGGCTCTTTGCTGGGTCAAAACCAGCGCGTGACCATCGAAGCCTCGGGGCAGTTGACGGCGGCTGCCGATTATCGGCCCTTGATCGTCTCCTCCAAAAACGGCGTGCCTGTCCGGCTCGAAGACATTGCGACAGTGAGGGATTCGGTTGAAAACGACCAGACAGCCAGCTGGTACAACAATGACCGCTCGCTGATTCTGGCGGTGTTCCGCCAGTCCGATGCCAATACGGTGGAAGTGGTGGATGCGATCCGCTCGCGGATTCCGCTCTATCGCGACCAGTTGCCCGCCTCCATCAATCTGCATGTGCTCAACGACCGCTCGATCCCGATCCGCGAGGCCGTGCATGATGTGAAGCTGACTTTGGCGCTGTCGGTCGTGCTGGTGATCGCGGTGATTTTCATCTTCCTGAAGTCGTTCACCGCCACCATCATTCCGACGCTGGCTCTGCCTGTGTCGCTGGTCGGTACCTTTGCGGCGATGTATCTGTTCGGCTATTCCATCGACAATATTTCGCTGCTGGCACTGACACTTTCGGTCGGCTTCGTGGTCGATGACGCCATAGTGATGCTCGAAAATATCGTGCGCCGTATCGAATCGGGCGAACGCCCGTTCAAGGCCTCGTTGATCGGCTCGCGGGAAATCTCCTTCACCATCGTGTCGATTACTTTGTCGCTGGTGGCGGTGTTCATTCCGGTGTTTTTCATGAGCGGCGTTGTCGGCCG
>Ga0214921_10005901_pt1 | contig 17077 bp, 12 predicted proteins | sample LL1505_MetaG_FD_177992 | JGI IMG/M metagenome (GOLD analysis project Ga0214921, IMG submission 177992) | Freshwater microbial communities from Lake Lanier, Atlanta, Georgia, United States - LL-1505 | ecosystem: Environmental > Aquatic > Freshwater > Lake | place: USA: Georgia | collected...
GGAAAGCTCGAGACCGACTCGAGTCGGGTGGGCATCTGGCTCGAGAAGCAGCCGTCCCGCAAGGTGACGACCATGATCTACCTCTCCGGTGATTTTGCGGTCGTGCCCGCGGGTGTCACCGACTTCCACGTTACCGGCAGCTACACGCTCCCCCACGACGCCGACATGGTGGGAGTCATCCCGCACGCGCACCAGCTGGCCCGCCGGGTGGAAATCAGGGCCCATGTGCCGGGTCAGGAGAAGCCGCTCCTCCTCCTGCGGGTGCCGCAGTGGGATTACAACTGGCAGTCGCCCTACAACCTCAGGACACCGATGCGATTTCCCGCCGGCACGCGGTTCGAGGCGGGAGTTTTCTACGACAACTCCGCCGCCAACCCGCGCAACCCGTTCGATCCCCCGCAGAACGTCTGGCACAACGAGACGATCAACGACGAGATGCTGCTGCCGATGTTCACGTTCGTGTCCGAGAAGCCGCTCGACCCCAAGGGCGACACCTTCCGGAAGTTCTATTCCACGATCGTGCGGTCGCGGTTTCTGCGGCGGCTCGTGGATCATCGCTACAAGTACGTTACCGATCCGAACGGCACCCTCGGTGTTTCGCCCGACTACGACCCCGACGATAACCGCTACTAGCGCCAGGACGCCCCGCCCATGAAGCCCGCGAGACAGAACGGCCTCTGCATGGTGGCCGACTCGCTGACCGTGGTGCTGCCGGATGCCAGCGGGAGCGGCGGGCAAAAGACGCTTCTCGAGAGCGTGAACTTCCGAATCGAGCCGGGGGAGTTCATCTGCGTGCTCGGCCCCAGCGGGGCGGGAAAGAGCACGCTCGCCCGGGCGCTGCTCGGCGAGCGGAAGATCGCCGCCGGCCGGCTGCTCGTCGGCGGGCACGACGTGTTTCGTGAAGCCGACGCCCTCCGTGGATCGATCGGCTACGTGCCCCAGCGCGACGTCAATCCACCGGCGTTACCCGTGGAGCGGGCGCTCCACTACGCATCGGAGGTACGGCTTCCGGCGGCGACGTCGGTTGCCGACCGCCGGGCCGCCATCGATCGGTCCATCGCCGAGGTTGGCCTCGAGGCTGTGCGCCACGGCACGACCGGCAGCCTCTCGGGGGGCGAGATGAAGCGGGCGAGCCTGGCGGCCGAACTGCTCGCCGCCCCGGGCCTGCTCGTGGTCGACGAGGCCACGTCGAGCCTCGATCCGGCCACCGAATCCCGAATCATGACGCTGCTCGCCGAACGGGCGCGGGCCGGCACGACCGTGATCGCGGTCACGCACCACCTTGACAACGTGGACAAGGCCGACAAGCTCCTGATCCTCGGACACGGCGAAGTGGTCTGGTTCGGCTCCCGCGTGGAGGCTCTCGGGCACTTCGGGGTGCATCGGCTGGCGGACGTGTACGTCGCCATCGAAGACCAGCCACGCGGCTTCTGGTCGGCCCGCTGGCGGGAGCGGGAGGCCGAAGATCGCCGGATCGTTGAGCCGCAGCAGGGTGCGCAGGCCGGCGGGCGGCCAGCCGGCCTGGATGGGGAGCGTTCCGCAGCGCTCGCCGCGGTGTCGATCCCCGGCTTCGGGCGCCAGTTCGCCACGTTCTTCTGCCGGGAACTCGAGACGGTCGTCCGCGACCGCGTGGGACTCGTCATGGCGACGCTCCTGCCGCTGGCGCTCGCGGCCGCGGTGCTGATCGGCTTCTCCGACATTCGCTTCCGGAATCCGCTCATGCTCACGCGGTTCCTGGACCCCGGCGAGAAGGACGTGCTGGCGGACGTGTGGGGCGAGGTCTCAGAGGCGATCGCCAGCGAGTCGGTCGCGGAACTGGACGAGAGCATTCCCGGGCAGATCCGCGTGTTTCTCGACAGCCAGCCGAAGCTGCTCGCCCACCTCCGCGAGCCGTCCACCGAGCGGATCGTCCGCGACGCCCTCGCCGACACCATTCCAGTCGCGCCCGATCGCGAGATCCTCGACCCGGGCGGCACGTTCAAGTGGCTCTCGCTGATGAGCATCTGCATGGTCATCCTCGGGTTCGTGACCGGCTTTCGGGAGATCGTCAAGGAGCGGCCGATGCTCGACCTCGAGCGACGGCACGGGCTGCGGTTCGCCGCCTACGTGATCGCCAAGGTCGCGGCGCTGGCGGTCGTGCTCGCGGCCCAGGTCGCGGTCTTCCGCACCACCGTCGAACTCGGGTTCATCCTCCGCGAAGCGCTCGGCGGTGAGGCGCCCGCCGAGGTCTACCGCCGCGGGGCGGTCGTTTCGGCGAGCATCAACTGGCTGGCCGCGGTGGCCTGTGCGGCCATGGGGCTCGTCGTCTCGGGCTGCGTCCGCTCGACCGACAAGGGCGTGCTCGCGGTGCCGCTCTTGATCACGCCGCAGATCCTGCTCGGGGCCACGATCCTGCCGATCAAGGGGGGCGTGCTCGCCGCGATCGCGAAGCTCTTTTCGCCGCTCTACTGGGCACATCGCGGCTGCCGCAGCGAGGGACCAGGCGTGCCGGAGTTCTGGCAGAATCTCGGTACCTACGATCCGGCCCTCTGGATCCCCTACTCGGCACTCGTCGCGCAGATCCTGGCGGCGACGTTGATCACGATCCTCCTGCTCCACTGGCAGGAGCGGGCGATCCTGGGCCGCAATCGCGCCGTCCGGTGAGCGCGATAGCCTCCGACCGGAGCAGTGAGCCGACGATCAGAGCGAAATCTGCTCGCCGATCTCCATCACTTGCTCGGCCGGCAACCCATAGCGTTGCTCCTCCCGGACGGCGTTCCGCTTGAGATACGCGAAGATCGCCTCGGGGATGAAGGCCCACTGGCCTGCTTGGCCGGCCACGATCGTCGAGTGGCCGATGAAGAACGTCGCCGCGTCGATGTCGATGGGCAGCCGCTCGTCGGCCGCGATCCGCCGCAGGCAGGGCATCAGCAGGGGCTGCTCCATGTAGCCAAACCGAATCGCGATCCGGAAGAAGCCGTCGCCGAGCCGCTCGACGGTCGCCCGTTCCGCGTCCACGACCTCCGGCACCGGCTCATCGGCCACCGTGAGCAGCACGACCGCCTCGAGCAACGCGCGGGTGCGCGTGACTTGGTGCACCAGCACCGGCGGCAGATGATCGCGGCTTTCGGCCAGGAACACGGCGGTGCCCGGCACGCGGGCCACCACGAGCGACCGCAGTCCGGGCCACTCCGCCTCGAAGGCCCCGTATTGCCTCGAATAGCCCTCCATCACAGCCGTGCGGCCACGGCTCCAGATCAGCATGGCCGCGATCAGCGCCGCCCCGATGACCATCGGCACGTAGCCGCCATCGAAGATCTTGAAGAGGTTCGCGATCAGGAAAGGGATGTCGAAGGCCAGGAACAGCAGCAGGACGGCGAGCGACGGACCGCGCCCCCAGCCCCACGTGTAGCGAATCACAAGGTAATAGAGGATCGTGGTCACCACCATCGTGCCGGTGACGGCGAGGCCGTAGGCGCCCGCGAGTTTCACCGATTCGCGAAAGGTGAGCACGAGCGCGATGCAGCCCACGCCGAGGAGCACGTTCACCTCCGGGATGTAGATCTGCCCCTCGCTCTCGTAGGCGGTGTGGCGGATGGTGACCCGGGGCAGAAAGCCCAGCAACATCGCCTGACGCGTGAGCGAGAAGGCGCCGGAGATCAGCGCCTGGGAGGCGATGATGGTGGCGAGGCTCGCGAGCCCGACCAGGGCATAGGTGGCGGGGCCGGCGGGTACGAGCGCATAGAACGGATTTCTCGCCGCTGCCGGATCACGGAGCAGAAGCGCGCCCTGCCCCAGATAGGAGAGCACGAGCGCAGGCATCACGAGCGTGATCCAGGCCCGGCGAATCGGTCGCAGCCCGAAGTGCCCCATGTCGGCATACAGCGCCTCGCCGCCGGTCACGACGAGCACGACCGAGCCCAGGATGAGCAGGCCGTGCAGCCCGTGCCGCTGGAAGAAGTCGACGCCGTGCCAGGGCAGAAGTGCCCCGAGCACCTCGGGCCGCTGGACGATCTGGAACAGGCCGAGCCCGGCGAGCGTCAGAAACCAGACGAGCATGATCGGTCCGAACAGCCGCCCCACGCGGCCCGTGCCCTGCTTCTGGATGGCAAACAGTCCCAGCAGGATCAGGCATGCAATCGGCACCACACCTGGCTCGAGCGCCGGGCTTGCCACGGCCAACCCCTCGACGGCGCTGAGCACGGAGATGGCAGGCGTGATCACGCCGTCGCCGTAGAGCAGGGCCGCGCCGATCACCGCCAGGAGGGTCATCGCGGATACGCCACCGATGCCCCGCGGCCCGGTGCGAAACCGTTCGGGCACGAGGGATAGTGTCGCGAGGATGCCCCCCTCCCCGTCATGATCGGCCTGCATGACGAACACGACGTACTTCACCGTCACGACCATCACCAGCGCCCAGAACATGAGCGACAGGATGCCGAACAGGTCGGCCTGCTCGACCGGGTGGTCGTGGCCCAGGACGAGCAGGCATTCCTTGAGCGTGTAGAGCGGGCTCGTGCCGATGTCGCCGAACACGATCCCGAGGGCGCAGAGCGTGAGCCGCCACAGGCTGCCGGGATGAGCCGCTGGATCGTGGCGCTCGAACACTCGGTCACCGCTCATCTCGCCATTCTCTGCGGAAGCGACGGGTTGTCTACACGTCGCAGGAACGGCCGTTCGGGATGCGGGCTCGAGGTCGAGGGCGGTCCGGTGGCGTTTCACCGGCCCGCCAGCACGGGCCTCTTCGTATGGAAGGCCTTTTCCACGATGTCGGCGGCGCGGCGGACGAGCGCCGGATCGGAGACAAGATGGCCTCACGTGAGCCCGTTCTTCAGCGGCACGACACCCCCCAGCCGGGAGCGGCGGCCGAACTCGCCGAGCGGATCGGCCGTGAGCGTGGCGAGGTCGCCGCCGATCAGACGCGTGAGGATGCTCGGCATTCAGGGCCTTTCCTATCGCGTTGCACGGCGAGGCTACCGCCGGTCACAATCATGACGCGGGCCGCTGGAGCAACGGCATCGTCAGATTCGTTGAAGCGAAACGCACACCCTCGGCTCGTGTGAATGAAGACGACCCCAGCCGGCCCGAATCACCCCCGTCGCGGCACGCTCGACGAGTTCCTCACCCCCGAGGAGATCGTGCCGCTCCGCACGCTCACTGATCAGGAGTGGAACGCCATCCGGCGGGTGGCCGGCGGGCGACTGGCCTGGCGGTTCGCCACGCTCCGCAACCTGTGGGTGCATCGGGGACAGATCGTGCCGGATGCCCTCGGCTTCGCCTGGGCGGGCATCTACCGCACGCTGCTCGTCAGTTCGATCGTGGCCACGTCGTATCGCAACGAGGGCCTGTTCCGCGCCGGCGAGCGGATCCAGGGCACGGGTGACTTCTTCCGGGGCGGGTTCCTCCTGCCGCGGGCCTCCAACGAGTTCCAGGAGATCGCGAGGCTCGTCAACCTGCGGCACCACGTCGCGGGAGTCGTGGTGGCGGATCCGGATGGCGGCTATCGCGTGATCGATGGCTACGAGGCCGACTATGCCTACGTCGCCACCTCCTTCATCGAGGCGATCCGTCGGGGGATAGCCACCTGCGGCCTTTCTCCCGACAGCCCGCGGGGTCGCGCGCTCAGCGAGCAGGTGTGCACGGTGCTGTACCAGATCGCGGGCCTCACCGGCCTGCGGCGCGTTCCCCGCGACCTCGCCGCGCACGAGCGGTTTCGCGACGCCTACGATCGCCATCTTCGCGAGCGGCCGGCGTCGGCGCGGGTGCAGCGGATGGGCCGCGAGATCGCCCGCCGGATCGTGCCGGTGACGGCGTCTCTCGCCGACGAAACCGTGGCCAACCACATTCGTCGCCACTTCGATCCGGAGACGGCCGCTTATCTCTTTCCGGATGGCACCGGTGCCGACCTCGAGACGCAGCGGGAGGAGTGGGTGCGGCGGCATCGCGCCCGCAAGCCGGTCGAGGCCATCCGGGCCCGCTCGGTGGCCCGCGAGGCCGTCTGGCACCGGCCCGACGTGGCCGCGCTCCGCCGGGCCTACGAGCAGGCTGCTTCCGAAAGCACCGACGACCGGCTGATCGGCGCGATCCTCCTCCATGCGATCGACGCCCATGGCGACGCCGCGCGCCCGCTGGAACGTCGCACCATCGACCTGGCTGCGGGCGAGGCGTTGATCCGCCAGGGGGCGACGATGGGAGAGATGTACATCGTGCTCTCCTTCATGGCGCCGCTCGTCGTGCTGCACCAGACCGACGCCGCTCCCGAGCCACGCCAGGTGGCCACGATCACCGGGCCGACGGTGCTCGGCGAGATCGGGATGTGGCGTGGCCAGCCGGCCGTGGCCACCGTGGTCTCCCGCGAGCCGAATCGGCTCGACGTGCTCGTGATCGACGCGGAGCGGTTTCAGTCGCTCAAGCAGGAGCCTGGGTTCCGGGCGGCGACCGCCGCCGAGGTGCAGCGGCGGCTGTCCCTGAATACGGCCCTGACGGGCAGTCAGCTCGAAGACGCCGCCGCGCGGAGCGGCGACCCCCGGCTGGCCTCGATCGCGCAACTCTTTCGCTATCTGACGGGCGATTCACACGTTGCGCTCGACGCGGTCGTCGATCTCCCCGACGATGCCACGCCGGTGGAGTGTGTCGAGGCCCTCCGTCGGCAGGTCGACGCGGCGATCGCGGCCGGAGGGCTCGCGCCCGACCTCGTCCGCTACCTCCAGCAGGTCGTCACCACCATCGGCTGACCCTTCTGGGTCGGTTCTCCACGCCATGCCGCCCACGCCCGCCAGCCGCGGAACGCTTTCCGACCATCTCGCGCCGGAAGACATCGTTTCATTCACGCCCCTCTCGGACGCCGACTGGAACGAGGTGCGGGCCGACGCCACGCGGATCCTGCTCCGGCAGTTCTGCACGCTCCGTAATCTCTGGGTGCATCGCGGGACCTACATCCTCGACATGCTCGGCTACGCCTGGGCGGGCATCTACCGGTCGCTGTTGGTCGGGTCGATCGTCACCACCTCCTACCGCAACGAGGGGCACATCCGGGCGGGGGATCGGATCTTCGGGACCGGCGACTTCTTTCGGGGCGGCTTCCTGCTGCGCCGCGGTTCGGTGGAGTTCGCCGAGCTGATCCGGATCGTGAACCTCCGGCATCGGGTGGCGGGCGTGGTGGTGACGGATGGTGACGGCGTGCGGGTGCGCGACGTGTACGAGGCCGACTACGCCTATGTGGCGACCTCCTTCATCGAGGGGATTCGTCGTGGCCTGGCCACGTGCGGCCTGCCGCCCGACAGTCCGGCCGGCCGCGCGGTCGGCGAAATCTTTTGTGCGATCCTCTACCAACTGGCGGGGCTCACGGGCCTCGCGCGGATTCCGCGCGGGCTGGCCGCCCACGAGCGGTTTCGCGATTCGTACGACCGGCATTTGCGGGCGCGGCCCGCCTCGTCGCGGGTGCGGCGGATGGCCCAGGAGATCGCCCGGCGGATCGTGCCGCTGACGGCGGCGATGGCCGACGAAACGGTTCTCGGCCACGTCCGGCGGCACCTCGACGCGGAGACGGAAGCCTTCCTGTTTCCGAAAGAACCCGACGCCGAGCTCGAGGCGCAGCGGCAGGATTGGCGGCGTCGGCTCCGCGCCACGACCCGCGAGAGCGGCCTCCGCAACCGCTCCAAGGACCGCGCGCTGCTCTGGCAGCGTTCCGACGTGGCCGCGCTCCACGCCGCCTACGTCGCCGCCGGTTCCCACGACACCACCGACCGGCTGATCGGGGCGATCCTGCTTCACGCCCTCGACGCGGGCCGCGGCACCGAACCGCTGTTCAAGCAACGCACGATCGACCTGGCCGCCGGTGAGCCGCTCATCCGCCAGGGACAGCCGGTCCGCGAGATGTACGTGATCCTCTCGGCGACGGCCCCGCTGTGCGTGCTGAAGGAGGTGCCGGACGCGGCCGAACCCCTGGAGGTGGCCACGCTCACGGCCCCGACCGTCCTCGGTGAGATCGGCATGTGGCGGAACCGGCCGGCGGTGGCGTCGGTCGTCTCGCGACTGCCGAACCGGGTCGAAACGCTCGTGATCGATGCGGCAGGCTTCGAGGAACTGTCGCAGGAGCCGGGATTCCGGGCGGCCACCGCCGCGAAGGTGCAGCGGCGACTCGCCATCAACGCCTCCCACGTCGGCACGTTGCTCGACGATACGGCTACGAGGACCGGCGATCCGCGGCTCGTCTCGATCGCGCAACTCGTCCGTTTCCTCTCGGGTGACTCGAGCACGCCGCTCGACGCGGTGATCGACCTGCCCGACGACGCCACTCCGGAGGAGTGTGTCGACGCGCTGCGGCAGCAGGCCCACGACGCGATCGCAGCGGGTGGCCTGTCGCCCGAACTCATCCGCCACCTCGAGCCCGTCGTGGCCACGATCGGCTGATCGCTGCCGCCGTGGCAACCTGTTCGCCGCCCCGTGGAAGCATGAGGGCCGTGCGCAGATACTCCATCATCAGACCGCGGCGGTGTGCCATCAGGCTCGCCTGGTTGCAGTCCGCGCAGGCTCGTTCCACGCCCGCGAGCCAGTCGGGGGCCAGCGTGTGGTCGTCGTCGATGAACGCCAGCAATTCGCCAGTGCTTTGCGCGATCCCTCCGTTCTTGCGGAGTTGCTGCCCTGCCTGGATTCGTCCACGTAGCGAATGGGGAACTGGCCGTCCCGTGCGGCTTCTTCGACGACCTGCCGCATGAGCAGCCAGTCAGCGTTGAAGCAGCGAGCGGACGACGGCCGGCAGGTGCCCGACGCAGTTTTTCCAGAGCAGTCTTTCCGATGCGGGTCTGGAAAATGACACACGCTCATTTGTCTCCAACGCTTGTCGGACCAATTGCTGGTAACGGCCCGAGTCGTCCGCCACGCGAACACCCGGGGCCGTGAGAAACTCCTCGTATCCCCGGAACGCGGTCGTTGTTCCGATGATGGGACGGTTCGAGAGAAGTGCCTCGGCCGTTTTGATGTTGCTGCCCCCGCCCTGTCTGATGGGCAGAATCACCACATTCGCCTGATTGATCAGATGGTCGAGATCCGCTTCGGTTGGCTGGGGAACGAGGACGACCCGGCGGGCAACGAGATCCTGGTTCACTTGAAAGTCCCGTGAGCGGGCCAGTAGCGACGCCATTCCGCCGGCGACCACAAGCTTGCCCTTCCGGGGCAGGAATGCGAACTGCGCACCGAGAAGGTCGAGGAACCCGGTGCAATTCGGCGGGTGAGCGCTGCCGGTCATGAACGCATAGGGCCGGCCCGCAAGCGTGGCGTGCCACGTGGACACGACAGTGGCGGGCCGGCGGGCGGCACCGTTCGGTGCGATCGTGATCGATCGAGCACCCATCGCGCGAAAGTGGTCCGCATCACGCTCCGTGACGCAGATGGTGAGATCCGCGGCGCACGAAACAAGTTGTTCCAGCTGTGCGGTCGCGGCAACCCATTCCTCGATTCGAGGATGATTTTCCTGTCGCAGGATCGCGGCCATCAACTCGTGCTCGACATTCTGGGTCGAGTTGATCAAGAGAAACGAGTGCGACGCCGAATCGACGAGATTGCGAAGAACCGGAAAAAGCCAGGGTTGTTCCAGGGTGACGGCATGGGGCCGATAGCGAATGATCGACTCCGCAAGCCGAGCTTGTGCCTCGGGGTTTTCGCTGAAATACAGCGAAGCGTGGAGATCGGCACGCTGTCGGCTGGCGATGATGCGGTTGATGAAGTCGCGTGGAATCACGACATGGTCGCTGCTGGCTGCGTTCGTGGAGTACGAGCCCTGCGGAAAAGCGTTGAAGTGCCTGACATCCCAGCCAGCATCAATAAAACTCTCGGCAATGGCGTGAACCCGCCTCTGCCCGCCGTGCAGCGGAATATCGCTTGGATAGGTCGCCAGCATCAAAAGTCGAAGGCGGTCCATAACAGCCGTGTGTGGCTCAATGCGGGAAGGTTGTCGTCAGTGTTTGATGTACGGACATCTGCACGGATTTGGCCGGGATGGTCCAACGACGGAGAAAAGCCGGGCCTCTCTGTCGCGGGCAGACACAATCCGGGCCCGATGATGGCGGCTGTTTAGCAGGGCGGCGGCAGCTGTGACTCCGTGATCGTGCCGAGGCGGCTGGCCATTTCTGACGACACCTGAGCCACGTCGGCCGACTTGATCAAATCGCGATACTCCTCGTCTGCGCGCGCCATTTCGTCATACTTCATTCGTAGCCATGTCGCCCAGCGCGGCTGGAGGAGCGACACCATGGACGAGGGCGTCACTTCGTAGATGTTGCGGAAGGCACGGAGGAGCGGATTGTGAAAGGGCCAGGCCGCTTTGTCTAAGCCGGCGAGCGACAGCCGCTCGAGGAATCGCCGCGTGTAATGATTCTCCTGGGGGGGGAGTTGCCGCGAGATGACGAGAGACGGGTTTCTGGAAAACGGGCAACTCAGGAGAAATCGATGAACGAAGTACCAGTCCGAGCCCTCGTACTCCCCGGTTGCGGCGACGATCTGCTTGAAGGTCTCCACGGGGAAGATCGAATAGAACAAACAGTTGTCACCCGGATTTGGGAGTGTCCAGTACCGTTGCACCAGGTCAGCCGGTGTATCGGTAAGGATCAGTGAGTTGTTGGACGAAGGATGAACACGGGAGCCGGCTTGGAAAAAAGCGTTTCCGGCGATGGCGATGCGAGTTGGCAGGCACTCACCGACGTCCTCGGGGATACTGACAATCTGGTCATCGCCTGCCGCGAGAAGAATGTATGGCGTATCGACGAGCGCAAGACACTGCTGGATTCGCGCAAGACCGGAATACGTTCCCTGAAACATCGTGCAGAACTGCTCGACGGCCCGATCGGAATCGACGTCGTCAAGGCGGTATGCGCACACGATCCGTACGGAATCGAACCTCGCACCGCGATGCCTGCGAAGCCACTCATGAATTTCTGACTTGCGAAATGCAAAGACCAGAATCGTGAGATCACCGCCCATGGGGCGCATTCCGGTGGCGTGCGGCGGTTGCCGTGGGGTGGCGTGTCCCTTGGATGAAAACTGTCGTTGTCATCGAGTTTGTTGTTGCAGGGGATTGCCGGCAGAGCCCATCTCGACGCGACGCCGGTGGGCGGAGAAAGTTTGCGGAAAAGCATAGGGCGGAGCGGGAGTACGGCCAACGGCAGTTTGGCAACCGTTTTCCAGCCGGTGAGCGGTCAGGTGGGGTGCGGTCGATCAGCCGGCGTCCGACGGAACGTGAACGCGGCGACGGCCGCCGCCGCCAGCAGCAGGAGGCTGCTGGCGTAGAAGGGGGCGCCGAGCCGCCAATCGTCGGCCGGGAATCCCGCCACGGCCACGAGCAACCCCGAGCCGATCGCCGGGGCCACCGCCGCCGCCACGCTGTTGAGCGCCGCGAGCGACCCCAGGGTCCGGCCCTGGGACGCTCCGCCGGCCGCCTGCGAGACGAGCGTCGTCATCGCCGGGCCGCACATGAAGCCGAGCACGTTGGCGCCGATCGCCGCGTAGATCATCCAGGGCGCCCACGCCAGCCCGTAGGCGACGAACGCCCCTGCCGCGGAGAGCAGGCCCGCCAGGGTCAACCACCGCGGCGACCGCCGCGCGAGCACGAAGCGAATCAGGAAGCCCTGGGCCACGACGAGCATGAAGCCATAGGCGAAGAGCGACCAGCCGGTTTCCCGCGGTCCCCAGCCGAACTTGAAATGCATCACCAGCGCCCAGGTGGCTGGCAGGATGAACTGCGCCAGGTAGGCCAGGGAAATGACGGCGGCCAGCGGCCCGACACCGCCCAGGCTCGCCAACTCGTGGATCGAGGCGAACGGCGTGAGCCGTTTCCAGGCGAGCGGCACCCGCTTCTCGGTCGGCAGCGTCTCCGGCATCACGAACCAGCCGAAGGCGGCGTTGGCCGCCGCCAGCCCGCCGGACACGAAGAAGGGCAGGTGGAGGTCAACGCCCCCCAGCAGACCGCCGAGCACGGGTCCCAAGATGTAGCCCAGCCCCACCATCGACCCGATCAGGCCGAACCGCTGGCCGCGCAGGGCGGGCTCGGTCACGTCGGCGACCGCCGCCTGGGCGATGGCCACGTTCGACTGTGAGAAGCCGCTCACGAACCGCAGGGCCACGAGCGTCGCGAGTGACCGGGCCAGCCCCGTGAGCAGGAGGCATCCGGCCATCACCGAGAAGCTCGCCAGCAGCACGGGCCGTCGGCCGAACCGGTCCGACAAGGCTCCCAGGATCGGGGCGCCGAGAAAGTTCGCCGCTCCGAAACTGCAGGCCACGACCCCGTACCAGAAGGCGTTGTCGGCGTTGGATGTCGAAAAACTCCCCACCAGCGCCGGCAGCACGGGCATGATCACGCCCACGGCGATCATGTCGATGAGCACCGCCGTCAGGATGAAGAAGATCGTGCTGGTCGGACGGTGCAGGGTCACGGGGTGGCCGGATATAGTCTGAAGTCGACCGCAGGACAGGAGCGAACGACGATGAGCCTCACGATCATACCCGGATGTCTCGCCGCGCTCGGCGCGCCTCCCGACGGAGGCCTGCCCGGGCTCCTGTCGCGGACCACGCTCGAGCGGATCGAGCTGCTGCAGACGCCGAATCTGTGGGGACACGATCCCGCCGACAACTCGTATTGGCTGGGCGGTGGCGGCGCTCTCGCCCCGCTGCCAGCCGGCAGCCGTCGCTTCCTCGCCGCGATCGAGGAAGTGATCGCGGGAGCCGAGCGGCTTGTCGACATCGCGTCGCTCGAGCCTTTTGCCTCGGGCGAGTTCGCGGCGGCGATCCGGCGCGGGCTCGCGCGGGCCGCCCGCCGCGGCCTGCCGCTCACGGTGCGGCTGATGTACGGCCGCCATCGGTTCGTGTCGCAGACCGACGCCGACTTCGAAGCGTCGATCCACGACCTCGCGGCCGACCTGCCCGCCGACACGGCGATTCGCCTGCACGCCTGCCGGATGGAGACGTCGAACGATCAAAAGCGGCCTTCCTGGAACCACGCCAAGATCGTGGCGGCCGACGGCCGCGAGGCGGTCGTCGGGGGCCACAACCTCTGGCACACCGACTACCTCGGCTTCGCCCCGGTGCACGATCTCTCCGTCCGCGTCACTGGCCACGGCGCCGGCGAGGCCCATGCGTTTCTCGACCAGCTCTGGGGCTGGGCGGGCCGGCAGCTGGCGGCGCCCTCCGAGATCGGCAGCATCCACGCGATCCGCTGGGCCGGCGGCCGAATCGAGCCGGCGGGCCCGCCGCCGCCGGTCGCGCTCGCCACACTCCCCAGCGGATCGATTCCCGCGCTCGCGGTCGGCCGCTTGGGAACGGGCGTGATCGCCGATCCGCGCATGGCGAACGTGGGCGCGGCGGTGGCGGCGATCGCGTTTCGCCAGGCGCGGTCGAGCATCCGGATCAGCCAGATGGATTTTGGCTTCCACTGGGACGGGTTCAACTTCTGGTCGGCCGACGTCGTGGCCGCCCTTGCCGACGTGCTCACCGATCCCGCCCGCGCCGTGGATGTGACCGTGGTGCTCAGCGAGCCCGGGGCGAAGACCGCCGCCGGCGGGCCGTACTCCTTCGGCACGACGCTCGCCGACATCGACGCGGAGATGCGGCGCGTGATCGGCGGCCGACCGCTCACCGGGCGGATGCGGCTCGCGCCGCTGCGGCTCTCGTCATCCGGCGACCGCTGGGAGCACGACGGCACGCAGTTGAAGATCATCAACCATGCCAAGTTCTGGATGGTGGACGATCTCGCGTTTCATATCGGCTCCGACAACCTCTACCCGCACAACCTGCAGGAGTTCGGCTACGTCGTCGAAGCGGAGCCGCTCGCCCGCGAGACCCTCGCGGCCTACTGGGAACCGCTCTGGACCTTCTCGAGCCGCGTGGCGATCGAAGTCGGCCGCTGAGCCCCCGTCCGGCGCGCCCGCGGTGCGGACGCGCCGGACGTGTTGCGAGGGGATCAGTACTTGCCCTTGTCGCCGGTGATCACTTCGCCGCCAGACCGCGTCACCAGCGAGGCGAAGAGCCGGATCGAGATGTCGGACGTGAGCAGTTTCACGCTCGTGTCGCCGAACGCGATGTTGGCTCCGGCCGGGTGGAACGCATACACCTCGCCGCCGCCATCGGTGCCGTAATAGCCGCTCTGGAAAGGAGCCGTCTCGACGCTCTCACCATTGGTGGCATTGATGACCTTGGTGGGGGATGCACGGAACGCCGTGCCGTTGGCCGTCGAACCGTCGATCGAAAGGTCCGATGCCGGCCGTACCCAACCACCTGCATTCACCCTTCGCGTGGGAAACTGGCCGGTGGGATCGTCAGCACGGGACCGGCCCCGGTACACGATCGGACGCCCGGCACTCTCCGCGAGCAGAACCGTGTTGGACAGCCCGTCGATGGCGTCCTTGAGGCCGGGCTTGAAGCCGTCGCCGTAGTCCTTGCTCATCAGGCCATCACCCCGACTGGCCGCCGTGTTGCCGGCATTCGTCGGAGCGGTCGAGGCCGCCACGTCGGCGAGGTTGTCGTTGGGTGTCGCGGGGGTCGGATTCTGCAGAGCCGCGTCGACGTAGACGGTCGGCGAATAATCCGTTGGCGCGCAGAACAGGCCGTTGGTCGAAAACCCGGTGCCGGCCGGGTTGACGACCGCCCGCACCGCGGTCGTGGGGTAGGGGAAGGGGGCCGTGCTGGACTGGGGGTCCGCGTCATAGTGGCTTTCCGGCGCGGGCGACGAACCGCACTCGACCCCCTTGAGCCGCGTGTGCGCCAGAACCGCATTCGGGATCGTGTAGCCGGCGGCCGCATTCGGGGTGATCGAGCCCCAGTTGGCACTCTGGTCGAACTTGTCAAATAGCGCCTGCTGCTCGATGTAGGGCAGAATGCGGGTGATCCACGAGATCCGCACCGTCCCGGGCCGGGAACTGTTCGGCAGCATGCCCTGGGTGGCGTCAGCGAAGGTGTGGCAGGCCACAGCGAGTTGCCGGATGCTGTTGCTGCACGCCGAGCGCCGCGCCGATTCGCGGGCGGTCTGGACCGCCGGCAGGAGCAGGCCGATGAGCGTGGCGATGATCGCGATGACGACGAGGAGCTCGACGAGCGTGAAGGCGGAGCGGCCGCGCCGCGACGGTGAGAGCGGGGGTGCAAGCATGCTTGATTCTCCTGAAGGAATGAACAAAACCTGAATCTCCGAATACGTTCAACGGGGCCGCGCGGCCCGACCTGTGGCCTACCGGCGGATGAGCAGCCTGACCCCTGACAGGTTCTCCGTGATTTGGATTCGCAGCGGGGTCGTGGCCGGGTCGCGGTAGATGGCCGGGATGGCGTTGGCGCCGCGGCCCGACGGCACGGCTTCGACGACCACGGCGTACATCCCGGCCTCCAGGGGGTCGTCCGCGGCGCTCTGGAAGCGACCATCCGCGCCGGTGACGACCTTTCTCTCCGCGGGCAGGCTCGCGTTGGCTGACTGATGGAACGCGAGCGTGGCGTTGGGCAGCGGCTTGCCGGCCAGGAGCACGACGCCGGCGATGGCATAGCTCCCCCCACCAACCCAAACGGCCCGCAGGACGCTTCCCCCGATCACGGCGGTCAGCAGGCAGAAAACGGCGACGCGAACCAACCACTGCGGGCCACCCCATCGCTGGAGCGACGCTCCTGCCCCGGGCGCCGATCGGCCTGGCACGGTCGGCGCCTGCGGGCCGAGAGGCCCCCTGGGCCGTGACGGCGGCTCACGCCCCTCCCGCTTTCGCAACCGCTTGTCCAGCACGTACTGCAGCGCGTCTTCGGCGGCCGTCGCGGTGGCGGTGGAGGCGTTGCCCACCTGGTTCCGGAGGGAAACGCGTGAACGCGGTTGGTCGCGTGAAGGTTGGGGCGTCGAGGTCATGTCGAGGGCTCCTTGTGGGGCCTTCACATGCCTCCGGTCCTTCCGGTCGGCTGCGGGTTGTGGTTGGTCGTTTGAAACTGAGGCTTGAGGTGGGCGGAACCTGGGGCGGATGATCAGCGGCCGATCCGGGTCTTCTCGGTGCGTTCGATCTGCACGACGACGCCATCCTGGACGATCGCCAGCACCGATCCGTAGCGGAGGCCGTGCAGTGCCTCGCCGATGCGGCGAAGAGCGACGTCCGGGCGGACCTTCTGGCTCGTGCCATCCGGGTCCTGTGCATCGCGGCGCTGCGAAGGGTCGTCTTGGGTGCTCATCGGGAACAGCCTGTCGTGGGGACTTCAGATCGAGTATTCGGGGCCGGGGATGAAAACCCGGGCGGCGCGGGGCGTGATCGAGACGTGCGCGCCGGGCGCAAGCGGCAGATCGCCCGTCGCCTGGGTCGGCACGTCGACGTGGAGTTCGGCATCCGACCCATGCGGACGGCAGGCGACCCGGGTGATCGCGCCGGAGCGGGTCACGCGGAGCACGCTGGCCGGCAGGCTGCGAGCCGAGCTTCCGGTCCCCGGCGATGAAAGTTCCAGTTCGTGCGGCCGGAGGTAGACGCGGGCCTCGCGGGCCTGGGTGTGCGGGTACTCGGGGTAGTCGATCGGAATGCCGTGCCAGTAGGCCCGCCCGTTCTCGACCCGGCCGTGAAACACGTTCACGGCCCCGAGGAAGTCCATCACGAAGGGCGTGGCGGGCCGATCGAACACCTCCGTCGGAGAGCCCCGCTGTTCGACCGCTCCGCGATTCATGACGACGACTTCGTCGGCCAGTTCGAAGGCCTCCTCCTGGTCATGGGTGACGAACACGCTGGTCATGCCGATCTCGTCGTGCAGCCGCCGCAGCCACTGCCGCAGTTCCACCCGCACCTTCGCGTCGAGCGCCCCGAAGGGCTCGTCGAGCAGCAGCATCTTGGGGCGGACGGCCAGTGCCCGCGCCAGAGCGACGCGCTGGCGTTGTCCACCCGAGAGCTGGGCCGGTTTCCGTCCACCGAGGCCTTCGAGTCGCACGAGGTGAAGGAGCTCGTCAACCCGGGCCTGCACCTCGGCCTGGGGCGTCTTCCGCACGCGCAGCCCGAAGGCGATGTTCTCGAACACGCTCATGTGGCGAAACAGTGCGTAGTGCTGGAAGACGAAGCCCACTCCACGTTGGCGGGCGTGGGTCTCGGTGATGTCCTCGCCGTCCTCGTCGATC
>Ga0214921_10005904_pt1 | contig 17066 bp, 17 predicted proteins | sample LL1505_MetaG_FD_177992 | JGI IMG/M metagenome (GOLD analysis project Ga0214921, IMG submission 177992) | Freshwater microbial communities from Lake Lanier, Atlanta, Georgia, United States - LL-1505 | ecosystem: Environmental > Aquatic > Freshwater > Lake | place: USA: Georgia | collected...
CACATGCTCACCCAAAGTAGCGCGCATTGGCAAGCCCTACTTGATGAGGCTGGCGTGCCTTGCGCACCTGTGCAAAATACAGAACAATTACTTCGCCATCCGCAGATGGCGGCGATGGGATTACTTCAGTCCATACCAGGTGCAAGCTATCAGACCATCGGCCTGCCGCTCAGATTCAATGGCCAGCGGCCGGAAAGCCGCTCTGCGGCGCCGTCGCTTGGTGAGGCCAACGGGCTGTGGGAAAACATGGGGCTCGCCGACGGCTTGGATCGCAGCTTAGCACCGGACCATCCCACAAAGACAGCACCATGACCCAATCCAAGCATGATCCCCAAGCGCCGGGCCTTCTGGCAGTTAGCTTTGAAACACTTGCCTGCGAACGGGTTGCGCCGCACCTGCTGCTCGTCAGGCTCAATCGACCCGAAGTGGGCAATGCCATCAACACCCAGATGGGGCACGATTTGCTTAAGCTCTGGACAAGGCTGACCGAAGATGCCGAAGATATTCGATGCGTTGTATTGGCGGGAACAGGCGATCGCATTTTTTGTGCGGGCGGTGATCTCAAAGAGCGCCACGGGATGAGTCGAGAAACCTGGCAAAAACAACATGAACTTTTTGAGCGCCAGTATTGGACGCTGACAGATCTGCCCATGCCCGTCATCGCCGCAGTCAACGGCCACGCCTATGCCGGCGGACTTGAAACCGTGCTTGCCTGTGACTTTGCCTACGGTTCGCTCGATGCCCGCTTTGCCTTAACCGAAGTAAGCCTTGGTATCATGCCAGGCGCAGGCGGCACCCAAAATCTGCCGCGCGCGGTGGGGGAGCGTCGCGCCAAGGAAATTATCCTCACGGCCCGTCCTTTTGATGCCCAGCAGGCACTTGCCTGGGGTGTGCTCAACGCGGTTTTTCCGGCCGGAGAGGTTGTTTCACAAGCCTTACAAACCGCGCAACGGATTGCGGACAATGCGCCACGCTCAGTCAAACAAGCCAAAAAGTCGATTCGCTATGGCATGCAAATGGAATTGCGAACCGCCTTTCGCTTTGAAGTTGAAGCTTATAACCATTTGATTGACACGGAGGATCGTCGCGAAGGGGTGGCAGCCTTTAATGAAAAACGGAAGCCGCAGTTCAAAGGGCGATAATCGATCTAACGATCATCACAAGGTGTTAGCGCCCTTTCTCACCTTTCAACGCAACAAGATTTCAATCAGGAGCACCAAAAACGTGCAAGCAACTCAAGATCCTCAGCGTGATATTTTGGTCCGGGAGGTCGGCTTGCGTGATGGCTTGCAAATCCATCCCCAATTTATGCCTACGGCAGCTAAGCTTGCCTGGGTTCGCGCAGAAGCAGCCGCAGGTGTTCCAGAAATTGAAGTCACTTCATACGTACCGCCTAAATTAATCCCACAGTTTATTGACGCCGAGGCACTTAGCCTTGAATCGCTAAAGATTCCCTCGCTGGTGGTTGCGGCCTTGATTCCGAATGCAAAGGGTGCCGAACGCGGCTTTAATTTGAAAGTACACAAGCTCAATTTTGTGATGTCGGTATCTAGAACACACAACGAAAAAAATGTGCGCCGCTCCAGAGAAGACTCACTCGCTGACTTTGCCCGAATTTGCGCCATGCGCGATGCACTTGAGCCGGCATACCGCCCTGTTGTTGTGGGGGGCCTATCAACAGCGCTGGGCTGCTCTTATGAAGGTCCGGTTGCGACCAAATCGGTAATGCATTATGCGGAGGCTTTGCTTCATGCAGGCGCAGACGAACTGGTGATTGCAGATACGGTTGGATTCGCAACCCCGAAGCTCGTGCGGAACACGATGGAACAGGTACTCAAACTTGCGGGAGATGTTCCTGTGGGCGCTCACTTTCATGACACGCGAGGCACCGGGCTTGCCAATGTGCTTGCCGCCATCGAAGCTGGATGCAGCCGCTTTGATGCCTCGCTTGCCGGTCTCGGCGGATGTCCCTTCGCCCCAGGCGCAACAGGCAATATTGTGATGGACGATTTGTGTTTTATGCTCGATGGCATGGGTCTGCGGACCGGTGTTGATTTAGAAGCCTTGATCGGGGTACGCAAAATCGTCGCTGAATCTCTACCCGATATCCCCATGCATGGCGGTCTGGCAAGAGCCGGTCTTCCCAAAGGCTATCAAAGGCTGGGTACAGGTTTTCCCGTGGAGGTCTGCGCATGAACGCCATCAACGACAATCAAGGGCAGGCGCAGCTTTCGATTGATCTTGGTGAAAATTGGATCGATATAAGAACACAGGTGCGCAAGATTTGTGCTGATTTCCCAGGTTCTTACTGGCGAGCCCTTGAAGATGAGCAAGCCTATCCAACGGCCTTTGTTCAAGCACTGACCGAATCAGGTTATCTGGCGGCACTTATTCCAGAAACTTATGGCGGCGCAGGGCTACCCTTGAGCGCTGCCGCTGCGATTCTGGAAGAAATTCATGCGCAAGGATGTAACGCTGGCGCTTGTCATGCGCAAATGTACATCATGGGCACCTTGCTTCGCCATGGTTCGCAGGCGCAAAAAGCGCACTATCTGCCGCAAATCGCCTCAGGCAAGCTGCGCTTGCAAGCTTTTGGCGTTACCGAGCCCTCGAGCGGCACGGACACCACGCAACTGAAAACAAGAGCACAACGCGACGGTGACTTTTACGTCGTGAATGGTCAAAAGGTATGGACCTCAAGGGCAAGGCATTCGGACCTGATGTTGCTTCTTGCACGTAGCACAGCACTCGATCAGGTGCAACGAAAAACGGAAGGGTTGTCGGTCTTTTTGATTGATATGCGTGAGGTGCTTGATCGTGGATTAAGCATCAGGCCGATCGATGCCATGATCAATCACAACACCACCGAAGTATTCTTCGACAACATGCGGATCCCGGCGTCGAGCCTGATCGGTGAAGAGGGTAAGGGGTTTCGTTATATTTTGGATGGCATGAACGCTGAGCGCATCCTGGTGGGCGCAGAGGCGATTGGTGATGCCCGCTGGTTTATCGCTAAAGCAAGCCGATACGCAAGCGAACGCGTGGTGTTTGGCCGGCCGATCGGTATGAATCAGGGGATTCAGTTTCCGATCGCAAGAGCTCATGCAGAAACTGAGGCTGCTGCACTGATGTTGCGCAAAGCGGCCACACTTTTCGAAGCAGGGCTGCCCTGTGGCGATGCGGCCAACATCGGAAAAATGCTTGCCTCCGAAGCGGCCTGGCATGCGGCTGAAGCCTGTATGCAAACCTTCGGCGGCTTTAGTTACGCCCGCGAATATGATGTGGAGCGTAAGTGGCGCGAAACCCGTCTGATGCAAATTGCCCCGGTCTCTACCAACCTAATCCTTGCTTATGTGGCGGAGCATGTCTTGGGCATGCCTCGATCCTATTGACGGATTCATGACGTGCGCATGCCACACAGGACGCAGTCCACGGGTTCAACGATGATGCCGCATCGACCGCATCAAGGACGAGCCTTTTCAGCACAGCAGCTAACGAACACAGGTCTAGCGATCAGCAGACGATGAGGAGAAAGAAGATGAGTATGCAAACAGGCAATAACGCTGCAAGCAAATCAGATCAAAGTGCAAACGGCCTTCATAAAGCCTCGGCCCTGACGCAACAGTATGCGAGCTTTATCGAAAGCGCCGCATCGCTCGAATTGCCCGATGAGGCGTCTCAACGCGCCATCACCGGTTTTATCGACACCATTGGCACGATGATCGCTGGCCGGGACGAGCCGGTTGTTGGCATTGTTCGGGAATGGCTTGGTACGGGGTCCGCGGCTCCGGGGTCGGCAGCTCAGGGCCTGGCCGCATCAAGCGTGTTGATGGGCAGCGAGAGGGCGAGCGCCGAGGTCGCAGCGTGGATTAACGGGGCAGCGGCGCATGCGCTGGATTTCGACGATGTTGCGCTTGGCGGGCATCCCTCCACGGTCCTGGTGCCTGCCATAATGGCTGAAGCGCAGCGCCTGAACAGGAGCGGTCGCGATGTTGTGACCGCCTACCTGGTTGGTTATGAGGTTTGGGCTGATCTTGTAAACCGTGAAAAAGGTTCGCATCACCTAAAAGGTTGGCATCCCACCGCGGTCTTTGGTGTGATCGGCGCCGCTGCCGCCTGTGGCTTTTTAAACCGGGATGCAGCACAAATATGCCAAATGGGTCTGGCAATTGCGGGGTCCTTTGCTGCGGGCCTGGTTGCCAATTTTGGCACCATGACCAAACCCTTCCATGCCGGGATGGCCGCAAGCCATGGCATCAGCGCAATGCGTCTTGCTCGACTGGGTATGACGGCCACGCCCGATGCCATGGAGCACCATGCAGGATTTTTGAAAGCGATTTCAGAACATAACGATGTGGATCGTTTCAGCCCCGCCGATTCGCTAGGCAAGCCCTGGAAGATTTTGCACGCCGGTTTGAGCATTAAGCGCTACCCACTTTGCTATGCCACCCACCGCGTGATTGACGGGGTGCTTGCATTGCGCGATCAACATCACCTCAAGCCCGATGATGTCGAGTCGGTCGAAGCGGTGATCGGCGTGGCTCAAGCGTCGATGTTGCGCAATCACCAACCCAGCACTGGCCTTGAGGCGAAATTCAGTTTGCAATTCGCTATTGCATCGGCCCTTGTTGAGGGTGCTGTCGGTCTTAATCAGCTGACCGATCAGGTCGTTGCCAAACCCGATGTCCGCGAGCAGTTTTCCAAACTGAAGATTTCAATTACCGAGCAGAACTGTCCTATTGAACCGGCTTTTTCTTATGCCGATAGGGTTCGCCTCAAATTACGTAACGGTTCCATGCTTGATACCGGCGAGATACGCTTTGCAAAAGGCAATGCCATGAACCCCTTGAGCCTTGAAGAACTTGAGGATAAGTTCCTCGACTGTGCTTCGCGTGCGCATGGCGTCGATGGCAAACGAATATTCGATCAACTCGCCAATCTTACAAGTCTTGGATCGATTCAACAGTTAACAAATCAATGATCAGGCTTGATGGTGCCATCCGTACGGTGCCGCGTGAAAGACCAATTACTGCGCTGCTTTCAGGGGGAAAAGCTTCCATTTCATTTCAGGATGTCCTATCTTGGCGTGACGACCACTTAGAGAAGAAGGGTTGGTCTTGAACCGCTTCTAAAGTTCTTGGATCGATTCATGCCGTCAACAGCTTATTGAGTCCCACCATGAAGCAGCCTATCGTTTTTCGCGAGCACAGCCATTTAAGCCCCACCATTGCTTCGCGAGCGGGGCTGCTTGGCTTAATCCGGCAAGGGTTATTGCTTTTGTTGACCGCCTTGCTTTGGCAAGCCGCTTCAGCGCAGGCACAAAGTCTCGAACAGACCCGGCGCATCATGCAATCGGTGGTCGCGCTTCAGGTCAGTGCCGATCCCGAGTCGCCCAGCAGCCGAAGTCTGGGTCCGCAGCGCATCGGGACCGGCGTGGTGATCGGCGAAAACTTGATCTTGACGGTCGGCTACTTGCTCATTGAAGCCGAGGACATCGATGTGCTTGACCATCAGCAGCGGCGCCTACCCGCAAGTGTGGCGGCCTACGACCCTGCCAGCGGCTTTGGTCTCGTCAAAACACTGGTGCCCTTGAAGCTGCAAGCGATTCGCATGGGTGACTCGGATGGGCTGAAACTGCCACGCCGCTTGCTTACCTTGGGCCAAAGCGAAAAAGAACTCACCGAACTTTTTTTGGTCTCACGCAAGCCTTATGCGGGCAACTGGGAATACTTGGTTGACGCGCCGCTCATGACCATCCCCGCAGTCAATAACTGGAGCGGTGCAGGACTTTTTGACGATGAGGGTGCCCTGATCGGCATCGGTTCGCTGGTCGTCGCAGACGCAACAGGCGGTTTTAATCCCCGCCCCGGTAATCTTTATTTGCCGATCAATCTGCTCAAGCCGATTTTGGAGGATTTGCTTGCCAACGGTCGACGAAGCGGCCCGGCACAGGCCTGGCTTGGGATTCACAGCCAGGAACATCCCGAGGGTGGTCTGCAGATTCAGCGTCTCAGCCCTGATGGTCCGGCAGCGCTTGCCGGCCTACAGCGGGGCGATCGCATCCTTGCCCTTGATAGCACGGCCATTACGGGGCTGAGCGATTTTTATCGCCGCCTCTGGGCTAAAGGCCCGGCTGGAAGCCGCGTCGAGTTGACCTTGCTGCGCGATGGCGTAAGCCGCAAAGTACAAATCACAAGCGGCGATCGCCTTGCCGCCATGAGAAAACCCAAAGGCGTTTAATCAAGAGGTCAGGCCATGATCGACTCACTACCAAGCATTCGGGTTGAACCGATTCAGCGACCGGAAGCGAGCTTGGTTGCAAGCTTGGCGGGGACCCCGACCGGATTTATTGTCGATGCCCTCGGCGGCTCAGGCGCCCTCGACTACCGCATCAAACCCGCAATCGCAGCGCAGTGGGGCTTTTGCGGCGTCGCAATCACCTGTGATTGCGGTCCCGCCGACAACCTCGCTCTCGTCCATACGCTTCAGTATCTAGCGCCAGGCGATGTGATTGTTTGTGCAACCGCCGAGCATCACCGCTGTGCGGTCACCGGAGATCTGGTGCTCGGCATGGCCCGCAATGCCGGTGCCATCGGCTTTGTGACCGACGGCTGCGTGCGCGATCTGCCCGGGCTGCGTGCCGTGGGACTTCCTGCCTATTGCATGGGTGTTACACCCAACTCCCCTCATCGAAGCGGGCCAGGGACCATCGGTTTTCCGGTCACCATCGCAGGCCATCCCATCAACAGTGGCGATGTGGTGGTTGCTGACCAGGATGGGGTTGTTATTGTTCCTCAGACGTCGTTACAAAGGGTGATCGATCGCTTACCAGCGATCAGACAGGCAGAAGCGCAGGCCGACCAAAGTGTTCGGGACGGCGCGCGCCTGCCAGGGTTTTTGAGTCCCGGGTCCTAAGTTTGCAACGCCGCGGTCTCGTCGTTCTTAGGCGTCGGCCTTTCGCATCGTCACCAGATAAACACCCGGCAAAATCAAAGCAGCACCCAGCAGGTGAAAGCCCGCTATGGACTGCTCCAGGAGAAGCCAACCCATCACGCCCGCATACAAGGGACCAAGGTACAACACCACGCCCGTGCGCGCGGCGCCCAACTGCTGCTGCATATACGAATAAGCCTGATAGGCGCCAAAACCTGGCAAGACCGCGGCGATCACCGCAAGCCAAAGGCCTTGCCAAGAGATATGCCAACCTGGAACAAGTTGCGACTCGACCCAGGTCAATGGGATCAATATCGCGACACCACAAGCGGTGATCAGGCTCAAACGGGCAAAAGGATCGCGGCGCGATGCGCGTTGCTTAAGCAACAGCGAATAAGCGGTCCAGCAAAGCACGGCGACAGCGATCCAAAGATCGCCCTCGACCCATTGCATACGCCCGATCGCTAGCGGATCGCCTCTTGTCACGATCCAAACCACACCGGTGAAGGCCAAGCCTACACCCAGGATCTGCCGGGCATTGAATCGCTCCTTGAGCCATAAGGCCGAAAACAAAGCAATCAAGAGCGGTGAAACCCCATACATCAAACCCATATTCAAGGCTGACGTGCTTCGCCCGCCGTAATAAACAAAAGCGCCACAAATCCACATCCCGAGGCCGCCCAGCACAAAGCTATCGATCCACTCCTGCTTCGTGGGCATGCCATCGCGCTTTAAAGCGGGCCAGGCGAAAGGCAACATCAAGCAAAGCGCAAATGCCCATCGCAACAAGGCGAGCGCATGCGGCTCGATTTCACCGACCGCTTTGGCCGCAACGTAATAATTTGCAGACCAAAAAGCGGGCGTAATCGGAATCAGCGCGTAGGCTAAGTGTCGCCGCATCAGCTGGCTTGGGCAATGACACCGTCGATAAGTCGCCTGGCAATCGATAAACGATGGGGCAGTTGAGGCAGGGCATCAAGCGTGAACCAGCGGGCATCCTCGATTTCGCCTTCCTGACACTGAATCTCACCGCCAGCATAGTCAGCCACATAGGCGATCATCAATGAGTGCGGAAATGGCCAGCTTTGACTGCCAAAGTATTGAATATTGCGCAGCCGAACGCCGACCTCCTCGAAGGCTTCCCGATGAATACAAGACTCTATCGACTCTGAAGGCTCCACAAAACCTGCCAAAGCGCTATACATCCCCGCCGGAAAACGGGGTGATCGGGCAAGGAGCAATTGACGACCGAACATGGCATCGCGCTTAATCAAGACCATCATCGCCGGCGCCACCCTGGGGTAGCTTGTTTCGCCGCACGACGGACAGCGCCTCGAACGCCCGCCCTCATGAAGCAGGGTCGGGTTTGCGCAGGCGCCGCAATACCGGTGGCTGCGGTCAAATTCCAGAATTTGGATCGCCCGACCAGCAATCGCCAGAACATCATCGGGAAGTCGATTAAAAAGCGCACGCAAGGGCTCAAATCGCAAGCCTTTGTCTAAGCCCTGCGCCTGCATCGCGTCAAAATTTTCAAACTCCTGCTGGCTGATACGCAGCCCCCAACATGCCTGACCTTGCCAATACCCGATGAAACGGCGGCTTGGATGCTTTTCAAGCTCAGTCGGAGCAAGCAACAACGCGATGAAACCCCTGGAAACAGGCCATTGAGCAGTGCTTTCATCTTGGCTCACCAAAAGACCACCACGATGAAAACAAAAATAATGTGCCTCGTCATCTTCAAATGCGCCCGTCGCGGGAGGCTGTGAATCACTGGCAGAAGTGGGCCCACGCCATTCCCAGGCAGCTTCAAAGGTGTTTGGAAGAATCATGATTGGTATGAAGGCGGTATCAGCAAAAGGTTGTGGACTTTATCTTATGCTCTCGTCATTAAACCTGAACGCAAGGGAAAATCGCCATGACATGGCTAATCGCCGGATTATTGATCTTTTTAGGGATCCATTCGATCCGAATTTTTGACGAAGCCTTACGCACAAGGCTTGTTCAACGCTGGGGCGAAAAGCCCTGGAAAGGTATTTATTCCCTCTTGTCAGTCCTGGGCTTTGTGTTGCTGATCTATGGCTACGGTCAAGCGCGCATGCAGCCGATCCCACTTTATGAGTTGCCCTTGGGGTTTCGACATGCCTCAAGTTTGCTCGTTTGGTTTGCGATGATCTTGGTGATCGCAGCCTATGTCCCCGGCAATTGGTTTAAGAAGCGTTTGCGCCACCCCATGGTCTTGGGCGTCAAGCTTTGGGCCTTTGCGCATCTTTTATCAAACGGCACGGCTGCTGATGTTTTACTTTTTGGTGGCTTTTTGCTCTGGTCAGTTGCCTCATTTCGGGCGGCAAGAAAGCGCGACAGAGAACACGAAGCCGGTTTGCCGGAAGCCTCGCCAGCGCTTGCCATCGAACGACCGCGCAGTAAAGCTTCGGCCACTGTGATCGCTGTCGTCTTGGGAAGCCTTGTATGGGCCGGCTTTCTTCTCGACTGGCATGCAAGTCTTATCGGCGTGAGCCCCATGGCAATGCCGGTTCAAGTGACCAAGTAAACGCTCTGATAAACCTTCTTAGGCACTGATAAACCTTCTTAGGCTCTGATAAACATGGTTTGCAAGACTTCTTCGCCACACTGACGCGATCGGTGGCCGTGGATCGTCGGATCAAAGATCGACGCTGCAGGCAAGACATCGGCACAGAAAAAATACTCGCCTTGCTTAAACTGACGCGTGCTGCCATCTTGCAAGACGATCTCCATGCAGCCTTTCAAAACCACAATCCATTGCGGCTGTTCGGTACAGTGAAAAGCGCTTTCATAGCCCACGGCGCTTTCCCGAAACTGAAAGCCGCCGCTCGAATAAAGATCGCTGAGCCTTACCGCAGGGCTGCCGCCCTCAAGGCTTTCGAGACGCTCGCGAAAACGCGCACGCCCGTCCTCGTCGGTGAAAAGTATGGTTTGCTTCATGGTCAGCGCCAGACCGGGCTGCGCTTTTCAAGATTCGCACGCACCGACTCCACTTGATTCGCAGCGCCTAAGAGCGCAGCTTGTTCGCGCGATTCAGCCAAGAGCAACGCTGCTTCGCTAGCGCCGTCGTCGGCAAGTGCGTAGAGCCGCTTAGCCGCCCTAATCGCATCGGGGCTTCGCAACGCAATCTCATGAGCCATTGCGAGCGCCTCGCTTCGTGGATCATCACAAAGCCTGGTTGCCAGCCCCAGTTCAAAGGCCTCTTGTCCGGAAAAAATCCTTCCGCTATAGGTCAGTTCGCGAATCTGATCGCTGCGCATGAGTCGACGCATCAAAGCAACGCCGCCCATGTCGGGAACAAGTCCCCATTTGATTTCCATGATTGAAAGCTTGGTCTGCGGTTCGACAAAACGCATATCGGCACCAAGCATCAACTGAAACCCGCCGCCAAGTGCAACCCCATGCACGGCTGCGATGACAGGCACCGGAATCTTTCGCCATACCAAAACCGCATGTTGGGGCGCATTGGCATGGCCATACACGCGTGGCATCAACCGAAGTTCATGTGACTGGCCTTGTGCCGATGCCATGCCTTCGAAACGACCCATATCAAGACCCGCACAAAAAGCCTTACCTTGGCCCGAGAGCACCACGGCTCTCAGATCGGAAACCTGGCATAAATGCTCACCTGCCTCAATTAAGGCGTCAAACATCGCCTGATCGAGCGCGTTCATTTTTTCGCCACGAATCAGTACCACATCGGCAACGCCGTCTTTGATGCTTATCCTGACCCGATCGCCTGCACCCACCAAATGCTCTTTTTCCATTTCACTGTGCATGATTTTCGCCCTCCCAAGCTTGCATCCCCTCCTATTGTGGCAAACAATGCCTCAAGATAAAGCCTTTTCGACCGACCAAGCTAAAGCCTTCTTTTCATACCAAGGCTAGCGGAGACTTTCAATGCGTATCAAACGGATGATGGTGCCCGGAGAGCCCGAACCTTTCTCTCATTACTGTCATGTGGTGCGAGCCGACAACCATGTTTATGTGTCTGGCGCAGTCGGCATCGGGGCCGACGGACAAATTCCAGCCGACACCGTCAGTCAATTCGAACTCGCCTTGCAAAGTGTTGATCGTTGCCTGCGTCATGCTGGCGCGTCGGCTGCAAACGTGGTCAAAGTCACCCTCTTCATGACCGATATCAGTGAGCGGGGCTTGATCAACCCTTTGCGTCAGGCTTATTTTGGCGAACACCGGCCGGCCTCGACGCTGGTCGAAGTTAAGGCATTGGTCGATCCGCGCCTGCGCGTTGAAATTGAAGCGATTGCTTATGTCGCATGAGCAAAACGAATCAGCCTCAAAACCCGTCTTGCGCCTAACAAACGAAGCGGATCTTCGCCTTTTCTACCCGGCCGCCTCCGAACGCGCACTGCGTAAACAACTCGATCATCTCGATTCCCATTGCAAGCGCTTTATTGAATCCTCACCCTTTTTGGTGTTGGCAAGCTTCGGCGCCGATGGCCGGGTTGACGCAAGCCCCCGAGGTGGCGAGGCAGGATTCGTTCGCTACCAGCATGAGCGCAGGCTTTTGATTCCCGATGCACCGGGCAACCAGCGCCTGGACAGCTTGAGCAATATTGTTCAAACTGGGCAGATCGGTCTCTTGTTTATGATCCCCGGGATGGACGAAACCTTGCGGGTCAATGGCAAGGCATTTGTGAGCCTTGATCCTGCATTGCTTGCGGTCTTCGCTCATTTAAGGCATCGCCCGCGAAGCCTGATCGATGTGGAGGTTCATGAAGCTTACCTGCACTGTGCTAAAGCCTTTATGCGATCTCATTTATGGAATCCACAACATCATATCGATCGAACAAATTTTCCAACCATGGGCGAGATGCTTCGTGATCAAACCGGCATGTCAGCAACGATTGAAACCCAAGAGGCTATGTTAAAACGCTATGCAAACGATATCTAATCAACCATCAAATCCAGCTAAACCGCTTGCCTGGATCACAGGTGGCGCTACAGGGATTGGTCTTGCTAGCGCCATCGCCTTAGGACAAGCAGGCTTTCGTGTGGTGGTGAGTGGCAGACGCCAAGCCGAGCTTCAATCGGCACAGCAACAACTTCAAGAACGATCCATCGAAGCTTATGCGATGCCGCTTGATGTTGCCGATCCACAGGCTGTTGAAAAGGTCGCTTCAGCCATCCTCCATGAGTATGGATGCCCGAAAGCCTTGGTTTGTTCGGCAGGCACCAATGTACCTAATCGATACTGGGCCCAGCTTGACGCCGCAGCCTTTGCCAAAGTGACCCAAATCAATCTTAATGGTGTTGCTTTTTGTATCAGTGCTGTGCTGCCTGCGATGCGTGCTCAGGGCGGCGGCAGTATCGTGGTGGTGTCATCATGGGCGGGCTGGCGTTATTTGACCTTTACCGGGGCAGCCTATGGGGCCAGCAAGCAAGGCTTGGCGCCACTTGTGGAATCACTCAATGATCAAGAAGGCGTTCATGGTATTCGAGCAAGCCTGGTTTGCCCGGGCGAAGTTGCTACGCCGATTTTGCGCACCCGGCCCAAACCGCCTCCGCAGGAAGACATGGATCGCATGCTCAAGCCTGAGGATGTGGGCGATGCTATTCGCTATGTGATTACAGCCCCGCCCCATGTCTGTCTAAACGAGGTTGTGATCGCACCGACTTACAACCGGATCTATACCGGCGCACCGGACTTAAAACGTCCTGGCTGATTTAAATGCAAGCACCACGCCTTGAATGCGAGCACCACTGCTGATGAAAGCCTTCTCTGATTTGAGTTATACACATCATAACCACAACACAACAGGTAAAAACGAGACAGTCGGTAAAAACCAGAAAATCGTACAAAGTCCTATAGCACAAGCCGAAGAGTCCTGCCGACTGTGGCTCGAGTTATTGCCCTACGCAAGTCCACAGTGGGCCGAGCTTGCCTTTCATGAGCAGTGTTTTTGGCGTGACTTTCTGGCCTACACATGGACAATTAAAACCCTTGAAGGCAAGACAGCCATCGCTTCGATGGTGGCGTCAAGTGCCCAGCGTTGCGCCGTTGGCGACATACAAATCACGGAAGTCAAGCACCATCCTGAAGGCTTTGATGAGTGCTGGTTTAGCTTTTCCACAGCCATCGGTCGCGGCATCGGTCATTTAAGACTTAAGCAAGGACTATGCTGGACGCTCTTCACCACCTTGCAAAGCCTGCATGGGTTTGAGGAAAAGACTGGGAAGCTGGGCACCCGCGAACGCGGCACAAACCACGGCGTGATCAAGGGCCGGTTGAGTTGGCTTGAGCAGCGCGAGCAAGCGTTGAGCCGCATAGGCAACGAGGATCAACCCTATTGTCTAATCATTGGTGGTGGCCAGGGAGGCATGGCACTAGGCGCAAGGTTGCAACGACTTGGCGTGCCGCATCTGATTGTCGATAAGCATGAGCGCCCGGGGGATTCGTGGCGCAAACGATATCGTTCTTTATGTTTGCACGATCCGGTTTGGTATGACCATCTACCCTACCTACCCTTCCCTGATCATTGGCCAGTTTTTACGCCCAAAGACAAAATGGGCGATTGGCTTGAGAGCTATGCCAAGCTCATGGAACTCGCCTACTGGAGCAATACCTTATGCCGCAAGGCGGTGTTCAGCGAATCCCGCAAGGCATGGGAAGTTCAGGTCTTGCATGAAGGCCGGCCCAAAACCTTAAGGCCCAAACATCTTGTACTTGCCACAGGTATGTCGGGCGTACCCCGCATGCCGCAATTCAAAGGTCAAGAGGCTTTCAAGGGAAGTTTGATGCACTCAAGTCGCTATCAAGGCGAGAAGCGATGGGAGGGAAAGGCTTGCGTCGTGCTCGGTTCAAACAACTCTGCGCACGATATTGCCGCAGATTTATGGGAACAGGGTGCCGAGGTGACCATGCTTCAACGCTCCCCAACGATTGTGATTCGATCAGAGAGTCTGCAAAAGCACGCCTGGGGCCGGCTCTACTCCGAAGAAGCGCTTGCCGCTGGCATCAGTACCGAGAAAGCCGATCTGATGGCTGCATCATGGCCCCACCGACTGATGCCTGGCATTTCGCGCGAGATGGTCAAGACCGTCCTAGCCGAGGATGCCGATTTGTATGAAGGGCTAAAACGCGCTGGCTTCATGGTGCACATGGGCGAAGACGACAGCGGTATTCACACCGCTTACATGCGCCGAGGCTCGGGCTATTACATCGAAGTCGGTGCCTCGCAACTGATCATTGAAGGCAAAATTGGCCTGCGCAGTCCGGCGGAGATCATCGAACTCGACGAACACGGCGCAGTGCTTTCAAATGGCGAACATATGCCAGCGGACTTGATTGTTTGCGCAACGGGCTATGGCCCCATGAATGGCTGGGCCGAGAGCCTCATATCGCGTGAGGTAGCACGTAAGATTGGCCCCTGCTGGGGCTTAGGCTCTGACACTCGCTACGACCCAGGCCCCTGGGAAGGCGAATTGCGCAACATGTGGAAGCCAACCGCCCAGGAAGGGCTCTGGTTTCACGGCGGCAATTTGATGCAGTCAAGGCATTTTTCGCTTTATCTCGCCTTGCAGCTGAAAGCACGCTTTGAAGGCCTTCCTGTGATTGTTTACGACGCATAAGTCGACTTGAGGCGCTTCAATCGCCGATCGATCACTAACCTTGCCGTCAGCTCGCCGATCGATCCATCATCATGCCCTTGGCCCGGCGAGGGTTAAAGCGGTCTTGAAAACCGCGCTCGTTATCCTCATCTTTCCAAAGGGCGGCTTAGGGCATCTTTGAATTGAGGATTGATGAGAGGAAAACCATGAAACGCATTGTTTTGTTTATTGCCACCAATTTGGCTGTGGTGCTGGTCTTGAGCGTTGCAGCCAGCTTGCTTGGCGTTAACCGATTCCTCACCGCTAACGGTTTGCAATTCGGCACGCTCTTGGCATTCGCAGCCCTCATGGGTTTCGGTGGCGCCTTTATCTCGCTTTGGATGTCGAAACCGATTGCCAAGTGGAGCACGGGTGCCCGCGTGATTGAGCGTCCGCAAAATGAGCTTGAGCATTGGCTCGTCAACACCGTTGCCCGATTCGCGCACCAAGCCAATATTCCGATGCCCGAGGTAGCCATCTATGACGGTGAACCGAATGCTTTTGCAACCGGACCGAGCAAGTCCAACGCCTTGGTTGCGGTATCAACCGGATTGCTACAAATGATGGATCGACGCGAAGCCGAAGCGGTGATTGCGCATGAAGTCGCCCACGTGGCCAACGGCGACATGGTCACGCTCACTTTGATTCAAGGTGTGGTCAACACCTTTGTTATTTTTATATCGAGGGTGATTGGCTATGCGGTGGATCAGTTTTTACGCAAAGGCGATCAAGAGCAGCAAGGCCCTGGCATCGCCTACATGATTACCTCCATCGTTTGCGAAATCCTCTTTGGCATTCTGGCAAGCATGATCGTGGCCTACTTCTCAAGGCAGCGTGAATTCAAAGCAGACGCTGACGCCGCGCGCTTAATGGGATCGAGCGTACCGATGGCAAGTGCCTTGCGTCGGCTCGGCGGCATCGAGGTTCACGCGCTTCAGGGTGGATTAGCCAGTGCAGGTATTGCCTCAGGTTCGTCGTGGATGGCACTCTTTTCATCCCATCCGCCGATTGAAGAGCGGGTGGCTGCGCTTGAGTCGATGCGCTGAAAGTCGTCTTAAACTCAGCTAAAGGTATTGCGAGATCTCGATCAGATTTAAATCGGGGTCTCGCAAATACACCGATAAAATGGGGCCGCAGGCGCCCGTTCGGTTCACCGGGCCCTCAAGAATCGGCCACGGATGAGCCGCCAAGCGCTCGATCACTTGATCAAGCGGCACAGCAGCGATCAAACAAAGGTCAACCGCACCCGGAACCGGCAAATGAGCCTTAGGCTCAAACTCCGAGCCCTTCACGTGGAGATTGATTTTTTGCGACCCGAAAACAAAAGCTTTGCGGGTTCTTCCATCAGCGCCAACGAAGGCATCAAGCCGCATCCCGAGCAATTCGGTGTAAAAGGCAATCGAAGCCTCTTCGTTGTGGGTTGTTAAGACAAGATGATCAATCGATGCAATCACAAGCGGCTCTGCGGTTGGATGTAAACGGGTCTGATGTCGGAAGCACTTGGTCGGGGGGATCTCAGGCCGAGCCCAGGTGCATCAAGCCATACGCCAGAGCATTATGCCGAGTGAAGCGATCCAGACTTGATTTCCTTGAGTCTGTCGGCAGCATAGCTCGCAGCGAAGGCGTTGGGTTTGACCATCGGTATCACATTGCATGTGCCCCGGATGTAGCCGATGGCCTGTTGCATCACGCAGTGCGAACCATGCATTTCATCCGGATTGATATCCAGATGCACCTCCACATGGCGATCAGACAGCACATCGGCAAGCTTTAAATACAAATCAGCAACCTTGTAGACCTCATTCATCAGGCGAAACTGCGGCTTATCTTTTTTCTGATCATAGTCGCGTTCGCGGACCACCTCACCAAAAAGCTTGCAGCCATTCTTGCCATTGATATGCACCACAATAGCAAGCGTGTAGTCGGCAAACCAGATGTTGCCGATCACAAGCCGATGCGAGTCGGCACCAATATAAATTTTGGTTTCAGGCGACTGCGCTTCAATAAAGCCCTTGACCTCGTCAAGATCGATCCGGCTTCGATAGTGGGGCTGATGTGAGGACGGCATGAATTCAGTGCCTCAAGGCCTCGGCGAGTACACGCCTGAGTACAGCGGTATCAAGATTGCCACCGCATAAAACCAGTCCGACCTGCTTACCTTTGAAATCATCAGCCCGCTGAAGCAGTGCGGCAAGCGGTGCAGCACCCGCACCCTCGGAAAGATTATGGGTGGCACGCAAATACAGCACAATGGCTTGTTCAATCTCAGCATCGCTGACTTCGACAATATCGGTGACAGATGTCAGCATCATGTCAAGGGCTTCAGCCTGAGGCACGCGGGTCGCGATCCCATCGGCCATGGTGATCGCCTCATCGGTTTGGATCACCCGGCCGGCCCGAAAAGACTGGGCGTAGGCGTTAGCACCGGTTGAAACAACCGCATAAATTTTCGTTGATAAGCCTAAGGCATTGCGTGCTTTGATCACGCCACAAATGCCGGA
>Ga0214921_10005905_pt1 | contig 17065 bp, 16 predicted proteins | sample LL1505_MetaG_FD_177992 | JGI IMG/M metagenome (GOLD analysis project Ga0214921, IMG submission 177992) | Freshwater microbial communities from Lake Lanier, Atlanta, Georgia, United States - LL-1505 | ecosystem: Environmental > Aquatic > Freshwater > Lake | place: USA: Georgia | collected...
AACTTGTGCTGGTTCTTCTACAACAACTTGTGCTGGTTCTTCTACAACAACTTGTGCTGGTTCTTCTACAACAACTTGTGCTGGTTCTTCTACAACAACTTGTGCTGGTTCTTCTACAACAACAGGTGCTGGTTCTTCTACAACAACATGTGCTGGTTCTGGCATTGGTTCTTGAACAACATGTGCTGGTTCTGGCATTGGTTCTTGAACAACTGGTTCTGGTTCTTCCATAACAATAGTTATATTTTCATTTTGGACAGCTTCCATATAAATTATATAGTATATAATTACAATATAATTCAATATAATTCAATATAAAAAAAATAATTTCCTAAAATTATTATTACACATATTTATCCAAAATACACTTTGGAATTAAAACATCTTTTAAAGTATCCAATTTTTTAAAACATTTATTTATTGTAACTTCACTTACTCCACAAACATTTTTAATGCTTAATTTGCTAATATTTAAATTACAATTGTATGATATAAAATACATTATACCAGCAGCAACAGCATGAGGAATATTATCTGAAATGATATTATTTTGTTCAACTTTATTTGTTACAAATTTTGCTAACATTGTAAGTTCTTGATTAAAATTTAATTTACTACAATAACGATCAATAAATGAACTCGGCATAGTAACGCATAAATCAGTTTGTTGTGATGGATCTATATTTCGTTCTATATTATGTAAAATATTAACAGCCATAGAACAACCATTTGTAGCACTCGTCTTATCCAATTTAAATATTTCAGCGATTTCATGAGGCGTTCTTGGACAACCATTCAACCTACAAGAAATATAAATAGAAGCGGATTTAATTCCATCTCTATTCATTCCTCTAAACATCTTTTGTTCAGAAATATCTTTATGAATAGCAATAGCATCATCTATAAATATTTTTGGTATTCCAGAATTTTGTGCCATAATTGTAATAAATTGGAACTCATCATATAATGATTTTTCCTTATGAGGCATAGATTGCCATTCTGCCCATTTACGAATTTTTTTCATTTCATATGATGAATTGGATGAACATAATACTTTACAACCAAAAGATGATTCTACCAATAAAGGGTTTATAGGGTTACCACAACGGGTAGGGTCATTTGCGTTTTTGTCATCATTTCCATAAAATCTCCATTCGGGTGAATAATCTAAAGTATCCTTACAAATAACTCCGCACGTTTTATTAGTACATGTAGGGAAACCATCTTCCATTATAACTAAAGGTGATTGACACAAAGAACATAAATCAATGTCCTTATTTTTATTATATATACATTCCAATTCATCATTCAATTCTTCATTTACATTTTTTTTATCACTATCAAAAATATCCCATAATTTATTTTTGTCTATATTTGTTAAATTTGTTTTCTTTTTTTGAGTTTTTTTAATATTATTATCTATTATTGGTTTGTTATCAATTGCTTTATTTTCTATTTTAGCAGCGGCATTGTTCATATATTTATTTACATTTATAAAAGAGTTATTTTTTTTTATTTTAACGCGTATTTTAAATGTTTCACCTATTGTAATCATATTTATCTGGTTGAATTATTATAAAAAAATATAATAATTCAATTTTTTTATTTTTTTTCTATGGTTGAAATGAAACTTTTTTCTCTATTTTTTCAAACATATCAGAACCATATACCAAATTTCCACTAGGTTTATATTGCCCAATAGGAGTATAATTTTTTTGTTCTTTTTGATTAGCTTGTTGTTTATCATTCAACATTCTACCGTTCATATCCTCTTCTTTATCATCTTGTTTAGATATGACTTCTCCTTTTTCGTTTATAACCATTCCAGTTTTCTTTTTAAATTCATTTCTAACATAAGATGGTACCCAATTCACCCAAGATATAAATATCGCATTAGGATGTACATATTTCACTAGAAATCCATTGTCTTCTAATTTATTTACTAAATATGCTATACAATCTCCTTGGTCATACAATGGTTCTCCAAATATATATTCAGGAACTATAAACCATATATGTTTATCATTTACTTTATTACGACCCGTGAATGTTATTCTCTTATGTATTCTGTTTAATAATTTATTAAATATAGTTAATTGTTTTAATTCACGCTGTTGTTTTTTTTCATATAATTCATCTATATTAACTTTTCCTCGGGTTTCTTCATCATTGACATATAAAAAAGATGACATTATATTTATTGATAGAAAAAATATAAAAAAAATATACTAATTTTATTTATGGACAATGAACAAGACAATAAAACACAAATACAACAAAACGAAACAAAAATTAGACACTTAGTTATATCAGGCGGCGGAATAATAGGATTTTCATTTTATGGTTTATTGAGAGAAACACATAAAAAAGGTATTTGGAATATCAATGATATTCAAACCATATATGGAACATCAGTAGGTTCTATAATTGGTGTCTTTATAGCATTAAAATATGATTGGGATATAATAGATGATTATTTGATAAAACGTCCTTGGCATAATGTATATAAATTTTCTATGGATTCGCTATTGTTAGCATTTCAATCGAAAGGTTTATTAGATAAAAAAATAATAGAAGATACATTTTCACCATTATTTAAAGGTAAAGACATTGATATTAATGTCACTTTAAAAGAATTTTATGAAATAACAAATATTGAATTACATATTTTTTCAACCGACATTAATACATTTAATTTGATAGATTTTTCTTATAAATCACACCCCGAATGGTCAGTTATTGACGCTGTATATTGTTCTTGTAGTCTTCCTATATTATTTCAACCGATTATAAAAGATAATATTTGTTATTGTGATGGTGGTTTTATAGCAAATTATCCTGTTAAACAATGCGTTGAAAATGGTGCTTCACCTGATGAAATATTTGGTATGTGTAGAAATTCTATATTTGATGATAGTAGTAAAATTACTGAGAATTCTACATTGATTGACTATATTTTTAATCTGTTATATAAAACCATTGATAAAGTATTAAATATAAAAAAAGAATATTCTATTAAAAAAGAAGTGTTTATAAAATGCCCACCATTATCTATTTATGATATTTATGAAACCGCTTCTTCTATGGAAAAACGATTGGAATTGATTTCTAAAGGATATTGTGATGAATAATTTATTTTCTAATATAAACAATATGAATAACATAATATATATAATATATTCTGTTATGTTATATCAAGAATTTTTTATTCATAGAACAAACACTTTTAAAAAATCACCTGAATTAATATTAGAAAACTATAAAAATAAATCATTAAATATAGTAGAATTAGGAACTACAAGAAGTTTTCTATCCGGTGTATTATGCTATGACCCTTCTTATTTTAATGTTAATGAACCACATAATTGGGATTGGGGTGCGGGTATATTCACCAAAGTATTCAGCGACAATTTGAGTAACAATAGAATTGAATATAAATTATATTCTGTTGACCCAAGTGTTGATGCGATTAGTGTTTCAAAACATATTTGCTCTGACAATAATAATATAATATACATAAATGATTATTCTACTAACTTTTTACAAAACATTGATTTCAAAATAGATTTTTTATATATGGATCATATGGAATCTTCAGAAGAGGCTTGTATACAACATCTAACTGATTCTAAAATAGTTATTGAAAATGATTTATTATCTGAAAATGGAATAATTTTGATAGATGATGTAAATTATCCTGATTATATCAAGTCAAAGGGTAAATATAGTATTCCTTATTTTTTAGAGAATAATTTTCAATTAGTTATTGGTGAATATCAAGTAATTCTTGTAAAATCATAAAAAAAAATTTATTTTCTATCATAGGTAAGATATTGATAAGGTATATTTTTATTTTTTGAATATAATATTTCACTTTTATTTACTAGTTTATAATACATACTCAAATATTCTTTATCAAAAGGAAAATAACTATCACCATCTATTATTTCATCAACCATGGTTATATGTAATTTATTACATTGTTCAATAAATATGTTGTAAATTTCACTACCTCCTATAATAAATACTTTTTGGTTATGTTTTTGATGTAATTGTAATATTGTATTTATATGTTCCATAGTCGTAAATAACACATTTTCATTAAAATTATTATTATTATAAATTGTTCTAGATAAAACCACATTCAATCTGTTTTTCAAAGGGCCGTTTGGTAAACTTTCGAATGTTTTTCTTCCCATAATTATTATATGGCCTTTTGTCAATTCACTAAAATTAACAAGGTCTTCTGGTATATACCAAGGTAATTTATTATTATTCCCAATAACGCCGTTTTTACTCATAGCAACAATTAGTTCATAATTCATTTTTTGTATATAAAAATGAATTATTCTTTATTACATTACACCATTGTATTAACAAATTGTTCCAATGTATATTCTGTTATTTTGGAATCAAATTCAATCACTTGATTGTCTTTCAACATTTTAATGGTTGGGTATGATTCAATATTATACTTATTAATTACTTTTGTTACCTCAGCAGTTTCATCAGTACAGTTATAGTCTAAACATTTAATAACATATTCTCCTTTTTCTTTACCATTATATAATTTGGCAAATTTCTCCCATTCTGGTTTTGCGGTTTTACAATGAGGACACCAATCTACATTAAAGAAATAAATAATAACTTCATGAGTTCTTTTATTCGCATTTGCTACATCGGCAAATTTATTATCTATTTTTTTCATATCTTCCATATAATATTTATTATAAACATAAGTTGCTGCTAATAAAAATATTACGATTAATAATGCTATTAAAATATATTTTGAATATGGTGAAATGATTTTTTTAATTACTTCTATAAACGATGCCATTATATATTTATAATTATATATTGTGTATTGGAAATTATACTAATTACTTCTAAATATTTATTTTAGAGTAACCAAATTAAAATGAATTTCTTAATATGTTATATAATACTATGACTAGTATAAAAAACAATCTTCATTATATAACTATTGCTACTAAGCTACACCCTATATTGGAATTAATTAAAACTCGCGTTGAAAAACAGCGCGAAAATATTACTATTCTTGGTTTACAAGAGAACCGTAATATCGGTTGGAATGACCGTGCTAACTTTGGTGTAAAATTAAGAGAAGTATATAATTATATATGGAATGTTGATTTAGACCCAGATGATATAATTTTATTTACAGATGCGTATGATGTAATTTATTGCGGAAATCATGAAGACATTTTGGAACGTTATTTAACACTAGATAGTCCTATAGTATTTGGTTCTGAAACGATGTGTAATCCAGACCCAAATAGAGAACCTGAATATAATAATAGACATTTACAATTTCCATATTTAAATAGTGGTTTATACATTGGGCGACTATGGGCATTACGTGAATGTATGATAGGTTATAGTTACAATGATGCTGATGATGACCAACGATATTGGACAAACTATTTATTTAAGAGACCCGACCTTATTAAATTAGATTATTATAATACCTTGTTTTTAAATACCGCTGGTATTGATATTAAAGAAATACAATGGGATGGAAACAAAGCTAAATACCGAGATAAAACGCCGTTATTCGTTCATGTAAATGGCCCTGATAAAAGTGATTTGAAACATTTTTTGTAAATTTTATTTTGTAATTCTAATATAATAGTATTCATAGTAAAATATTTAGTTATGGTTTATAAAAATAGAAAAACGAAAAAAAAATACTCTTATAAAAAAACAAAACTACCAAAAAAAAATACTTCATTGAGAACATTAGACGATTTGAAAATATCTGTTTATTCAGAAAAAGATTACGAAAGTAATGATGGCATGTTAACAACGGTATGGGGACCAAGTATGTGGCATTATTTACATACTATGAGTTTTAATTATCCTGTGAAACCAAAATGTTATGAAAAAGAGCGATATAGAAATTTTGTATTAAGTTTGAAATATGTATTACCTTGTGGAAAATGTCGTAAAAACTTATGTAATAATTTTCAGAAGTTACCATTAAAAATGTCTCATATGAATTCTCGTGCCACGTTTTCAAAGTATATTTATGATTTACACGAATTAATTAATACTATGTTGAATAAAAAATCTGGATTATCATATGAACAAGTGAAAGAGCGTTACGAACATTTCCGTTCTCGTTGTACTAAATCTATAAAGAATGGAGTAAAAAGAAAAACATTTAAAAAACATAAGGAAAATGGTTGCACTGAACCTCTTTATGGCGAAAAATCAAAAGGCGTTTTACGAATAGTTCCACAATCCGAAAAATGCGAAAGTTTAGAAGTAGATGAAAAGTGTATTAAATTTCGTGGTGGTAATATTGTTTAGAAATTTTGTCTAAGAGAACAAATTTGTTTTTTGGAATATATATCTTTAGCAAATATATAATATAAAATATATATAAATGGATAATACAAGAGATTTGGATACAGAAAATTTTACAGAATTTAAAATTAATGAAAAAAAACAAAATGATAAAGAGGTTGATTCACCGCCTTTCTGGTTTGATAATCCAAATATATTATTAGATAAAAATTACATATTTGAATTTTTCCCAATTGAATCTATGTCTTATAACCAAAAACTTAATGCTATTACACGTATTATTATTATTTTATCTATTATTGGCTTCGCTATTTCAAGAAGCATTCGTATATTAGTTATCAGTGGAATTACTATTTTCGCTATATTTTTATTTCATTATTATCACGAAAAAGAACGAAAAAAAAATGAAACAAGGAAACCTAATTTAGATAAAATAGAGAACTTTGATAATCCTGCGATGGCTTATTTAAAAGAAAGTGGTAATACTATTCCAACTGATGTATTTGATGTTCCTAATTCAAGCAATCCATTTAGTAATGTTCTTATTACTGATTATGATTATAATCCTAATAAAAAACCAGCTCCACCTGCTTTTAATGATAATGTAAATAAAGATATTTTAAAACAAGCCAAACAATTAGTTAGTGAAGCTAATCCTGACCAACCAGACATTGCTGATAAATTATTCAAAGATTTAGGAGAACAATTTGTGTTTGAACAATCATTACGACCATTTAATAGTAATCCTAATACTACTATTCCAAACGACCAAGCTGCTTTTGCTGAATTTTGTTATGGTAGTATGATTTCTTGTAAAGAAGGTAATAAATTCGCTTGTGCTCGTAATTTATCCAGATACCAATTGTAGTGTAGGGAAACCAAGGTTTCCTCTACAACCCCTTCCTTTTTTAGTAGTATCTATTTAGAAACCCTGAGTTCCCTGCGACCCTTCTTTTTAGTAATATCTCTTTAGGAAAACCTAGGTTTCCTGTAAAAAAAAGTCTTATTATAATATAATATATTATAACAACATGTCAAGTTTTTCATATACTTTTAATAATATGGGTAGAATTGGTTTAGATGCTACTGATTTAACACAACGTAATATGCATAATACCCGTTTTTCTAACTATATGCTTTCAGAATTCTTTAGCGATAAAACAACTAATAGTCAAGTCAAATTCGCTACACAACAACCTACTATGATGGTTAGTGGAACAGGCATTGCTAGTTCAGTCATTGATGTTAATTCAATGTTAACATTAAAAACTGAACAAGAAAGACCTTTAGAAAAACTTATGTTATATCCTAGACCATTTTTAACAGTTCCTTATTTAGGAAGAGGTAGTTGTGACCCTACTTTAGAAAGTCAACTACAACAAGGTGAAATTGTTAGTGATAAAAAAAGTGTTTCTACTATTATGGAGCAATCATTTAGTAATTATGTTATGTATCCTACTGATACAAATATGGAAGAACGTGTAAAAAATCCCGCTTACACAGTTGAAGAAGCCGCTTTAAATGGTTGGGTTCGTGGAGGACAAAGTTCTCGTAATTATTTAGAAAAATAATTTTAGTTATTTTTTAATAATATATTCTTATTATATATATTGTTAAATATGGATAGTGATAGTAAACATGATGAAATTTTAGAAATGTTAAGTGAAATTAAAAATAAAATAGATAATGTTGAAGAAGAAGTCAAAAATGTTAATGAAAAAGTAGAAAATATAACACCTGTTGAAGAAGAAAATGGCGTTGAAGAAGAAAATGGCGTTGAAGAAGAAAATGGCGTTGAAGAAGAAAATGGCGTTGAAGAAGAAAATGGCGTTGAAGAAGAAAATGGCGTTGAAGAAGTAAACGATAATGATTTACTAATGGAAGATAATAATAATGAAGTAAACGATAATGATTTACTAATGGAAGATAATAATGGAGTAAACGATAATGATTTATTAATGGAAGATAATAATGGAGTAAACGATAATGATTTATTAATGGAAGATAATAATGAAGTAATTGAAGATAATATTGTAACTAATGAAGTTTCACCTTTTGATGAAGAACTTGAAAACAAAGAAGTTTCACCAATGGAAAAAAATAATGAAGAAATAGATAATTCACTGCTTGAAAAAGAAGACACTAAAGAAAACACTGGAGGTAAACGCAATCGTCATATTTCCATGAAAAGACGAGGAAAACGCACCAAACGCCAACATAAAAAGGGCGGTCGTCGTACTCGTAAACCAAAAGGTGGTAGAACTAGAAAATCAAGAAGAAATTCCAGAAGAAAATGAGGCGAACCTCCATCTATTACTTTTGACGATGAATAAATAATCGTAATGACGTTATAATATAACCGAAAAAGATTATAATAATATTTATAAAATAAAAATAATATAAATATTATTTTTTAATAAAAACAATGACATTATATAACAATTATAACATAAATAAAGATGTATATTATACCAATAATAAAGAATATAGGCAGTGTATGCGAGAACTTTTCAATATGAAATGTGTAATTAATCCAGACATGGAAGGAATGGATGAAGTAACAATTGACGAATTAACATATGATGAAAAAACTATGTCGGTTATAATGGATGAAATATATAATGCTACTAAAAACAACGATATTTTTAATGAATTATATGATTTAGCTGCTGCGACTATGTTCTCAACTGATAGAACTATTGGTCAAGCAGTTTTATTATCATATGATTATTTATGTTTTTTTCATAATTGTTTAGGCAGTTTTTTAAAGGGCAATTTTGATAACAAAAATGAATATTATTTATTATTGAAAATGAAACTAACATAAAATATATTATATACTATATTATATAATATATTGTATAATGGCATCTACAAGAAATAAAAACACACTTGGTAATTATAGTGCGGAACAATGGTCATTAGGAGAACAAATAAATTATAATACTTATCAATCCTATGGTGTTCCTCAAAGCACATATTTTGCTGGAGATGGGTTATTACACGGGCGTGTAGCATCGGAACAATTATCTAATAATTATTGTGATATTGAATCCCATTTATTTGGTATTGGCTCTACAAATTTGGTTAACCCAATGCCTCCTGTTGTTCCTGAAATAAAACCTCTTCAATCATTAGCAGTAATGGATAAAACGCCTTTGATTATTCCGGGGGATTTAGTTGTTCAAGGAGAACAACGATATTTTCGTGGTGCTCCACTTAGTAATAGTAGTATTGTTAGAAAATTGTTAAACTAGTTGTTATACAATTTATTTGTAAAATTATGAGAATTTTTACGATTTTTAAATGATGTATTTTTCTTTTGATTTTTATTAGTTTTTATCTCACTTGCTAATACAACCAATTCTTCATGTTCTTCCTGTTTTTTCAGAGTTTGTTCTGTTTCTTCTTCCTTATCAGAATCTTGTGATTGTTCTTCATTTTCAGGTTCATCATCTTCTGTAAATTCTTTTATCTTTATTTCCCGTTCTTCTTGTTTCTCTATATTCATATTAATTTTTTCTTGTTTAAATAAATCATTCAATATAGATGAAAAATCCATATTGAGTTCTTGTTTCGGTGGTAATTCTTTACATTGTGTAAATTCTACTTGTATATGTTCTTTCAATAATTCAAAATTTCCATTGGATAAAATTTCTAATGGGATTTTTACATTCGCAAAAGCATATTTTTTCATTAATTAAATATTATTCATAAAGTAATATTTAATATTTTTATTCACAAATTGTTTATACTATTTTTATCCAGATATAAATGGTAATTCTCCTTCTTCTTCTATTTCCTCCTTCCCATTATTTTTTAATTCTTCTATTTCACGAAGTTTATTAGAATGTAATGTTTTGATTATTCCTATTTTTTCTCTATATTGTTCTCTTATTTTTTTATTTTCTTCAATTAAAGCATCAAGCACATTGTCTTCACTACTTTTAGATTCTATTTTATTAGTGTCTTTATCAAAATATAAACATTCATTATCTATTTTTCCAATTAAATTATCACTTCCAGGACAATCTGTTTTTGATTTAATACCTTGTAAAATATTTTTCATTTTTGCTATTTCGGGAAAAAAGACATCTAATTTGTTAATGTCGTCTTGTAAATCTGGTATAAAGTCTGTTATTTTTTTTATCACATTTAATAATTGTTTATCCTTATTTTTTATTTCGCCTTTTAGGTCTCCTATTTCGACTTTCATATTTTTTATTTTGTCTATTTTTTCATCCATTTGTTTTTTTAATGTTTCTTCTTTATTACTCATAAAATCTATTTTACTAGCCATCATATCAGTCAATGACTTTTTTTCATATTCAAATTGTTCTTTATTCTTTTCTATTTCAGTTTTTAAATTATCTATATCTTGGTTTCTATTTTCAATTTCTGTATTTAAATTACCAATTTGTTGTTGTAACCCTTCGTTTTCTGTTTTAAACCTCTTTTTTTCTTCAAATTGGTTCTTCAAATTATTTAATAGCTTATTATTAGCGTCTTTATTCTTAGTTATTTCAGCTTCTAAATTCTGTATTTTTTTGTTTTTTTCTTCAATATTTATTGTATTATCATTGTTTACTTTTATCATTCTGTCATCTAAATATTTTATTCTATTATTGCCAAATTCTATTTGTTGTTCTCGTTCTTTAATTGAGTTATTCAATTTTTGAATTTCATTTTTATTGCCTAATTGTTGTATTTCCAAATCTTTAATCTTTTCTTGTTTTTCTTCATTTATTCTTTCTAAATTTTTAATATTTTCACGATGGCTATTCACAGATTCCCAAGAATTTTGGTCTTTTTCTTCATAATTTTTAATTTCATTTTCAAGATTAGTTATAGTTATATTCATAGTTTTTAATTGATTTTCATAATCTTCTTTTAATTTGTTTATTTCAGCGTTTTTCTGTTCATTTATTTCAGAAATATTCTCCTTTAAAAACTTATCAAAAAATATATATTCACTATTGAACTTTCTTAAAATAGAAGATAATTTAGTTTGAATATTTTTTTCTTCTTCTTTTTTATTGTCACTTTTAATTTCTTGTTGTTGCGATATTGGTTCAAGTTCATCTTCTTTTTTATATTCCTCTTTTTTACCCTCTCCTATGTTTAATTGTGGTATTGGTTTTGATTGACTTACTATATCAACAGCCAATCCTAATAATGCTTTTGTATTATTATCATCTTTTTTATTTTCACCTAAAATTTGTTCAGAATTTGATATTGGTGGTGGTGTTGGTCTTGGTTGACTTATTATATCAATCGCCGTGCTTAATAATTCTTTTGTATTATTATCATCTTTTTTATCATTTCTTACAATTGGTTCAGCATTTGGTATTGGCGTTGGTAGGGATTTTGGTTGACTTAATATATCAATCGCCGTGCTTAATAATGCTTTTGTATTATCTTTCTGTGTATCTTTATTCATTTGAATAAATTTTTTTATTATTTCCTTGAATTTATTTTTTATATCTTTGAATTTTTGTTGTGTATCAGCAATATATTGATTATTTTTTGATATTATATTATTATGAGTTATTATATCAAGTGCGGTTTCTACTATTTTTGAAATATTTGTTTCTTTTGATGCTTCTTTTTGGGATTTTGATAACTCTAGTAATTCACTCATAACATTATTGTATTCATCTTTATTTATTCCTTTCAATATTTTTTCATCTTCTATTTTCTTTAAAGCATCTAATGAACCAAGTAGTAAACTATTAAATTGTTCATCAGTTAAAGGGTCTGTTTGTTCTTCCAATTCACTAATCATAGTTTTTATTTCTTTTGTTTCATTTGAAATTTTGAAACTTTTTAATTTCTTTTGATTTTCTTTAATAACTTCTATAGCAGTTTCTACTAAAGTTGATAAATTATTATTTTTGTTTTCACCTTGTTGTAATATTCTTAATAAATATTCTATTTTTTTTCTAATCAATTCATCCATCTTATATATGATAAATATATTTATTTTGCGCGTTTCTTTTTGTATTTCTCTTTTGTTTATATGTACGATGTTTTTTGGTATATTTCTTTTTCATACCACCATCAAATCCTTCATATAACTGTTTCATTACATTGTTTCTGTTAAATCTATCCATTAAATTTGTTTGTTTTTCTTTTATATTTTGAGAACTACATATTGTTTTTATTGTATTGAATTTTGATATTTGGTCTAAAAATTCCATGGTTCCAATAGCCGATACCGCATTACTCTTATCTATCATCTCAATAAATTCTTTAATGTAAAATTTGTATAATTGATTGTAAGTTTTTTTATCAATATTATTTTTATTTTGTTCAAAATAATTTTTTACTTGATTAAACATATCAAATATGGATTTCTGTTTACTAATATTACTCTTGATTGTTGTTAAATCACCTACTTTATCTTTGAAAACATTTGATATCATATCTATAATTCTGACAGCTTCTTTTATAAATTCGTCTTGTATAGAAGTCTTATTTATTATATCTTCATAATAAAATAATATTTTTAATTTATTTATATCTAAGTAAGGTGTAGGCGGTGGGTTATTTGCCCCTCTTGATATATTGAATACACAAAAAATACTTATTATTATATCTTCATACATTTTCTGTGGGGTTTCATAGCCTTTTATTTCTTTTAATTCATTGTATATTTCGTCAAATATTACTGAACCTGTTTTATCTTGTTCCAATGATTTATCATTTGATACATCAAAACTAAAACAATTACTATGTTGTGGACAATAATTTTTGAAACAAATATCTATGAAATTCGGTGTAATATTAATAGAATTCTTATTTTTTTCAAATAATATTTTCTTTATTACTTCTCTTACTTTTTCTAATGAATTGTTTATAAAATACCCTTCTTCCCTACGATTTTCACAAATTACATTAGAGTTCTCTTGGCGACATTTTGTTTCTAATTCCAAATCTTTTACCAATTCTAATAAATTATTAAATTTACCGTATTTTCTAAAAAGATTTTCTTTCAAAGTATTAAATGTTACGGATTCTAAATTGTACTTATTGAATATTTTTGTTAACATTTCAACGCTGTTGTATTGCTGTCTAATATTATTTATTATGTTATCTACATTTGGTTTATATGCTCTTTCAAAAATGCCTACATATTGTCCACGAAAAGCAGCATCTTTAAATGGCAAAATTTTTATTGGTGTTATTTTATTTTCTTGTAATATTTTATTGATATCAAGGGTAAATTTTTTAATAATATTATTATTGGATGTAGTATTTGTTAAACCTTGTTGGTTACTTGCTTTTAATCGTGATGACTTATTTTGAACGTCCGTTTTGCTCAATAATGTATTTAATTGTTGTTCTATTTTTTGTATAACTTGTTCTGTATCTGTTCCTTTATTGGAAATTATATTTGAATACAATTCTAATTCTTTTTTAAATTGTTCTGGAGTTATGTCATTATTTTCTTTCAAATATTCAGAAATAACATTGAACGCAATTTTCAAATTTTTATTATTATTTTCTTCATAAAATTTTATCATATCTTTTGGTAATTGCCAATTTTCTCTAATAGCTGGATTTTCAAAATCATAAATAGGGTCTTTCACTTCTATTTTTGGTATACATTCTTGCGAAATCGCACCTCCTTTTGTTTCACCGCTTTCTATAACACCTAATGGGTCTGGATTACCTTTATACGCTTCTGTGCTATAATATGGAACATAGATTTCATTTCCTTGGGCGTCTTTAACATTATCTCGTTTTACACTCAAAAATGCCTTTATTGTATTTGGATTTTCACAAGCAAATTTGTTCTCTACGCCCGCAAAATCCCCTATTATAATATTTCCTATTTTTTCTTTACCTATTAATTTTACAAAAACCAATGTATGACTACGAGAACTATTTGGATTATTGGTGGTTGCTTTTACAAATCTATCTGTATCTATCAAATGGATAATGACTTCCCCTAATTTGGTTCCTTTTTTGAATACAGTTTCCTTTTCTATATCATTTCTTTCTTTGTTTATCATACGATATTGATGGTGTGTAGAATGTATGTATTCTTCACTTAAGACAAAGTTTCCGTTCTCAAAATTGAAATTTATGGTATTGCCTTCTTCATTTGGAACATTTACTATTTCAGGGTTCTCAAGACTTCCTATTCCAGTTGTATGATAAAATTCTTTACATTTCAATTCTATTTTACCGAAAATACCTTCACTACCTAATTGATTACACAGATTAATTAATATACCATTTTCTTGGTTTTTCTTGAAATATATTAAAGATGAAGTTTTACCTGCTCCACTAGCACCATATCCTATCATAAATATTGGTTTGTTTTCTTTTATTTTATCTTTAATAACTATCATTTTTTGTGCGATTTCTTCATTTTTAATATCAGGTTTGAAAATATATGAAAATGGACCGAATAAATATCCATAACTATATTTTTGAATAGCAATAGTATTTAATTCATTGTTTAAATTATAATTTTGTGTTGTGCTTGCTAATTCTTTAATTTCTGGCGTTAAAACAAATTCGTCGTCTTCTTTTTTATAATATGGTATGTTATCATCCATATAATCAACCATTATTTTGTTTGGTATTCCATTTTCATTGATATTTATTTTAAATCTATTATTATATTTTTCGTTACTATCTTCATCATTTCGTAATTTTAAATAAGTAATTATGTTATTATTATTCATTTTTTCAATGTATTGGTCTATTTTATTACGAAATTCTTCATTATCTGGTAATTCTAATAAAGGGAAATATGTATTAACTATTGTATTTAATAAAACATATTGTGATGTTATATATGTCAATAGGGTTTCATATAAATTATATTTGTAATTATTATCGGTTTTATTCACAATATCGTTTTTTAATAAATTAGTTAATAAATTTATAAATTCTGATATATAAACCATTAAAAATGGATGTGTTTTTGCTTCTTCTTCTGTTATATTTAATAATTGTTTAAAATTATCTGTGTAGAATTTATATTTATTAAAAACATCTTCATAATTCATTCCTTTATTATTTTCATAAAACAATTTATCTGTTAAGTTGGTATTTTTGAATGAAGACATATTTACAAACATAAATGATAATAGATTTTCATACATGTTCTCTAAAAACTCTTTACTAACTCTGTTTTTATTAACTCCTGTTGTTTTACCATCATATAATGGATTTTCATAATTTAATATGATTTGTTTATAATCTTCACATTTTAATGATGTCAATTTATAAAATATTGGTCTATAGATAATATATTGAACTATTCCTATGTATAATTCTATACATTTTTTGATTATTGCGTCTTGTTGCTCGTTTCCAGCACCACCAGTTATTTCATTGTTATGTTGTCGTAATTGATTTTTTAATGTTTCAAATTTTTGATTAATATTTTCAATATTTTTTATTAATCTATCTGTTAGTTTTCTTTGCGTGTTAGTAATTACAGATATGGTATTTGTAGGGTTTATTTCTCTTGTATCTATTATCGCTTTTGGCGTCAATTCTGATTTTAAGTTCTCTATTTGTTCTTGTAAAGTTAACGATTTTGTATTTTCTTCTGCTGCTTTTAATTTCTGTATTTGTTTTTCCATTTCTTTTATTTCATTATCCATTTTTACTTTTTCTTGGGCGAGTATTCTATTTCTTTCATTTTCATCAGTACTATGTTTTATTTTATTATGAACCAATTCTGTGGTGCTTTCTAAAATTTGTTCTAAACTTTTAACTTCTTCTTGTGTATTCTTTATTTTCTCTTGTAATTCTTTATCTTCTTGTGTTACTGTTTGCAAATTGTTATCTGCGTTGGTAGTTAATAATTGTTGTATTTCTTTTTTTAATTCTTCTAATTTTGGTTTTTCAAGTATTTCATCAATAATTTGTTTTGTTTCATCTTCTTTTTCGTCTATTTCGTTATCTAATGTTTCTTTTTCATTTTCCATTGTTGTTTTTTCTTCTAATTTTTGTTTGAAATCTTGTATTGAAGCATCTATATTTGAAATATTGGTGTTTAATTCCTTTATTTGTGTTAATATATCTGTTTCTGTATGTGTGGTTGTATCTGTATCTGTTTCTTGGATTGGTTCAGGGATTACTAATTCGGGTATTGGTTCAATATCATCTATTTTTTTTTCAAGATTCTCTTGTTCATCTTCTAACTCAACTATTTCTTCTTTATTATCAGTTATTTTTTGTAAATCATTAATATAATTCTTTATTTCTTCTATGTTAATATTTTGTAAAAATGGTATTTCTAGTGTAATTGTTTTGTCATTATAACTTATAGCACTTGTTGTATAATATCCGTTTGTATATTCTTCATTTACAAATAAATGGAATTCTCCATCGTATGTTTTACCATCAAAATCGTTGTCTACTATTGTTAATTTTGTTTCAAAATCGGTTTCATCATTAGAATTATCGTCTATATTTGTTATTTTATCTATTCCTGTTATAGATTTATTTTCATTTGATAAAGAGTTTTCTATTTCATTATTTAAAAAAAATATTGTTCTAACATATGGAATATTGTCTTTTACAGTTATACCGAATATTTTATTTGACATCTATTTACTAAATACATAGAAATTATATCAATTTATACTACGATAATAAATTGATATTTTACCTAAATTTATCGTCTTGTTCTATTTTTCTTATTTTTTCTTCCTTTTTTAGTCATAACGAAACGAACTTTTTTGGATTTCTTTTTTCCTGCTTT
>Ga0214921_10005907_pt1 | contig 17056 bp, 15 predicted proteins | sample LL1505_MetaG_FD_177992 | JGI IMG/M metagenome (GOLD analysis project Ga0214921, IMG submission 177992) | Freshwater microbial communities from Lake Lanier, Atlanta, Georgia, United States - LL-1505 | ecosystem: Environmental > Aquatic > Freshwater > Lake | place: USA: Georgia | collected...
TGCCACCGCCTGGAACCCCTGTGAGTTCAGCCCCGCATTTGGACCAACGGCGACAGACCGGTCGCCCTGAAAGTTCTGCCCCGCGTTTGCACCAACGGCGACAGACAGGTTCCCCTGTTGGGTCTGCAGATCAGCCCCGTTAATCTGTACTTTGTTGCTCGGAAAGGAAATCGTGTTCACTTTCAATATGTCCTCTACAAGAGCGGTTCCAGGGATGACAACGGTGGTGTTTGTCACACCCAACATAATCTGGTCGGATCCCGTAATCTTGGAATTGAATCCTACCGCTGTGGAACGTTCGTAAGAATTGGTGTTCACGTCAAACCCAGTGTTCGCACCGAGAAACGTATTGTAGCTTCCATTTACAATGCCTATTGCAGAGTATGCTCCTAGTCCAGCATTCAGGTTTCCCATGTTAGAATACAGGCTCTGCACTCCCACGGCGGTATTCTGGTTGCCAACGGAACGGTTCGCAACCAATCCTTCCAAAGCATTCGACCCGACGGCTGTATTGAGGTTACCCACGTCGTTGTTGCACAGCGTTCCAGCACCCACTGCAGTGTTGTTGTAACCAGTAGTGTTGTAATAGGAGGCATTGGAGCCGACCGTCGTGTTATAGTTTGCATCCGAATTTTTGTATGCAGAATAAGCACCAAAACTGCTATTGTTTGAACCTCTATTGCTGACTGAACTTGCTTCTCCGTATTTTGTGTTATTTACCGACATTTTATATACTTATATTTTATTTTTTATTTATAAATATAAACATAAACATAATTATAAATACAATATGAATACTTACTTCAAAATGATATAATGATAAAATGATATAATGATAAAATTATTTTGTTTTAAATATGTATGTTTTTTGAAAACAAAAAATCCATCGTTTCTGTAACAGAACAGTTGAAATTGTATAATTTGTTTAAAGAGAACGATAAAATTGCAGTAAATTATTTAAAAAATAGTGAAGAAAACGGTGATGGAATGGTCCATATCGAACCAACGCCGACTATTCTACCCAAACCAAAAAACATATTTACAAAAAACGGGATAAGGATAAACGGGGACCTGGATAAGTTACACGTAAACAGCCCAAGAGACATATATTCGCTCAACCGGTTTCATCCAAAAAGGGACCTCTTAATCATTGACAACATAAATAAAATTCGCGCAAAGGGATTAAAAGTCATCCACAATGTATATCAAAGAAAATACAACAACGGTGAAAAAAATGGAACCGGTATAGGAGATTTTATAAGGGGAACCTATTTTTTGTTAGAATTCTGTGAAAAATATAATTTTGTTGCCAGAGTTATTTTTAACAACTGTATTTCAAATTATTTTGAGAACAAGTGCCAATACATAGAGGGACTGCAGCCTTTTTTGGCGAGCGTGAGTATGTTTCACAACAATAATTTTAAAGAATACAATATTCAGGATAAGAATATTCTGTATCCTAAACTGGATTTAGAAAACATTATGACAGATTTTATAGGGTATCTTGACCAAAACAAAATATATAACGGCAATGCATTCATCTACTGTATCTCTTACCCCATTAAAAATCTTCCCAAAAAATATAAAATGTATATGAGAAGGATACTGCAGCCAACCGATGAGATAAAATATAGAGTTCAAGAGACCATCCAGAGGTTGGAACTAAATGTTGGTGATTATACTGTTTTTCACATCCGTTCTGGGGACGAGTATTTAAAAGACAACTATAAACTATTTGACTTGAAGTATCTGGGAGAGTTGATGAGAGAATTACACAGCTACATTTATCCAAATGAAAAGTATATGATCATTGCAGACAACAATGAAGTCAAACTTTTGTTGAAGCAGGAGTTTCCAGATATAAAAATACACCTGGGAGAGATTACACATTTCGGCGAAGGAATAAAGCTGGAGGAAGAAAAGGTTAAGAATACGCTGATAGATTTTTATGTCATGTCTTTTGCTAAAAAAATTGTCTCTTTTTCAAATTATGAACACGGGAGCGGTTTCAGTTTTTGGTGTGCAAAAACGTATGATATACCTTATGTAGCAAAATGTATAAAACATAAACAAAATAAAAAAGGCATTTGAATGCCAGTTTTATTTTTTATTTTTATTTTTATTTTTATTTTTTTATACCTTATACCTTATACCTTATACCTTTTTCATTGCGTTCAATTTTGTCGCCGTTTTGGACATCGGTGGAGGTGCAAGCTGTCTGGTATTCTTTGCAACCGTATCGGCTACTTCCAGTGCGTAGATTTCTTCTCGGGTAAGGACTACCATTTGTTCCATTATCTTCTTCTCTTCTTCTTCTCTTCTCTTCTCTTCTTCCCTTCTCTTCTCTTCTTGTTCTCTTCTTGTATCGTGCCTTGTATCGTGCCTTGTATCGTGCCTTGTATCGTGCCTTGTATCGTGCCTTCTGTATTCCTTATCCGGACAAGGCATTTGAGTTGTTGATCTGATAGACCTTGTTTCTTGCACGGGTAAATACCTAGGTCTAGGTCTATCTTCAAACACGATCCGTGGTGCAGTCCTATTATGTAAGACCGTTGGTTCTGGTTGAGGCTTGTATTCATACACCTTCCAGAACCACGGATCATCGTAGATCACCTTGAAATCTTGGCCATCCAATATTCGCTGACGAGCTGTATCCGCATTCCTGTTGTTGTACCAGTAGTTCCAATGTATAAATACACAGTTAAATTTCTTAACTTTTTCTACCGCTTTCGGCACAATTACGATGCGTGCGATATCTCCAAGACCGAGTTTATTAAGGGTGTCGAATATACGACGCTCCGTAATGTTTGCAAACACGCGAGGAATGCAAAGGCTTGGAAAATGGGCGGGGTATTGGTTGAAGGACATTGTTGATTTCGTTTTAAACGTTATTTCAGATTGGTGGCTTAGCCAGGTGCCTTTCCTTTTAAATTGAAAAAGTATTTCAATTTTTTATTTTTTACATATAAACCTGTTCATTTATAAATAAAATAAAATAAAAAAATGATTGAATTATAATCTAAAAATATTACATTATAATTATTCAACATGTCACAGTCACAAATTGATTTTAGTTCACTGCCATTTAAGGTCCCTGACAGCGTGAAGCTGTATTCTCCCGAAGATCAGATGGAGATGTATAAATATTTGAGTGAGATGGGAGAGTTAGAGAGGAAAGCATACGAGATCGCATTGGACCATTTGGGACCGTCCTTCAATGTATACAGGAGCACCGGTTATATTGCTTGGAAAAAAAATAAGAATTAAAATACGCGTTGCTCTAAGCTGGTTGCAGTGCCAGCGGCGGATTGTGCTTCTTCAATACCTTTTTTATAACTGTTTTCAATGTTTTGAACAGTTTCACCAGCTTTTTTTGTTATATCTTTAATATCTTCTTTATTATTATCCAATATAGTGAACCCTGCCTTGGATGCTTCAATTACGGATTTTGCAGTTAGAGCTGCAACTGCTCCCGGACCAGTTAATAGTATGAGTTGCTGTTTATAACGGTTTACAAAATCCTTAATTGCAAGGAATGGTGGACATAAAACATTCTCTCTGCATCCATTTTGGTCTATACCATTACAGACAGTCTTATCACCAATTTTAACACAATTATTACCTATTTTTTTATTATTTTGTTTTTGGTTGGTATTGTCTGGTTTTTGGTTGGGATTTCCATCTCCTCCAACTAACTTATTTTTTTTTAAATACTTCTTTCTTGAATATTTATTTCTTTTCTTCGTAGATACCCTTTTCTTCGTAGATACCTTTTTTTTCATAGATATAATATAACCAGTTAATATTATTTTCACGGTTATTGATTATGCAATTTTTTAAAATCAGCGAAAGACAATGCATACTTTTTATCTACTGCCTTTCTCTCTACTTTCTTTAAAAAATTAAAGTTTGCAAACTTCCCTTCGTAAGTGTAACGGTTTGCACTGTTTTTTAATACAACCTTTCTGTTTTTATCTTTGGAAACTTCCATCTTAGAAGGGATACTGTTTTTGGGTGGCGCAACCGAATTCACTCTTCCAGAGCCCCCTTCTTTATTGTAACTTTTAAATTTTGCAAAGACACTCTTTTTATGGGTGTCCACTGACCCTGCACTGGTTTCCTTCTCTCTTTCTCTTTCTTTTTCTTCGTAATCTTTTTCCCATTTTTCCTCTGCAATTTGTAGTTCCTCCTCCATATCTACATAGATTGGACGGCAGTCAAACATTTTCACATATTTTCTGGCGACTACTTCTAAATATCGGTAGGGTATTGTATTGTCACTGTAATATTTGAACGAGTTACGGACATTGTCGTATATCATAAGGACGTTCCCTTGAGGGGTATGCTCCATAACATAACACCCCTCCAAGTGTTTCATACGCTGCAGAATGACAAAGTTGATCGCCTTCTCTTCTGCGGTATCCTTTGACTTCAAAATGTCGTTCATCCTTTTGATCCGTTCGTTGATCTCTTCTTTTGCAGAATGTATACAATTCATTGCGGGTTCTTCCTGCGGCATAATGTAACCTTTTCCGCATATTTGAAACTCATTCTGTTGCTGTAACGATAGTTTTGATTTAAACTCTTCAATCTCTTTTTCAGTGTCATCCACCATTTTCAAAAAGGCTGATTTTTGTTCCTTTATTATTTCCAATTCCTGCTCGTTAAAAATATAATTCTTCTCCATTCTTCTGATGTCAGTCAAATATTTATCTTCGTATTTTTCCAATTCCTTACCTTCAGTGTCCAATTCCTTACCTTCAGTGTCCAAGTCCTTATCTTCAGTGTCCAAGTCATTGAAACTATTAATAAAAATATATATATTTGAAAGGGTTGTCCAATCTATAAGAACATTTTTTGTATTGTATACCTGTGAATACACAAAAAATGAAAACAGAATTAAAAAAAGAGTGCTAGGGTCCAACATTTTATATAACTCAATATCGAGTAATTTTTAAATCGTTTATAAACTTTATTTACCATTTTTACCATTTTTTACCATTTACATTTTAATGTCTTGAAAGAGGGAACGTACATCGCTCGACAGGTCTGGAACTGGTAAAATCTTGTAGTTTCCCTCTTTTGAATCCGGATGCAGCTGAACCAGACACATTTCCTTCACTTGTTTCCCATATTTGTCTTCCAGGATAACCTTGTATGCGTTCAACTGCAATGCATATTGCCAAAAGTTGGAGTCCGGAAGGTGACATATCTGGTAGGGAGAAGCAAACTTGTTAGAGGGATTGGAGCGCGAAATTTTTTTGGTCCTTTTCCAGTCGTAGATAGACAGAGTGCCATCTGTATTTTCATACACCATGTCTACACACCCGGATATTTTAAAGTCCTCATGGTATATTTTCCATTCCGCTCTGTAAGGTTTCATATGTGGATGGTCCTTTACAAAGTTGATGAAATACTGCCATTCCAACGGTTTTGTGCGGTGGCGCAACCCGTATTGGAAGAAATAGAGGTTGTATAATTCTTCGTGGATGTATTTTTTCGGCAACAGTTTTTCGTTCATAAAACACTCAATCTTGTAGTGGAGGCCCGTCCCTAAATTAGAACTCTTTTTTTTGATCGTATTCCAGAGGTCCTTAATCTGCTGTTCGTTTAGTCCCCAGTATCGGTGGCCTGGTTTCCATCCATTGGAAGCCATCATCGTCTGGATGGTAGCGGTCGCGTTGAATTCTGGAAACTGTTGGTGGACCCAAGTTGTCACTGAAGTGTATGCCACGTCAGGTTCAGTTAGAACGACATACGTGTGACCTTCTTCAAAGAATTCGACATTTTTGTCGCGAGGGTGAGTGTTGTTATATTTCAAGATAGGATTCATTCTCTTTGTTATGTTATTTAGTATTTATTTAAAAGTGTAAATGGAATCAATTTTTTTATGTATATATATATAAGAATGTATAGTAGATTAAAAGGTCAACCTCAAACTGGTATTGGTGAATTACCAACAATAGAAAATATATTAGCTAAACCAAATGCAGATAGAAAAACAGTTGAAATTGGTAACTTACCGAATGGGGTTTATTGCCAAATTTTGTATCCAATTTATGAAGGTAGGGAAGTTACAGGTTCGTTAACAAATTATCTGTTATCTATAATATGTCCTCCTAACATTGGTGGTCACGGAACTATGTCTGTTGGTCTTGGTAGTCAACGTATGGTGATGCCGTCTACGAAAGATACGTTAGTTGGTATATTTGAAAAAACTGATGATGGTATAACTGTAATATCAGGAGTTGAATCTACCATACTTGCGAATAATGATCCAGATGTAGCTTATTATGTAAGATTAATAAAAAAAAGAAAACTTCCAGGGGAAGGCACTCTTCCACTTGTAAATATAGACATGTTGTTTGAAATTCTGAAATATACAGATATAGAACGTACTTATTCTGTAAAAAGTGAATCTCTTGATCCTCTAGACAACAGCAGTAGTTTTGTTGTTGCGGAAGGAGAACAATTAAGTCAACCACTTTTTAGCCAAGATGAAAGTGTTTCTGGTAGCAGTCCACGAGAAGAAGTGAACGTCAATAACTTGGAGATTTCAAACATTTTTGCAAATAAAGATGAAGTCGAGAAGGGAATTGAAGAAATTTTAGACAAAAAATTATTAAAAGATTCACGTTGTGAACAAGAATTTGTACGTGCCAAAAGATTAGAAGCAATACAAAGAAGAGGATTAGGATTAATAGAAAACACAAGAGAAGAAGGATTAATAGAAAACACAAGAGAAGAAAGAAGAGAAGAAAGAGCGGCAGAAGTAGAAGCAGAAAGAGCGGCAGAGATGGCAGAAAGAGCGGCAGAGATAGCAACAAAAAGAAGACAAGCACAAGCAAGAGCAGCAGAAGCAAGAGCAGCAGCAGCAGCAGAAGCAAGAGCAGCAGAAGGAAAGGGAGGTAGTAAATCTAAAAAATCTAGAAAATCTAGAAAATCCAAAAAATCCAAAAAATCTAAAAAATCTAGAAAATCCAGAAAATCTAGAAAATCTAAAAAATAATTTATAATGTTTTCTCACCCTTTCTGTGTTTTCTTCGTTTTATAGTTTTCTTGGGATGTTTAAACACTCTGTAGGTTCGGTGTGTTTTCAGTGTCAGGTTGCGCTTCTTCGGCGTAAAAGTGTATTTTTTGTATCTCTTGTGAGGCGTCCGATTTATGGATACAGGGACAATAAACTCTTCTCCAGATAAAGGACTAGAGAGAAAAACTCTGCTGCCCCTTTGTGGATTACTCAACAGTTCCATTGTATCCCTTATATTTGACACATCTATCGGAGAGGGGGAATATGTTAAAGACGATATGTCGTCCATAGGTGTAGGTGTATGTGTAGACATAGAAATAGGCATAGGCATTTCACCAAGGGAAACGTCTCCCCTCGTAATGGAATATGGACTGGAAGACACAGTGGTCCATACTGTGCTCTCGTCTTCGTCTTCGTCCGGAAAAATACTGGAAAAATCCGTATCTGTATCTGTATCTGTATCCGTATAGGTATCGGTATTCGGTAGTTCAATCCGGTATACTGATCCGTATCGTCTCAGACAAGGTTTTTTTTTGTTTTTGAAGTCACGTTTCAACCTTTCGTGAACGGGAACATTCACGCTGTCCACATTGAGCAAATTTGCTAAATCTCTGTTATCTAAATTGTAATAAATTTGACGTTTTACTCCGTCCTCATTCGTTTTCATATGTATGTGTGCTTGATTACCATCATAGTCGGCATTCCAGTTCACCTTGTTAAAATGTTTTCCAGAGTTATTTTTAAAATATGTTTTGGTTGAACCCACGTTTTTAATATTAAGCATCATTATTTATATTAAAAACATATTATTTTTATTTTACACGTAAAAAAAACGTAAACGAAAAACGTAAAAATGTGTTTACATAATTTATTTATCTAATATAAAAAGATGGAGCTACGTTTCTCAGAGATGGACGGCGATTTAAACCAGGTTAGCAACCCCGAAAAATATTGGGAAACTTATAAAGAGACGACGACAACAGCCAAAAAAAAGAAGAAGGTTTCGTTCGACGACATTTTGACCAATATGAGCCTCACTGTAAACCGGGACGGGGCACTGCAGTTTATGCAACCCTTACAGAACAGTAACAACAATGAATATGAATATGAGATGCAACCCTATCAGGAATATGTAGCAGAAAAAGTGGCCCAAAAACAAGAGCAGTCGATCGATCCATCCGTAAAAAACAGTTTTCTATACAACAAGTATTTCAAAGATTACAGAGATGTTTCGGCACCGGAGCCAGTGGTAAGGGTTCCAAAGACAATGGAAGAGTACAGACGTATGCTTTTGGAAGACAAAATCAATATGGCCAGAGAAAGGAAACGGATCTCTGAAATCAAATCTACAAAGATGATGTTTACGACGAATGGAAGCCCCTCTGTATCCATAAGTTCCTCTAAAAATAACCTGAAAAATATGAATTTTTATTGATTTTATTCTTTATCATTCTTTATATCATTCTTTATCATTCTTTATATCATTCTTTATCATTCTTTATATCATTGTCGTTCTCTCCAACCACTGAAAAATCCATCAGTGAATTGGACGAATCAGAATGGTTTAAACTCCTTTTTTCGTCATTTTCATTGTCATTTTCATTGTCATCCTCGTCAAAATTGCACAATTCTTCCGCTTTCGCCCGAATGTTATCAATCTCTGTTTTTTTATTTTTACCGTTAAATAGATTGATAACATTCGGAAAATGGTTCAAGGAAAACACTGACTTCTCTCCTTTCTCAATTTTGTCATACAATCTGTCCGTCATCTCTATGCTGTCCTTCACCAGTAGTTTGGTCTTGTTCAGCTCACTCAACAAAAAGGCAAGTGCCGCCTCTGTTTTCTCGCTTTCATTGATCCGGTTTTCATTGTTCCCGTAAGGGTCCATTATATCCTCAATGAAGGTGCTCATCTTCTTCGGGTCTTTTACTTGTTGTTCTAACACGAAATTGCAACAGAACAGGTTGCTCATTCGATAAGTGATCGTCTTCATAATCTCGGCATTCTGCATCTCCTTCGTAAACATCTCGTCGATAATTGAGAACGACGACTTGAGGATCAAGAGGTTGTTGATGTGTCGGTCCTTCTCCTTTATCAGCCGAGAGATTTCATCCTCCAGGTTTTTAATGATGTGTGGCTTTTTATCCTTGTTTTTTTTTGATTTGAGGACCCCGATCAGGTAGTTCTTCTGGTTTTTCACTTCTTTCAATGCATTTATTTTGCGTTTCCGGATGTCTTCAATCTTTTTAATGATTAGAAACACGTTCGTATTGTATATAATGGGATACATCGTCCGTATGTCTTTCGGGATAATAAACTGGTTCGTCTCTTTAATCTCGTTGATTTTCTTCTCAATGTCGTCCAGCTTGGACTGGATAACGGACTTCTCCTTGTGAAACAACAGGGTAGTCCCAGACAAGAATTCGACCGAGGTCTGTAGTTTGTCGTATTGGTGGGAAGATATTTTGTGCGCCTCGGACGCCGCATCCAGTTTGAGATAGTTTACGATGGCCAACAGGAATGCGATGACACCGTTGACCCCTGCAATCATATAGGCGCCCCAATAATAATCTTTTATGATGGCCGACAAGACAGTGGCTGCAGTAGAGAGAAAAATGGAAGGCATCATCAACAGGTTCAGCCTTGCCTCACAGAAGGACTTAGACTCCATGTATATCAGTTTCTGTCCGCGCAGATAGGTTGCTAATATGTCCAGTGCGGTAGAGTGGTATTCATTCTCTAAAAAATAGTCTTCATTGATCTCTTTTTCAATCTGTTTGTATGTCATCTTTTTATAGGTGATAGCCGCAACATCCTTCTTTATTGGATTGCCGGAGGGGTCCACCGAAACATTCGTAGTCGTATTCGTATTCGTATTCGTATTACTGATTATCGTGTTTCCAGAGGGGTCCACTGTCACCGTCTCCTGAACCAGGTTTACGTCGTCATCGTAATTCGGTATATATTTTGACAACGCGTTGCTGGATGACGTAGTATATTTATAGTTTGGTCTAGACATATTTACACGGGAATTAAAAGGGGGTTTCTTATTTTTTTCCAATTTGGATGTCATATATAAATATTTTATATTAAAAAATATAAAACATTACTATTTATGATAATCCTCTTCAATGAGAGGACAGAGAGTGATTGCTGTATATGTATCGACGAATGGGGGTTTTACATAGACATAGAAGACAGGAGTTACCAGGATGTTTGCATTGAATGCCGCCAAAAAATATACCAGGAAATTATTGTTAAGGATAAAAACTGTGATATAAATAATACAAATTGTAGAAATTGTAAAAATGATACAAATTGTAAAAATGATACAAATTGTAAAAATGATACAAATTGTAAAAATTGTAAAAACTGTATCCTACTGCTGTTTACAACTGCACTGAGTATAGGAATATACTTGTGCTGTAACTATAAGGCAATCTTATAACTCTTTAGGATTGTACACCATATAATGGACGAAATTATTTATGCCACAGGCCGTGTTTCCAAAGAGGTTTCCACTCGGGTCTATATTGTAGTCCAGAAAGGGGACATCTTCTACAGTGGTAGCGACTGGAACCGAGTTTCCTGAAAAGTCTGTCATCACGGTTACATCCTTTAGGTCCAGTTTGGTCAGCAGGTTTATATACAAGTTTGCCTTGTTGACTGCATTATTGCAGGGATACACCTGCAGGCGATTGGACCGGTTAAAGAGTAACATATTTCCCTGAGACCCAACTTTTACCGCAGGGACACAGCTGTTGGCTACACAGAACGTAGCCTTTGCTTTTTTATTAAAGGTATATTCACCTGCATCCATCGGTTCTGATAATAATCCAAATGTGCGGTTTCCTGAATTGATTTTGAAGGAACGAGACATTATATAAATGTTTTTATTTTTATTTTATAGGTTTTATAGAGTTTTATAGGTTTTATAAGTTATAAATCATAAGTGACGATCAGTGTCAAACAGAAGCTCATATCCATATTGTTGAGGTCTACCACCCTTCCGTATTCATCCAACAGTTGGATGTTCAATGTTTGTATGTCCACCGGTCCAAAATATTCGCGAGGGGTCGTAATGAGCGATAAGTTGTTTTGTTCTAACACATTGAAGGTGTTTGACTGCAGCGATATGCGTGCTAAAATGTTCTTGTTGAGAATGGAAGAGTTGAATGCGCTGTAGAAATTGTTGTTGACGCTGTTTTTGTAGTCGTCGACTACCAAGAAAAAATAGTTCGGACCCGTAACGTTTACGACCCCTTCAGACACATAGTTTGCATTGTTTACATAAATCCCATTTCTAAATCCTAGAAGCCAACCGAATTTTAGCGGCAACGGAGTGTTTCTGTCGTCTGCTCCAAACCTGTCCGCTTGAAAATTGAGGGTGATGGTGCTGTTGCCGCTCAAATCGGTGAACCCTACGATGGTCTGTGCTGACCCGGTTATTCCATTTAAAAGGTTCACTGAGAACAAAATCTGGTTGTAAGGGGGGTGCAACAGACTGAGCTGGTTGTTGATCGCATCCATAATCGTGGTTTGGTTATAGTTTCCGTCTGGAATGGTGACCACGTGTCCGTCCAGTCCGTTTGCCTCTATCGTGAAAAAATGGTTCCCATACTGTTTTGACACCACGTAGTATGTGGTCGGCAATTCTATGGCCGACAACTGCATCTGTAGGACGTCATTTATGTTGGTCGGCAAAATAACATTGAAATTGGACGGCTGTGTGGTGTAATAGTTGTCTCTAAACCTGGAGTCTATGTTTAAATTTCTTCTTATCGTCCTCTTTTTAAGAGGGTTGATTATTCCGGGAAAAAATTCGCTCGGGAAAGAGGACAGATAGGGCTTCTCTTCCCGGACCTGTAACATGTGTTCTTGCGTGTCCAATAAATTGGTTGTTTTGAGCTTATAGCTAGAATTATAAAAATCTTCAATTTTTTTCTGTAAAGAGTTTGTCTGGGTGCTGTTCTGAACCCTGTTCTCATTCAAAATAATATTTTTTGCCTTTAAAATAAAATTTATGGTTTTCTGTTTGGTGTCTTGATTGATTTCCGTATTGTTCTTTATGCTTTCCACTAGCCTCGTCTCTTTTATATCCACGATATTTTTGTCAAAATTATTTGGCAAATCGAACATGCTGATTAACTCCTCACGGCTATAATTGTTTATGTTTAAATCAAAGCTCATATATAAATATAAAATAATTTATTTAAGATTATTTTTATTATAATATTATTTTTATATAAATGTCGTATTCAAGGTCTCTATACACGAATGTAACTAGCGGTGGTGAGGGTCCAACAGGACCCACTGGGAATATAGATATAACTGGAATAGTATCAGGAACTGGCAGCGTCCTCTTGAAAGGGTCCGATGGACTATACTATTCCAATATCGTTTCAATCGGAAATAATGAAATAGACATCTCTGGAAACATTATTCCGACACAGAGTAATATATACAGTCTGGGAACGACTGGACTCCGATGGAAGGAAGTCTTTATGGGGCCAGGGTCACTCAACATATCCGGACCTACGGGTTCAGTCCCTGCAACCATTGGATCAAACTTGTCTGGAATTGCATATTCACAGTTTGGGTTTGCAAGTCCGTTTATAAATTTAGGACCCAACATTGACCCCTTTGCTCCTTTGGGGACTGTTGGCGGTTGGCAGATATTTGGCACGGGTCCAAACAATGATACGTTTACAGATTTGGTGGCTCAGCTGATTAGCACTGGAGGAACTGGATTAACAGGTCCCACCTATTCATTGATTTTCAATACTGGAACTACTGGACCAACAGGACCCACTGGACTAACAGGACTAACAGGACCAACAGGACCCACTGGACCGGGAGATACATACTGGAACCCTATCTCTCCTACAGGAATTTATTATAGAGGCGGTAATGTTGCCATAAACCAAACTGTCGCTAGAAATACCGACTACAATTTGGATGTCAGCGGAAATGTAGCTACGGACAGACTTGTTTTTCCTAACAACCGGATCCAGATTAACGGCACTGTAGGACAGACGAACCAAGGGACAGGGTCGGTTGCCATTGGAGTAAGTGCAGGGCAGACACAACAGGGGTCATCCTCGGTTGCCATTGGACTGAATGCTGGGGCAGTCAATCAAAGGGTAGACGCGATTGCCATTGGTGAAAATGCAGGACAGACCAACCAAGGGACATCCTCGGTTGCCATTGGATTAAATGCAGGGTGTAATTCTCAAGGTGAAAACGCAGTTGCTATCGGTGAAACCGCTGGACAGACCAGCCAACGATTAAACGCGGTAGCAGTTGGTGCCGCCGCAGGTCAAGATAGACAAGGAACTTATTCAGTTGCGGTTGGTGACCGTGCCGGGAGAACACTACAAGGACAATCTGCGGTTGCAGTTGGTGTAGCTGCTGGAGAAAATAGTCAAGGGGAACACGCGATTGCGATAGGGCGTAGGGCAGGTGATACTAGCCAAGGTGTTGAATCGGTAGCCATTGGACTATTCGCCGGAGAAAACAGACAAGGAACAGATTCGGTAGCCATCGGAGTAAATGCAGCACAGTTCCAACAAGGAATAAATGCGGTTGCCATTGGATTTAACGCTGGGCAGACCAACCAAGGGACATCCTCGGTTGCCATCGGTGAAAATGCAGGGCAGACACAGCAGCAAAATGGATCGGTGGCTATCGGTGCAAACGCTGGACAGGGGACACAGGGAACCCAAGCGGTAGCCATTGGATTTAACGCTGGAAATGCAAGTCAAGGGACACAATCGGTAGCCATAGGGTTTCAGGCAGGGCAGACACTGCAGCGCAGTGGATCCGTGGCCATTGGATCAAATGCGGGAAATAATTCTCAAGGTGGTGACTCGGTAGCTATAGGATTGGATGCAGGGCAGACCAACCAAGGACAACAGGCGGTTGCCATTGGACGAAATGCAGGGCAAGGGAGACAGGGAACCCAAGCGGTAGCTATAGGTTTAAACGCAGGGCATACCCAACAGGGGTCATCCTCGGTTGCCATTGGACTAAACGCTGGGGCAGCTAGCCAAGGGGTGGACGCAGTTGCTATCGGTGAAAATGCAGGGCAGATCCAACAGCGACTGAATGCGGTTGCCATTGGACGAAATGCAGGAGATAATTTTCAAGGGACAAATACTGTTGCGGTTGGTGTAGATGCAGGAAGAACAGTTCAGGGATATGCGGCAGTTGCAATTGGGGCAAATGCAGGAGAAAATAACCAATGTACAAATGCAATTGCCATTGGTTATTGGGCAGGAGAATTTACCCAAGGGGTAGATGCGGTGGCCATTGGATTTAACGCTGGAGAAGACAGACAAGGAGCATCATCGGTAGCCATTGGAGCAAGTGCAGGACGGAACCAACAGGGAATAAATGCGGTTGCCATTGGACAAAATGCAGGGTTTTCCAACCAGGGAAGTGAGTCAGTAGCCATTGGACTAAATGCCGGTCGGATCAGCCAATCATGGCGCGCGGTAGCCGTTGGACTAAATGCAGGTGAAGATAGACAAGGTCAATGGTCAGTTGCTGTTGGTGACAGTGCAGGGAGAACACTGCAAGGACAACTGGCTGTTGCGGTTGGTGTAGCTGCTGGACGGATACAACAAGGAATAAATGCGATTTCCATTGGAGCAAACGCAGGGCTTACACTGCAGGGTTCAAATTCAGTTGCCATTGGGTTTGGAGCTGGGCAGACCAACCAACCGCAACGCTCCATCGTAATAAATGCATCCGGGACTGTACTGAATGGAGCCACACAGGATGCATTCTATGTGAATCCGATACGGACAAGTGCAAATATTGGTTCTTTAACGTATAATACTACCAGTAGAGAGGTGACATACAGTGACACTGGGTCATTCGTTTCTTTAAATTTAACTGGAGTTCAACCTGCACCGAATGACAGTTCAACAATAGCACCCACTACTTCTTGGGTTCAAAGTGCAATTACTCTTGCTAGTTTATCAGGTCCAACAGGAGCTACTGGACCCACTGGACAAACAGGACTAACAGGAACAACAGGACCTACTGGACCATCCAGTTCTACACAAGTGAACATAAGTTATATCTCTAACACAGGTTTCACTGGTCCGGCAACCTCAGGAACAGGCGCACAATATTTCTTAGATGCAGTAAACCTCCCCATAAACGTAACCAACACGGCCAACAAATATTTGATAAATGCATCGTGTCAGATTTTGAGTAACGGTGGAATATCCAACGTGTCGACCACCATTATTCGCAGCAACGTCGTAATGTCAGGGACCCCGCTACCGGTAACATACATCAACCTTGCAAACAATACGCAACAGGACGTCCTCTATCCGCCGATCCACACTGGAACCGCCAGTTTGAACGATTTAAACACGTCCCTCTGGTCCTATAGCTGCCCTAACCCTAGCGTCCAGTCTACAAACGGCACTACCATAAATATGCAGTCCTATGACACTGGGTTTCCATCCACAGGCAACTATTATTATGCCATCCGGGTCGATACCGATCAGAGCCGATTGTATTATGGCAACATCCGGATGTCAGTCATTAATTTTAGTTAAAAAAATTGATTATGAAAATGTATTTAAAAATATAGGTACAATTAAATAATTATGGAACTTTCAAGAGAACAACAGATTGCATACGATAAATATGTTGAAGGCAACAACATATTTATTACAGGACCTGGTGGAACAGGAAAGTCCGCACTGATACAGATGATATTTAAACACGCCGTGTCGCAGTTCAGAGACATCCAGGTGACCGCCCTCACTGGGTGTGCAGCGGTCCTTCTCAACTGCAAGGCAAAAACGCTGCATTCTTGGGCCGGCATAGGTTTGGGAAACAACACCATAGAGAGGTTGGTAGACAAGATAAAAAGGAATAAATTTTCAAAGGCGATGTGGAGAAGCACAGAAATCCTGGTCGTGGACGAAATCAGCATGCTTTCTCTCAAACTGTTTAACCTGTTGAACGAGATCGGCAAGGCTGTAAGAGGCAATTCGCGACCCTTTGGCGGGATCCAGCTGATCTTTTCGGGGGACTTCTTTCAGCTTCCACCCGTGGGCGACAACGGAGACCCGGACACCCAGCGCTTCTGTTTTGAAAGCGAAGACTGGAACGACGTCTTCAAAGTGAGCTGCCATATACAGCTGAAAAAAATTTACAGACAGACGGATGACACCTATTCGTCCATTCTGAACCAGATCAGAGAGGGCAAAATCAAGCGCAAATCAAACGACCTTCTCTTGAAGTATGTGGGGAGACCCTTGAATGAAAGTCTGATTGCCGAGCCAACCAAGATATTTCCTACGAGGGCCAAGGTAGACAACATCAACCTGACAAAAATGTCCGCACTCGTCGGCGAAGAGAAGGTCTACTGTATAAAATTCGTAAAAAATACAGAGGTGACAAAGGCAGAACGGACACAACAGAATGAGTTCAGTGCCACTGAAATACAGATGGAACACGAATTCCTGGCAAACAACCTCATATGTGAACGAGAAATGGTCCTGAAAGTCGGGTCTCAAGTGATGTGCATCGTCAACATCCAGACCGAACAGGGTCAGGGACTAGAAATCTGCAACGGGTCACAGGGAATTGTAACGGAGTTCTGTTCTATAACAGGTTTCCCGAAGGTGAAATTCAATAACGGAAACGAAAGGTATATGGAGAGGCACGTTTGGAACAGCGACAAGATACCGGGGGTCGGTGTCTCTCAAGTGCCGCTCATTCTGGCTTGGGCGCTTACTATACACAAGTCTCAGGGGGCGACCTTGGATGCGGCGGAGATTGACGTCGGGAACGACATCTTCGAATGCGGACAGACCTATGTCGCTCTGTCGCGTGTAAAAAGTCTGGATGGATTATACCTCAGTTCGTTCAACGTGACCAGAATAAAGATCAACCGAAAAGTGAAGGATTTCTATGATAAATTGGTTCAAGAGCCTGTTGTAGAACCTGTTTTAGAACCATTTAAAGAACCTGTTTTAGAACCATTTAAAGAGCCT
>Ga0214921_10005908_pt1 | contig 17056 bp, 19 predicted proteins | sample LL1505_MetaG_FD_177992 | JGI IMG/M metagenome (GOLD analysis project Ga0214921, IMG submission 177992) | Freshwater microbial communities from Lake Lanier, Atlanta, Georgia, United States - LL-1505 | ecosystem: Environmental > Aquatic > Freshwater > Lake | place: USA: Georgia | collected...
GCGACTCAGACACCAACCGTTACGCAAACACCGACATCCACCGCAACAACGACGCCTACAACCACCCCAACGACAACCGAGACTCAGACGCCAACCGTAACGCAAACTCCGACGTCCACTGCGACAACGACGCCTACCACGACCCCAACGACCACCGCGACTCAGACACCGACCATGACGCAAACTCCGACATCCACCGCAACCACGACGCCAACCACCACCCCAACGACGACCGCAACCCAGACGCCAACCGTCACGCAGACGCCGACGTCCACCGCAACAACGACGCCTACAACCACTCCAACGACAACAGCGACTCAGACGCCAACCGTAACGCAAACTCCGACGTCCACTGCGACAACGACGCCTACTACCACCCCAACGACGACTGCCACTCAGACGCCGACATCCACCGCAACAACGACGTCCACAACTACCCCAACGACGACCGCAACTCAGACACCCACTGTGACCCAGACGTCGACGCCCACCGCAACAACGACGCCATCAACCACTCCAACGACAACAGCGACTCAGACGCCAACCGTGACTCAAACACCGACCGCCACTGCAACAACGACGCCGACGACCACCCCAACAATCACCGCTACTCAGACAGCAACTTTGACACAAACACCGACGGCCACCGCTACAGCAACGCCAACAACAACGCCGACTACAACACCGACGACGACCGCTACGCAGACTTCAACTGTCACGCAGACTCCAACGTCTACCGCCACGACCACGCCAACGACTAGTCCCACTATGACCGCAACTCAGAGCGCGACGGTGACCCAAACACCGACGTCCACTGCTACAATGACGCCTACAGCCACACCAACGACGACTGTGACTCAGACACCGACAGTCACGCAGACGCCAACAGCCACCGCAACAACGACCTCTACAACCACCCCAACCACGACTGCAACGCAGACACCCACCAATACCCAGACACCGACGGTCACCGCTACCGCAACGCCAACCGCTAGCGCAACAACGACTGCGACGGTGACGCCAACAACAACGCCAACTACCACACCGACGACGACCGCTACGCAGACTGCAACTGTCACGCAGACTCCAACGGCCACCGCTACGATGACGCCTACAGGCACCCCAACGACGACTGCGACTCAGACGCCGACATCCACTCCAACAACGACGTCCACAACTACCCCAACGACGACCGCAACTCAGACACCAACCGTAACGCAAACACCGACGGCCACCGCTACAGCAACGCCAACCATTAGCGCGACAACCACTGCGACGGTGACACCAACAACAACGCCAACTACAACACCGACGACGACCGCTACGCAGACTTCAACTGTCACGCAGACCTCGACGGCAACCGCGACAAGCACGTCAACCACCACTCCAACGACGACCGCGACGATAACGCCAACGGTTACCCAGACACCGACGACTACCCCTAGTGCGACACCAACGACCACTCCAACAACGACCGCGACACACACCGCGACCGTAACGCAGACCCCTACCACGACGACAACAGCAACGCCTACGAGCACTGCAACAACGACCGCGAGTCAGACACCGACGGTAACGCAGACATCTACGACAACTCCAACAATGACCCCAACGAACACTCTGACTACAACCGCGACCCAGACACCGACGTCTACCGCAACAACTACCCCAACAACTACGTCAACAACGACTCCGACAGAGACACCAACCGTGACGCAAACGCCGACAGCTACGGCAACGAAGACGCCAACGACGACTCCAACAACGACCGTCACACAGACGTCAACCGTGACACAAACATCGACGGTAACAGCCACCTCAACTCCGACGAACACCTCAACGACAACGGCGACGCAGACAGCGACCGTGACTCACACTCCGACGTCCACACCAACTACCACGCCAACCACCACGTCAACTGCCACTCCGACTACCACGGCCTCTCAAACACCAACCGTTACCTCTACGCCTACGGCGACTGCAACAACGACACCGAGCGCTACTCCAACTACCACCCCCTCGCAGACCCCAACCGTAACAAGGACTCCGACTACTACAACAACTGCGACCCCAACCGCGAGCCCCACAACGACGCCCACGGAGACCCCAACGGTGACCTACACGCCGACCGTGACGACAACAATGACACCGACAGCCACCCCAACAACGACCGCGACAACGACATCGACGGTGACGCAGACGCCGACGTTAACTGTGACAACCACACCTACCGAAACCGCGACGCAGACTGCGACCGTTACTCAGACTCCGACAGCTACAACAACAACGAGCCCCACCACTACTGCGACGGTGACAGCAACACAGACCGCAACCGTGACGCAGACGCCGACATCGACAACGACATCAACGCCAACAACTACTCCAACTAAAACGGCGACAGCGACGCCAACAGCAACCCACACACCCACAGCTAGTGCGAGCGCGACTTCGACAGCAAGTCCGACCACGACCTCAACGCAGACGGCAACGGTAACGCAGACCCCCACCACCACTACTACTACGACGCCAACCTTCACACCGACCACGACCGCGACGGAGACGCCAACCGTCACCCAAACATGGACGGCGACCCCAACTACAACGCCGACCACTACCCCAACAACAACAGCGACGCTGACGCCAACGGTTTCGCAGACGCCGACGTCTACGGCAACCATGACACCAACTGCGACCTCAACAACGACAGCTACGCAAAGTCCGACGGTTACGCAGACCCCGACCTCGACCGCTACGACCACTCCAACGGGCTCGGCAACAACGACAGCGACCCAGACGCCAACCGTTACGCAGACTCCAACCTCCACCGCAACGCTGACACCTACCACGACGTCGACCATAACGCCGACACAGACACCGACCGCTACTCAATCCTCGACGAGTACCGCGACCTTGACCGCCACAGCCTCACCAAGCACAACTCCGACTCTTACACCGACGATCACTCAAACGTCGACCGCCACGCCTACGATGACCCCAACAGAGACGCCTACGGTCACCCGCACGGCAACGGCGTCCCCAACCATAACAGCAAGCATTACGGCTACCACTACCGCCACACATTCACCGACCGTTACTGAGACACCGACCTCGACACCGACTCACACACCGACAACCACACCGAGCGCGACCTCGACTACGACCGCCTCGGTGACGCCGACCGTTACCCAAACCCCGACAAGTTCCCCAACGACATCGCCATCGGTAACCGCGACAACGACAGCGACACTAACGCCAACGGTAACGCAAACCTCGACCAATACGGCGACGACGACGCCAACAAACAGCCCGACCACAACCTCGACCATGACTCCAACAGTGACTCAAACACCGACCAGTTCGCCGACGACAACTCCAACACACACCGCTTCAAGTACTCCCACGTCGACTGCCACCGTTACGGAAACTCCGACAGCCACCCCAACCACGACGGCGACGAATACCTCAACTGCAACAGCCACCCTGACACCAACAGTGACACAGACGGCGACGACCACCGCGTCGGCTACTCCAACCAGCACGCCCACAGCCTCGCCGACACTAACGGCTACGATGACTCCGACAACCACGGCGACCGTAACTCCAACGGTTACTGAAACATCGACAAGCTCGCCGACTACCACCCCGACGACCAGCGCAACGTCAACAAACAATCCAACAACGACAGCGAGCGCTACTGCATCATCGACGCCAACACTGACTCCGACGCAGACCCACACTCCAACAAGCAGCGCGACGACGACGCCAACATCCAGCCCAACGCTGACCGCCACTCTGACGTCGACCCCAACCCAGACACCATCGAGCACGCCGACGACGACGCCGGCTGCTACCTTGACCACCACGTCTACTGCCACGCCAACCAGTACCTCGACATTGACTCCAACGGCATCTCAAACCGCCACAGCAACCCCAACCGCCACGGCTACCAACACACCGACAACTACACCAACCGTGACATCCACCGGCACGCCGACTCTGACCGCAACCGCCACACCAACGATCACGCAAACTTCAACGGCAACGCCGACGGCTAGCCCAACACATACTCCGACCACGACAGCCAGCATGACGGTGACTGTGACGGTAACCCCGACCAGCACGGGTACGGCAACACGCACCAGCACTCCCACCGCTACCGCGACGCTGACAGCCACCACAACAACGACTGAGACACCGACACCAACAAACACCGCTACCGTGACAGGCTCGGCCACACCAACAGCTACGGCAACGCAAACCCCAACAACGACGCCAACGGTGACGGCGACATCGAGCGCGACAACTACGCCGGCCGCTAGCGCGACTGCCACGACGACATCCACGCCGACCTCAACGGCTACTAGTACGCCGTCGATAACCGCGACGACGACAAGTACGCCAACCCAGACACCAACGACCACTTCTACGCCGACCCTAACGCCGACGTTGACGAACACTGGAACTCCGACGGCTACTTCAACCTCAACAACTACGCCAACTCAGAGTGCCACGGTTACCTCAACTGCTACAGCCACGGCGACGACATCACCGAGTGCGACCGCCACGACTACGGCCACACCGACCCAAACGCAAACGAGTACGTCTACTCATACGGCGACGGTGACCCCGACGACGACAAGCACCTCAACAAGCACAGTAACGCCAACCAGCACTCCGACAGTTACAAATACGCCAACTACCACGCTGACATCGACGACTACACCATCCGCGTCGCCAACAATTACACGCACCACTACCCCAACGGCTACACCTTCAAATACGGTGACGCTGACCGTAACGGCGACGGCTACCCCGACAACGACCCCGACCCGTACCGCTACGGTGACGGCGACAAGCACGGCGACCGACACGCCGAGCGTCACACCAACGATGAGCGCTACGCCAACCTTAACTTCGACCGTAACAAACACCGCGACGCAAACGGCAACAAGTACGGCTAGTCAGACTGCCACAGTGACATCAACTGCTACAGCGACTAGCTCGCCGACGGTGACCCCCACAACGAGCGCTACTGGCACAACGACGCCAACCGTAACTCCATCGCGTACGTCGACAATGACATCGACTCCGACAGAGACGGCCACGATCTCACCGACAGTGACCTCTACCCCAACCGCAACGGTGACCGCCACCAAGACTGCGACGCTCACTGCAACTGCGACGGGAACGAGCACTCCAACGCGGAGCCCGACCACCACAGCTACGCAGACTCCAACGCTGACCTCCAGTTCGACGGCCACTCCGACCATGACAGCGACTATAACGGCAACGCCAACCCTCACACCGACGGTGACGAGTAGCTCGACCATAACAGCGACGGTGACGAGCACCGTAACGTCAACCATAACGGCCACAAGTACCGCGACGAACACACCAACCGTAACATCCACGATAACCGTAACTCCGACGGTCACGCCAAGTACGACTACGACAACCACCGCTACGCACACCGCTACGCAAACCTCGACGTCGACTCCTACCGTCACTGCAACGGCAACGGCAACGGTGTCACACACACCGACAGCGACGTTGACCCCAACGCAGACGCCGACGTCGACACGGACGTACACGGACACACCGACGGTAACCGCGACAGTCACACACAGCGCAACCGCTACACAGACACCGACACATACGCCAACGACTACTCAGTCGCCGACGATGACGCCTACCGCGACAAATACTCCAACGGGTACGGCCACGGGCACTTCATCTCCGACGACGACACCGACCACCACCAAGACTCCAACGAGTACCCTTACGAGTACCGAGACCCCCACCACCGTCCCGACCAGCACCGCTACGTCCACGGTTACAGTCACCAGCACAGCAAGTCCAACGCTGACTTCAACGAGTACTAACACGGCCACAAGCACCGCCACCGCGTCCGCCTCGCCGACCATAACGGCTTCGAGTACGCATTCACCGACAGCGAGCGTCACACCGACGGCAACGGCCACGGCCACGGTTACAAGTAGTGCAACCGCAAGCGTAACGCCGACCTACACAGGAACGACCACGAAGACACCAACGGTCACCCCAAGTGCGACGCCATCCGCCACACATACGGTGACATTGACGGCAACCCTTACTCCTACGGCGACGTTGACGAATACTCAGACACCGAACGCAACCTCAACCTTTACGCCGACATATACCGCGACGTTGACGCCAACTATCACCATCACGTCAACGCAGACACCAACGCTTACGGCTACTCAGACTGCGTCGGCTACCGCTAGTGCAACGCTGACGCCTACTACGACAGCAACACCTACAACTACGCCGACACTGACCTCCACAAGCACCGTTACTGCGACCGTCACCGCGACAGCGACGAACACCGTTACGTCTACAGCGACACCAGCGCCTACTTCGACGCCAACAGTAACCCCAACGGTTACCATGACCCCGACCGTGACGGTGACCGCAACTATCACAGCAACGCCGACTGAGAGCCCGACGCCGACGGTTACGCCACCGGTGAGGGTACTCAACTATCAGATTCAGATTGCGAAGACGCCAGTTCCGGGCATCTCTCTCATGGTCAACGAACAAGCTCAGATCACCGATGACTATGGATCGGTGGCCGTTGAAATGGATCCTGACAAGTACTATGCGCTCTCCTCCGGCACCTCTGCTGTCACCTTTGCTTCACTCTACGATAAGGGATCGAACTTCATCGCACAGGGAGATCGGGTTATCGAAGCTGAACGGCTGGTATCCGCTGCGCCGGCCTGTCGATTATTGAAGGGAGTCGACTGGAACATCTACTTTGAGACAGATAATAGGTCGGATGTCACCCACACCATAGCTCCGATCTCCAAAGCCAACCGAATTTACTCCGTAACTGGTGCCGCGGTGCCACCTCAGAACTTCGCCCCAGGTATCAGTGGGTTTACCGTCCCGGATGGAGCATTCACGCAGAGTGAACGGTTGACGGGAGTGTGGTACTTCCTCGGTCAAACCATCGTTATCGATGATACGACGCCAATCTGCTCTGATCGGGGTAGCGGGAAATGCTCACCGATATCGCAGGAGGAGCTGACAGCGCCGATCGAGTATAGCCGAGCTAAGGTGATTGAAATTTCAAAGATTACTAAGGCTCTCTTTAGGAAGGGTGGGTGGAAGGGATTCGATGGAACCTTCGGAAAAATGTTCCTGGTACGGAGCGCAAAAGTCATCGCGGCTATGCAACAGGCGTTGGCTCCGACTAAGAAGGGTACTGCTTACGTTTGTCCGGGAGCGCCGGTAGGTTCCTGTACCTGGTTCTCTCTTAGTGGATTTAAGAGCCTCTCTCAGCGCAAATTCGCCACTTTGTATGCGAAGCCCATTCCGGATGTTATTCGCAAGAGCAGCGCACAAGATGCCCGATCGTTTAAAGCGAACGTGCTGGATAAGCTGCCAGACGGAGTATGGATCTGCCCCCCTGGACCAGCACCGTCCTACTATTAGGCCTGCGCCTCCTAAACCCGGAGATGGGTGGGGTTCTTGTGAACCGGAAAGGCCCCACATTGACACCCTGCGCTGTTATCCGTAGGTACTACCAGGGGAGCTCCAAATTGAATGAGCTCGGTCCCATGAGCCGTATGCGACGAATTCTTACACACAGTTGGTTCCTTGTAGCGTGCCTTCTCGGCGTCGTCGCACCCTTGAGCGCCCAGGAACCCCCAAACGTGGAGGAGGTTGTACTCGCGGACCCCGAAGATCACCTTCTCGGGGATCTAGGACGAGGGAAGCTCGAAGAAGAGGGGGTTCGTATCGAGGTCTTCGCCATGCACGACTTCTGGGCAAACGTCTCCGGTGGCTTTTCTCGGGGTGGTGGGGTGATGGGAAATATGAACCTCATCGTAAGCCTCGATACCGCAAAGATGGGGTGGTGGGAGGATGGAGCCTTCGTGTTTTGGGGGATCGGGGTATACGGTCGCCGGCCATCCCAAGTTGTGGGGGACTTCCAATACACGAGTAGTATCGACGCGCCGGATTCAGTTGAATTCTACGAGGGGTACTACGAGCACTCCTTTATGGATGGATCGGTTGACGTACTGGCGGGCGTGCACGACTTCACCCTTGAGTTCGCCGTCCTTGATTACGCATACACTTTGGTCAACAGCTCCTTCCTCACGCCACCTACTATAACACAATATCCGCTCTCCTTTTATCCAACTACCGGTTTAGGAACTCGCGCTTCCGTGAAATTCACCGATAAGGTCTATGGGCTTTTCGGTGCGTACGATGGAGAGCCCGCTAACTTTAATAATTATCGGGAGCGAACGTGGAGCCTTAGCAAACGAGAGGGTATTTACTCCATCGCTGAAATAGGCTGGACCGAGGATGATAAGACGAAGTCGCACACAAAGGTCGCCCTCGGTGCTTGGTATAATTCAGGAACCTTCACCGATTCGATAGGCCAGGACCACACCGGCAACTACGGCACCTACCTGCTCGCTGAGCACCAACTCTGGCAAGAGATAGAGGGCAAGGAACAGGGGCTTGGTGTGTTTCTGCAGGTGAGCCAAGCTCGCAACGATCGTAACACCTGTCCTTGGTACGGGGGAGCTGGATTTTCATACACCGGACTCATCCCCGGGCGAGACGAAGATGTAGCCGCCATAGGCCGGGCCGATGCCTTCTTCAGCTCCAACTTCAAGGAGTACTACGACACCGATGATGCAAGTGAACGGGTATGGGAGATCAATTATCGCATGCGTGTTTTGCCGTCGATCACCATCACGCCCGATGTTCAGTACGTTATCAATCCGTACGCTAATCCCGATACGTCTGACGCCTTAATTCTCTATCTTCGAACCGAGGTCGCTCTCTAGTTGGAGGCGTCGGGCAAAAAAACGGGGCCCGAAGGCCCCATTACATCTCTTACGAGCGCTTGTTCGCCGGTAAGATAGTCTTTCGAATACGAATAGACTTTGGTGTCACCTCAACCAACTCATCATCTCGGATGAAGTCGATCGCCTTCTCAAGGGTGAGGGGAACAACCGGGGTGAGAATTACGTTCTCATCCTTGGCCGCAGCGCGGATGTTCGTAAGCTTCTTCTCTCGGCAGATGTTCACGTTAAGGTCGTTATCACGATTGTGCTCTCCGACAACCATCCCCTCATACACAGGATCCTGCGGTTGCACGAACATCTTGCCTCGCGGTTGAAGTCCGAAGATAGCGTACGGAATAGCCTCTCCTTGACGGTCAGCGACGAGCGAACCGAGCTGACGGGACATGAAATCTCCCTTATACGGCTCGTAGCCCTTAAGGTATGAGTTCATGATTCCCGTTCCGCGCGTATCGGTGAGGAATTCGTTTCGATACCCGATCAAGCCACGTGAGGGGATCTCAAACTCAAGTCGAACACGACCGGTTCCATGATTAACCATGTTGACCATCTTTCCGCGGCGAATGGAGAGGGTCTCTGAAAGGACGCCGATATGCGCCTCATCGCAGTCGATGATGAGGTGCTCGATCGGCTCATGCTTCTCGCCGTCGATCTCCTTGTAGATGATCTGTGGCCGACCTACGGTGACCTCGAACCCCTCGCGACGCATCGTCTCGATCAAGATCGCCATCTGGAACTCTCCACGACCACGAACGATGCAGCTCTCATCCTCGGTGGACTCCTGTATCTTGAGAGCTACGTTGTAGAGAGCCTCTTTGTGAAGCCGCTCTTTGATCTTTTGAGGTTGAACGAGCTTGCCCTCCTTTCCGGAGAATGGAGAGGTATTCGCCATGAACTTCATCGAGATCGTTGGCTCATCCACCGTAATTCGTGGAAGGGCGAGCGGACGCTCGAGGGTACAGATCGTATCTCCAATAGAAACATCTTCGATACCGGAAAGGATGATGATCTCTCCTGGCTCAGCTTGATCAACTTCGGTGAATGAAATGCCTTGATAGACCTGAAGTTTCGAAACTCGCAGGGGCTCTACCGTTCCTTTCTCTCCGATTCGAGCGAGGCGCTCGTTCTTGCGAGCTGTTCCGTTGAACACACGGCCGATCGCGAGACGTCCGAGGTAGTCCGAGTACGAAAGGTTAGTCACGAGCATCTGGAAGGGCTGCTCCGGATTATGAGACGGTCCAGGGATATGCTTCACGATCGTATCGAAGAGCGGCGCGAGGGTTGTGCTATCATCTCCGATCTTGTGCATCGCGATACCCTCACGACCGATCGCGTAGAGAACTGGGAAGTCGAGTTGATCCTCGGTCGCGTCGAGGTCGATAAAGAGATCGTAGACCTCGTTGAGCACCTCTTGTGGACGGGCGTCCTGACGGTCGATCTTGTTTACGACCACGATGATCGAGATGCCGGCCTCAAGCGCCTTACGAAGTACGAAACGGGTCTGGGGAAGGGGCCCCTCGGAGGAGTCGACGAGGAGGATGCACCCATCCACCATCATCATCGCGCGCTCTACCTCGCCACCGAAGTCGGCGTGGCCTGGGGTGTCGAGGATGTTGATCTTAACGTCCCCCCACTTAACGGAGCAGTTCTTTGCGGCGATGGTGATTCCACGCTCACGCTCAAGGTCCATGCTGTCCATCACACGGTCAGCGACCTCCTGATTAGAGCGGAAGAGTCCGCTCTGTCGGAAGAGGTGATCAACAAGGGTCGTCTTGCCGTGGTCTACGTGCGCGATGATAGCGATGTTGCGGATATTGGGATTAATTACTTTAGAATTGTCACTCATGGGCGCGCATGGTAGCCCGTGAGCCGTTTTTATTCAACGTAACGGCCCGAATTCTTTGAGGCGGGTGCTAGCAGGGCCTACCGCTACCAAAGATAGTGGGGTATCGATCGAGGGATTTCAGATGGTTCGCTCGGTAGGAGTCTCTATGTCCTCACACCAACCCCATGCGGAATGGGCGCTTACGTGGAAGATCCTCATCGCCATGGGCCTCGGAGCGGTGGCCGGGATGCTCTTGGGGGCCCATGTGGCCGGCCTTGGGTTGGTGGGCAAGCTCTTCATCCAACTCATCAAGGTGATGGCGGTGCCCCTTGTATTCTTTAGCATCGTCGACGCTCTCATCACCACGAAGCTCTCGTGGGCGGGGGCTCGAAAGCTCGGGGTTGTGGTTGTGATTAACACCGGGATCGCCCTCCTGATCGGATTAACGCTCTCTAATCTCGTGCAGCCCGGGAGCTTCTTTGAGCGCAGCGTGGCCTCCATCGAAGGAGCGGAGCCTCCCACGGTAGACTCGATCGATATAGGTAAGATCGTATCCTCAATCATCCCTACGAGCATCGTCGCCCCTTTCGCCGAGAACAACGTTATTGCGGTGGTTGTGCTTGCTCTCCTGCTCGGTACCGCGCTCCGTCAACATCTGACGGTTGGCAAGGCTGATTACGAACTTGTTCAAGCGGAGCGGATGATTCGCACCGTATTGTCGGTCTGGAGCTCCGGTTTGATGTTGCTCGTCCGCCTCGTTCCCTTCGCAGTTTTTTGTGTGACCGCTCGAACGGTCGGAGAGTATGGATTTGAGCCCTTTAGGGGCCTCTCGCTCTATATCGCACTAGCTGTAGCCGGCATGCTTATACAGATCGTGGTCGTATATCCACTATGGATCCGATTCGTTGGAGGGATTCCGCTTGGGCGTTTTATCGCGCTCGCCAAGAAGCCGGTGGTCTACGCGTTTGGGACCAATTCAAGCCTCGCCACCCTACCGCTGACCCTGGAGGCACTCGACGAGCTCCATGTCTCCAAGAGCTCCTCGCGCCTCGGTGCCTGCATCGGCACGAATCTCAATAACGACGGTATAGTCTTGTACGAAGCGATGGCGGTTCTCTTCGTCGCGCAGGCCTTCGGATTTCACCTTACGATCGAGCAGCAGCTCCTCGCGGCGGGCCTGAGCTTGTTGGCGGCCATCGGAGTCGCTGGAGTCCCCGAAGCGGGGGTAGTTTCACTCTCCTTAGTACTGACGGCCGTAGGGCTTCCCCTTGAGATAGTACCGCTTCTGCTCACGGTCGATTGGATCGTTGCCCGCATGCGATCCGTAACCAATGTTTTAAGCGATATGACCGTTTCTATAGGAATCGATGGATTGAGTCGCTCCCGCACGTAGCAGCATAGGCTTACGCCATACAAATCTCGGTCTATTTTAAGAAGCAATCTGATGCCGACAGATGGCGACAGTACCAAAGGCTACTTCGCTAAGAGAATCTCCCATAAACCATGCACATTGATGTCGCAGAGGAAATCATGAACGACGTAGAGATTCTTATTAGTCCAGCTGTCTCAGAGGTTTTGCGACGGATCGATTCTTTGAAGTCTGTCGAGAATATCTCGCTTGAAGAGAAGATTCGAATCGCGGAGCTTGTGCTCTCCGTAATCGCGGAAGAGAAGAAAGACGGTTCGATGATGGTGCAGTAGGGCAGCGATCCGGATTTCGGGGGGATGCGGTGAATCCGGAGGGCCCGTCTCCTGACGGGCCGGAACCCGCGATGGAATATTGGTTCATCACCGGCCTGTGAGGACACAGGCCCTCCGATTCTAAAATCCGATTTTCCTACACCGCCTTCGCCAACGGATTCACCGACCGCTCCCGCGGCGTTCCAAAATACTTCGAACACAGCAGATCCGCAGCATGCTCAGCGCCCTCCTTAAGGTCGCCAATCACGGGCCGCTGACGTTCTTGAAGGTCCCTGCGAGCGTTCCACGCCTCGGTCAATTTCTGCGCGAGGTATTGTGGGGTGAGCGAGGCGAGCTCAAGGCTAAACTCCTCGCATTGAAGTAGCTTCAAATACCCACGAACCTTCGGCGCGTAGATCAGACCAACAACGGGGGTCTCGACGGAAGACGCCAGGACGATTGAGTGGAAGCGCATCCCAACCAAAATGCCGCAGCGACGAATAACCGCCTGGATGTCATGGCTCAAGTAGGTAGAGTTCGTGAGTACCTTGGCGCCGCACATCTCGGCAAGCTCGCGGCACGTCGCCTCATCCATCGGATGTGTACACACAATGAGAGGCTGGAACGTATCCGCAACCTGCTTCTGAGCCTGTTGTACCCCCTCAGCGATAGTCTTCAGGAGCCCCTTCGGGTCCGAGAGCCGCTCGTTAGGATTAAGCCACGTGTCGAGATACGCGGTCGCGTTGATAGCCATCGTTGGCTTCTCTGGATCGAGTCCGAGCTCGCGCATGATCGATACCGCTACCTTGTCGTCCGAGACAGGATTAATGAACGCGGCATCGCCGGTTAATTCAACCGGCTTCGTTACGCCGATATCCTTCGTGAGCTTCTCGCTATCGCGCTCACGCATCATCACAAGGTCGCACCCTTGGATCGTCCACTTCGCGAAGAGGCGACTGATGGCGTTCTGGAACGGCCCGATGCCGGTTGAGTAGCACACCATCTTGCATCCCAAGAGCCGCGCGAGCGGAACGAGGAACACGAGGGTTATGAGGTAGTTGAAAGCTGGATTAAAAAGCTTCTTACCGAAGATGATACCGTCACAAATAAGAGCAACGTCGCTCTTAGCGAGGCACGCGAGGGTAGGGAGTCCGAGAAGTCGAAGGCTCAAGGTCCACGGCATCACGTTCACGGCCTTGACGTTGTATCGATCGCCGTAGTGCTTGCGTACCCACTCAGGCTTGATGGTAGGCACGTAGAATTCGGCGTTCGGCATCCGCTTGGAGAGGCTCTCCATAATGCTCGACATAATCGCCATGTCCCCAAGGTTTCGACCTGAGTTGTTGCCGAGGAGGGTGATGCGTGGGTGCGTGCCTTTCATAAGCGTAACTTCAAGAGGTTAGTACGGACCGGTACTCTAATTGGAACGGTGGGGGTTATCAAGGGAAGTGCTCCCCTTTAGCACCATTCGGTGGCAGCGGGTTCTTGACCGCTTCCGCCCGCACCGCTACCCTGCAAGGCAGTTGCGAGCGCCAGGGAAGAACGGTGTAAATCCGTCGCGGTCCCGCCGCTGTAAATGGGGTTTGGCCTCACGCACTCCACTGTCCCCGCACTCTCAGGGTGTCGGGATGGGAAGGAGAGGCCGTCGTAGTACCCCTAAGCCAGAAGACCTTCTCGCAACGGTGAGGTCGTATGAGGTTCGCTCATGCCGCCATCTCCCAAGTGTGCACCTCGTGGATTGGGTGTGCCCTTGCAGTTGCAGTATAAGATAGTTCTAGGAAACGTATGCGTGGACGTTCGTCCGTTCCTGCTCGCGTGGCGTGTGGTTTCATCCTCGCCTGCGTAGCCCCCATGTCTACCCTTCGAGCCGAAGATGTAGAGACACCCTCAGACGCCGAGCAGATAATCGTGACAGCGAGTCGTCTTCAAACGACGCAAGCTGATGTCGGAAGCTCCGTCTCCGTTGTAACGCAGGAGGAGCTTCAAGAGGGGAAGTATGCCACCGTCGTGCAAGCGCTCCGAAAGGTGCCCGGCCTTGATATCGTGCAGAGCGGTGGTGCGGGTGGAAACGCATCAGCGTTTATCCGAGGCGCCGACAGCTCGCAAACCCAGGTGCTCATGGATGGCATCGAGCTCAACAATCCCGCGAATCCGAGCCGTGGATTCAATCTTACGACCCTGACCCTTGAGAACGTAGACCGAATCGAGATTATCCGTGGTCCGCAGAGTATGATTTACGGCTCCGACTCTATCGGCGGTGTCATTAACATCATCTCCAAGCAGGCGAAGAAGGGCGTACATATGAGCGCCATGACTGAGGCCGGCTCGTACGACTCCTTCAATAACGTTGGTAACCTCTCGTATGGAAGCGACGCGATCGACTTCACCGGAGGCGTGACCCAACAGGATGTTGCCAACATCTCCGCCGCGGGCGCGAATTATGGAAACTCTGAACAGGACGCCTACCACAACACAGCGCTCTCGGGACGCCTCGCGTTTCGCCCGAGTGATTCGGTCGATGGCGCATTTATAACCCGATATAGCAAAAGCAACGCCGGGCTCGATAATGCCGGTGGTTACGGGGGAGACGATCCAAATCGTCACTACAACAACGAGGAGTTCTTTAATCGCGGACAGATCGAGTCCCGTTTCCTAGGCGATGCTCTCACGACGAAGGCATGGACCGACTACACCGATCAGAGCTTATACGACAACAACGACCCTGACCAAGGGAGCCAGGACTATCTCCGCTCGAACTATATCGGAACTATGCTGGACGCTGGAACGAGCGTTACATGGGCGCCGAAGAGATATTTTTCATCGGTACTAGGGTACGAGTATGAGAAGGAGCGTGCCAGCTCCTCCTACTATTCCGACGGAGCTTATGGGCCGTACGAAAACGACTTCGATTGGAGAAGCGCCAACACGAATAGCGTCTTCTTTGAGACCAAGACCTCCTATGAGGAGAAGGCCTTTCTTGATGCCGGTGTACGTTACGATCGCCAGTCGATCTTCGGAGACCGCACAACCTTTCGTGTCGCACCAGCGTGGTACGTGACCGAATCAACGAAGCTTCGCGGCTCGGTAGGTACAGGATTTAAAGCTCCATCGCTTATGCAGTTGTACTCACCGTACGGAAATCCAGATCTTCAGGCAGAGAAGAGCACCGGATGGGACATCGGTGTTGATCAACAGATCGTGAAAGATAAATTGGCCGCTGAGCTGACCTTCTTCAATAACGACTACACTGATTTGATCACCTTCAACCCATCAACCTTCGTGCTTGAGAATATCAACAGTGCGTATGCGCAAGGTATCGAAGCGGCGTTGACCTCAACGATATCCAAGAGCCTCTCACTTCGGTCGGCGTACACCTACACCGAGACCCAGGATCGTGACACCGATCAGTCTCTCCTTAGACGACCTCGAAACAAGGGAAGCATCACGGCTAACTATCAAGCTACGAGCCGACTCAGCTCGCAGGTTGAGTGGCGAGTGACCGGCAAGCGATTTGATAACGACTTCTCGACCTATCCACCAACACGAACAACGCTCGCTGGATACGGCGTAGTCAACGTCACGGTTTCGTTCAAGGCGAACGACAACGTGGAGCTCTTCACCCGCGTCGACAACCTCTTCGATCAGGAATACGAGGAGGTGCTCGGATACGGCACGATGGGATGTGCAGCCTACGGAGGTGTTAAGGCCACTCTATAACGTATGCTCGGACTCTCTGATACCACAGTTGGCGCGGTCGTTTCGGTGGTTCTCCATGCCGGAGTCGCTGCCGCTTTCTTCGGCCCCCTTGGAAATGGACAGGGAGCGGGAAGCACCGTTGTGATGGTGAGTATCGATGGTATCGAGGTCCCGGAGTCCCCCGGGCAAGAGCTTCAAAAAGGGGAACCTCAGGAGGTTGCCCCCGGGGTGCCCGAGGAGGCCCAAGGGCCCCTCCAGGCGCCTCAAAAGCACCCGAAGCCCCTATCTCGGCAGAGGGCGACGACCAGCCAACAGCGCCCCTCCCAGCCCCCCGTAGCGCCGCCGGCACCCCCTCAAACCGGCGATTCAGGTGGTGGCGGGCTGTTAGGCGCCTTGTATTCTCAGCCACTTATGCTCTCCATGCCGAAGCCCTTCTATCCACCACGGGCCCGGGAGCGGGGTATGGAGGGAAAGGTCACGGTCCGGGTATGGGTGAACGCGGAGGGCTCCGTTGAGCGAGCCGAGTTAGTGAAGGGCTCAGGTTTTGAGCTCCTCGATCGCTCCGCCCACGAGAGCGCCCTTGAGGCTCGCTTTAAACCGGCGCTCAAAGCTGGCGTTCCCGCCCCGGCTGAGAAAACAATGGTGGTAACGTTTAGTCTCGTCGAATGAAGCGCTTCTTTCTCGCACTGCTCGCTTCCTTGTTGGTTACTCCGTGTAGCGCCGACGAAGATCCTTGCGCGCGCAGCATCTCCCTCTCTCCAAGTATCACTGAGGTGATCTTTGAACTCGGGCTCGGAAAGAAATTGGTCGGCGTCACTCGCTACTGCAGGTATCCCGCTGAAGCTCAATCGGTGCCCAAGGTCGGAGGCTTCTACGACATGAGCCTTGAGAACATCCTCTCGCGTAAGCCCACACACGTCTTTGGACTTCGCGAAAACGCGGAGATCCGAGAGGGCCTCAGAAAGTTTGGGGTGCCGACCGAGGAGATGGA
>Ga0214921_10005909_pt1 | contig 17055 bp, 18 predicted proteins | sample LL1505_MetaG_FD_177992 | JGI IMG/M metagenome (GOLD analysis project Ga0214921, IMG submission 177992) | Freshwater microbial communities from Lake Lanier, Atlanta, Georgia, United States - LL-1505 | ecosystem: Environmental > Aquatic > Freshwater > Lake | place: USA: Georgia | collected...
ATACTCGGCGCTGCAGATAGATTTGCTCCTAGAACAAAGGAACTTTCTCAGCTCACCGTGAAGCACGGAATTCTTTATGGACTCGCACAATCTTTAGCACTCATTCCAGGTGTATCTCGTTCTGGAGCAACAATTGCGATGGGACGTGCACTTGGTTATTCTCGAGAAGCAGCTTTGCGATATTCATTCTTACTTGCACTTCCTGCGGTATTTGGAAGTGGGCTTTACCAACTCAAGAGCGCACTATCTGAAGATCAAGTAGCTGTTTACTCCTTGGGTGAAACCTTTGTTGCAACTGCAATAGCTTTTGTTGTTGGGTACTTAGTAATTTCATGGCTACTCAAATTCGTGACGACTAAGAGCTTTGCCCCTTTCATCATCTACCGCGTCATTCTTGGAACCACAGTGCTTGGATTGCTTGCAGCAGGCGTAGTTCAGCCGTAATTACCCACAAAAAACTCTCACCAACTATTGGTAACTCTTTTTGGTGGGTTTAGGCTCTTCCCATGTCTTTCACGTCAGCCCTGACAATCAAACGCCTTCGTACTATTTTGAAATTAGGTTCAACTATCTTTGGGCTCAGCGCAATATTTCTTCTCGTTGATCCAAAAACTTTTTTAGAATTACTGAACTTAGAAACAACAGAAACACTTCAATGGTCAATGCGCATGATTGCAATAACTCTGATTGCCTTAACAGGAAACATGCTCTCTGTCGCCAGATTCGGAAGTGAAACTAGCGTCATTTTCTCTTCTCGAGTGATGGTTGTTTCGGCTGCTGCCTTAGGTGCTCTTACTTTGTTGATTCCAGCAGAATTTAGTTGGTTCACAATTGCATACGCTGCAGTTGGATTCTTATTTAGCCTGGCCTATTTATCAGCTCTTTTGAGAAAATAAATGAGCGAGCCAATTCGATCTGAAATCCTGAATACGGGAAATGAGCAGATTAAATCTGCGCGAATAGTAATTAATGCTTCGGCTGAAAAAATCTTTGCGATTCTTGCAAATCCGAATCGACATAAAGAGATTGATGGTTCGTCAACTATTCAAGAAAATATTAGTGGCCCGGATAAATTGATCTTAGGTTCAAAATTCGGAATGAAAATGCATCTTGGAGTAGATTATCGAATTCTTAACACTGTGGTCGAGTACAAAGAAAATTCACTCATTGGATGGCGACATGTCGGAAGATGGATTTGGCGTTACGAATTAGTGAACTTGAGTCCTCAAATGACCCAAGTTACAGAAACCTTTGATGCATCCCGCGCGCCATTAATCTCAAAGGCATGGTTATCACTTCGCAAGGCGTACCCTTTTGCCCAGAGAGCAGTTGCCAAAACATTGGTGCAACTCAAGTCCATCTGCGAAGGATAAACAAATGATCAAGAGGCTATCGGCTGAATTTTTAGGCTCCTTATTCTTAGGAGCAAGCATTATTGGATCTGGAATTATGGGTTCGATTCTGACTCGCGATATTGCAATCCAGCTCTTTATAAATATGAGCGCCACGGTATTCATGCTCTTCTTAATCATTACACTTTTTGGTCCTATTAGCGGTGGTCACTTCAATCCTGTTGTTACTCTTGCGGATCTTTTCCAGAAAAGAATGTCGGTTCAGTTGGCAATTTACTATGTACTTGTTCAAATCGTTGGTGGCACAATCGGCGTATTCATAGCCAATTTAATGTTTAATCGAAAGGCTATAGATCCTTCAACTTATGGTCGATCAGGAAACTATTTATTTTTAGCAGAAGTTGTGGCGACGGCAGGACTTATTTTAATAATTCATTTACTTCGCCATCAAAATCGAGGACACATGACGGCAGGGGTCCTTGCTGCTTGGATTGGAACTGCATATTTCTTCACATCGTCAACTTCATTTGCAAATCCAGCAATAACTTTTGCTCGTTCATGGAGTGATACTTTTTCCGGAATTTCACTAAAATCTGTGCCTTTGTTCATTTTGGCGCAAGTTATTGGTGCTGCACTTGGGGTGTTATTAACCGCCCTATTGACTGCAGAAAAGAAGGAAGAAGATGTCTTCGCCTAAACCAACTGTTCTATTTGTGTGCGTCCATAATGCCGGGCGTTCGCAAATGGCAGCGGGATTTATGAATGCACTCGGTGCTGGCCGTGTACAAGTTTTATCTGCGGGATCGGCTCCAAAAGATTCAATTAATCCAATCGCCGTACAAGCTATGCAAGAAGTTGGAATTGATATTTCCAATAACTCGCCAAAAGTTTTAACCCCTGAAGCGGTGCAAGAATCTGATGCAGTCATCACGATGGGCTGTGGAGATGCATGCCCGTTCTATCCTGGAAAACGCTACGAAGATTGGGTCTTAGATGATCCCGCAGGTCAAGGAATCGAATCTGTACGCGTAATCAGGGATGAAATCAAAAAACGGGTAGAGCAACTCTTATCTGAACTTCTCTCTCAATAATTAGCTTCAGAATAGAATTGCGTTATGAAGCGCTTCTTTTCTCGGATTATTGCGCTCTTTACCAACCGCAAAATATGGGTACGCCAGATTGTTGTTGCAAGCATCGCAGCAGGTGCTGCTTGGTTAATTGGCGAGCAAGCATTTACTGGTGGAGGATTAGTAGCAGCAATTGTTTGCAGTTTAAGCATTCGAATCTCGTTATATAAATCAGTTCGAGAAGGTTTAGGTCAAATTCTTGGTACGGCAATCGGTGCAGGTATTGCCCTAACAACTGTTTATTTCTTTGACTTCGGAGTGATTGCCGTAGCAACAACAGTACTTTTGTGTTCAGTGGTTGCCCGTGGACTGCACTTAGGTGAAGTTGCTTCTGTGAACGTTCCAGTAACTGCACTCATAGTTATCGGTCCGGGAATTAGCAGCAGCACTGCAGAACATCGTTTGTATTCGACTTTAATCGGCGCAGCAGTTGCCATTGTTTTCTCTTACTTCTCGCATGCAAGTACTCCGGCTGGCAGAACAATTGATCAAATAACTCGACTTGGAAAGAAAACAGCAGATTTGCTCGGCAACATGGCTGAAGGAGTAGCAAGCGGGTATTCGCAAGATGATGCTGGTAAGTGGTTATTACGTGCGCGAATTTTGATTGAAGAAATTCCAAATGTGCGCGCGCAAGCACTTGAAGCTAAGAAATACGCACGTTGGTCGCCATTAGCTGAAGCAGATGAAGCCGATGCGCTGTATTTGCGTGGAGTTGCAATGGAGCACACTGTGGTGCAAGTTCGGACAATCGCTCGAACTCTCTTCGATTCAGCAGTTGCCGGTGGCGTCACACAATTTGCTAATCGACAAATTGGAAACGCACTCTCTGCCACAAGTTATGCAATCTCAACTAAGGTTGAATCAATTGAAACAAAGAGCGCTGGACAACGTGCTCTTAATATCGCTGAAGAATTACGTTTAGCGGCAGCTACTTTGGCGGAAGAATTGATTGCAGAAAATGATCGTATCGATCAAGATGAATTTGTAAGAAATATTTCTCTTGTCTCAAATATCGAAAGAATTGCAGACTCCTTAGATGAAAGCTCTCCAGCCCTCAGTGATGTAAGAACGCCGGGCGAACCTGCCCACGTGAAGGTTATGAAGGTATCTCCCGTAACCCTTGCCTTGAAATGGCCAAAAAGATTGTGGTTTGCGATTCGTAGATTTTTAAGGAGATAACGTGAAAATTCGTGAAGCACAACCAGGTGACGTCGCTGATATTTTGCGCCTCATCAAGGATCTAGCAGAGTATGAAAAAGCGCCTGAAGAAGTTGTTGCAACAGAAGCACACTTAACACGTGCATTATTTAATTCAAATCCTCATGTGTTTGCCCACGTCGTAGAAGTTGATAATCGCATCGTTGGAATAGCAATTTGGTTCTTGAATTACTCAACATGGCAAGGCACTCATGGAATTTATCTTGAGGATCTTTATATCGAACCTGAATATCGTGGGCGAGGTTTTGGGCTTGGGCTACTCAAGCACTTGGCAAAAATTTGTTTAGAACGTGGATATGGTCGTTTTCAATGGTGGGTTTTGGATTGGAATACACCTTCCATTGAGTTTTATAAATCGCACGGTGCAGTAGCTATGGATGAGTGGACGGTTTTCCGCGTGAGCGATGACGCTTTAGATAAACTTGGCTCATGAGCGCACGCGTCCTTTCAATTAACATCACTTCCGTAGTTCATCAAGGTGAATGGACCGGAAGTGAAGGACGCACAGGAATCGATAAGCGAAGTGTTAGTGGTCCCATTGAGTTCAAAAACAACGGTGTTGCAGGGGATCGAATTATTGATACAAACGTGCATGGGGGATATGACCAAGCTGTTTATGCGTACGCCATAGAAGATGCTCAGTGGTGGGAAAACGAAATTAGCGAAGAAATTTCTGCTGGACGCTTTGGTGAAAATCTGACTACTGAAGGTATCGATGTCAATGCTGCTCTCGTTGGTGAACAATGGAAAATTGGTTCAGTCATTCTCGAAGTTTCACAACCACGCATCCCTTGTCGCGTCTTTGCAGGTTTTTGGAAACGATCAACGTTGATTAAAGATTTCACAAAAGCGGGACGTCCCGGAACTTATCTTCGAATTATTCAAGAAGGAAGCGCACAAGCTGGAGATTCAATTGAAGTTATATTCAAACCAGATCATGCAATAAGTATTAAGGATTTGTTTTTAGCAAAGAGCGGAGAGCGCTCAAAGATAAATGAGATAAAAGAAGTTGAACAGCTATCTTCTGGATTTAAGGAGTGGGCAGAAAAGATTGCAGCTACGCAAAATTAGGCGATAGCCGCTGCAATAGCTTTTGTGTGCGCAGGTGTTGAACCACAACATGATCCAACGATATTAACTCCCATTTCTTTCATCTCTGCTGCGTACTTAGCCATTTCATCTGGTGTGCCTTCGTAGATGAATGTGTCACCAACTAACTTTGGTAAACCAGAGTTGGATTGAGTAATGATGAAGACGCCTTCTGGACGCGCATTGACCATCTCTTGGGCAATTTGACGCATCTCATCTGTTCCACGACCGCAATTCGCACCGATGATTCGCACGCCGATTGAAGATAGATGAGTCACGGCCATCGCTGGTTTTACACCCATCATTGTTCGCAAATTAGTATCAAATGACATGGTTGCAATAATTGGCATACCAGGAGCAACTTCTTTTGCTGCTTCTACGGCTGCTTCAACTTCTGCAAGATCACTCATGGTTTCAATAAGAATTGCATCAACGCCGCCTGCAACCAAACCTTTTATTTGTTCTGCAAATAACTCTTTTGCACTCTCTGGAGTGAGTGTGCCCATTGGATCCATTAATTCACCTGATGGACCGATATCTCCCATAACAAAACAACCGGAATGACGATCTGCAACTTTGCGTGCAATTGCTGCACCAGCTTGATTGAGTTCGAAGACTCGATCAGCTAGGCCATGTAATTCAAGTCGACCACGTGTTGCACCAAAGGTATTCGTAGTGATGAATTTTGCGCCTGATGCTGCATACGCTTCGAGAACAGCTTCGATTTCTTCAGGCTTTTCAACATTCCATAATTCAGGTGCTCCGCCATCAGTTAATCCGCGCTCTTGCAACATTGTTCCCATTGCACCATCGGATGCAAGGACTGCTTGTGATAACGCTTCATAAATAGCTGACATGTGTAACTCCTTAGTTGGCAGGATTTATTGCATCCAGAATTGCGTGTAATTTACTTTCAGAAAACTCTTCTTCGAGTGCAGCAGTAATTCTCGCTGCAAGGTCCGCAGGAACTTCATCCGATGGCGTCCATGGATCCCTATTCCACCCAGCGGTGTAAGCATCAGCATCAATTTCGCCCATTCGCATTGCAGCTTCATCGATTGCTTCCTGAAAACGAGCTGGCAACATAATTTTAATTGTGTCCGCACCATCTCGAGCCATTACCATTGAAGGGATTTCTCTCCATCGCATTACTTGGTATTCGCTCATGAAGGCAAGGCTACCAAGTGATGTTAACTATTTCATCAAGAGGTTTGCGAGATCGTGGTGCGACTTCGCGAGCCTTGATTTCTTCAGATAAAGAGTCAGGCGATGTGCGCTTGCCAATTGCAATGCAGGTGACTGGGTCAATACCGGCGCCCAATGGAAATTTAGATTTAGCGGCAGCATGATCGAAACCACTCATTTGGTGAACGTCATAGCCACGGTGGTTTGCTTCAACTGTCATTAATGAAACAGCTAGGCCAGTGTCATACATGGCTGTTTGGTTTACTGTTCCATCTTCTCGAAAACCAATTACGTTGGTAAGAATCAATGCTGAAGCGCGAGATGCCCATTCTTGATTAAATGGAACCAAAACAGATGTAATGGAATTGAAGTTTTCATCTCCACGAAGTCCAACAATAAATTTCCATGGTTGCGCATTAAAAGCACTGGGCGCCCAACGCGCAGCTTCAAAAATTGCCGCTAAATCTTCACCAGGAATTAATGCGTTGTTATCAAATGCTCTTGGACTCCAACGATCTGCAATAAGTGGATGTAGCGAAACTGAAGTATCTGCTCTCTTATTCATGTCTGAAGTGTATTAGAATTGAGGAATGGCGTTCATTCGAAAATCTCCCAACGAAAAAGGTTGGTCAGAACTCGAGCAAGTAAGTGAGCAATCACACCTTGGTGCCGAATTTCCTTCAATGTCGAAGCCACTTCTTGTTATGCATCATTTATCTGATTTGCATGTATGTGACGCGCAATCTCCACTTCGTCCTGAATTTTTGGATCGTTGGGCAGATCCCGATAGTCCAATACGTGATGTAGTTGGAACAATCGGTTGTTATCGACCACAAGCAATGTTGTCACCACATGTCGTTGAATCAATGGTTCAAGCGCTTAATAAAATTACGACAGGACCGCTATCGGGCCACGCAATTGATGCTGCGATCATTACTGGAGATACAACTGATAACGCACAGCAGAACGAAGTAGATTGGTATATCCGCCTTCTCGATGGTTTAGAGGTAGTACCTGATTCTGGTGATCTCACTAAGTATGAAGGCGTGATGGATGATGGTGCGGAGCACTATGACGTTAAATATTGGCATCCACATGGAACGCCTGCAGGCAAAGAGGATGATGATGCTCGGGCCAAATATGGATTTCCAGTAGTACCGAATTTATTAAATTCCTGCAGAAAACCAATTAAATCTACGGGACTCAAATTTCCTTGGTTCGCCGTTCACGGTAATCACGACGCACTATTGCAAGGCACCGTTACACCTGATGAACATAGTCAAGAGTCGATTGTTGGAAACAAAAGATACGTTGGCCTGCCTTCTTCTCTAACTCTCGAACAAACACTCGGAGCTTTTGATGAAATTGGGCCTGCATCATTGCCACGTGCCGAAGATGCCCCCTTTGTAATCGTTTCTCCTGATGTTAATCGCAAAGCTGTAGAGCGCGGTGAATACGCTGAAAAGCATTTGAATTCGCCAGGATTACCAAAGGGACATGGATTTACGAAAGAGCATGTTCAGAAAAAACATATGTACTACGCAACAAATCTCGGCAAAATCAAGTTAGTGGTTATTGATAGCGTCAATGAATTTGGCGGTTGGCAAGGTTCACTCGATGTCGCCCAATTTGAGTGGCTAGAAAATGAGATCAAAAATAGTGATCGATACGTGGTTTTAGCATCGCACCATCCACTCAATAGCATGTTTAATGACTATGCACCTTATGGTCGACGGGTGTGCATCGATGAAATCTCCGAAATGCTAGTTAGGTACCCACAAGTTATTGCTTGGCTTGCCGGTCATGTGCACCGCCATCATGTCGAATGGATTGGTTCAGAGATTGAAGATAAAGGTTTTTGGCAGATAGAAACCGCATCACATGCGGATTGGCCACAGCAAAGCCGCACGATTGAAATTGTTGAAAACAACACAGGTGAGATATTTATCGCCCTAACAACAATTGATCACGCCGCCGGAACAACGTATGGAAATGCAGAAAATGTTTTAGAGATGGCTGCGCTTTCTAGATTACTCAGCGCAAATGTCTGGCAAAAGCGCGACTCACTTGGTGCCAAAGTTCCTGAAGATTGGGCACTTGGTGCACCTCACTCTAGAAACACTGTCTTACGTTTAAATGCTCGAAACTTGTTTAACAGCCCTGGCTAACCACTCTGGATTTATTTCTACACCCCAGCCAGGTTCAGATGGGATTGTTGCTTTACCATCTTCAATCTTAAATGGATCACCGAGAAATAGTTTGTCTTGCCATGGATAGTAATCAAGACCTTCAATTGAGAATTCAAGATACTTGCCAGGTTTTTCAATAGCGCCCAATAGATGCATTGTACACATTGTTACTAAAGATAAATTTGCGCTATGTGGCGTTGTTGGCAATCCTGCTTTGGCTGCCATTTCTGTGACTTTAAGGGTGCGCCAGATTCCACCTAAATACATAACATCTGGTTGGACAATATCTACAACGCGCTGATCAATCATGCGCTTCCATGTAGATAGATCCCAATCTTGTTCGCCACCTGTTACATCTATCGATAAGGCATCTGTTACTTGTTTTGTCTCTTCGAGTTCCCAGTATTTGCACGGTTCTTCAAAGTGGCTGATACCTTCTGCTTCGAGCAAGTGGCCAACTTCTATGGCGCGCTTAGGTGAAAAACCACTATTTCCATCAACTAATTTTGCAATTCCATCACCTAGAGCTCGAGAGACAACTGGGACAACTTCCTCTGTTCTTCCGGGCCATTCATCAACATCATGTCCGCATTCGGCGCCAACACGCCACTTAAATGCATCAAAGCCATAGTCATCACGTAATTTAAGGAAACGTGCTGCTTCATCTTGCGGGGTAATGTCACGTTTCATTGATGATGCATACGCTCGCAGTTTTTGAACTTTTCCACCTAGTAATTCAACAACTGGCTTTCCTTCAACTTTTCCACGCATATCCCATAGCGCAGTATCTAAACCTGCAAGTGCGCGACAACGATAGCTGCCTGGAAACTTGTGCTCTTTATCTTCAACCCGCGTAATAAGTGCGCCAATATCTGATGCATCTTGTCCAAGCACCCAAGGAGATACTTGGCGATGAAAAATTTGTGCAGTTATGTCTGCGTTATATGTTGAAGTTTGTCCCCAACCGATATGCCCTTCAGATGAAATAACTTTTACAAAACAAACATTTTGATCTGTGTATGTTTCAATTGTTTTGATGGTGCCTAAAGGCATTACGCACCCTTTACAAAGACTGGCAGCGATTTCAATGTAACTTTAATGTTTGAACCGATACCGAGATTTGAAGCATCAGAACTTGGAATTTGCGCACGGATACGAGCACCATCTGCTAGATCAATTGTGAGTCTGCATGTCGAACCAAGGAAACTCACAGCAAAAATCTTTGCATTTCCTGAAGTGCTTGCTTCGACCTTGAACCATTCAGGTCTAATCAATGCAAGACCCGAGCCACTTGTAATTGATCCTGCAACGGTCGGAACTTGCACACCAAGAACTTCTGCGTGGCTACCGGAAACTGTTGCTGGAAGTGGATTAGTTAGACCCACAAATTCAGCGACAAAGGATGTTAGTGGGCGCTCATAGAGTTCTGCGGGTCCAGCAATCTGTTCAAGAACTCCACCTCGCATAACACCAACCCGATCGGCAATTCCAAGTGCTTCTTCTTGATCATGTGTCACAAATAACGTGGTTGTACCTACCTCGAGTTGAATTCGACGAATTTCTTCACGAAGTTGTGTTCTGACTTTTGCATCGAGTGCAGATAGTGGTTCATCCAGTAACAAAACATTTGGTTCGATAGCGAGTGCTCGAGCTAGTGCAACGCGCTGTTGTTGTCCACCTGACATTTGATGTGGAAAATGATTTGCATGTGTAGATAAACCAACTAGATCTAAAAGATCGGATGCACGTTTGACTCTCTCGGAACTGGATGTGCGATGGGCTTTCATGCGTAATCCATACTCGACATTTTCACGAGCATTCATATGTGGAAAGAGGCTGTACGCCTGAAAAACCATTCCCATGTTTCTTTTATTTGGAGATACAAAAGTTATATCTTTTGAGTCAACAAAAATACTGCCTGCATCTAAATCTTGTAGCCCTGCAAGTGCTCGAAGAGCGGTGGTCTTTCCGCAACCAGAAGGCCCGAGAAGCGCAACCAACTCGCCTTGGGCAATATCTAGGCTAAAACCATCGAGCGCACGCACCTTTCCAAAATGCTTGGAGAGATTTACCAACTGTACGTAGGCGTTATTGCTCATAGCCGACATCCTTTCCGATTAGGCGATATCTGCATCGAGAATTGCTCCACGACGCTTAGTAGTAGGAATAGCAAAAAGGATTCCAAAGACAAACAAAAGTGCAGCAAGTGATACAGCAACTGCAATTTTTCCGTCTTCTCGGCCCAGTAAATAAATAACAACTTGCAAAGTGTCATAGCTAAGCAGAGATGAAATAGTGAACTCACCTAAGACAAGAGCTAATGAAATGACAACACCGGACATGATGCCTGAACGAATAGTTGGCATCACTACTCCAAAAATTGTTCGCATAGTTGATGCACCTAGGGTTCGTGCAGCTTCTGCAAGCGTTGAAATATCAACTAAATCTAGCGATGCTGATAAGGATCGGTAGGTGTATGGCAATATCAACATAGAGTAAACGCCAGCAAGCGAAACAGGGGATTCAGTTATATTGATTGATATCCATCTATACAGTGGAGCAATTCCTACAACGATAACAATTCCAGGGATTGCCAGTGGAAGTAAACAGATGAGTTCTAGTGGTCGACGCAACTTTGGTAAACGCAAATGAACCCAAATTACAGTTGGTACCACAAGCAAGAAAACAAGAAGCATCACAATAATTGCAATCGCGAAAGAAACCGTTATCGAAGAAGTCAGATCTTCTTGGCTTCCGATGGCTTTCCAGGCACGAAGAGTGCGTCCACCTTCTCCGCCCAACGGTTTTGTACTGAAATCCAACATTCCATAAAGAGGCGCTGCTAGATAAAGAGTTGTCGAGGCAATGATGAAAACTCTGAAGATTCGGGAAGGAATACCTAATTTCATCTATTGCTCCCACTTACTCACACGTTTGCGCAGCAGTGAGTAGAGCGCCATGACGATGACTACAACTAAAACCATGTACAAAGAGAGCGTTTTTGCTAGTGGCGCACTTGCTCCACCAGTTTCACTCGATAACGCGCCACCGATATCAAGCGGGGTAATAATTGTTCCTTGGCTAATTAGTGCCGCAGCAGTTGCGTATGCTGAAAATGAATTTACAAAGAGCAAAAGCAGACCACCTAAGAATGAAGGGAAAAGAATAGGGAATCCAATTCGGAACCAGTAATCCTTAGCAGATCCGCCAAGACTTTCGGAGGCTTCTCTCCATTGCGGTTTGAGATTTTCGACGGCAGGTAAAAAAACAATAAACATCAGGGGGATCTGGAAAAATGTATAAACAACACCAAGTCCAAACAATCCATAGAGCCACTCGGGTGATGCCAAAAAATTAGTCTCTGAAACCTTTAACGCAAGTGCGGTCACAAATCCATTGAAACCAAAAGTTGCAAAAAATGCGAAGGCGAGCATGACGCCACCAAATTGCGCAAGTACGCCACCGGCGGCAAGCACAAATCTACGTGCAACGCCATCAGGTTTACCTGTAGATATTGCCCAAGCAAAGAGGGCACCCAATATTCCGCCTGCAATTGAAGTCCACAGAGAAATTTGAAGTGAGTGAACGAAAGGAATTCGATGCCCGTCATCTTTAATGGTGTTGGTTAGGTAATCTAAAGAAAACTTTCCCTCGTCACTAAAAAAAGCACCGTAGACAACATTAAATGTTGGCCACAATAAAAATAATCCAGATAGAAATAAGAATGGAAGAACGCCCAAATAATCTCTTTTGTTGCGCCAGAACCGAGAGCCGGTCCCTGTAGAGGAACCGGCTCTCGCGATCTGACTATTAGTCATGGGTGTAACTGTAATTTCGCTAAGTACTCTTTAGCGAGTTCCTACAGCTGCTGCCCAGTTTGCAGTGAGGTAAGCGTTAGCAGCAGCTTGTTGTTCAAGTGATGCTCCCTTTGCCACTGCTGTTCCAGAACCAATAACTGCAATTGCATCTGCACTAGCAGTCTTGTTCTTAATCATCCAAGGCCAAAGAACTGGGCTTGCGCCGCCCTTGCCCCATGAATTTCCACCCTCTGCTGAGAGTACGTATTCCATCCATAGACGACCACATGCTGGATGTGGAGCCCATGCTGAAACACCAACGTTATAGAACGAACCTACAGCTGCGTTTGCAGGTGTAAATGTCTTCCATGTTTTTCCAACGGCCTTGAACTTATCGATTACTGACTTAGCGTTATAAGTCCAGTCAAAGACAACACGTGTCTGACCTGATTCGATTGTTGCAGGAGTTGGGTCAACGTTGATGAAGCTTCCAGCAGCCTTGAGCTTCTTAAAGAAGTCAACGCCCTTTGAAATATCATCAAATGATCCACCATTAGCAATGGATGACATAAATAGTCCGTTAAGACCAGCAGATGCCTTGGTTGGATCTCCGTTAAGAGCAACTACACCCTTGAACTTTGGATCTAACAAGTCATCAAGCTTTGTGATTGTTCCAAGTGCTCCGTCGTAACCAACTGTCATCACACCTGTGTAGTTAGGTGTAAGGCGACCCTGTGGATCCTTAAGAGATGTTGGAATCTGTGCCCAGTTAATTACCTTGTATGGCGAGTAATGAGTATCGATGTACTTGTAACCAACAGCAGTTCCAAGATCAAACACATCTGGTGAGCGCTTTGTTCCCTTGAGCTTGTTTGCTGTGTCGATTTCATCCTGTGAAGATCCATCAGGAATATTTGAATCGATCTTTACTTTGTACAACTTCTTAAAGTTGTCAATGATTTCACCATAGTTAGCCCAATCGCGTGGGGTTGCGATGATGTTGAGTTGTCCTTCTTTCTTACATGCTGCTGCTAAGCCTTTGAGTCCGCCAGCTTGCTTCGCAGATGTCCATGTTGAAGCCTTTGATGCAGCACTTGCAGAAGTAACTGCAAATGTTGGAACAGCGAGTGCCGCAGCAACGCTGAGTACAACTGCTGATCTAGTGAGTTTATTTAACTTCACTGTTTTCCTCCCGTTAGGTTAGTTGACTGCATATTTTTGATTGCACACCAAAAATATTTCCCGCTATTCCGTAATAACCATGGGGGTAGTTACGGAAATTTGTATTAAATTGTGAAGCAACTTAGTCAAAGACCAAGACGCTTCTAGCTCCCTCTCCCGAACGAAGCTTCTGGAAAGACTCATTAAGTCCGTCCAAACCTATGCGACTAGTGATGAGTTCGTCTAGAAGTAATTCACCACTTAAATAGGCCTGAACGAGCAATGGAACGTCTCGTTGCAGGTCTGAAGATCCGAAATAGCACCCTTTTATTGATTGTTCATTAACGAATGGCCCGGCGTCGATGGTCAACTTCGCGCCGTTCTTAAGTAGGCCTACCAGAGTGAGTTGACCTCCAACATCAAGGGTTAACCATGCTTGTGCGATCGTTTCTTCGCGGCCGAGTGCTTCGAAAGCGTAATCGACTCCGCCGGTTAACTCTTTAATGGCTGCAACAGGATCAACCTTAGATGCATTTACTAAATCTGTTGCTCCAACCTTTTTTGCAAGTTGTAATTTTTCTTCAGTTACATCGACAGCAATTATTCGCTTTGCGCCTTTCATTCGAGCACCTTGAATAATGTTTAAACCTACTCCACCGCAACCAAAGACCGCCACGCGCGAACCTGCTTCGACTTTTGCGGTGTTTGCAACAGCGCCATATCCGGTAAGAACGGCGCAACTGATGAGTGCGGCGCGATCCAAGGGCATTTCTTTAGGAATTACTACGCACCCTGAAACAGGAACGACTGAATATTCAGCGAACGAAGCAACTGTAAGAAATTGATTTATCTTTTCACCGTTACGTGAAAGGCGGCTGGTCCCATCAAACATTCCACCGACGCCCATAGCGTCGCCAGCTGTTGAACAATAATTTGGTCGACCGCCCTTGCAGTAATCACAAGTACCGCAATGTGGAACGATTGAAAGAATTACATGGTCACCAACTTTTGGTGAAGTAACACCTTGTCCAACTTCAATCACAACTCCGGCAGCTTCGTGACCAATGACTGCGGGAAATGGAACAAGTTTGCGCTTGCCATCAATTGCGTTGAGATCACTTGCACACAAGCCACTTGCTGCAATTTTTACTAGAACTTCACCAGCTTTTGGTTTATCTAAATCAACTTCACAGACTTCAAATTGTGAACCGATTCCTTCTAGAACTGCAGCTTGCATTTTCACCTAGTGGACTCCTTCGAAAGTTGCCTTGGACTATGGGGATAGTAGTTCTGAACCCAGTGCCTTGACGAGGGTGAAATGTCCCAGATTGTGAAACAGTGCAATAACCCCAGGTTAACAATGGGTTAGGGCATGCGCGCATAGGCCGGCAGCGTGAGAAAGTCGAGATACTCATCGCTAACTGCCACCGAGATGAAAGTATCTCGAGCGACCGAATATGCGGACGGATCCCCACCAAGCTTTGCAACTTCTTCATCTGCTAATTTAATGACGAGTTCGGGAGTTATGAGCGTGCCATCTTCTAGTGCAATTTTATTGTGAATCCACTGCCAAATTTGAGATCGAGAAATCTCTGCAGTAGCCGCATCTTCCATGAGATTAAAAATCGCAACCGCGCCAGATCCTTTAAGCCATTTTTCTAAGTATTGGATTGCAACACTTATGTTATTTCTTAGTCCTGCTTCTGTTACGGCGCCTGGAGTTGCTTTTATATTCAATAAATCCGAAGCCGAAACGTTGACGTCGTCTCGCAATTTATCTTTTTGGTTAGGTTTTTCACCAAGTACTTTTGTAAATTCTTGACGACAAATTTCAACCATTCCAGGGTGAGCAACCCACGAACCATCAAATCCGTCATTAGCTTCACGTGCTTTATCCGCGATTACCTTCGCAAAAGCAGTTTCATTAATGGCAGGGTCTGAACTAGGGATAAATGCAGCCATTCCACCAATTGCATGTGCCCCACGTTTGTGACATGTCCGCACCAGTAATTCTGTGTATGCACGCATGAATGGAACAGTCATAAAGACTGAATTTCGATCAGGTAGGACAAAATCTTTTCCACGAGTACGGTAATTCTTGATGACACTAAACATAAAGTCCCAGCGTCCTGCATTTAAGCCAGCGCAGTGATCTTTAAGTTCGAACAAAAACTCTTCCATTTCAAAAGCCGCAGGAAATGTTTCAATCAAGATTGTCGCGCGAATTGTGCCGCGTGGAATTCCTAGAAAATCTTGCGCCAAGTTAAAGACGTCATTCCATAATCTGACTTCTAAGTGAGATTCAAGCTTTGCTAAATAAAAATAAGGTCCTTGTCCACGATCAATCTGCAACTGGGCTGAAGCAGCCATATATAGAGCAAAATCAACGAAAGATCCTGACGTAATTTCACCATCTATGGTGATGTGTTTTTCGGGTAAGTGAAACCCACGTGGGCGCATCACAATGACCGCTAATTCATTATCAGGTCGAAGCGCATATTTCTTCCCCGCTTCATTTGTAAAATCAATCTCACGCGTAATGGATGCACGTAAATTGATCTGACCACCAACTACGTTTTCCCACAGGGGAGTATTGGCATCTTCTTGATCTGCTAGCCAGACTTTCGCACCTGAATTAAGTGCATTAATGGTCATCTTCTTATCTGTTGGACCAGTGATTTCAACTCTACGATCTTGCAATGCAGCAGGAGCAGGTGCGACTTTCCATGAAGAGTCTTCACGAATAGATTTAGTTTCATCTAGAAATTTAAGGTCATCGCCAGCAGCAATTCTTGCCATTCGATGCTTGCGCGCAGCAAGAAGTTCTAAACGACGGGCATTGAAATGACGATGAAGTAAAGCAATAAGTTCAAGAGAAGTATCAGTCAAAATCTTTTCTGAACCAGCAATAGATGGTCCATTAACGATTACTCCGGCAACACTCATTAACTTAAATCAACCCACGTTGTCTTTAGCGCACTGTAAGCATCTAGTGCGTGAAGTGATTTATCCCGGCCGCTGCCTGAACCTTTAAACCCACCAAAAGGTGTAATGACATCGAGTGCATCAAAGGTGTTGACCCAGACCGTGCCAGCGCGCAATCTGCGAGCAAAGCGATGCGCACGTGCAACATTTCCAGTCCAGACCGCAGCGGCTAAGCCATACTCGCTCTGGTTTGCTAAATTAATTGCATCCTCTTCATCTTTTGCTTCAATTGCAACGAGTACTGGCCCGAAGATTTCTTCCTGAGCGAGTCGAGATGAGTTCTTAACATTGGCAATCAAAGTTGGCTTAATTGTGAGGTCATCTCCTGTTGTTTTTTCTCCGCCGAAGATAACTTCTTCACCATTTTGGCCAATTAAATCAAGGTATGAATTGACGCGATCTCGTTGTAGCTTTGAAACCAATGGCCCCATCATTGATCGTGGATCTAGAGGGTCTCCTACCTTGAAGTCATCTAAGAATTTAGTGATTTTTGAGAATAACTCATCCTTAACTTCGCGCTCTACGATTATGCGAGAACCCGCGTTACAAGTTTGCCCAGAGTTATAGAAAATTCCCCATGCAATTGTTGACGCTGCTGCATCCAAATCGACGCAATCTTTCAGCACAACGTGTGGACTCTTGCCACCGAGCTCGAGTGAAACCTGCTTCATATTTGATTCCGCAGCATATTGCAGCATCTTGCGACCAGTTGGTCCACTTCCAGTAAATGCTAATTTCGCAACATCCATATGTCGCGCGAGCGCTTGACCAGCTTCGGCGCCTAATCCAGGCACAACATTGAAAACACCTTCAGGTAAACCTGCTTCTACTGCTAGTTCGGCCATGCGCAATGCAGAGAGTGAAGAATTCTCTGCAGGCTTTACAACGATGCTATTTCCCATCGCAAGTGCAGGACCAACTTTCCAAGACGTAATAATCATTGGATAGT
>Ga0214921_10005910_pt1 | contig 17048 bp, 17 predicted proteins | sample LL1505_MetaG_FD_177992 | JGI IMG/M metagenome (GOLD analysis project Ga0214921, IMG submission 177992) | Freshwater microbial communities from Lake Lanier, Atlanta, Georgia, United States - LL-1505 | ecosystem: Environmental > Aquatic > Freshwater > Lake | place: USA: Georgia | collected...
TACCCAAGTCAAAATTAGATATTTATTGGATCTGGGCTCCACCATCACGAGCAACTGAGGTATCCAATTGGATGCCAGGGCTCATCGTGGAAGAAACTGTGGCTGATTTAATAAATCTACCTTTAGACGAAGATGGTTTTGCACGCATTACCTCTTCAATTGCAGCAGCATAATTCTCAGCTAATTGTTCAGCTGTGAATGAAACTTTACCGATTACAAAGTGAAGATTTGAATTCTTATCTACACGAAATTCAATCTTTCCACCTTTAATATCTGTTACAGCTTTAGCAACGTTGGTAGTTACAGTTCCAGTCTTTGGGTTTGGCATCAGGCCACGAGGTCCAAGTACCTTTCCAAGACGTCCAACCTTTCCCATTAATTCAGGCGTTGATACAACTGCGTCATAATCAAGGCGACCCTTTGAAACCTCTTCAATTAATTCATCTGCGCCAACAATGTCAGCACCAGCTGCGCGTGCCTCTTCAGCTCGCTCACCACCTGCGAAAACTAATACGCGAGCAGTCTTACCAGTTCCATGTGGCAAGTTAACGGTGGAGCGAATCGCTTGATCTGCTTTCTTTGGATCCACACCTAAGAACAATGCAATATCAACAGTTGCATCGTATTTAACAGTTGAAGTCTCTTTTACTAACTTCATTGCTTCACCTGGCATGTAAAGATTATCTAGCTTGATCTTTTCTGCGGCGGCTTTATATTTCTTACTGCGCTTCATTTCTTCTCCTCTTGGTTAATCTTGAAAGGGTTTTCAAGATTGGGGTTGTGGTATTCGCGAACCAGCGAGGTTCTCCCACAGTTTTAATTAATTAGAGACAGTAATACCCATCGAACGAGCAGTACCGGCAATAATTCGGGAAGCCATCTCTAAGTCATTAGCATTTAGATCCACCATCTTTTGCTTGGCGATATCTTCAACCTGTGACTTAGTTAGATTTGCAACCTTATCTTTATGAGGGATCGCAGATCCCTTTTCAATACCAGCAGCTTTTAGGATTAAACGTGAAGCTGGTGGAGTCTTGGTAATAAATGTGAAAGAACGATCTTCAAATACAGTGATCTCAACTGGGATGATGTTTCCCTTTTGGCTCTCAGTCGCTGCGTTATAGGCCTTAACAAAGTCCATAATGTTCACACCGTGTTGACCCAGCGCAGGACCCACCGGTGGTGCTGGTGTTGCAGCTCCAGCCTGAATCTGCAACTTGATAAGTGCGGTTACCTTCTTCTTCGGTGCCATATTTTTTCCTTTTCTTTTCTAGTTAAATCTTCTGTACTTGGTGGAATGAAAGTTCAACCGGAGTTTCTCGGCCAAAGATTGAAACCAAAACTTTTAACTTAGCTTGCTCTGGCATGATCTCAGAGATCGTTGCTGGCAAGGTTGCAAATGGTCCATCCATAACGGTGATGGATTCACCAATTGCATAATCAATATCCTTCATCGCAATCTTGCCATCCTTCTTAAGTGGGCGAGGAGCCAAGATGTTCTCAACCTCAGGAAGTGTTAAAGGTGATGGATGATGAGCATTTCCTACGAAACCGGTGACGCCAGGTGTGTTTCTAACACATGACCAAGACTCATCAGTTAATTCCATCCGAACTAATACATAACCTGGGAATACATTGCGCTTAACAACTTTAATCGAACCATTCTTAAGCTCACGTACCTCTTCCTCTGGTACTTCTATCTGGAAAATAAAATCTTCCATATTTAAAGATTGAATACGGTTAACTAAATTTCCTTTTACCTTCTTCTCATATCCAGCGTATGAGTGAACAACAAACCACTCACCTGGTGCGTTGCGCAGTGCGGTGCGAAACTCGGCATTCTCATCATTTTCTTCGGTTGTAGTTTCTTCAACTACATCCTCAATTACCGGCGCAATTACCTCTTCAACTACTGGCGCAGCTTCAGTTACAGCCAGCGCAGCCTCAAATGCATCCACTGGTGGATTCGCTGGCGTATCGATTGACATCATCTTTTCCTATTCGCCTTAGCCAAATACCCAAAAAGTAATTTTGGTCAAAATTAAATCAAATATTGAAACAACTAAAATAACAAATCCAACGAAAACAAGTACAACTGCGGTGTAGGTAGTTAATTGATTTCGAGTTGGCCAAACAACCTTGGTTAACTCAGAAACAACTTGGCGATAGAACAGGGCGATACGACCAAAGAACCCGGTGGGTTCCTCAGTTGTGAGGATCTCTTCGCTCATCTGTCTATTCCTTTTCTTCACTCTTTAAGTTAAAACTTTTACAACTACCTTGCAGGGCAGGAGGGACTCGAACCCCCAACCGGCCGCTTTGGAGACGGCAACTCTAGCCAATTGAGCTACTGCCCTTTGTCCCGAATTAAGGCATGAAACATCATGACCTAATACAAGCGCCGGGGGCGAAAGTGTAGATCAGGTGAGGTAGAAAGGTAAAACTGAGATAAATATGAAGCCACTTCTAGGCGTAGATGGCAGACTGTCCCCCCATGAGCGCATCTGAAAAACCTAGAGTTTCAAAACGTATTTCTTCGATCGCAGAGTCGGCAACTCTTGCTGTTGATAGTAAAGCAAAAGCATTAAAAGCAGCCGGCAGACCAGTAATTGGTTTTGGTGCAGGTGAACCAGATTTTCCAACACCGGATTACATTGTTAATGCTGCAATTGAAGCAGCAAAAATTCCAGCTAACCATCGTTACACACCAGTTGCAGGTCTTCCAGAGTTACGTGAGGCAATTGTTAAAAAAACTAAACGTGATTCAAATTATGAAATAACAGTAGATCAGGTGTTAGTAACTAATGGTGGTAAGCAAGCTGTTAATCAGGCATTTGCAACATTGCTTGATCCAGGTGATGAGGTAATTGTGCCATCCCCATATTGGACAACATATCCAGAGTGCATAAGCCTTGCTGGTGGAAAAATGGTTGAAGTATTTGCTGATGAATCGCAAAATTATTTAGTAACTGTTGAACAGCTTGAAAAGGCGTTAACTCCTAAGACAAAGGTTTTGTTATTTTGTTCACCAATTAATCCAACTGGTGCGGTTTACTCACCAGAGCAGGTAAAAGAAATTGGTCAATGGGCACTTAAAAATAATTTATGGGTACTAGCTGATGAGATCTATGAGCATTTACTTTATGATGGAGCAAAAGCGCCAAGTATTTGCGTTGCAGTTCCTGAGTTAGCAGATCGCACAATTATCGTAAATGGTGTTGCTAAAACCTATGCCATGACTGGTTGGCGAGTGGGCTGGATGATTGGTCCAAAAGATATTATTAAAGCTGCCACAAATCTGCACTCTCACTCCACCGCAAATGTGGCAAATGTTTCTCAACGAGCAGCAATAGCAGCGCTTAATGGTGACCTATCTGCTGTTCATAAGATGGGTGAAGCATTTGATCGCCGGCGTAAATTAATTGTTAAGTTATTAAATGAAATCCCAGGAGTTATCTGTCCAACCCCAACTGGTGCTTTCTACGTTTATCCATCAGTTAAAGGTGTATTAGGAAAAGAAATTAGGGGAAAGCGCCCTAAGACATCTGCTGAGCTTGCTACCTTAATTCTGGAAGAGGTTGAAGTGGCTGCAGTTCCTGGGGAGGCATTTGGTCCATCTGGTTACTTAAGATTTTCTTATGCATTGGGGGATGAAGATATTGTGGAAGGACTTGGTCGAGTGAGAAAATTGCTTTTAGAGGCAAAATAAAATCGGGGCGACATTATCTGCCACCCCGATTTTAAGTTAACTGTTACGAAAACAGTTTCTTGAAATCAACCTTTAGAAGATAGTACTGACCACCTTCATAAGTTGCATTATTAAAAGCAGTCAGATCAGCCGGGGAAAGATCTGGTCTGGCTTTTGCTGCTCCTCCCGTTGTATGCACCTGTGCATTGAAGAAGAAGTAGGAGTACGGATCTGATTTAGATTTCTGCATTAACTTATTAGCATTTATTACACCTGATGATTCTTCATCATTAGTAATAAAGTTTGCTCCATTTGCAGCGAAATACTGTGGGTCAAATGCTGCTACCTCTTTAATTGCTCCATCAGATAATCGATATGCGATAACTCTTGCAACCGCATCATTTCCGCCTGGATCTTCCTGCATCAATAAATATCCATCTTCATCGATCGCAAGGTTATCTGGCTTACTTAGGTAAGGAGTTTCAGAACCATCTAACAACATTTCAACAGTTGCTCCTGCTAATGGATTATTTATATCAGCATATGTCAGCTTCCAAAGTGCGCCACCATCTCGGGACACGGTAGGAGTTGAAGGATTTGGAGTTGTTGAATTTGCATTCTTATTTGATTCAGTAGTAAGGAAGTAATATACATTACGATTATTTGGATCAAACTCACCATCTTCAATACGTGAGAATGTTGTTCCAATTAACTGAGCGGCTTTTTCAGTAGCACCGAATTTTGGATCGGTGTTTACCTGCAAAAACTTAACATCAGCTTTCTTATTTTTTCCATACTTGGCTCGGAATTCATTATCTGACGCAGCATTAGCTACTGAGATTGTGTACAAGCTGCCATTGGTTAAGCCTGCTTTATCGGCAAACGTTCCCTTTGAAGTCTTGGTCCCAAGGTACATGTATCCCTGGCTAGTTGTTGAGCCATAATCTTCATTTAGCATTACCACTGTATTTTTACCAGTGCCAGGTGCAACAATTAAGTTTTCAAATTGAAGTAGTCCCATGGCTGGAAGTTGAATTCCATTTCCATTCATATCGAATGCAAATGCTCGAGACCAGTCACCGCTACCTTCTTCACCTGTTAGGAAAACAGCACCGTCATAACCAAGAGAACCTGATTTCAGGCTTCCTGCCGGAGCAAGAAATGCTGAACAGAATCGGTTTAATCCGTTAGCAAAAATTCTGCTGATAGATGTCGGTGAGTATGTAAAGTTTCCATCAGCTGGAGCATTAGCTGGAGCAGTACCTTTGTAATCTGCCTGCCATTGACCAGATGTGTAGTTGTAGTAGGAGATATTCTTAATTAAGTTTGACCCAGAGGTAATTTTTTCAGTTTTTGGATCATAGATTAATTTACTAATTGATGAACCGTAAGTTCCTTCTGCTCGTGCCAATGATTGCGGGATGCTGTCATATAAGGCCCATTCATGGGTTGAAAGGATAGTCATAGTTCCATCTGAATTCTTATATGCACCCATTCCATCCGGGGTTCCTGGAACGATCCATTTTCCTAATGTATCTCCAGCTGTTGCTATTTCCTTAACAGTTGCTGCACTCGAAGATGATGTTACATAGATTGGTTTGTCCGCTGCATTTGCAACTGGGACACCAAATCCTGTTGCTAAAATCGCCAAGGTGGCGATAATTTTTTTCATGTTACCTCCTTAGGTAAGTGGAGGCATCTTCTATGTTCAATCCTTACAGCAGGTTAATACGTTTCCAAACAAAGATGTCTGCTGTATGAACATGAGGTGCAAGGTGGACAATAAGTGAACTGAACCAATCCAGATACTTACTCTAGATTAACGCCAATCATTTGAACCTCGGCTTGTAATTTGATCCCAAACTTCTCGAATACTTTAGCCCGTGCCATCTTTGCTAGCTCAATTAAGTCATCTGCGGTAGCACTACCTGGGTTTGTTAAAGCTAAAACATGCTTGCTAGAGATTTGGGCGCCAGCTAATTTATCGCCCTTGGTAACGCCGGCATGCTCCATTAGCCAAGCAGCTGAAGTTTTAATTTTTCCATCACTTTGTGGCCAACGAGGTGCATCTGCTGGCAACTTATCTGCGATCTCTTTACCTAAAATTGGATTAATAAAAAATGAACCTGCCGAACGTATTTCATCTTTTGTGTTCCATAACATTCCCTTCCGGCCCCTAAGCTCTAAAACTGCAGCACGAACTGCAACTACTGTTGCTTTATCTCCTAAATTTACTGATAAATAATTAGCAAGCTCGGCATATGAAATTGGTAGTGACTGCTCGCCTTTTCGTAATTGAAAGCCGACAGTCAAGATTACATACCGGCCAGATTCTTCTTTAAAAATTGAATTACGGTAAGTAAAGTTACACATCTCATTTGTGAAAGTTACTATTTCACTTTTTTTGCGATCGAAAACTCTTACCCGAGTAATCATTTCACTGACTTCATGGCCGTAAGCACCAATGTTTTGGATGGGTGCTCCCCCGACAGTGCCAGGAATACCGCTTAAAGATTCTAGGCCGGCGAAACCTTTTTCAATAGTTAGTGATACGAATTTATCCCAATCTTCACCGGCAGATACTTCGATCATGCCTCCACTGCAGGCATCGTAATCCAAAGTATTTCCTTTACTTTCAACTCTAACTACAGTCCCAGCAAAACCTGAATCACTGATTAGTAAATTAGAACCACCACCTAAAATTAATACTTGTTCACCAGATTTATCAGCAGCCTTAACAAACTCAATTAGCTCTTCTTCAGTGTGGGCATGAACAATTTTACGAGCCGGGCCACCAACTCCTAGGGATGTAAAGTTTGATAATGACTCCATCACGTAAGCCTACCTGCGAGGTGAGAGGATCTCATTTTTTCCTCTAAATCGATCTAAAATTCTTTGATAATTCTTACGAGAATTTTTATCACGATAACCTGGATCAGTATCGTAATAACCATGGTGACGGCCTTGCTCAAGTGGCAGATCAATTTGCTTTAACTTTCCACCGATTGACCGCATCGCAAGTGATAACTCCATATCAGCATTTCGATAATACTTAGCACTTGGATTTGCACCGCCTGCTTTCAATGCAAACTTTCGATCAATGGCCATGAAGTAACTAAAGAGCACATCTACCTCACCAGCACCTTTATCATCGGTGCTTCGCCATTCATCCTCTAAATTTACTAGCCCACCTTTCCACCCAGCACCTTGATAGCCAGATTTAAGAGCTGCAAGTGTTTCTGGGATTGGATCCCCCAAAAAAACTGTAGATGGATCCATAATTACTAAATAATCCTCGGTAAGAGTATTTAGAAAATGATTAATCACATTGCCCCAGCCAAGTGGATTTTTTTCTTGGGTGACACTTACTTGCTGAGCATCAAATAGATTCTCGGTTAGCCAATTACTTTTACCATTGGCATAAATGCTTATAGGAGATTGGGAATGTTTAGTGATGGATGAAACACAGGAAATTAAATCCTCAGTAAAGCCCTCTGCGATTAAACAGATGCGAATTGACCCAGCCATTGGCGGGTTTTAATTAACGAGTTTCGCGGTGAAGTTGTGAAGATTTGCAACGTGGGCAAAACTTCTTAAGTTCTAGGCGATCTGGATCGTTACGACGGTTTTTACGGGTGATGTAGTTGCGCTCTTTACACTCAACACATGCCATTGTAATTTTCGGACGAACATCTGCACTTTTACTTGCCATGGTTGAGCTCCTAGCCTTGTAGTTAATTAACTTTTGTTAATTCTTGTTGACGCAGGCTACCTGACCTGCACCATTTACTGAAATTACCGCGTACTTCTTCCTGCTTTACATCTTTATTACTTGTAGCGGAGGCGGGATTTGAACCCACGACACAGCGATTATGAGCCGCTTGCTCTACCAAGCTGAGCTACCCCGCCAAACTTTTTTTCGTTCAATATTTATTTGTTGTTCGAGCCCCCTAACGGAATCGAACCGTTGACCTTTTCCTTACCATGGAAACACTCTACCGACTGAGCTAAGGGGGCGAAGTGCTGGCTAAGGATACAACCCACCTTTGGTATTTACGAATTGAGGCTTAACTACTTTAAGTAAGCCTTACTTGCAATCTCAATACGCCTGTTTTTGTAAGCTGGTGATGCATCTATTATTAGATGTTCGAATGGGCTGCCAGCTTTTATTAATTTACGTAACTCATCCGAATTTTCACTCTCAATAATATTTAATTCAGGCGAACGGAAAATATCAACTTTTTTATGGGGCTTAATCCATCGATAAGCCACAGTTAAACCTTGTAAAACTGTGTATGCCAAGCCACGCCAGCCATGACCCAAAAGATCATTCATTTTTAACTTAAGTATTGTTGAAGTGTTTTTTTGAATATTTTGCCCTGGTTTTTGTAGTAATTCTTTAAAGATCTGCGCAACCTCTGCTGCTCCACTAGCCTGTGGAAGTTTTGAGCAATTGGCTGAAAGTTCATCACGCACATTTTGCAAAGCTAATTTGGCAGCATTTTCTTGGATTTGCTTTAGGTTGCTCTGATCAACAGTTAAAGCCATTTTGTTATCAGCTGTCCAAGCAGCTCTTGCCGCTTGATTATCAGTTCCGCGAGTATTAGGTATAAATAATGTTGGAATATTTGCTGCTAACTCTTCATGCACGCTGTTGTATCCAGCTGCACAAATAGCAGCATCAAAAGCATTGAGAACATTTGCCAGCGGGAAGTATCGAATAACTTTTATATCAAGCCCTGCCGGTGCAAGATTATTACTTTGTGAATCAATTGGATCTTTAGTCAATATCACCTGCAAGCTTGGCCATGAGAGTAAGCCGGTTAAGGCGGCGGTTAATTTGGCATTTGCATCCGCTTCGCCAATTCCAAGCTGAACCAAAACTGCTGGGCGATCTGGGTCTATGCCTAAAACTTTTCTTGCTTCTGACTTACTTAGTGAATTTGAAGAGTTATAGATTGAAATAGGTTTTACCAAAGTTGAATCATTCCGATTAGTAGTTGGTCCTTTGTCATAACTCTGACCAAAGTCACCTGGGGTAATAATTAAATCCATCATTTTTGATTGTAGGTTGAGTAAGTACCGCTGAGGTGTTTTTTGCCAAAACCCTCTTCGTACCCAAACTAATGAAATATTTGGTCTAATGTTTTTAACACCAATAATTCCTGGGTAAGGCACAACTCCATCAAAGCTAACTATCTTTGCGCCGGTTTCATCAATCAATGCAGCAATTCGATCTCGCAGGTACTTATCCCATTCAAAGCGACCCATCCATCTTCGATCACGTCCTGGCACATACTCAAATCTAACTCCGGCGATTTTTGGCACCTCAACTACGCCAGATGCCATTGAAATAATTATTGGATTAGCAAAACTCTTTAATTCTGAAGCAATTGCACTTGCTCGGGTTAAATGTCCCATACCAATACCATTACTTGTCGCTAGAATAATGGTTGGCTTATCCATGAAATTAGTATAACCGCAATCAAAGTTAGGAAGATCAGATGAAAACTATTCTGTTACTAATTATTTTGGTATTGCAAATTTTCTCTGTTTACTACTTGATTCGCACCGCCCGCAATTTAGGCTCTAAAGCGACTAAATATCATGTTGAGTTAATGGAAAATATTAATATGCTCAGGGCAAGTGGCAGAAATAATCTTCTTACTCACCTGGCTGTTCCTAATACCAAGGAATTTAAAAGTGTTAGCTGGGATCATGTAATCTCGCTAACTAGCCACCCAGCTAGATTTTCTACACTTGATCAGTCATTAAAGCAATTACTTAATCAACATCTGATTCCTAAAAAGGTATATCTAAATATTGCAGAAGCAGACATGAGTAAATTGCCAGAATCTGTGAAGCGGCTCGAATCTGGTGGAGTATTAAAAATTAATACTTGTTCTGACTTGGGCCCTGGAAAGAAACTGATTCCAACATTGAAGTTAGAAGAAAATATGCCGATAATTGTTGTGGATGATGATTTAATATTTGAAAGTGACTTAACCATAAAATTAATGGTTCAGCATCACTTAACCCCAGATAACGTTGTGGCTTCAAGAGTTCATGAAATAGTCTTTGAAGCAAATGGCGATGTTGCTCCATACAGTAAGTGGATCAAAAATTATTCATTATCAAATGGTCCAGATAGTGACTTGTTTGCTACATCTGGCGCTGGCACCCTTTATAAAAAGGAGTTTTTTCATAAAGATGTAATGGATGAGGCTACATATAAAGAGCTTTGCTTTCATACCGATGATTTATGGTGGCATGTTCAAAGTAAGCGAGTTGGAGTTAAAACTAAAAGGATGCCTGGATTTAGCGTATTAAATTTTATTGATGGAACTCAAGAAGATGGGTTATGGCGAAGTGGTAATCAAGATCGAAATGATCCAAACCTAAAGGGGTTATTAAAGAAGTACTCGATTAATCTTAAAGATTAATCGTCTTCTCCTTCGTTTTCATTCTCATTACCCTCTTCATGACCTTTAATTTTCTTATCAGGAAGTTGAGTCTTACTTGCTTGCGTAATTGGATCCTTACTCTTTGACACTGATTGTGGCGCAGAAGCCTGACTTGATGGTGCTACTGCAACAGCTGCTGGTGAGGTTGTTTGAGTTGAAATCGAGGTATTTGTTGTTCCAGAGTTACTGCTAGGCAATTCCACAAACAATAAACCGAATACAAGTAGTAACGGCATTGCTAGCAAAAATCGTCTCATATCAACTCCCTGAGTAATTTAATAGTTGAAAGTATCCACTAGTTAATAGTGAGTTAATAGTGAATTACCTGAGAATTCGACTTGAAAGCTGGTGGCGGGTGAAGGATTTGAACCTTCGAAGGCAGAGCCGGGGGATTTACAGTCCCCTCCCATTGGCCGCTCGGGCAACCCGCCAAGGATTGTTAAGCGCGGTGAAGTGTAAAGCCTTAAGTTGTTATTTACCAAAAGCAATTTATTTATCGCTATAGCGAGCAATAAATCTCACATGATCTGGATTTAATTCAGAAACAGTACGTGCGCCAAGTAATTTCATTGTTCTCATGATCTGCATACGCATAATTTCTAATGCCCGATCAACTCCTGGTTTTCCACCTGCCATTAAGCCATATAGATAGGCTCTGCCAATCCAAGTAAATTTGGCACCACTTGCAAGGGAGGCCACAACATCTTGGCCATGCATGATTCCAGTATCAACATGAACTTCGGCTTTATTTCCAATAGCTTTAACAACCTCAGGTAATAGATGAAATGGCACAGGAGCGCGATCTAACTGTCGACCACCATGGTTAGAAAGAATAATTGCATCAGCTCCGGCATCAACTGACTTGACCGCATCATCAACATTTTGAATTCCTTTAACTACAAGATTTCCCTGCCATTGTCCCCGGATCCACTTTAGATCTTCATATGTAACTGTTGGATCAAACATTGAATCTAGTAATTCTGCCACGGTGCCATTCCAAGAATCTAATGATGCAAACTTAAGTGGGTCAGTTGTTAAAAAGTTAATCCACCAAGCTGGTCTTGGGATCGCATTCAAAATAGTTTTAGATGTTAAAGAAGGTGGAATAGTCATACCATTTCGAACATCGCGTAACCTTGCACCAGCAACTGGAACATCAACTGTCAAAACTAAGGTGTCAAAACCGGCAGCTTTTGCTCTATCAACTAGAGCCATGCTCCGATCACGATCTTTCCACATATAAAGCTGAAACCAGTTTCGACCATTTGGTGCTGCTTTTGCAACATCTTCAATAGATCTAGTTCCCATGGTTGAGAGCGTGTATGGAATTCCAGCATCACTGGCAGCACAGGCTCCGGCATACTCGCCTTCGGTCTGCATCATTCTGGTAAAACCAGTTGGTGCGATACCTAACGGCATCTTCATTGTCTTACCAAGCATGTTTACCGAAAGATCAACATCCTTAACATTTAGCAATATTTTTGGCTGAAATTCGATTTTTTCGTATGCAAGCCGGGCTCTAATTAAACTTGATTCAGTGTCTGCTCCGCCATCGGTGTAATCAAACGGTGCTTGTGGTGTTCTTCTTTTTGCAATATCTCGTAAATCATAAATTGTTAGCGCTCGAGTTAATCTACGTTTACTTGGACTAAGAATTACTTTTCTAAATTTAAGTAATTGGGCAAGATCTTTAGGGCTAGGTATCCGTCGCTTCACCTTAACCTGGCTCATATGCGCTCCAATCAATTTAACTAGTAAAGTATAGACATGGCCGACAGTAGTTTTGATATCGTCTCAAAGATTGATCAGATGGAGTTAGATAATGCCTTTAACCAATGTGATCGCGAAATTGCCACCCGGTTTGACTTCAAAAATACCGGTGCGAAAATTCAAAAAACGGCCTTAAAGGTCGCTCTCGAAGCTGATACTGAAGAACGGGTAAAAGCAATCTTAGATGTATTAAAAGATAAATTGATCAAAAGGAATGTTTCACTAAAGCACCTAGATGCAAGTGAGCCAACATTGAGTGGAAAAACTTATAGAATTAATTGTGAATTTAAAGAAGGTATCTCTACTGAAAATGCAAAAAAGATTGCAAAATTTTTGAAAGAGAGTGGTCCGAAATCTCTTAAGACTCAGATTCAGGGAGAAGAGTTAAGAGTTTCAAGCAAAAGTAGAGATGATTTACAAACTGCAATCGCGCAGGTTAAGAAAGAAGCTTGGGATTTTGCTGTTCAATTTACAAACTACCGCTAGAAATATTCAAGAAGGGTTAAATTGAACCGCAACGGCTCTGGCATTGCTTATGGTGTTGGCGCATATGTAATTTGGGGCTTACTACCAATTTACTGGCGTTGGTTAGACCGTGCCTCTGCATTTGAGATTTTGGCCCACCGTGCAATCTGGTCTCTACTTTTTTGTATTTTATTTCTTACCTACCAAAAGCAATTACGTACAACCTTCGCATTACTTAAAAACCCTCGAACTTTTTCTTTACTAGCCCTTACTTCACTTTTGTTATCAGCTAATTGGGGAATTTATATCTGGTCAGTCTCAGTTGATCGGGTTGTTGAAGCTGCGCTTGGTTACTACATAACACCATTGGTCGCAGTAACTTTTGGAGTCTTAGTATTAAAAGAAAAGCTTCGTAAATTACAGATTGTTTCTGTTTCTCTGGCGACTATCGGCGTAGTTATTTTGACAGTAGCTTATGGACATGTTCCTCTCATTGCTTTAGGTCTTGCAGTTAGCTGGGGCTCATATAGTTTGATTAAAAAACGATTAAATGCCGGAGCACTTGAGACATTATCAATTGAAACTTTAGTTGCTTTTATTCCTAATTTTGCCTTTTTAACTCACTTAATAAACAAGCATGAGGCCCAGTTTGGTCAAGATCTAGGATTTTCACTGTCATTATTTTCTGCCGGTCTATTTACCGTTATTCCATTGCTTATGTTTAATGCCGCTACAACTCGACTTCCACTTACCGTTACAGGCTTACTGCAATATATTACGCCAAGTATTATGTTTTTGGTTGGAATTGTTGCTTTTCATGAGCCACTTCCGCTCTCAAAAATTATCGGATTTTTATTTATCTGGGTTGCACTTACTTTTTTGGGAACTGACTTAGTTAAATCAAGTAGATCGATTAACCAGCGCAAAGGTTAAATTCTTAAGTGCTTCCTTTGCTACTCCTTCGGGTAAATCTGTAAGCAAACTATTTGCTTCTTTAGCAACATTTGCTAAGTATTCTTTAACCTCTGTTAGTGCTTTATGTAAGCGTAGTTGTGTTATAACTCCTGGCAGATCACTTTCTGGAATCGGTCCATTTAATTTTGCTATCAATTCTTTATCAGCTGGATTATCTGCAGCAATGACATAAAGGGTTACCAACGTTGGTACGCCCTCTTTTAAATCAGTACCTGGCGTCTTTCCTGAAGCTGTCTCATCACTTGTGATATCAAGAAGATCATCTGCAACTTGGAAAGCAACACCAATTTTTTCACCAAACTTAGTTAGTGCTTCTACGGTTTGAGCATTTGCACCAGAAAGTAGTGCCCCAAATCTTGCGCTTGTGGCAATTAGTGAACCAGTTTTATCAGCAACTACCTTCATGTAGTGATCGATTTGGGAAAGACCATCGCTCTTTCCTTGCGTCTCTTTTATCTGACCAATGACTAAACGTTCAAAAGTTTTTGCCTGTAACTTAACCGCTTCAGGTCCTATATCTGCCAACATATCTGAGACCTTTGAAAACAAGTAATCACCAGTCAAAATTGCTACAGCGTTATCCCATTTCTTATTAGCACTAATTACTCCCCGTCTTAATACCGCGTCATCCATGACATCATCGTGATAAAGCGTTGCAAGGTGAGTAAGTTCGCAACAGACTGCAGCCTTGATAATGTCATAATTACTTGGATCACCAAATTGTGCAGCTAATAATGTTAATAAGGGTCTGAGGCGCTTTCCACCAGCTTCAACTAAGTGACGGGATGTTTCAATAACTAGTGGGTAATCACCTTTGATATGAAAGCGCATTAACTCTTCCACCTTAGCCATGTCGGCAAGAAGTGAAGCCTCTAATGCTTTATCTAAGTTGGGTATCCCGACTTGATTTTTCATTTAATGAAATTGGCATAGGTGGTTGAGGAATTAAGAAGTACTGATGGCATAACTCCTAGGACAACTGAAATTACTGTCGCAAGGATAATTGCTATTCGACTTTTGACAGATGGGATAATTACTGAAACTGAATCATTAATTGGGTCGGTAAAGAACATCATGATAATTACTCTGATGTAAAAGAAAGCTGCGATGGCGCTTGAAAGTACGCCAACAACTACAAGTGAAATATTTCCGGATTTATACGCTGCCGAAAATATTGCAAACTTTCCAATAAAGCCAGAGGTTAATGGAATACCCGCAAAACTTAACAAGATAAATGAGAACGTACCTGCAACTAATGGTGATTTCTTGCCAAGACCAGTCCATCTATTTAAATCACTCACCTCACCAGAAGAATCTTTAACAAGAGTAACAATTCCAAATGCGGCTAATGTGGTTAGGCCATAGGCAAATAGATAGAACAGTGAAGCTGCTAAGCCATCCTTATTTAACGCAACTACACCGGATAATAAGAAACCAGCATGGGCAATTGATGAGTAAGCCAACATACGTTTAATATCCCGCTGAGCAATTGCAACTAATGAGCCAAATAGCATCGTGATAATTGCTATTACAGTAATTAATGGGCGCCAAAGTGCTTGCTCTTCTGCAAAACCAATATAAAAGATTCTAAGTAATGCACCAAATGCCGCTACCTTTGTAGCTGCAGCCATAAATCCGGTAATTGGTGTTGGCGCTCCCTGGTACACATCAGGTGTCCAAGCGTGGAATGGCACTGCACCAACCTTAAACAATAAGCCAACTGATACGAAAACTATTCCTATTAGTAGGAAGACGTTGTTGGCACTTCCTACTGCAGTGCTAATACCTGAAATTGAAATTGTTCCGGAGTATCCATACAGGAAAGCTGCACCAAATAAGAAAAATGCTGAAGAGTAGGCGCCGAGTAAGAAATATTTGAGTGCTGACTCTTGTGATAACAACCGCCTACGCCTAGATAAACCGGCTAATAAATAAAGTGGTAGAGAAAATACTTCTAAGGCGACAAATAATGTAATTAGATCCGCAGCAACTGGGAATAACATCATTCCGGCTACAGCAAATAAGAAGAGAGGAAAAATTTCAGTTTGTTGACTCTTCTCCTGCAATGAGCTTTTTTCTTCATTCGAACCAGGAACAGCAGATGCTTGAGCAACAAAATTGTCCTGATCGGCAATTAATAAAACTGCAACTAGCGCAATTACAACTACAGTGGCTTGTAAAAATATTCCAGCTTTATCAATTGTCACAGAATTAACTGCAGCGGTAGTAGATGATAAATCTCTAATTCGCCATAATTGTTGTAGTGCTAATAGAAGCGTTCCAATACTTATTGTTAGTTGAACCGCTGCCCGGTGGGCGCGGCCTAAAAATGCTTCAACTAAAACCCCAATTAAAGCCCCACCCAGGACTATCAGAATTGGTGCGATAAGTGAGTATGTAAGAGACGGTGCGGTTAACATTATTTGCCCATCTTTGCGATTGGATCAGTAAACCCAGCATTTACAACAATTTTTTCTGCTGTTGGATTAATAAGATCCAATACAGGTTTTGGGTAAAAACCCATTACAACAATTATTAAAATAACAGGTGAAATTGCAATTTTTTCACGCAAACTTAAATCTTTTAGATTTTCATTTCCACTACTTGTTGGACCGTGAAGTGTTTTTTGGATCGGTATTAATATATAAAGAGCTGCTAAAATAATTCCAAGTGTTCCAATTACAGCCGCAACTGGGTAGCGGGTATATGTCCCAACTAAAACTAAGAATTCACTAACAAAGCTAGATAGACCAGGTAATGCTAAGCCTGACATTCCTGCAATAAAGAATGTCCAAGCCATAACTGGCGTCACTCTTTGCAGGCCACCAAAATCAGTAATAGTTGATGAGCCTCTGCGCATCATCATCCAGCCAGCAACTAAAAATAGTGCTGCGGTAGAAAAGCCATGATTAACCATATATAAATTAGCACCAGACATTCCCTGTGAAGTCATAGCAAAAATTCCCATAGTTATAAACCCAAAGTGTGAGATGGACGTAAATGCAATTAATCCCTTAATATCTTTTTGCCCAATCGCCATAAATGCACCGTAAATAATTGATATCACCGCTAACGTAATAATTATTGGCGTAAAGGTTTTACTAGCGTCTGGAAATAACGGAATACAAAATCTGATCATTCCGTATGTTCCAACTTTATCTAATACACCTAATAGCAAAACTGATGTGCCAGGTGTTGCAGCCTTTGCTGTATCTGGAAGCCAAGTATGAAATGGCCAAAGCGGTGCCTTTATTGCAAATGCCATAAAGAAGCCAAGGAATATAAGATTCTCGGTTGTATTATCAATTTGAAGGGTTGCAAGTTTAGTTAAATCAAATGTTGCCCCAATTTGATTACCAGCGATTACATAAATTCCAATAACTGATGCCAGCATTAATAAGCCACCAAATAAGCTATATAGAAGGAACTTAACTGCAGCAGCGGATCTGTTGCCAGTGCCATAGCCACCTATTAAGAAGTAAACCGGTATTAACATTGCCTCAAAGAAAACATAGAATAAAAACAGATCTGTAGCTGCAAAGACACCAATCATCATGGTCTCTAAAACCAAAATAAGAATATAAAAACTCTTAGTACCCCATCTACCAACATCTGATTCATGCCAGGTAGCTAATATGACTATTGGCACCAAGATAGTTGATAACAAAATAAGAACTAAGGAAATT
>Ga0214921_10005911_pt1 | contig 17048 bp, 12 predicted proteins | sample LL1505_MetaG_FD_177992 | JGI IMG/M metagenome (GOLD analysis project Ga0214921, IMG submission 177992) | Freshwater microbial communities from Lake Lanier, Atlanta, Georgia, United States - LL-1505 | ecosystem: Environmental > Aquatic > Freshwater > Lake | place: USA: Georgia | collected...
CGAGAGGGGGGGGAGGTTGATCTCGATCGAATGAGGCTGATTCTGCCAGCCCCAATCTTTATGGGTTTGAGCCCCGCCATAGTTGCCAACATTGCTGCCGCCGTAAGTCTCGGCATCCGTATTCAAAATCTCCTCATAGAAACCGGGGTGGGGAACTCCCACGCGGTAGCCTTCACGCACAACAGGTGTCGCGTTCACGATAAAAAGAATTGGCTCTCCAGTGCGCGATTTTCGGATGAAGGACCAGACTGAGCTGTCGGCGTCGCTAAAATCAATCCATTCGTATCCATCGTAACTGTCGTCCATTTCGTAGAAAGATGGTTCATTTGTATAGAGCCAGTTTAGATGCTGAATGAGCCTGCTGAGGCCCTTGTGGGCATGTTGCTCCGTGAGATGCCAGTCTAAGCTGAAAGCATGTTTCCACTCGGAGAATTGACCGAATTCGATTCCTTGAAAAATAAGCTTTTTTCCTGGGTGTGCCCACATCCATGCAAGAAACATCCGGCAGTTTGCGAATTTTTGCCAGTCATCACCCGGCATTTTATTGAGGAGAGATCCCTTGCCATGCACGACCTCGTCATGGCTTAGTACCAGAATGAAATGTTCCTGAAATGCATAGAGCATCGAGAACGTGATTTCCCCTTGGTGATATCTGCGGTGGATGGGGTCTTTGCTGATGTATCGCAGGCTATCGTTCATCCAACCCATGTTCCATTTGAAGCCAAAGCCAAGGCCGCCGGCGTAGGTTGGGCGTGAAACGCCTGGCCAAGCAGTTGACTCTTCTGCGATGAGAGCTGTGCCCGGGTTGCGCTCGTAGCAAACCTCGTTGCAACGCTTCAGGAAATTGATGGCATCGAGATTCTCCCTGCCGCCGAAGCAGTTTGGAATCCACTGGCCGGGCTTGCGCGAGTAGTCGAGGTACAGCATGGATGCAACGGCGTCCACGCGAAGCCCGTCAACATGGTACTCTTCGAGCCAGAAGAGGGCGTTCCCGATCAGGAAATTTTTCACCTCGTGCCTGCCGTAATTAAAGATGAGAGTGCCCCAATCTTGGTGCTCGCCAATTCTGGGATCCTCATGCTCGTAAAGGCAGGTCCCATCGTAGCGGGCGAGGCCGTGTGCATCTTTTGGGAAGTGTCCTGGCACCCAGTCGAGAATCACGCCGATGCCAGCCTGGTGACAGCGATCAACAAAATTTCGGAACTCATCGGGATTTCCGAATCGGCTTGTTGGCGCATAGTAGTTCACCACCTGGTAGCCCCAAGATCCATCGAACGGGTGCTCCATCACCGGCATGAGTTCAATATGAGTGAATCCCATTTCCTTCACATAGGGAATCAGGCGGTCTCCGAGCTCACAGTAGCTCAAAGAACGATTTCCCTCCTCTGGGATGCGTTGCCAAGAGCCGATGTGAACCTCGTAGATGCTCATTGGCGAGTTGTAGGAATCGGTTTCTGAACGTTTCTTTATCCACTCGCTATCATTCCACTGATAACGCTCGAGATTGAACACCATGCATCCTGTTTCCGTGCCATGCTGCGCAAAAAACGCATACGGGTCTGTCTTCAAAAAGACATCGCCATGAGCGCTGCGGATTTCAAATTTGTAGTGCGCTCCCTCATGCACTCCCGGTAGAAAGATTTCCCAGACTCCAGAGGGGAGAAGCTTTCGCATTTGGTGAACCCTCCCATCCCAGCTGTTGAAATCTCCAACCACACTCACGCGCTGTGCCGAGGGGGCCCACACGGCAAAATGCACGCCAGGAATATCGTTAATTATTTTCACATGTGCACCGAGCTTCTTGTGGATGTCGTAGTGCGTTCCCTCGTTGAATAGGTAGATATCAACCTCTCCCAGCACTGGGGCAAAAGAATAGGCGTCACGCTCGCGCCAGCGCGTGCCGTCATGTCCGGTCAGTTCGAGGGTGTAATTCATCGCCTCGCTGAAACCAACAATCTCGCCTTCGAAGAGGCCGCACTCGTCGACGCGACTCAGTTTTTGAATTTTTGCGCTCTTGCCATCAAGGATCACAGCGACCTCAACCGCATCCGGCCTCAGTACACGGGCAACAAATCCTCCGTTGAAGGATCTGATTCCAAGCACCCGGAAGGGGTCGAAGTGGCGGGCTTCCACGAGAGGAAAATAATCATCCGGATTGAGGCGGGAAGAGGTCATGCCGCAGCTTTAAGTCAAATCGAGTGGAGTGAACAGATATTCCTTTCGCTTAGGAGTCCGCCTTAAATTCGTCTTTTTATAACTTGCTAATCACTCTGTCCTCTGTATGGTCAGAAACTCTTATGGCAAAAACAGCATGGCTCGAGCGCAACAAGCGCAAACAGAAAACCGTCGAAAAGTATGCGGCACTCCGCGCAGAATTGAAGGCTAAAAAAGACTACGCTTCACTCACTCAACTTCCCCGCGATGCAAGTCCCACCCGGCTTGTGAACCGTTGCCGCATCTCTGGACGTCGCCGCGCTTTCCTTCGCCGTTTTCAGATTTCTCGTATCACTTTCCGCGAACTCGCTTCATCTGGACTTATTCCCGGAGTTACAAAATCGAGTTGGTAATCTTGCGGTGTTTTCCTTCTCTTGCCTGAAAGCAAGGACGGATACCGCATAGTGTCATGTCCCCACTCTGGAAACGGAATCCGTTTGTAGGATTTGGAATTGGAATGGGGTTGCTCGGTGCCTTGGCTCTCGCCTTAAAGCACAGGCAACGATTTGCGCGTGGTCTCATACCCGATGAGATATCCCCCGCCATTTTTGCCACTAGGTCAGTTACCACGGCGCATGGAGAGATCGTTTATCACACCAGTGGTTCAGGGACGCCTGTGGTATTTCTGCATGGTTTTTTTCTCGGGGCCTCATCGTACGAGTGGTCGAAGGTGTACGCTAGGGCAGCTGGACGCCACGAGGTCATTGCCCCGGATCTGATCGGTTTTGGAGAATCAGAGCGTCCCGCAAAGGCGCTCGACGCGATGGATTATGTGGAATGTCTTGCGGAATTTCTTTCCAAGGTTGTGCCCCACAGGCCTGCTGTGATTATTGCCAGCGGCGTCAGCTCCAATCTCTCGCTGGTCCTTGCCGCGCGACATCCCGAATTGGTCTCTCGAATGGTGCTTTTTCTTCCAACGGACCTCAGGGACGCTCAAAAATGCCGATCAATGGGCATCGTTGGAAAAAGCCGCATTCCAGGCATCAGTCGCATGATTTATAAACGCCACCTAGCTCAAGCATCCTTCATCCGTTCTTGGTTGGAGAAATCTGGATTTTCCAATCCCGAAAAAGTTCATGAAGAAGTGTTGAGTGTTCTTGTAAATTGTGCTCAGCAATACGGCGCTGAGTACGCGATCTTCAATTTTTATAAAAAACGTCATAGCTTTGATGTTTCTCGATCGCTCGCCGGCGTTCTCGCTCCGGTGCATATCATTTGGCCTTCGAAGGCGTATGGGTTCCATCCGAGCGATGCCGCGCACCTTTGCCGCAACATGCCGCGCGCGACTATGGAAATTTTGCCCGAGGCTTCGGCCTTCGCCCCTATGGAATCGCCAGAGGAAATCGCTGAAGTCATCTCGCGATGGATCGACGGGGACCTCACCGCCCTGCAGTCCGCTTGATCTTGCTATGCCTGAAAAACCAAAAATCAATACCGCCCAGCGCATCGTACTTGTCCGCCACGGCGAGACCGAGTGGAGCCTCGCTGGACGGCACACGTCGGTAACGGATCTTCCCCTCACTCCGAAGGGCGAGCAGCAAGCCTCAGGGCTTCGGCCTTTCCTTCAAAAATGGAACTTTGGCCTTGTTCTTTGCAGTCCTCGCCTCAGAGCTCGTCGGACATGTGATTTAATCGGATGGGGAGAAATGGCGATTCAAACCAATGACCTGGTGGAGTGGAGTTATGGCCAGTATGAAGGTCTGACCACCGCTGAAATTCGTGAGACTGTTCCTGGTTGGACTGTCTTCAGTCAACCTTGTCCCAGTGGCGAATCTGCTGCCGATGTGGCGTCGCGGGTGGATCGTGTGATTTCGCGTGTGCGGGAGTTTGGTGGGGATACCCTGCTCGTGTCGCACGGGCACTGCCTCCGTGTTCTTACGGCGCGTTGGCTTGATATGGAGCCCGAGCGCGCACGCTCTTTTAGTCTCGGGACGGGCACGTGGAGTGTTCTCTCCTACGAGCATGAAACCCCGGTTCTTCAGGTTTGGAACTCGCCGCCATCAGGAAATTAATCTGCAGTGACGCTTCGGGTGAGAGCGCCGAGAACAACGTCGGCAACCTGATCCATCTCGTTTGGGGTATTGTAAAAATGGGGGCTAAATCGCAACCATTTCTTCCCATCGCGGTTGGTTCGAAGCGAGGCCACGATGCCTTGTTGTTCGAGTTTTAAAAAAATGGCACCATTTTCGGCGGTGGGATGCCTCGCAGTTAAAATTCCCGACCTCATAGGGTCATCTGCTCGAGGCGACAGGAATTCAAAGCCAAGCGAGCTGAGCCTGTTTTCCAAGTGATCTCTATTGGCAAGAATCGCGGAGTGTACCTTCTCCAAGCCGAACCCAAGGAGCATTTCCAGACTGGCCTTCATGCCATACATGCCGGCGATATTTAGCACGCCGGGTTCGTAGCGCCTCGCGGTGTCCTCAAAAACAATTTCTTTCTGGGCGAGGAAATCCGGCGATTTCACATTCCAAGCGCCGAGCAATGTAGGGCGACATTTTTCAAAGTTTCTCCGCGCCACAAAAACAATGCCCATGGCCATCGGGCCAAGCATCCACTTGTGAGCGTCCGCGCTTAGGAAATCAACAAATTCGATATCTACTGGGGATGCTCCGAGAGTTTGGATGGCATCAAGGGAAAATAAAATTCCTTTCGACTTCAGCATCCGGCCGATGGCACCAACATCAATTCTGCGGCCGCTCAGGTAATGACACGAAGCCAACGCTACCAATTTCGTACGGGGGTTCACAGCCGCTTCAACCAATTCAGGAGTTATGTCTCCGGCCACTTTCGGGTACAGTTCCTTGGTTGCAACGCCTCGTGAGGCAAGGTCCGCCCAAGGGTAAACATTCGCGGGATAGTCGTCCCCATAGTAAAGAACTTCGTCTCCGGGCCGCCAATCAAGTCCGTTTGCAAATAGGCTCAAACCGAGGGATGTCGGGCCGAGAAGAGCGATTTCATCGGGGTGTGCGCCGATCAGTGTCGCGCACAGTGATCGGGTGCGGGCTACGTCCTTTAAAACCTCACCAAACTCTTGATGCTTGTGGCAACTCGCTTCTGCGTACCCCTTGATTGCGTCTGCCGCGCGCCGAGGCAAAATGGTGACGCCCGCATGTCCGAGAAAAATCCCGTTTTCAACAACCGGAAATTCAATTCTCCGCTCTGTCTCGTCTTGGAAAAAATTCACTTCCTTGACTCCTCGGCTTCGTGGATGAGTGACCAAAAATCATTGGTTTTCGAGACCTCGCCGTCTTCTTCATCGATCGGAAGATTTGATCGGAAAAGAAAATCCCTGATTGTGTTTTTATGCAGCACTCGGTGGATCAATAGGCCCTCGGGCTGTTTCTCAAAATAGATTCGATAATCTCTCGCACGATATCGGAGCAACGAGCGTCCGTCCCTAGAGACCTTGCCGAATTTCTCATCCTCGGGCATCTCTAGGTCACCTGGAAGAAACTGAAACTCTGAGAGGAGGTCCAACTGCAAATCCTTTGGTAGCGCCGCCATCTCACCAGCGCTGATTTGATTGAAAATCACTTGAAACACAATCTCACACTACCCCTTCCTTAACCCATTTTGGCAAGAAGTGATTTCGATGGTGTGTTGCCAAATCACTGCCAATCTGACTTAACTGATTTAGCAACCCCTATGGCCACAAATATTGAATCCCACCTCCAAGAAAAACGCATCTTCAAGCCGTCTGCCGGCTTTTCAAAAAAGGCTGCGGTGAAAAGTCTGGCTGAGTACAAGAAGCTCCATGCCGAATCGCTGAAGAATCCCGAAAAATTCTGGGCCCGCGAAGCATCCGATTTGTTATGGCAGAAGAAGTGGAAGAAGGTCTTGGACTGGAAATCACCCTTTGCCGAGTGGTTTGTCGGTGGGCAATTGAACGCTTCCGAAAATTGCCTCGACCGACACCTGAATGGGCACCGACGTAACAAGGCCGCGATCATCTGGGAAGGGGAGCCCGGCGAGCGCCGCACGCTCACTTACCACCAACTTCACCGTGAAGTTTGTATCTTTGGAAATATTCTTAAACGCAACGGTGTCAAAATAGGTGACAGGGTTTTGATCTACATGCCTCTCATTCCGGAGGCAGTCATTGCCATGCTCGCTTGTGCACGCATCGGGGCTGTTCACACGGTCGTCTTTGGTGGATTCAGTAGCGAGAGCATCAAGGATCGCCTTGCTGACAGCGGTGCAAAAATCGTTGTTACTGCCGATGCTGGTTATCGCCGCGGACAATGCGTCACTCTCAAACAGAACGTGGACCATGCCTTGCAGGGCAATGATGAGGTCAAGCGCGTTATCGTAGCCAAGCGCACCACGATCGATGTCCACATCGAGGAGGGTCGCGACGTTTGGTGGCACCGCGAGGCGGAATACGTCGATGCCAACTGCCCGGCGATTCCGCTCGATAGCGAGCACCCGCTCTTCATCCTTTACACAAGCGGCTCAACTGGCAAACCGAAGGGAATTCTCCACACTACGGGTGGCTACATGACAGGCGTTGCTGCTACGACAAAATATATCTTCGACCTTAAAGAAGAGGACGTTTACTGGTGCACCGCCGATGTGGGATGGATTACCGGCCACAGCTATCTCGTTTACGGGCCGCTCGCCAGCGGCGCCACGTGTGTGCTTTACGAGGGAGCTCCCAACTGGCCTGAACCGGACCGTTTTTGGAAAATCATCGAAGAACTCGGCGTCACGATTCTCTACACTGCTCCTACTGCCATTCGCGCCTTTATGAAATGGGGCGACGAGTGGCCTAAAAAGCATGATCTTTCCTCGCTCCGGCTCCTCGGCAGCGTGGGGGAACCGATCAATCCTGAAGCCTGGATGTGGTATCACAAAAACATCGGTGCCGAGCGCTGTCCGATCGTTGATACATGGTGGCAGACCGAGACCGGCATGATTCTTATTTCTCCCTTGCCTGGGGCCACTCCACTCAAACCGGGCACAGCGACACTTCCATTTTTCGGAATTGATGCGGCTATTGTTGACGATGCTGGCAACGAGGTCCCACATGGCGAAGGGGGCAAACTTGTCATCCGCAAGCCTTGGCCTGCTATGCTTCGCACGATTTATCGCGACAAGCCGCGTTACAAAAAACAGTACTGGTCGGAGGTCAAAGGCGCCTATTTCACGGGCGATGGCGCGCGGCGCGATAAGGATGGTTATTTTTGGATCGTTGGCCGCATCGACGATGTTCTCAATGTCGCCGGTCATCGCCTCGGAACAGCCGAGGTTGAGAGTGCTTTGGTGGGACATCACTCTGTTGCCGAGGCAGCTGTTGTGGGCCGCCCCGATGAGATCAAGGGCCAGGGAGTGGTGGCATTCGTCACCTTGCGGGAAGGTCACACTGCGTCGAAGGAGCTATCCGCGGAGATTCGCAATCACGTCGGAAAAGCAATTGGTCCCATTGCCAAACCCGATGAAATTCGTTTCACCGAGGCTTTGCCAAAAACGCGCAGTGGAAAAATTATGCGTCGCCTTCTCAAGCAGGTCGCCGCTGGAGTCCAAATCACCGGCGACACAACCACGCTTGAGGATCTCAGCGTGCTCACGCGGCTGAGCTCCGCAAAAGACGAGTAACAAAATTGAAGACTGGAAATTCCGACGCATCCACTCCGAGATCTCCTGTCCCTACAGGCGGGCTTACTCGGTCGTGGGGCGTTGTTTTAGCATTTCACGCCGCTATGGCGTTTACGATCCTCACGCTAGCGGCGGATTGGAATGTCGTTTCGGCATCCGGTCTGGGAGAGCCGGCCCCTGGGGTCGAGCTCATCGAGACGCATTGCGTCAATGGGAATCAGACCGCACGGGTCACAGCGCTTTGTTTTAACGACAAAAACCACACTCTCCGTGTGGTTGATAGTCCATCGCCAGGTAGTGCTACGCTTGCGAACACTTTGTCCTATGCCAAGGCTATTGGAGGGGTTAACGGCGGTTATTTTCACAAGGATTATCGCCCAGTTGGGTTGGTTGTGTCAGATGGCAAAACGCTCCACGGCTTCGAATCTGCCAAGTTGCTCAGCGGTTTGCTCGCAGTGATGCCCGATGGGCGCGTTGCCATTTTGCGCTCCGGCGAATACGAGCCCACGAAATCACCGCTTCTTCAGGCCCTTCAATGTGGTCCCATGCTGGTGGAAGGTGGGTGCATTGTTTCCGGTCTGAATGATCTGCGTATCGCGCGTCGAACAATTTTAGCCAAGGGTGTGCGTGGTGAGACGGCTCTCATCTATATGTCTTCCGTCACTCTGGCTGACGCGGCTCGCATCCTTGCCCTGGCATCGGTCCTCGATACATGGAAGCCAAGAACTGCGATCAATCTTGATGGAGGGAGTTCCAGCGGACTCTGGACATCGAAGGGCTTTTCGCTACCCGAGATCGCCCGCGTGAGAAACTTTCTGGGAATATTTCCGCGATAACTTGTTCGCTTGGCATTTTGCATTAACCCAATGGATTTCTCATTTCAGTGATTGTCGATGAACTCGTCAGAATCTTCATCTCTTTCTCCACAGTCCGACTGGATTCAGTGCCCGCGGTGCCACGCTCCATTGCGTGACCGAGAGTTGAGAGCTCAGGAATTTCTTTGCTGTGGGCGTTGCGGTGAGATGGTGAAGACGTCCCATCCTGGACGCACAATGCCCGCCGCATTGGCCTTTTCCATTGCGGCTTTGATTACTCTTATTCCGGCTAACATGAATCCCATTTTGATTTTTAGTGTGGCTGGAAACTCCCAAGAAAACTTAATCATCACGGGCGTCGAGGCACTTTGGAACGGGGGTTTTGAACCTCTGGGAATGCTCGTTTTTTTTTCTGCCATATTTGCTCCGTTCGTCTATTTGCTCGCACTCACTTACGTCTCTGCAAGTTGGATTCTTGGGCTCCGCCCGCCTTTTCTGAAAGCCGCTTTCCGATTTGCTGAATCTCTCGAAGACTGGAACTTGCTGCCCGTTTTTGCGATCGCCTGCGTGGTATCTGTTGTCAAACTTCGCACGCTAGGAACCGTGAGCTGGGAACCAGGTTCACTTTGGATTTTAGCCGCTGCTATCTTCACAATGATGGCCATCCAATGCTTCGATAGGAAGTCCGTGGAACCCCATGTGGAGGGCACAAAGTGAGTGATTCGCTGAGATACGAAATTTCAAAAGCTCTCACTGCGGCTGCCATTGTGCTCTACATCCCAGCCAATTTTCTTCCTGTCATGACGATCACAATCACGGGAAAGGTTGAGCCTCTCACCGTCATGGGAGGTGTCATGGAGCTCTACAGCACCGGATTGGTCCCCGTTGCAGTGGTTGTTTTTCTGGCCAGTATTGTTGTTCCAGCGGTGAAACTTTTTTCGCTCTCTTGGATGCTTAGCTTGCACGGATCCTGCGTCGCTCAGGCTCGGCGAATGAAGGTTCATGCTTTCCTTCTTCGAATCGGTACTTGGGCGATGATCGACATTTTTCTCCTTTCGATTCTTGCAGCCGTCGGACAACTTGGCATTTTGGCCAGTGTGCAGGCAGAGAATGGGGCTCTTTTTTTTGGATCAATGATCATCTGTACGCTCTACGCCACTGATATCTACAAGCCCTACATGATCTGGCAGTGCACTTCGCCGAAAACCACATGACTAATCCACAAACACCACAGGACCATGGCGTCATTGCCGATAGTAGGAAGCGCGGGGTGCTGTGGGTCTGGATTTTTCCTGTCATTGCTGCTGCAGCCACCGGGTGGTTTTTTTGGACGGATTACAACTCGATGGGGCCTGAGATCAGCATCACCTTTGATGAGGTGCCGGGGATTCAGGCTGGTAAGACCCCGCTCGTTTATCGCGGTATCGATGCGGGCATTGTCAGTGCTGTGGAGCTGGATAAAGACCTCAAAAAGGTACTCGTGAAAGTGCGCTTGAAGGATTTTGCTGCCGGTCTTGCCAGCAAGGAAACGGACTTTTGGGTTGAAAAACCAGTTATCACCCTCGCGGAGCTCACTGGTCTGGAGTCGATCATACAAGGCAATTCCATCCGTGCTCGCAACCCTGGTGGAAACTTCGAGACTCAGTTCATTGGTCTAGCGGAGCCGCCTTTGATGCCTCTTTTACCAGGAGACTTTACGATCCGTCTTACGGGGGCGCATGTTCCGTTTCTGAACAGGGGCACGCCTGTGTACCATCGTGGAGTCCGAGTGGGATTAGTACGTGAAAAGTTTATAAACGAACAGGGAATGCCCGAGCTTCGCGTTATGATCGAACAGGCTTACACGAGTACACTCCGTACGACATCACGTTTTTGGCGCTTGCCTGCGACGTCCGTGCAACTCGGTGAGCATGGTCTGAAGTTGGATGTGGAGGGTGTCGATGCCCTCGTTCAAGGTGCCTTGGCTTTCGATCATTTTGACCGGAGTGGTATGGAGCTTTCTGATGATGCCCTCATGGATTTGTCTGCCAACGAGTTTTCTGCACGCGCCGCTGGTCGGTTGCTCACAGTCAGTTTCGATAATGCGCGTGGACTCACGCCCGGGGAGACCAGAGTTTGCTACCTTGGCCAACCGATCGGCCTTGTGGAATCCATTCGGCCGAGTCCCTCCTCCAGCCTCATTTTCGTGTCGCTCCGCCTCATGCCGGAATACGATCACCTCGCAGATTCTGCGGCCTCATTCACCTTGGTGCGCCCCCATATATCGCTCGAGGGGGTGAGCGGTCTCGATACCTTGATTTCTGGTGTTTATCTGGAATTCCTTCCGGGCTCTGGTGGCACCCACACAGATCTTTTTGCCGGCCGCTCGGTGACCAAGGAGGAGTGGGAGCGTCAGCAGGCTGACAGGCAGGGCTTGCCATTCACTCTTTCTGCGGAAAACCTTGGGTCGCTCGGCAAGGGTACTCCTGTTCTGTATCGAGGTGTCGTAGTCGGTTCGATCCTTGAAAAGAAACTCGATAAGCAGGAGAAGCCTGTCCTTTACGGAGTCATACGCCCTGAATTTCGAAATGCATTGGATGCGGACGCGAGGTTCTGGCGAGTGCCTGCAACCTCCATAAAAGCGGGTCCAGGATTTTTGAAGTTTGATGTCAACGGACTTGAAGGCCTTCTGAAGGGGGGAGTTGCCTTTGAGGTTTTCACTTCCAGAAGTCAAACCGCCGCACCGGAATCTCAGTTTGCTCTTTATGATGATGAGCCCAATGCGCGTGCGCTCTCCACGCCCATTAAAATCCGCTTTATTAATGGGCGAGGTCTTGCCGCGAGTCAGACTGAACTCCGGTATCTTGGGGTGCCGGTGGGAGTCGTCCAGAAAGTGGAGACTGCAGAAGGTCGTGTCGTCGTCTCGGCCCGCCTGAACCAAGGCTATGAGTTCTTGCGCAGAGAGGATTCGTTTTTCTCAATCGTCCGTCCAAATATATCTCTTCAGGGCATCAGCGGCCTCGAGACTCTTATCAGCGGAGTTTACATCGAATGTACACCGGGGTCTTCGAAGCGCCTTGCGGATACGTTTACAGGGCGTTCTACCATCGATGCAGAAGAAATTCTGCAAAGTGGCCTTACCCTGACCCTTCTTTCGGATTCCACCCCGATCAATGCTGGTGCCTCTGTTTTTTACCGTGGCATCAGTGTAGGCCGCGTTACAGCGAAGTCTCTTTCAGCCGATGGTCGGCATATCTCATTGACGATCGTTGTTGAGAAAAAATACCGCCACCTCGTACGGGAGAACTCAAAGTTTTGGAATTCAAGCGGGCTCAAGGCATCGTTGGGTTTCCTTCAATTCCGAATTCAGACGGAATCCATCATGGCTCCCGATGGTCGCATCGCCTTTGCCACGCCAGATAACGCCGTGATGGGGGCTGCTGCCGCAGACGGGGCTTCGTTTGACCTGAGCCAAAGTCCCCGTCCCGAGTGGCTCAAATGGAATCCTAGTATCCCAATAGGGGATTGATCAAAATGGCGTAGCTTTTCTCTGACTGCGATAGCGGCGATTCTTGAATCGCGGACAGTCAGTGCTCGGCTGGTTTATTTGCTTGTGGCTTTGAAGACGCCATTCCAAGACGCGTCGAGGTCCTTCATTTCAAGTTCTGAAATCCGATTCAGTAAAATGCGGGACGGGGTGTCCATTTCTGAGATCTTAGCCAGAAGCGTTTTGGCTTTCTCAAAGTTGCGAAGGAAGTAAGCTGCTAAGGCTTGGGGATAAATCTCAGCGATCTTCAGGAGTTCCGCGCTTACGTCGCTCTTTAGACCGAGGAGTTCATAAATTTCCAGCGGTTCGGAGCGTCCGACCACCGCGACACGGTCAAGTTTCCGCCAGACGAAATCTGCATCACCGGCAGCGGCTGCCGTATCCGAACTGGTGATGATCGAAGTGCCATAGATTTTATTGAGACCCTCAAGACGGCTGCAGAGGTTCACTCCATCGCCGATGGCCGTGTAGCTGAAGCGTTCTTGTGTTCCGACGTTTCCAACCAGAGCCACACCCGTGTGAAGTCCAATCCTGACTCTCAAGGGTGCAGGGTTGTTGTTTTGCCTGAGTTTTTGTTGAGCCGCGATAGCCGCCCGGCAAGCGGCCTTCGCATGCAAGGTGAGGGGAGACGGGGCGTTGAAGAGTGCCATCATGCCGTCCCCAAGAAACTTGTCGATCACACCACCTTCGGCATGGATTTCGTTTCCGAAAATATCAAAGTAGTGAGTGAGGGTGTTTACTGCTTGTGCGGGGGGTACTTTCTCGGCGTAGCCAGTGAATCCCTCGATATCGCAAAATAAGATCGAGATCAATCGTTGCTCGCCACCTAGGGAGGCAACGCCTCCGGTTTTAACCAGATCACGAACGATGTGGACTGGCACGTAATGCGCAAACGATTTTAAGCTGTCCCTCATACGCGCGAGAGATTCTGACAGAATCCGAATCTCACGGATGAGCGATTTGGGTAGTTGGAGTGAATCCAATTCAAATCGTCCGATTTTGACAACTTGCTGCGTCAGGCTCTGCAGTGGGGTGCTCACAAGCTTGGCCAGCATGGTTCCTGCAACTAGCGATATGATCAGCGCGACCACTGAAAGTGCTGCGCTCTGACGCAGAGAATTTTCGATGGATCCAAATTTTTGGTCCCTATTGTAAACAACTGCGCTCAGGCAATCCATGTCCCCCACGATTTGTATTGTTCGCAAGCCGATAATGAGTCGTTGTCCTTTCGACCGGAATTCTTCAACGATGCGTCCCTTATCTTTAAAAAGTTCTTTCTTCTTTTGATTATCGCCGAGAAGAGCGAGGACTTCTGTTGCCAATGTATCCGAGTGGTTGGTTTGCTCGGGTGCCAAGAGTTGGCCGTTTTTTAGAAATACAATCGCTTCGCAACTCCAGTCCTTCTCTAATTGGCCGAGGTACCTGGTGATTTCCTCGAGGGTAAAATCGATCGCCAGCACGCCAATCAATCGATTTTCACGATCTCGATAAGCGAGGGAATAACTGATTCCTCGGCCGCCGCTGACGAATTGATAGGGTTTTGTCCAGACAGGGCCGCTTTTTTCCAAGGCACTTTGAAACCAGGGTCTCGCTCTGGCGTCAAAGTTTTCAAACTCAGGATCCTTACGCTTGTCCTCCAAGTTGTTGCCCGCTATTTTCCAAGAGGTAGCCGATTGATTTGCGTGGTTTGAAACAGTGATTGATATCTTTCCATCCTTGCAGGACGCCCCGGCAAAACTTCCGTCAGCAAAGCCAAAGCTGAGCCAAGTGATCCCTTTTTCATACCCTAGAACGGTTGCTAGTTTGGCCGCTAAATCCTGCGGATTTTCCAATAAATCCTGTTCGGTTTTGAATTGATTGGTCAGGGAAAAAAGAATGCGGTCGCACGGATCAAAAAGACTTTCTACCTGCTGAGCAACCGAGTCGAGCGAGGCCGTTATCTGGCCGGTCGCTAGCTTTTGGACGGCGGAATTTGTGGCATTAAAAATCACCCAAGTTACGAAGGCTGATTTGACGATCAGCAAAACCACCAAAATCAAAATAATGAGCGATCGAAAGGACATTTCTGATTTAAGGTTGTTCCTCTGGCAACTGCTCGTCCGGAATGTGCGGAATGATTGGGTCGAGGGATTGGAAGTCCACCGCCTGCGGGGTTTCCTTGAACTGAAACTCGGCTGAGCGGTTCTCTATTTTTTGTTCGGGCAATGGCGTAAAGGCAGGTGGGGTGAATCGCAGGTGGAGCGAAGTGTTTCTCAAAAAAATATCTCGACCAGTTTCTCCCTCGGAGCGTTTTAATGAAATGGATAGGCTGTTTTCACCCTGTGTGAAATGACGCGCTGGAATGAAGAGTGCCCCCTTTCGCCAGCCCGCAAAAATCAAGCGCCCGTTCCAGTCGGTGACGAGCGAGGGATCGTCCAGTGCGAATGTCGGGAAAGAAATTTGGCCGATTGATTTTGAATTGATGGAAACCTGAAGTTCAGCCTCTAGGTCAAGGCCCAGTGCTTCCAAGTGAATCGTTGCCCCTTCCACGTTCCCTTCCACTGGGGTTACAAATTCGATTGCGGACTGAAGCGGTTCAACGGCGGATGATAATTCTGCCTCCACGATGGTGCCTGCTCGGACGTCTCCCGCCATAGGAACGCGTTGCGAACCACTGACCTCTCGGTCGTCTAAGACCTGAAATGAATCGTCAATCAGTGCTGCTGTGCGCCTCGCGCCGAGTACGGCAGTCTGATCCTGCCTCGCCGGTCGTACCGCAAGGCTCAGCAACGAGTCGAAACTTCCTTCGCACGAAATTTGTAAGGATCCGCCATCCTTTGTTAGGGCTTGGGGTAATAGCACGGTTCTTGAATTGAGACCCACAGCGTTTCCAACCTCGCCCATGGCGTAAGAAATGGCAGATAACTCCCCGTCTTTTTTCCAATTTAAAGAGGGCCCCCCATCGCCATTGTCATTGAAGACTACCGTGACCGCATACATCTCCACAGCCGGCTCTTTCCAGAGAGGAGCTATTGCGATCTCCACCGTACCCAACTCGGGATTGATTGTAGCCGGCCCTTCCATCCAGGTCGGAAGGGGGCTCATTTGAATGCCGGGCTTCAAAGCTAGGAGAAAGGGATCAAATGTTCCTCCAGCGGGAATCGAAATCTCCATGGCTTGAGCTTGGGCGCAGATGCCCACCCAACACAGAGCTGCAACCACGCAAAGTGAGTGCGCTTTTCCGAAGATCTGGCACCTAGGGTATGAAATCATGCGGGATTCTTTTTTTGCATTGGCTCGAAACGGCCGCAACTCTACTCTGAAGTCTGATTTTTCATGAACGAAAAAGAAACTGACCAGCGCATTCGCTCCCTTACCGCCGAAGTCGCCGAGGGGAAAGCCGCCCGTTATGTCGAGGAGATGCTCGACACGGTACTTGGCTTTGGTCGGGATCATGCCTCCATCGGGGAACTCAAACTCATGAGTCGTGCCCTGAGCGAAATGCGGACCGCTGCACACGTCTTCGCCCGCTACAACCGCATCCGCAAGGTAGCCGTTTTCGGCAGCGCCCGCACGAAACCCACGCAGCCCGAGTATGCGCAAGCTCTCGCCTTCGGGAAAAGAATTGTCGAAGCCGGTTACATGCTTATTACAGGCGGTGGCGATGGTATCATGGGGGCGGCTCAATCTGGAGCTGGCGCCGAAAAAAGCTTTGGACTCAATATCCGGCTTCCTTTCGAGCAAGCCGCCAATCCGACCATTCACGGCGACCCGAAGCTCATCGACTTCAATTATTTTTTCACCCGCAAGCTGAACTTCGCGAAGGAGACTAGTGCCTTCGCCCTTTTCCCAGGCGGATTTGGAACGCACGACGAGGGTTTTGAAATCCTCACCCTCATGCAAACTGGAAAAATGCCGATCGTTCCTATCGTGATGGTGGACCGCCCGAATGGCCATTATTGGGAGACCTGGCGCCGATTCATCACAAATGATCTTCTCGCCAACGGACTCGTTTCCGAGACTGATTTCCACCTCATCCACTTCACCTACGACGTGGACGATGCCGTGAGGCACATCTCGGACTTCTACCGAAATTTCCACTCCTATCGCTGGGTTCGTGAAAAGATGGTCATCCGCATCAACCACGCACTTACCATCGAAGCCGTGGCTGACCTCAATAATCGCTTCGACGGCATCCTTGCTTCAGGCAGCATTGATCAAACTGGCGCTCTCAGCGAGGAGGCGGACGACCAGCATCTCCGCCACATGCCCCGAATCGTTCTCGTGCCTAACAAGCGCGACTTCGGAAAAATTCGTCTCCTGATCGATGCGATCAATGAAGCGAAGTGGGAATAGGCAAAATGGTTCTTAACTTATCCTGTAAGATGATAGTGCAAGTCATTGCTAATCAGATTTTACTGGCACTGCTCTTCCCGAAAGAGCAAGCTTCTTCAATTGTTCGGAACTCGCCGCAGCACCAATCACCCTTCCATCGAGCAGCGATACAACCCTAACCATCCAACCTGTTATTCTTTCTCCATCTTTTCTACGGTATCCAGCTAAGCGAAGATTAACATCCGTATTTCTAGTAATTTCTGAAAACTCGGCTTCTCCAACACCTTTAGGCAGCAGCACGGCCTTTTCTGGGGAAAAGATAGATTCTTTTGTTTGCAAATCAGTCAGAACCCAAAAAAATTCTAATCCAGATGCTGGCGTTGGACTTACTGAAGAAACCGTAACCACGTACTTTTTGCTTTGGAAATTTGTTTTATCATAGCTTCCCCAAGATGTTTGATATTAACCCGGCAAGCTAATGGATATTATTATTGGCACTAAAAATGCTGCGTTGTTTGGCAATGGAAAATGATGCCCGCAGCCTCGATCAGAAAACACAAGCTCAACTCAGACACCGTGCTCAC
>Ga0214921_10005912_pt1 | contig 17047 bp, 14 predicted proteins | sample LL1505_MetaG_FD_177992 | JGI IMG/M metagenome (GOLD analysis project Ga0214921, IMG submission 177992) | Freshwater microbial communities from Lake Lanier, Atlanta, Georgia, United States - LL-1505 | ecosystem: Environmental > Aquatic > Freshwater > Lake | place: USA: Georgia | collected...
CGGCATGGCCCGGAGATGCTCCTCCCTTTGCCGGCGGGGCGGTGGGATTTCTTGCCTTTGAGGCGGTTCGCTTTTTTGAAACGAGCGTTGGTATGGCCAAGAAAGATGATTTAGGTGTGCCGGACGCCTGCTTCGCCTTGGTGGAGGAGTTTGTTATTTTCGATCACGCAAAAAAAACGATGCGTCCGGTAGTGCAGGTGAAGGTAGGAAGCGATCCCCGGGCGGATTACCGTCGCGGGCTGGAGAGGCTGGAGGCATTAGAAAAACGGCTCGCTCAGCCAGCAGGAAAGTCCAGTGCGGAAGTTCCTAGCCGACCCGATGGGGATTTGTTGCTGGGAGCAATTCCCAACATGGCTAAGGCAGAGTACATCCAGATGGCCGAAGGGATGCAGGAACATATCCGGGCGGGAGATATTTTTCAGGTTGTGCCTTCTCAACGATTTACCGTTCCCTTTAACGGGCGTCCGATCGATCTCTACCGAGCTCTGCGAGCGATCAACCCCTCCCCCTATATGTTTTGTCTCGAGATGGCCGGATTGGCTCTTGTTGGATCATCGCCGGAGACCCATGTGCGTTGTGAAAATGGAAAGGTCGAGATTCGCCCGATTGCGGGAACGAGGCCGAGGGGCAGGACCAAGGAGGAGGATCTGGCCTACGAAATAGAGATGAAGGCCGATCCCAAGGAACGCGCGGAGCACATCATGTTGGTGGATTTGGCCCGGAACGATCTAGGTCGGGTCTGTGAGTATCAGAGCGTCAAGGTGGTGGAGTTAATGGAGGTGGAGCGATTTTCACATGTGATGCATCTGGTTTCCCGAGTGACGGGTCAGTTGAAGCCTGATCAGGATGCTTATCAGGTGATGCGTGCCACATTCCCTGCCGGGACGGTCAGCGGGTCACCGAAAGTGCGGGCGCTGCAAATTTTGGCTGAGAGCGAACCAACCCGGAGGGGGGCGTATGCCGGGGCGGCGGGATATTTTTCCTTTGATGGAAATCTGGATTCATGCATTTCGATTCGAACGATTCTCCTGAAAGGCGGCAAGGCTCATGTGCAGGCTGGCGGCGGGTTGGTGGCTGATTCAACTCCGGAAGGCGAATACCAGGAGAGCGTGAACAAGGCAAAAGCGGGTCTGGCGGCGGTGGCGGCGGCGAGAACCCTGGCCTAGGATCTTCTTATGTTGCTCGTTATCGATAACTACGATTCATTCACCTACAACCTCGTCCAGTATTTCGGTGAGTTGGGGGCGAATCCGGTGGTGAAGCGGAACGATGCGGTATCCGTCGAGGAAGTGAAAAAAATGAAACCGGAAAGAATTGTTATTTCGCCGGGACCTGGGTCACCGAAGGATGCGGGAATCTCTATGGAGTTGATCCGGCAGTTGGGCTCCAAGCTGCCCTTGCTGGGGGTTTGTCTGGGGCATCAGTGCATCGGCGAAGTTTATGGTGGGAAGGTGATCCGGGCAGGGCGGTTGATGCATGGAAAGACTTCACCGATCCGGCATGATGCGAAGGGGGTCTTCCGGGGCTTGCCCAATCCCTTTGAGGCCACCCGGTATCATTCCCTGATTGTGGAAAAAAGTTCCGTGCCGGATTGTTTGGAAATCTCGGCCGACACCCAGGAAGGGGAGATCATGGGATTGCGCCATCGGGCGCATCCCGTCCACGGGGTGCAGTTCCACCCGGAATCGATTTTGAGCAAAGAGGGAAAAGATCTTCTGGCGAACTTTTTAAAAATATAAACGAGGGTCTTTTTGCGAACCTGCGCTGCGTGGGCGAAGGGTTTGGATCGGTTGACGATGATGGGGGGCGGGAAGTAGAATTTTCCTCAAAGGGAGATTAGAAATATGGAACAACGTGAAGGGGAGCGGACACTGAGATCGGAGAAGGTGCAAATCGAGAGGAAGACGTTCTTTCTGGATTTGAAGGAGAACGACCGTGGGCGTTTTCTTCGTATCACGGAAGATGTGGGGGGTCGGAGAGACCGGATCATCATGCCGGCGAGTGGCATGGAGGATTTTGCCCGGGCTTTGGACGATCTGATTATTTTCGAGCAGGAAGAGTTGGGCCGGTAAAGAGTCTTGGAACCGCGCGTGCGGTCAATTGCGGTCGAGTTTGTTGGGGGGTTGGGAGAGGAGTTCGATCGCCTTCCCTGCAGCCAGATGCACCTGCTTAGGGGCAGAAGGATCCGCGTAGATCTTTTTCAGGAGTGAAGAGGATTCCTTGTCTTGCAGTAGGCCCAAGGCGATGAGAGCGACAACGCGAACTTCACTGTCTGCATCGCCCGTGGCTGAGCGGATAGCGGGGAGAACTCGGGGATCCTTAATTCGAGCGGCCGATTTCACTGCTTCCACTCGTTCGATCCCCATGGGATTTGCCATCTCGGCGAGCAAAATCTCAAGGCCTCGGCCGTCGTTAAGTCGAGCCAAGGCAAGGGCGGCTACGACTTGTGTGGTGCGATCCTGAGAAGAGAGCGCTGGCACATACGCATCGGGTTTCGCCTGTCCGGCAAGTTCCAGTAGAGAGCGCCGGGCGAAGCGGCGGACGTAGGAGTCGCGATCAGAGAGAAGAGAGAAGAGATCAGGCAGAGCGAACGGATCATTGCGACTACCGAGCAATCGGGCCGCAGCGGCACGAGTTAACCAGTCGGAATCTCGGGCGGCTTCACGGAGGAGGGGTAGAGCTTCTGAGTTTTGGAGAACATGGGTGGCCTCGATGGCTTCACGTCGAACGGTCGGATCGGAATCGTGGAGCGCATTTTTAAGAATCCCGGAGGGGATGGTTCCGGATGGAGGATCGAGCGTTATGGCTCGTAAGGCTGAACATCGAACTGCCGGGGAAGGATCCTGCAGGGGTTTTAGATAGGGTTGGGAGGAAGGATGAGTTTGGAGAATTTGGCGGGCATCTGCAGCGGCGAGTTCGGCTTGGCCGGCGAGAAGGTGGAGGTACATACGTTCCTGCAAGAGATCGGGACTATCCGGAAATTGGTGCAGGCCGGTTTCGATCATTTCCTCCGCCTGTTGGATTTTCCCTTGTTCAATCAGCTGGTGGGCCTGATGGGAGAGGCGTTGTTCGGGGCGTGTGCAGGCTGAGATGAGCAGGGCAAGAAGCAGGGAGGCGAGAGCCAAGGGCATGGTTTTTAGATTAAGATGAAGATCAAAATTAAGGAAGGCTTGAGGTACTCTTTATCGAATTTTTCGGCTTTTCCCTCTTATTTGACTTCGATGGTCTCTTTTCTAGCTTTCTAGAAATGAATAGCTTGGCGAAACAAGCAGGGTTGAAACCCCGGCCGGACTGGATACGAGCGGATCGTGCTTTGGATCTGGAGCTAAAGGAGGTGGAGCGGAGGATTTTGCATCAGGCCACGCTGTTTGATGCTGGGGCGGAGACCTATGTCCGATATGCCTTGGAGGGGGGTGGTAAAAGGTTGAGGCCGGCTTTAGTTCTTTTGGCAGGAGAGGTGGCAGGAGGGAGGAGTGATGCGATCCGGGATTTGGCCGTGATTGTCGAGTTGGTGCATGTGGCATCTTTGATTCATGACGATGTTTTGGACCGGGCCGAATTGAGGCGTGCTCGGGCGACCTGCAATGCAAAGTGGGGGACGGAGCTTTCGGTTTTGCTGGGGGACGCTCTTTTCGCGCATGGCCTGCAGTTGGCCACGCGCCTAGAGGATGCGGAGGTGGCGAGGAGAATCGCCGAGGCTTCCCGGAATCTCTGTGAAGGGGAGATTTTGCAGACTCAAAGGCGTTTTGATTTAAAAATGACGACGGCAGATTATCTCCACGTGGTGGGATTGAAAACGGGAGCCCTTTTCCGGGCGGCGGCGGAGGTCCCGTTCCTGATTTTTAAGGCAGCGGAGGTCAAACGTGAGGCTGCGAGATCCTTCGGGCATCAGCTCGGCATGGCTTATCAAATCTATGACGACTGCTTAGACCTCTTTGGGACGGATGAGGAGAGTGGGAAGACGTTGGGAACGGATTTAAGGAAGGGGAAATGGACCTTGCCGGTATTGCATGCCCTCCAGACTTTACCGAAGGAGGAGTCGGAAAAGCTCCGGAATCAGTTGGTTCAAGAAAACGGATCGATTGATGGGGTGGCAGAGAAGGTGCGTCAGGCAGGTGGCTTGAGGTTTTCCCTCAGGAAGGCGGTGGATTTGCTGGAGAGGGCGAAGGGAGATTTGAAGGTTTTGGGGGATGAGAAAAAAGTGGGGGAGTTAATGGGAATGACCCAAAGGCTGTCCGACTACCTTAAATTCGCGGGGGAGGGGTAAGAAATTTTCGTACGTTGGGACACCGGATGGATTGCACTTTTCGGCAACAGTCGAGCAGAGTAGGGTTCGTCTGATGTCGGCTGATGCCACCAAGGAGTTGGATCTGGAAAACGGACCGACGGACGAGGAGTTGGTGGCGGATACTTTAAAGGGGAACCTGGCCTCCTATGACGAGCTGATTCGCCGATTTCAAGCCCGGCTTTACGGCGTGATTTATCATCTGACCTCCAACCACGACGATACAAACGACATGCTGATGGAGGTTTTCGACAAGGCTTACCGGAGTTTACCGACCTTTCGGGGGCAATCGTCCTTCTATACATGGATTTATCGGATCGCGATTAACCGGACCTTTAACTTTTTGGACAAGAGGAAGAGGCGTCAGGGGGCCATGAGTTTGAATGAGATTGATGAGGATGGCCTGCCTAAGTTTGATTTACCCGATCCAATCCAGCGAAACAATCCATCTAAGTCATCTATGCTCAATGAGTTGCAAAATAAATTGAACGAATCAATGCTTCAGCTGTCGAAAGAACATAGAACCGTGGTTACCTTATTTGATATTCAAGGACTTGCACATGCTGAGATCGCTAAGATCATGGGCTGTACGGAGGGGACTGTCCGTTCCCGCTTACATTATGCTCACAAGCAGTTGCAAAAATCGCTTGGCATTTATCTTAGAAGGTAAAAGGATATAAGGAGTACATCGATGAGCCAACCCGAAGATTTCACATCACTACAAAAGCTTCTTCAATTGAAGAAGCTGGAGACTCCTGGTCAACAGTACTTTGATCGTTTTGTGGACGCCTTTCACCAGTATCAAAGGCAGGAGATTCTTCGGGAACAGCCATGGTATGCGAAGCTTGTCGAAGTTCTTTTTGAGCCTTGGGTCGCCGGAATTCCTCGTTTGGCGACGGTAGGTGCTGCAGCCGCATGCCTAATGGCTGGAATCGCCCTGATGTTTGGTCCGATAGGGGCGACATCGGTTCAATTGGCCGATGGCAAAGTTTCTCATGCCCGAGGAGTGATTGTGGCTTCGAACCAAAAAGATGATTCTGCGCAGATCCAGCCTGAACTGATCGATACGGCCGCTGGTGGCGAGGTGACCGAAATCCGGCCCCTCTACGTGAACGGGCATGGTGCGGTAGCCTATGATTCCCAGCTCGCGTTTTAAGCCAGCGATTTTTGTTTTAAGTTTCCTTGGGGTCGGCCTCTTGGGGTTGGTCGTCGGGCGTTATGTCTATCTAACCAAACAACGGGCTCCATCTTGGGATGTCGCCTCGAGTCCTCGTGGGGATTCAGGTACCAAGGCCGGCAACGCATTCCCCTCGACGCCCGCCACTCCGGTTCAGCCCTTGGCTTCAGGATCTGGGGTTTTCGATCGGATTGCCTCGGAAGTTAGCGGAGTTTACGAACAGGCAGCTCCTTCGGTGGTTCGTATTCATGCTTCAGACGGTCCGGAACAACTTTCGGGCACAGGATTTTTTATTGATGGGCAGGGCACGATTTTGACGGCTTATGCGGTGATCGGGCAGAGCCAGGGAGCTACAGTCGACGTGAACGGCCGAAATTTTCCGGCAAAAATTCTGGGGAGAGATCCGCGAAGTGGGGTGGCTGTTTTAAAGATCGATGCCGGGAAAACACCTTTTTTAGAATTTGGAGAAGGGCTGCATCTTCGGCCCGCCTCAGCTGTTGTCAGTGTCGCATTTCCGTATGATCTCAAAGCAGAACCTACCTTTGGTTTGGTGGCCGGATTCGATGTCAAATATCTTACCCGCTTCTTTGCGACGACTCATCTGCGGGCGAACCTGCCCATCAAGCCCGGTCAAATCGGCGGGCCCTTGTTGGACAGCCACGGCAAGGTTGTGGGCGTATTGATGCTCGAGATAGACGAAGGAAAAGCTTGTTACGCTCTGCCCATTGAGGCAGCGGGGAAAGTGGCTGCGGACATCGTCAAGTATGGAGAGCCAAGGCATGGCTGGATGGGGGTGGGGGTGATGCCGGATCGGAGCCGACCTGATAGGGGTGCACCAGTTTTTGTGGATCGCCTGTACAAGGGAACCCCGGCAGAGAAAAGTGGTCTCAAAGCGGGGGACGAGGTGATTTCCATTGGAGATAAGCCGGTGCGAGAACCTTCTGATGTTTTGGATGCAGCGTTTTTCTCTGTCGTGGGGGAGAAAATTCCCGTCAAGGTACGCCGCGATGGCAAAGAGGCGATTTTTACGATCATTGTTTCGGCTCGGCCCGATAGTTCCAGGATGGTGGAGCCTGCACCTCTTTTCCCAAATCCGACCGGTGGACCTGCGAATCAAGGGATGCCGGTTAAAGCGAATCGCTAAGCTCAGCCTCTGGTGGGCCGGGCAAGATTAAGATTAAGATTAAGGCGGTTTGAAGTAGCATCCTTGAGTGCAGTTCGAGGATACAGCTTTGGTCTTGGCAGGTCATGGTTCGACCCAAAATGCGAACTCCAGCAAATATACCCGTGAGACAGCTCATCGAATCAGGGAGAAAGGGATTTTCGGAGAGGTTCGATCGGCCTTTTGGAAGGAGCAACCCTCGTATCAGGATGCCTTGCAGGGATTGAAATCGAAAAAGGTGGTGGTGGTACCATGGTTTTTGGCCAACGGGTATTTCACAACCCAAGTGCTTGCGAGGGAGTTCGCGGATGTGTCGGGAATCGAGTGTAGGGTGACAGAACCCATGGGGATGAGACCGGAGATTCTCGGGCATTTGCAAAAGCGAGCCCAACGATTGCTTGCAAAAAAGAAATGGGAAGCTGCCCAAGTCAGTCTTTTAGTGGCCAGCCACGGAACCCCGTTGCACAGGGGTTCTCGAGGAGCTGCCGTTGGATTGGCTGAGCAGTTGGCGAAAGATGGCTATCGAATAGCACAGGCAGTTTTTCTAGAGGAGGAGCCAAAAATTAAAAATTGGCGGAAGCTGATCCCTGAGGGGCCGGTTGTGGTGTTGCCCCATTTTTTGGCGGGGGGACTCCATGGCTCAGAGGATGTGCCGGAGCTTTTGGGGATATCGGGGGCGAAGGAGGACTGGTATGCATCTGAGAAAGGTGAAGTCGGCTATGGGGAGTCCTTAGGAAGGCCGGAAGAGGTGGAAGAGATGATTATCGAATTAGCCGCAGCCAAGGTTTGAGAGAAAAGGTGATGAAGGGTAGAGACGAGAGGGGAGAGATGGGGCAGGTTTGCTGGGACAAAGAGGGTGAGGTTTGGCGGGTCAGGCATATTCAGGATCGAGGATTACCGAATGGGCAGTTAAGAAGAGTGGAAACCCTAGAAGCGTTGGAAGAGGTCGTTCGATGGGATGGGCAGGGGGGATATCGACCCCTTCGAAGTGAGGGGAATCTCGTCTCGGGATGGTTTTATCAAGGGAAGGGGGAGAATGAGTTTCGGGAGGTGATGGAGATCATTTGTCCAGGCATGTGGGGGAATGCCGAAGCTTGGAATGAAGGGAGACTGAAATTTCAATCATGGGATGAAGCCATGGAAAAACAAACAGAGCGGATTCGGAACAAGGTTGCTGAAATGGGGGATTTGCCGGGAAGGGTGATCGAGAAAAATTGCAAGAAGCGATGTCTCAAGACCGTTGTTTGGGCAGGAGAAAAGCCTGAGGAGAAAAAGGGGAGATTTCCCATGGTCTGTACAGGACCGTGCGGGATGTTTTGGAGTTGTTTGGAGAGCTAGCCGAAAAAACCTTTTTTCTTGGGGCGTGCTAAACGAACGCGTTCGGGGTCACGGGCATGACCGAGCGCCTCTTCAGGCGTAATTTTATTCTGTTCGACCAAATCTGTGAGACAGGAGTCGAGTGTCACCATTCCGTCACGTCCTCCGATCTCCATCATGCCCACCAGATGTTCCATGCGACCTCCCCGAATACAGGAGCTGACCGCGGGGTTGTTGACCAAAATTTCTGAGGCCAACGCGCGGGATTTCCCGTCAGGGGTGGGGAGCAATCTTTGGGAGATGATGGATTTAAGGGAATTGGCAAGTTGGGCTCGGATCTGCGGAAGCATCTCTGCGCCGAACATTTCCAAAATACGGTCGATAGCTTTGGGGGGATCGGAGGCGTGGAAAGTGGCAATGACAAGATGACCTGTTTCAGCCGCCTGCAGAGCAATTTCGATCGACTCATGATCCCGCAACTCCGTGACAGCGATGACATCCGGGTCTTGGCGAAGGGCATGGCGGAGACCGGAGGCGAAGGATTTCGTGTCGCTTCCGACTTCGCGCTGTTTGATGAGTCCTAGTCCTGCTGGAAAAACAAACTCCATGGGGTCTTCTAAGAGAACGATGACGCCTGTCCGGTGTTGGTTGATGTGTTCCAGCATGGAACCCAAGGTTGTCGATTTGCCCGAGCCTGTGGCCCCCGTGATTAAAATCAGGCCTTCTTCGGCATCGCAGAGTTGGGCCACAGTAGGATGGTGCCCCAATTTCTCTAGAGATGGCACCATAGGCTCGATGAATCGAAAAGCTGCTTCCACGACCCCGCGACTGAAATGGATATTTCCGCGGAGACGACCTGAGCATTCGATTTCCACAGCGAAATCCAGATCCAGATCGGATTCAAGTTTAGCCCGTTGGGTTTCGGTAAGCATGCTGAGAGATAGCTCCCGGGTCACCTCTGGCGTAAGGGGTGGGAGGTTCATGGGGATCAAAACTCCCTGCAGTCGTGAGGCGGGAGGGTGACCAGCGGAAAGATGAAGGTCGGACGCCCCCATCTCTCGGGCCATTTTCAGGATCTCAAGTATGTCGGGGTATTCGGTTGGAATGGTTTCCATGCTTAGATCCTGGCTGGGGCGGAACCGCCAATTCCACGCATGGCTCGGCGAAACTCATCGACATTGGGAGCCATGGAAATAGCGGCTTGTTCGGCGATTTTCCCTGCTTTGACTGCTGAAACAAGATTAACGGTCATGGATCGATTCTCGGGATTTCCTACGCGGTTGAGGAAGTCAGTTAACTCGGTTCCCCCCCCTTGACGGATCCATTGACGGGTGGCGGCCTGATTTTCAAAATGTTCCGCAACGAGGACGAGTTTCTTTTTAATCCCCGGGAGGAGCATCTGGGTGAAGATTCCCACCAGCTGGGCAGACAAGAGCGCAGAGGCATCTTCGCGTTCATTGGAGGGAAAAATACGAGTTAGCCGTTCGACGGTTTCGGTGGCTGAGGAGCTGTGCAGGGAGGCGAGAACCAAATGGCCTGTTTCTGCCGCCTGCAATGCGGTGGTAGCCGATAGGGAGTCGCGAATTTCCCCCAATAGGATAACATCGGGAGTCTGTCGAAGAGCCCGGCGGAGGCCTTCGGCGAAACTGGGAGTGTCCGGGCCCACTTCCCGTTGCGTGAAGTGAGATAGGTTATCGGTAAACAAGTACTCCACGGGATCCTCAATGGTGACGATATGATAGTGGTGGTTGTGGTTCAGCCAATTAAGGCATGCGGCCATGGTGGTGGATTTTCCAGTTCCGGTCGCCCCAGTAAAAAGGATTAGACCCGAAGGACGAACCAGCCATTTCCTAAGCAATTCTATCGGAAGACCCAAATCTTCCATGGTGGGGATTTTGGTTTCGATGCGTCGCATCACGGCGGCCCGAAGCCCGAGTTGGCGGTGAAGATTGACTCGGAAGCGTGTGCCGGATTCCGTCACATAGCTGGAGTCAAGATCCTTGGCGTTTTGATCGGCTCCGCAACTCGACCAGAGGCAGTCCATGAGCAAAGGTTCCACAGGGGGAGACTCCAAAGCCCTCATATCCTCGCCCACGCGCACAAAAGGGACGGAATATTCGCGGAGAAGAAGATCGGCGGCCCCAAGTTCCAGACACGCTTGGCAGAGGTTTTCGATATCCTGCACAAGAACAATCTAAGAGGTTAAGCTGGTGAATCCAAGTCTGAGCTTCTACCGATAGGGGATGCCAATAGGACAAAATGGCCATGAAAAAGGCTCTTTCCCTCATAGCATGAGGGATTTTTTCTGCTCTACGGGTAATCTTGGAAAAGCCAAGGGGTATGAGTCACGTCCGGGCCAGGCCAAGATGGCGGAAAAGGTGGCAGAGGTCATTGAATCCAAATCGCATCTTGTGGTTGAGGCAGGTACGGGAACGGGCAAAAGTTTGGCCTATTTGGTGCCGGCGGCGTATGCGGCCGAGGAGATCGGAAAGAAGGCGATCATCAGCACCTACACCATTCATCTGCAGGAGCAGTTGTTTGGGAAAGACGTGCCCATTGTCCAGTCGTTGGTGCCGTTTGAGTTTACGGCTGCGCTATTAAAGGGCAGACAGAACTATCTCTGTCCACATCGGTTGAAAAAAGCCAGGCAACATCAAGGGGATCTTTTTGCGGCAGGGCAGGCCGAGCAGCTCAAGGGGTTGGTGGAGTGGGCCGGCCGAACTACGGACGGGACGCTTTCTGATCTGGATTTTCAGGTGGATGCGACTGTCTGGGCTCAGGTGTGTAGTGAGGCCTTCGCCTGCACTCCGAGGCATTGTGGGGGACCGACCGGATGTTTTTATCAGAAGGCAAGGGCTAAGGTAATGGATGCCAAGATCGTGATTGTAAATCACGCCCTGCTCTTTGGGTTATTGGCAGGAGTGGAGGAGGAAGAGGAGGAGTCGCCCAGTGAGGGGTACCTTTTCCCCAACGATTTTCTGGTGTTGGACGAGGCTCATGAAGTAGAGGATGTGGCAGCCAAGGCGTTGGGACTGGAGCTTCGGCTAGGATCTCTGCGGTTTCTGCTGCAAAGGTTGGTTCATCCGCGGACAAAGAAGGGGGTTCTGACGAGAATCGGGGATGGGAATGCGGTGAAGGCAACTTTGGGGGTTTTGGGGATTCTGGAAGGGGAGTTTGAGGCGATTTTGGGAAGTGCGGGGCTGGGGGCTTCGGGACAGAAACGGGTCAGACAACCCTTGGGGGTGAAAAGTGAGTTAGGCCCACGGCTGATGGATGTGCGGGCTCAGCTTTTGAAATTGGCGGAGGATGCGGGAGATGGGGAAGAGCGGAACGAGCTAAGGGATCATGCCAGAAGGTTGGAGGGGAATGCTTTTGGATTGGGTGAGTTTCTCAAAATGAGTCGCGAGGGACACGCGTACTGGGTCGAGAGAAGGCTACCTGAGGAGGGCAAGGCCCACCGAGGGGAGATGAGTCTCCACGCCTCGCCTGTGGAGGTAGCGGAAAGATTGGAAGAGCTCGTTTTTCGGCCTGATTGCACCACGATTATGACGAGCGCGACATTGGATGTGGGAAGGGGATTGGACTTCTTTGCTCAGAGGGTCGGGGCGCAAGAAGCGGAGACACTTTTGGTGGAGTCGCCGTTTGATTATGAAAGTCAGATGCGGGTATATCTGCCCAAGGGGATGCCGGAACCTTCCGAAGGGCAGAGATTTCAGGAGGCGTTGGAGGGATGGATTCAGCGGTTTGTGGGAATGACCAGGGGAAAGGCGTTTGTGCTATTTACAAGTCGGGCGATGTTGAGGAAGACGGCGGAGGGGATGGCTGCGTGGTTTGAGGAGCAGGGGATCAAGCTTTTGATCCAAGATAGGGCCAATTCGAGAACGCGGTTGCTGAAGGAGTTTAAAGAGGATCGGGACAGTGTTCTATTTGGGACAGACAGCTTTTGGCAGGGGGTGGATGTACCGGGGGAAGCACTTTCGAATGTGATTCTGACCCGACTCCCTTTCTCCGTTCCGGATGAGCCTTTGTTTGAGGCCAAATGTGAAAGAATTAAGGAGTTAGGAGGGGATCCATTCCGGGACCTGCAGTTACCGGAGGCGATTCTGAAATTTCGACAAGGGGTGGGCAGGCTGATTCGGAGTCGTGAAGACCGGGGTCAAATCACCATACTGGATGGGAGGGTGCTGAGTCGAAGGTATGGCAAGTCATTCTTGGATATGTTGCCGCAATGTCCAACAGAGATAATGGAAATAGAGGATTAAGTTGAAGAATCGAGGTTTCTCCGTTAAAGAGAGTTTTGTGCGAAGGTGGTTTTTATGGGCGTTGCTTTTTATCACTCCTTCACTTTGGGGCGAGGCACCGCTGGAGTTGGAGTCCCCTTTTGCCAAGATTCTTCTGATCAAAAACCAAAAAGGTGAAATTCAAAAAAAATTAGCCAGCAAAACAAGTTTCGTGGATGGGAATTTTCAGGGTGAGTCGGCGGATGGCGTCGTTTATGTGGTGGCTAAGGAATCGTTGGTTACGATTTTACCCGTGTGCCCGAATGAGGGCGAGTTGGTTGGCTCAAAAAGTGTTCAGGAGGCCATTCAACTTCTTGAAAGAACTCCGGAGGAGTTAAAAGCAAAAGCGGAAATTACGCCAAGAATCATGGTTCAATGGGATCAAGTATTGAAGGAAAGTAGGGCCAGGGAGGAAAAACTGGCGCTGGAGGAGAAGATGAGCAACGAGGTGCGGAAAAAGAAGGAGGAAGAGAAGCGGAATGAAGAAACCATGGCGTGGTTGAAAGAGGCCAAGGATTTTATGAAGCCGAGAACGGAGGGGGAGATTTCGGACTTGATGAGGAAGGGGGGAGATCTGAAGAAAGGAAGTTCGGGTGAGGTTGAGGAGTATCTTGCGGTTCTGTCGCAACTTCTGCCCAAAGAAAAAGGGGGGCCTCTTCCTGATCTGCAGAAACTGAGCGAACTTCAGCCGGAAATTCTTCCCGATGACATGCTTATCTGGTTTGCAGGAGGGGTCTACTTGGTTTCCTTATTTTTACTGCTCTTTGGTTTGAGCTACCTGAGCAACACCTTTGTGTATATCCAAAGCAAAGTCTGGGTTCGAGCTATCATGTATGGACTTTTGGCTCCGCTTTTCTTCGTTGCTTTGTACTACCTTTGGTGGCCACCAGGGGGACTGGGGCAGAAGATTGAGCCATCGGAGTCAGAAAGTTTCAAGGAACTCGATGTATTCGTCAAAAACCAGCTCAAACCGGTTTATTATTTCCCGAAAAAGGAGTTTCTCCTGTCTCAAGAAGAAGTCGTCGCGGGTTTTCTGAGAAAACTTGTTCCAACCGACAAGCTTCAGGGCTTTCTCAAGGGGCATATGGAGACCGGAGAATTGTCGTTCGGCAATGGACGATGGTCCTTGTCGAAGGGGATCAGTGTCCTGGGCTTGCCTATGGGAATTCCGCTTCAGTTTGAGGGTCCGATTCCGGAGCTTTCCGGTTGGGCGAGTCCAAAAATTGACCAAGTGAGATTGGGGCAAATCAAACTCCCCAAATTCCTGGCGAGCACCTTGGAGGATGCGATGATGAACACCTTCCGAAACGCTTTGCAGACCACCGCTTTGCAGAGCTTCAAGTTCTCACGCTCTGGGAACGGGATGTTACTGATTCAGGTGCCGGCTTCCGGGGTGCGACCTTCGGTCCCGGTTTATGCGAAAAAAGATGAGGCCTTGGTAAAAAAAGAGGTAAAAAAAACTTTAAAAAAAGAAATTGCAGCGGAAGACCTCGCCAAGGACATCGATTTTTATCAAGGGCACTTCATTTTGTTGGATGGTTATGTCACTGATGTCGATAGCGGAGGGGAATTCTCTGGCGATTCGAAAGCTAGCATAGGGATTGGAGGCAGCAGTTTGGCGGATAGGCCCAATGGTCAAATTGGCCTGGATCGATTTGATAAATTCTTTTTAGAGGGGGGGATTACCTGTATTATTAAATCCAAGAATGTCTTTGCAATAGATGTAAAGGGCGATGTGTATTGGGGGCCCCGTGCAAACTTTGTCCAAGCGGAGCCCCTGATCAAGAAAGGACAAAGAGTAAAGTTCCTTACGGAGGGACGTGTTGAAGGGAAAAATGTTTATGGAATCAGGCTGGATGAACCGAGTCAGATTTCATGCTATGATCCCCATCAGATCGTGGAATTTGGTTCATTAAAGACGGTAGTTGTAGGAGATCCCGATTTTGATTTAAGCGCAACTGCGACGTCAAAACTACCTGTTCGATTTGAAAGCAGTGATCCCACGGTCGCAGAGGTCTATCGAGTAAACCGGGTGAAAATCAAAAACGCAGGGGAAGCGGTGATTACTGCAAACCAAGAGGGCAACAGCTCATGGCTTGGTGCTTCAGCATCTCAAACCTTAACCGTAGAACCAGCAAATAGTCCTAGATTACCAAGCCGATAGCTCGAGACAGGCTTTGACGTAATCCCCCCGGAGGTTGTGGTGTTTGAGATAGTACGCGTGCTCCCAGACGTCGATCCCGTAGATCAGGGAAGCAGATTCCATCAGGGGTGAATCTTGGTTGGGATAGGGTTTGATAAATAGTTTTCTGTCTTTGCCGCGCGCGAACCAAGCCCAGCCGCTTCCGAAGATGCCCATCGCGCATTTGGTCATCTCTTCCTTCCACTTCTCGTAACTGCCGAAGCTTTCGTCGATCTCCTTGGCCAGTTTGCCCTCCGGCTTCTTGCCAGGATTGGAAAGGGTTTTCCAGAGATGGGAGTGGTTGGCGTGGCCACCGGCATTGTTGCGGACGGTGGTGCGGATCTCAGACGGGACGGCGTCGAGATTGCCTAAAAGTTCCTCCAGGGACTTTTTTTGAAGGTCTGGATAGGGGGCGATGGCCTTGTTGAGATTGTTGACGTAGGCAGCATGATGCTTGTCGTGATGCAGGGTCATCGTCTCGGCATCGATATAGGGCTCAAGGGCATTGGGTGCGTAGGGGAGAGGGGGGAGGGTGAAAGGGCCGGTTGGGGGCGGTGTGGTTTCTGCCGATGAGGTTGAGGGCAGGAAGCGGGAGGAGATGGAGGAGCCTAGGAGGATTTGGAAGAATGAGCGGCGTTTCATGGTTCGATTATCCTGCATAGGAATCGTTGTGAAAGCTTTTCATAAAGGGGCTTTCCGATCGGACGATTAAGGATAATCGTCCCTACCAAGTTATGAGTTAACGGGAGGCTTGAGGAGAAGTGGGGGTTAAGATATGATCATCAACTAGTTCTATGAAATCGGCTGAAGTCAGAAAAGGATACTTGGAGTTCTTCCGTGGGAAGAGCCATACGATCGTGCCCTCGGCCAGCTTGATGCCAACTTCGCCGAATCTCCTGTTCACGAACGCGGGGATGAACCAGTTCGTTCCGATTTTTCTGGGCCTGGCCAAATTTCCAACCTCACCAGCTCGGGCCGCCGATACGCAAAAGTGCATTCGGGCGGGCGGAAAGCACAACGACCTAGAAGACGTTGGTTTTGACACCTACCACCACACCTTTTTTGAAATGTTAGGGAACTGGTCGTTCGGGGATTACTTCAAAAAGGAGTCGATCGACTGGGCTTGGGAACTTCTAGTCGATGTCTGGAAATTTCCGCCGTCCCGGCTTTATGCAAGTGTCTACAAGCCCGGAAAAGGGGATCCGGCCGAGTTTGATGCAGAGGCCTATGGGTACTGGGTGGAGAAGTTCAAGAAGGCGGGGTTGGATCCGGCGATTCACGTGGTGATGGGGAACGCGAAGGACAATTTTTGGATGATGGGTGAAACGGGTCCGTGCGGCCCGTGCTCCGAGGTGCATGTGGATCTAACGCCCGAAGGGAAGACCCAGGGAAAGCTGGTGAATCAGGGTGATCCGCGCTGTCTAGAAATCTGGAATCTGGTGTTCATCCAGTTCAACGCCGAGCCGGGCGGCAAGTTCAAGCCGTTGCCTGAACGGCATGTGGACACAGGAATGGGGTTGGAGCGGGTGGCGGGGATCTTTGCGACGACTGATGGCTTCAAGAGTTTTCAAAAAGATCCATCAAACTATGACAGCGATCTTTTCGCTCCGATCTTTGCGGAGATCGAAAAAATGTCGGGCAAGAAATATGGGGCGCGGGTGCCGAAGAACCGGGAAGAGGTGAGCGAGGAGGAGATGAATGACTGCATCTTCCGGGTATTGGCGGATCACGTGCGAACACTCTCGTTTTCGATCGCCGACGGGATTGTGCCGGGGAACGAGGGTCGGAACTATGTTTTGCGGAGAATCCTGCGAAGGGCGGTGATGTTTGGGCGCCGGTTCAAGTTGCCGAATGGGTTCCTTTCTGAGCTGTCGACGCCCCTGATCCGAACCATGGGGGACGCTTTCCCGGAACTAAAAGCGCGAGACAAGGATATACGGGCGGTTTTGTCGGCGGAGGAGGCCTCCTTCTCGAAAACTTTGGAGAGGGGATTGGCGATGTTTGAGAAGCTGGCGGCAGGATCCAACAAGGGGATTCAGGGAGAGGATGCCTTTACGCTGTATGACACTTATGGATTCCCGCTGGATTTGACTCAGTTGCTGGCGAAAGAGAGGGGGATGGAGGTCGACGGAACGGGATTTGAAAAAGCGATGGAGTCCCAGCGGTCGCGTGCTCGGCAGTCCCAGAGCAAGACAACGATCAGGGTAGAGGATGAAATCGGACCGGATTTCCCCACCCTCTTCACGGGGTATGAGAAGTTGGAGGAGCCGAAGGTAGAGAAGGTGGCGGCCGAGGCACTGAACGAGCCCGGACCCGGTGGGGCCAAGGGAAGGGTATTCTTGGGGCAGACACCGTTTTACGGAGAGATGGGAGGGCAGGTGGGGGACACGGGCTGGATTGAATATGATGGAAAGAAGGTGAAGGTGGTGGCGACGATTCGCGGGGCAGGCGGCGTACCAGTGCATTTGACGGAGTTTGTGGTTGATGCAAAAGGTCCGGTGAAGGTGACTTTGGATTCGGAAAGACGGGGAAGGATTGAGGGGCATCATAGTGCGACCCATCTTTTGCACTGGGCGTTGAGGGGTGTTTTGGGAGAGGGAGTGAGACAAAAGGGTTCGTATGTGGGGCCGGATCGCTTGCGGTT
>Ga0214921_10005913_pt1 | contig 17043 bp, 17 predicted proteins | sample LL1505_MetaG_FD_177992 | JGI IMG/M metagenome (GOLD analysis project Ga0214921, IMG submission 177992) | Freshwater microbial communities from Lake Lanier, Atlanta, Georgia, United States - LL-1505 | ecosystem: Environmental > Aquatic > Freshwater > Lake | place: USA: Georgia | collected...
GGTGTTTAGATTCGCAGAACAACCAACATCTCTAAGGGCCTAAACCCGGTGTGAGGTTGTCTGAGCAATGGAGGCATCAACTGCGACGAAGGCAAAGCGGGCACCGCGCACGAAGAAAGCAACGGAGGTGGCAGCAGAGCCTGTCCCGACACCCTCTCTCTTTGTCGAGGAGGTATCAACGGCACCGGCGCCTCCTGTCCCTGCTGTGCCTGTCCCCCGTAAGAAGAAGGCGACGGGGACGGCTGCAACACGGAAGCCACCGGTAGTTGCCACCGTATCTCCCGATGGCATTATCGGCTCTCTGTCATCAACGGAGCCGCGCCCTCTCATTGCGTATCTGCCAATTCGAATGGCCGATATTCAGGGAGACCTGTTCGCGTCAACTCCTTCTGCTGGAGAGGCAGGCAGCTCTACTGTCGCGCCATTCGATGCAACGGACAATTTTGTTGCATTCGATGACACTGACACTGCTGTAGAGCTGGTGGATGATATGGCTCCTGTAGTTGCACCTACAGAGGTTATGGCGGCACCTATCCCTAGTCCAGCAGCCGCATCACGTCCCACGCTGCCGATGTATTATTCGGAGAAACTCATGATTCGTTATCTGGATTCGAATCGGGAGCAGAAGTTGCCAGAGAGCACGGAGGTTGCGTGTTTCTGGGATTGCACCCCCTTTCGGGGTATGCCGTGCGTTATCCCCATCAAGATTGAGGAGGATATCTGGCGCGTCTATGGGAACTTCTGTTGCCCTGAATGCGCGGCGGCCTTCCTCTTCAATGAGCGCCTGGATACTCACGTCCAGTGGGAGCGGTATGCACTGCTGAATCGGTTGTATGCAGGCGGTGCATCAGAGACCATTCGCCTGGCAGCTCCCCGTGCTGTGCTGCGTCTGTTTGGTGGCAACATGGATGTATCGGAGTACCGGGCACTAGTGTCTGACAAGCGGATGCGCGTTGATGTTATGTTGCCGCCGATGATTTCTATTACCCAGGTGATGGACACGAAGCCCATTGACTTCTATGATGCGACGGTGAAGAATAATTTCATCCCGTGGGAGATGGACCGCATGAATCGGCCGGGTGCACAGGGGCTACGTCTGCGGCGGACGAAGCCGGTGGCGGAGAAAGAGGCCACGCTGGAGTGGTGTATGGGGATTTCACGGGAGATTCATGCTTGAGGCGGGGCAAAGTTGACAGCCTTAAGCAGCCAGGCAGCTACCCCGGTACGATGAGCTCTATGAATACGCAGACCCGTTATCGCACTCTTGTGTCCCACCTGGCGAAGGTGTATGCCGCGGATGAATCGGCACGCACCGTCGCCCTCCATGAGGGACTTGATGAAATCGTTGACAAGCTCCAGCCGGATGGGGCCGGTGCTTGGAAGCAGGTGAAGGCAGATTCTCAGCGTCTGCTGAAGGTGTGGATGGCACGGGAGACACGGCCTGGTGATGTGGAGCTGGCGTCTCAGATTCTGGACGCGCTGGATGAGTTCGCAACGGATGCAGCGATTGTGTCCGCTGTTGCGGCGGTTGTCATTACACCCCCGGAGCCTCTCCCCGTTGCGGTAGCCCCTGCTGTTGCAGAGAAGAAGCCTGTTCCCGTTGCGGTAGCCCCTGCTGTTGCAGAGAAGAAGCCTGTCCCTGTGCTGGTTGTTGAGGAGAAGGTGATCCCTCCTGCCGCTGTTATTCAGCATGTAGTCGATGCGGATGATGATGATGAGGCTGAGGAGGAGACGGTTGTTGAGGAGGATGCTGAGGAGGAGGAAGAGACGGAGACCGTTGAGGAAGTGGAGGAGGAGACTGAGGAGACTGAGGAGGTAGTTGAGCCTGAGGAGGAAGAAGAAGAGGAGGAAGAGGAGGAGGCTGCAGAGGAAGAGGAGGAGGGTATGGAGGTTGAGAAGAAAATCTTCCGTGGTCGTGCCTACTGGGTGGATGTCAATACCAACAAGCTGTACGCGGTCATCGGCGATGATGATGTTGGCAATGAAGTCGGCAAGGTTGTCGATGGTCGCCCTGTGTTCCTGGCAGTGTCTCGGTAAACAAACACACAACTTCCTCACCCATAACAGGATAGAATGCTTTGCCAACCTTCGCTGGCCATTCTTTTGGTTTCCGTTGCAGGTGTGCTGTATCATCTTGTTGTTGGAGCGGGAGCTGCCGCGATGTGGTGGCTGGCTGTCGGTGCGGTCGGCACGGCGGTCTTCCAGGCTCTCTGCTACGGAGGTCTGGATGCTCTAGCCTGGGTACTCATGCTCATCCCGGTGCTCATTGTCTGTTTCTTCCTGGCGGTGGCCCTGTTCGCCAGCAGCATGCGCATCCAGAATGTTGAGAAAGTGCCTTGCCGTCGGTGCGGACATAACCGCCCGTGTGGATGCTCTTCATCTTCATCAGATAGTGGAGACAGCTGCGGGAATGCAGATTCCCCCTACTGTCCGGAACGGCACCACCGGCACCATCATGATGGCGGGAACAGCTGCCCCCACTGTGGTGGCGGGGGGTGCTAATGGCTATCAGTAATCGTTAGATTAAAATATTTTCTAGAAATTCTAATTAGCAGTCGTTTCACGACAGTTAATTAGACGAACTAGAAAACACTCTAGCCTAACCTTACTTGGATAGCGCTAACCAGAGATGTGTGTCGGCCTAGAGACGCGGATAGTCTCCAACAGAAGAGGAAAACAGGATGAGTTGGGTTCGGTTCTGTATAACCATCGCTGCATGGTACCAGCGGGCAAAAGAGGCATGGGTCTCAAAAATGCGGGCCCTGCGGTCGCGTCTGTTCTATAGAATCCTTCACCTGTATGACCCGCGAACCATGTTTCTCTTGCAGAATGGTCAATGGGTAGATAAGGGGGCTGGATTCCGCACAGAGCAGATTGCGTGGATTTACGATGCACCTTATCACATGCTGTATCGTTCCGGAGAGGCGGTTGTTGGGCGCGGAATACGGTGGAGTTGGCTGGGTGTCGTGGAAGCAGGCGGTGAGCAACGGGACCTGACCGATTTCTTCACGGAGCTGCGGATTTCACAGGCGCCGACGCCGTCGGTATCTGCAATGCTGGGTCTCTTTGCGCACCAAAAAGGATGGATGCCGCGGGGGCAGCTTCAGATAACACGCCGCGATGGTGAGGAGATGCTGATTGAATCAACGACGGGGGCAGTTATTGATACATCGGAGCCGCCCTCTGGTGGTGGAGTCTCTGTTGCGCATCTGAACTTTATACATTAGACCAGTGGGCAAAGCCGCATAACATAAACTAAAACACGAGGCGACTCGAACACAATAAACGTCGTCTTGTGTTTGGATTCTGTATCGGCTGGAGTAGGGGTGGTCGCGCCACCCTCAGGGTCCAGTGCGCGTCCGACTTGTTGACCGGATGCAATAGCACGAGCAGCAGTGGGATAGACTGTGTTGTTGATGAAGGTGGGAAGGTCCTTTCGGTCCACAAAATAAAGCCACATGAAATGGTCGGTCTTTCTATCTTATAATTTTAATCGATAGATAACTTTAAATTATCTATCAATTAAATGGACGACCGTCTACTCAAAAACAACACCATCCGCGTGCAGCAGCAGCAGCAACAACAGGCACCGTAGGCGGACGGGCGTCCCACTCCGACTTAATCCGTGCCTTAAATTCCAGGAAGTCCATATCCGAATCCGGCTCATACTGTTGCTGCCCACCGCTCGCATCCAAGTAATCGAAATAATCATAATGCCGTGCATCCCGCTCACTGTACATGTAGCACTGGAGAGTTATGCACGTATAGCTGTTTGTCGGCAAGTTCCGCAGTTGATGTGTCTGATTCAGCGTGGGAGTAATCCACGTTATGTCATCCTTTTGGAATGTTGCACGGCCAAACGGTTGAACTCCATCCTTTTCCGCACACAAGAATGGGAATAGCGATACATTGATTTCGCCATTCAAGACACGAATGATAGCGCTTGCGTTCGCATGACTATGAATAGGAGAGTAATGTCCAACAGGCCAAATCTCCATAACATATGGAATGCCCGGCGATTCGCCGTTATTCTCTCCCAGTGTTATGCGCAGATATGTTTCCAGTAAATCGGGCTTATCAGGATTGAACTCACGACTCTTGTCTTGCAGCTTATTGTAGCACCACAGGCCGGGTGTACGAATGCTGTACTCAATTGCCTGCGAAAAGTCGGGGAAATCGGGCGTATCCAGCCGGAAGTTCTTGCCGGCAATACAATTGTAGAGTTTCTGACAGATTGGTGGCAGGTTCGCAATTGGCATGTGCGTTGTGGCAGCGAGATGCTCTATTGTCAGTTCGTCCATGTTTTTGACAACAAGAGGAATCCTTGCCGTAATGGGGTCCTTGATTACACGAATGACGGATAGTTCCGAGCCGTGAAATACCGATGTTAGTGATTCCAGGAATTTCTTTGTGTTGGTCGGGAATTTGTAAGTGTAGATGACCGTTTCCAGTCGCGCCTCACCGACGCCTGCGTATAACCGTTGGTTCTGCGAATCCAGGCTAAACCAATAGTAAGCCCCCGCATGGGGCGACAGCCCCATCTTATTGGTCGGATCAACAAGCGGCTTGAGACTCGCGGCTTCGCACACCAGAACCGCCGATTCCGTGAATTCCACGCGCAGACCATTGTTCTGTTCGGCATTCACAAGAACAAAAACACACGGGCTTGTTTTCAAGGCATGATTAAAAATAAACACGCCTTGACCATGAACCGGAAGAGGCGTGGTCATTCTTTTCTGGTGTAAGAAATCCTGCAACTTTAACTAACATAGAGGGGTAATAGGATGGCGTACGAAATCTGCCCACGTGTCTGGTTTGGACCCGCTGCACTGACTTACAAACCACTGGAGATGCTCCGCATAACACATATTGTAAATTGTTCGGGACAGGCATCCGCTACGAACTTCTGGGCACGACAGGACCGCGGCTTTCTGTTTCTAGAATCAAAGGATGAGGATGATTTTCAGATTCTAGATCAGCATCTGTTGCCGCTTATAAACTTTGTGGAGGATGCTTTATTAGACACAGAGGCCTGTGTCTATATTCACTGCGTCATGGGAATTAATCGGAGTGCTGCATTAGCGGTTGCATACCGGTGTTTCGCCCAAAAGGAGGCGGCTGCAACTGTTATTCAGCAGGTGCGGGCTGAGAGACCAGGACGGTCATTTCTGACAAATTCAGGGTTTGTGCGGCAGTTAGAGGATACTTACTCACTATCATCCTCATCGTCGTAATCATCCTCACTGTCATCTTCATAACTATCACTGTCATCCATGATACCTTCTCCATTAATATCTTTGGATGCATAACAATCTGCAACAAGATGGCCCATGCGACCACACCGATAACAGGAAGCCGCAACGGGCTTTGTACGATAGGTTGTCTCTGTAGAAATTGACCGAGTAATGATTGGGCAGTCTTTCGCATAATGACCGGACTTTCCGCAATTGAAACAGCCCCCTGTAGCAGTTTGCAGCTCCACTTGGAGTGCTGCAATTTGTGTGGCGGATAGATTCTCTTGACAATAGGAACCACCACGAACGCGGTCAATGCCATGTCGTGCCATAAGCTCTTTCGTAGTTTTATCTTCATCAAACGGACTCGTTTCAGGTAGAGTCCGTTCGATGGTTAAGGGGCGATGGAGAGTCGTCCAGATGGACCCTGCTCCGGTAAGATGCTCTTCATAACGTGCAGCCAGATTACTTGTGCGACCCACATAATAGTAGCCTCCATGGAGGCGGAGAACATAGATGAGAGATGTGATGAAGGGGGTCCTATAATAACAGCAAACCAAACCTTAGTGCATGTCAAGTTTTTAGGCAACTAACCCATCGGCGCCTCCACGTGAGGGCGATACAGAATCTCTCCCGTCCGCACATCCTCATGGAGAATCGCCACATCCGCGGCATTCTTGTGCTTCACGGCATCCGTGTTCCACAGCTTGATAATGCAGAAACCCTTCTTGGGTGAGATGGTGACCCCCACAATCGGGTTCGCCGCGGGGTCCGTCGTTGCACACTCCGCCGCCGCCGCAGCCACATAGCGCGTGAACACCTCCACCGCAACACGGCGGGGAACCTTAATGCAATAGGCTCCACCACGAATGTTCACCTTGTTCTCCCAGAGGGGCGACGTATCGCCACGCATGATTTTCAGAACACCGCCCATAATACGGGTCGGACCCATCTCACGAAGGAGAGTTCCCAGCCCCTCCCAAGAGGCAGCGCCATGAATCTTCTTATAGGAATCAGCACCCCAGGACTTGTCATCTGATTCATGGAAGTAGAGCGTCCACGGCCCAGATCCAATGGGGTGCGTTGGTAGAGCCGCTGCAGGAGCGGCCGCCGCAGTTGCGAAAGAACGGGCGGTCATCGTCGTTGTGTATGTTGGGGGTGGCGGTTTTAGGCCCGATGGCAGTCAAGTTTAGTCGGTTAAACATCATCCGGCTTCGTCAGCGCGGGAGCCAGCGCCAACTTGATTTCACCCAGACCAGCAACCGAATACTCACAGATGAGCGGGTAGTCATTCTTCATGTAGAGATTGACCTCCGAACACAGGCTGGTACACTTCGTGAACAGCACCAGATGCTTCAGCAGGAAATTGCCCTGGATGATGTCATCCGCCGCCGCGTGCGTGTACGTTAGACCATTGGAGCCGATGTTGAAAATCGTCTCCTGCTCCGCGAAGTCGCCCTTACAACGGAATACCAGCTCCGTACTGGCCGACTGAATCTCTACCGTCTCACCCAGCGTGTGCATGTCGCGGATAATCTTCTGGAAATCGGAAGACGGCATCGTAATAACGTTGAGGTCCTCCGCAGGAATGGCAATGGGGTTGATGTCGAGCTCGATGAGATTCAGCTGGAAGTTGGTGACCATCTGCTTGTCGGCGTTCAGAATCTCGATACCCAGACGGGTCGTGTCGGACTTCTTCATGTAGAGCACCAGGCTCTCATTATTCGACATCATCTTCACCAGCTTGAAGAAGTTAATCATGTTAACACCCAAGACGTGCTTCGCGGGGCAGAAGAACTCATCGAACCGGTCGGCACGGAGGCGCAGGTGAACCATGATAGTGTGGGTACCGTCCAGAGCCATGATTTTGATGCCCGTGCGGTCAATCTCCAGATTGGCCTCCGTCAAGATATCCTTAATGGCTTCGGTCAGCGTCCGGAAGGGTGCGGCCTTGACCGTCCGGATGCGGAAGAGATACTCTGAAGATGGGGGGAGGGTAGCAGGGACAAGCTCCATTCTATTGGGGTTCCGGGGTGTGTGGCTTTAGATTTGGACGCGGAGAACCCAGGTTCAGTCGGGCGACAGTCCGGCTATCTGGCGATAGCTGGTGGCTATCATTAATATTTCGACTAAACTATCCTCTAGAAATTCTAATTGGCAGTCGTAAAACGACTGATAATTAGACGAACTAGAAAACATTTTAGTCTAATCTTAATTGGATAGCACTAGCCTTTCTCCATGACCTCTCCTGTTGTTTTAGACAGTATCCTGAAATACTAGTCTCCTTATTGGGACCCTCTATCACTTCCGCAGGCGCCGGTGTGTCCGTCGGCTCTTGTTATAGTTCTGGAACTGATTGTAGCCCATGTAAGCAGCGGCAGGCAGGAGGCGCATGCCTACTTCAGCAAAGCCGGCACCCATCACACTGGGCGCGAAACCTCCGCGCTGTCTGCGACGACTACCACCTCCTCCCTGCCCGGTGGTGTGCATGGAACCACCTCCCTGCGCTGGCAGCGCCGAACGCACCCAGGCTGCACTGGCACCTGCCAGACCAACACCCGTTGGTTCCGCAACAGTTCCCTGGAACTGCGCACCCTGCTGGTACCATGCCAGTGGCAAAGAAGTAGCACCTCCATGTTGCCTCCCCCGCTTCTGCTGTTTGCGTGTGCGACGGGCCATTTTCCTACTGTGGGCTGTGGTTTTACGTTTCCCTCCCGTTTGCCCATATAGTTCAAAGAAATCACGATTTGAAATCCGTTCAATCGAATCACGGTTGATGTTCGTCATACTATCAAGGGCAGTTGTATCAATTGTTGTTATCTTTGGTTCCGGCCCTTCAAGGACAAGCTTATAGGTAATTGCGGGCGAAGCTCCCGCTGTTCCAAATGGATAAACGGCATACACCTTTGGTGTAATCGGCTGTGTGGGCTGTTGGGCAGGTAACAATTGAATGTCTGTCGGCGGCGGCTTTCCAACTACAGCGGAGACGGGGGCTGTAGTCGTTGGCAACTGCTCAAGTGCGCGTAACAGTGTCTGTGCAGCTGTCTGAATCCGGTCATCATACGCCGTGTTGCGCGCTCCAAATGTGCGGGAAAAGAAGCCCCGCTGTGGAGGTGGTTGGACGCCAACCGCCGCAGCGCCAACAGAAGGATTCTCCTGCACAACATCCTTGTAAGTCGTCAGAATCCGCTGTAGCTCCTCATAGAGAGCCTTGCCACGAATCAATTTGGGTGAGAGTACGATTCGCCGCACAGCTGCAGTCATGGATTCTGCGCGACTGGGCTGACTCTCTGGATTCGCCATGCGAATCGCTTCCAAAGCCAGCTCTTGGAGGGGCGCACGACGGGCGGCAGATGGGTTCAGCGTTGCAAATAGACTAGCAACCTGGTCTAACCGCGCAACCATATCAGGCGCCTCTGAGCGGAGTTTAACACGATAATCCGGACGCATATCGGTTGTATACCGTTGAGTCCAATCCTTCATGCGCTCTGCAACGACACGGTCTGGAATTCCTGTGTTTTCGGCCAGGTCGTGAATGTATTTGAGCTCCGCGATTGCATCCTCTGCTGAGAAGGGCGCTCCCGCGTTGCGCATCAGCTTGTAGAGCTGCCCCTTTAGCGTGCGCCGATAAGAGTTCTTCGATTCCCCTGTAAAGAGGCCACGGCGGCGAGCCTTGACAGTGGCGGCCGCGGTACCCTTCAGGAAGGGGCGCACATTCCGATTGAATCGATTGTAAGCAGCATTCGCATCCTTGTTCGCATTCATATTCACTCGACTGAGCATGGCAGGGACTCCACTTTCTGGGGCAACAGGGGTCTCCACGAATTTCTGCTCAAATTCTTCGGCTTGCAGAGACACGGGACTCTCCTTTTCTGTAGCCGTTTTCAAGATGGGTGCGGGGCGCTTGTAGCCCGGCTCATAGGGGACCTGTATACGGGGAACCTGTGCTTGACTCTGCTCTGCCGCAACCTGACTAGCAAGAATCTCTCCATGGGACTGTGCTAACGCAGGGAGCTGACCAACAACACTACCCTGTAGCACTCCTCGGCTGCCCTGCATAATAACGCCTCTCCTGTTAACATACTGTCCAGAGCGGAGACCCATGGTAGTTCCACCGGTGCCAGTGTTATAGGGAAGTTCCTTGAGTGGAACATCGCTAACTCTTATGCGCCCTGCTTCTGAAACATAATCTGTATAGCCTGGTGCAAGGGGGTTGTGCCGATAGGTTGGAACAGTTGGTAGTACGGAGGGCGGGGAGACCCACTCTGCCGTCTCTCCAAGAGATATATTTTCAGAAGGATTCCAGCCAGGAATGTATGTTTTCTTCTGCTCTAACACCTTCCCGTCGTCGTCTCCTTCTGGAGCGAACCGAACGGTTGCCTTTCTCTCTGTCATCCCTTACCGGGTACTACGATTTTTACGGGTCTTTCTGCTTCGATGGTGTGCAACTAATCGCTCTACTCTCCGACTACAACGGTCCGCCCCCTTGGGTTTCCGACCGGACCAGGGCAAGTCTGTCGCCCGCGGCCTTATCATGCGACCATCCTCTGATAATCCCGTACGGACAACAAACGCGTCCAGATTTCCAAAACGGGGGTGGGTCGGACGATGGGGAGACACAATTGGCCACGCTTCTGACCGTAGAAACGACCCGTGTGCAACTACAACGAAGGTGGACTGAGGGAGCTCATGAATATGCCGTAGGAAAGCGCGGAAATCCGGCCGGGTGCGGCGCAAACGGGCCGGAGTGTTTTCGGGGATGTTGCCGAATTCCATAATATGCGGTAGATGCGCAAGAGGCGCATCGGGAAACAACAGGCCCGCCGTCTCGCGCGCCCGTCGGAGACCGCTACTACCGAACAGGACTGTGGGTCCTTCCAGCGGAACACCGGCTGCATGGAGGCGTGCTTGTAGAGCCGGGCCATAGGCACGGGCCATCGCTGCTCCATGGGTAGAAAGCGCCGGATCCCGAATCTGCTGGCTATCTGCCACCAGAGGGTTTGCTAGGTCGTGCGTCCCAGCAATATCGCGAACATGGTTCGAGCATGATTTGCTATGCCGAATCAGAACCAGAGTTATATCGCGCATCCCTATGGAGGATGCATTTGTTTGACAGGTGTTGGGGTCCAAAACTTGACCGCGGGTTGGGCGCCTAAGGGTACCCCCTTTGACGACAGATAACAACGACGAAAATGACTGCTTCTGTATCCACTTCTGCTGCTTCTTACAAGAAGCTAACCCAGCGTGAGCACATCCTTGTGCGCCCCGATAGCTACATCGGGTCGCGCATGGCGCTCGAGACCCAGCGGTGGGTCTGGAATCCAACGGAGGGACGCATGAACTGGCGGACTCTGATGTACAATCCCGGTCTCTTCAAAATCTTTGATGAGCTGATGGTGAATGCGCTGGACCATGTAGTCCGGCAGGCGGGGGCGGCAAATAAGGCGGACCGTGTGAGCCGGATTGTTATTACGCTGACTCCCACGATGTTCCGCATCTTCAATGACGGGGCGGGCATTCCCGTAGAGATGCACCCCGAATACAAAGTGATGGCACCGGAGCTCATCTTTGGCCATCTGCTGACGTCGTCGAACTACGATGACACGGAGGAGAAGGTGGTCGGTGGCAAGAATGGCTTCGGTGCCAAACTGACGAACATCTACAGCAGGCGTTTCACGGTGCGGACGTGTGATTCGTCTCGGCGCTTTCTGTTTGAGCAGACCTTCACGGATAACATGTCAGTGGGGGGGGCGCCAACCATGAAGCGGACAACCGCGACGGCCAAGCCGTTCACGGAGATTACCTCAGAGCCTGACCTGGCGCGGTTCTATCCGGAGCTGGGTGCCGCTGTGGGCATGCCGGCCGAAATGCTGGATGTTCTCCGCACCCGCGTGGTGGACATGGCGGCACTGGCAGCTGCATACGGTGTATCCGTCTTCCTGTCAGAGTCCGCTGAGGAGGGGGCCATGGCGACTCCGATTCCCGTATCCTCCTTTGAGGCATACGTGCGCCTCTTCACGGAGCCGGGTGTCCCCGTCTTCTATGAGCGCTGTGGGCCGCGCTGGGAGGTGGCTGCAGTGCTGACCCGCCATCTCCACGCGGATGGCCTGCCCGATGACCGCCACATCTCCTTCGTAAATGGTATCTTCACCCGGCGCGGAGGCAAGCACGTGGATGCGGTGTCCCGTGCCGTTCTGGGTGCCTTCTGTGAGGGACCCGGCAAGAAGTTCGACCTCAAGCCTGCACAGCTCAAGGACGCTGTCACATTCTTCGTGAATGCAACCATCGTGAACCCGGACTTTGAGAGTCAGTCCAAGGAGACGCTGACGACGGTGGCTACCCGCTTCGGCTCCAAGCTGGAGGTGAGCGACAAATTCGTAAGTCGGCTAGCCAAGGAGGGTGGGCTTCTGGAGGAGGCCGCTGCGGTGCTGGAGAGCCGGCTGATGCGGGAGGCCAAGAAGGTGGATGGCAAGAAGACCGCTTCCGTGCGCGGCATTCCAAAGCTGGAGGATGCGTCGTGGGCGGGGACAGCGAAGTCAGAGCAGTGTACGCTGATTCTGACAGAGGGGGATTCAGCCGCCGCACTGGCGATTGCCGGCTTGGCGGTTGTCGGGCGTGAGAAGTTCGGCGTGTTCCCTCTGCGGGGTAAGCCGCTGAATGTGCGGGATGCGTCGGCAACGGCGAAGACCGACAATGCAGAGCTGACCCACATCAAGCAGATTCTGGGTCTCGTTCACGGGCGGAAGTACACGGACTTGAAGTCTCTCCGCTACGGTCGTGTCATGATTATGACGGACCAGGATGTAGATGGGTCCCACATCAAGGGGCTGCTCATCAACATGTTTGACGCGGAGTGGCCGACTCTGCTGAAGCTGCCGTTCCTGACCTGTATGATGACTCCGCTCCTGAAGGCAACCAAGGGCAAGACGATTCGCCAGTTCTATTCCGCGTCAGAGTATGAGACGTGGCTGAAGACGACGGAGGCGGTCGGCGGTCGCGGCTGGACGGTTAAGTATTACAAGGGGCTGGGAACGTCCACCGCCGTGGAAGGTCGCGAATACTTCAAGTCCATGAACACGGTCGGTTTCACGTGGGATGACACGACCCGCGATACGGTGGACATGGCATTCAACAAGAAGCGTGCAGATGACCGCAAGGCATGGCTGGAGACGTACGACTCTGACCGTATCATTGAGGTCCCCGCAGGTGGAACGATGGTGAGCTACACGCGATTCGTCAACGATGAGCTCATCCATTTCTCGTTTGCTGACAATCATCGCTCTATCCCCCATGTTATGGACGGTCTGAAGCCGTCGCTGCGGAAGATTCTGTGGGCGGCACGGAAGCGCGGCCTGACATCCGAAATCAAGGTGGCCCAGCTGGCGGGCTACGTGTCGGAGCACGCTGCCTATCACCACGGTGAGGCGTCGCTCATGGGTGCGATTATCGGCATGGCCCAGAACTTCGTGGGGTCTAACAACGTGAATCTGTTGGTCCCCAATGGCCAGTTCGGTACGCGCCTGGAGGGCGGCAAGGATTCGGCCGCGCCCAGGTATATCTTCACGGCACTGGACCCCGTTCAGGCCGCACTCTTTCACAAGGCCGATGACCCGGCCCTAACGTGGGTGGAAGACGATGGGTCGCGCGTTGAGCCAGAGTACTACATGCCCGTGTTGCCTCTTCTACTGGTGAACGGTACGGAGGGTATCGGCACGGGACATTCGTCCTCCGTTCCCTGCCATTCTCCACGGGACATCGTTGCAGCGCTGCGGTCGCGCCTGTCGGGGGCCGTAGCCGACCTGACAGATACTGCACTGTCTCCCTGGTGGGATGGCTTCCGTGGCACTCTGACAACGGGTGCCGGTGGGCGCTCTGTAGTCTCGCATGGTATCTACCAGTTCTTCGACGATGAGGGCTGCCGGGTGCGCATTACGGAGCTGCCGGTAGGGGTCTGGACGAAAGATTACAAGGCATTCCTGGAGGAGCTGCTTGCCGGTGAGGAGCGGCCGCGTCTGGGTGGCCACAAGAAGCCGGCCAAGGGGACGGCGGCTGCGGCGGCGGCTGCCAAGAAGCCAAAGGCAAAGGCACCGACCAAGGCTGTTGGAGGAGCGGGCACTGGGGGCGATGCGGCCTCAGTTATCTCTTCCACGACCTCCACGGTTCCCGTGAAGGTGCTCCGCGACTATCAGGCGAATTACAATGACGTGGATGTCGACTTCGTTCTGACGCTGGAGCCCGAGTACTACGTGGAGGCAAAGCTGTTCCAGTCGGAGTTTGAGAAGCGATTCAAGCTCACGAATTCGCATTCGCTCTCCAACATGGTGGCGTTCGGGGTGGATGGCATTCTGCGGAAGTTCGCATCGGCTGGTGAGATTATGGAGGCGTTCTATGGCGTGCGGCTGACTGGCTACACGACACGGAAGGCGAATGAGCTGGCGCGTCTGGATGCGGAGATTGTGGAGTTGGATGCTCGAACTCGCTTCGTGCGGGCAGTGGTGGCCGGGACGCTCAAGGTGGCCAACGCGGCAGATGAGGAGCTATTGGCGGGGCTGGTTGCACTGGGTCTTCCTGCACTGTCGCCTGGGGAGGGGCTGCGCGGCTTTGAGTATCTGTTGCGCATGCGGGTGGACCGACTGAAGGCGGCGGCCGTTGCGGAGCTGGAGGCGGAGTTGGCAGCCGTGCGTGCGACTCGGGCGACCCTGGAGGCAAAGTCGCCGGAGATGCTGTGGCTGGAGGACTTGGATGGATTCTCCGCGGCATATGAGTCATTCGTAGCAGTGCGGGCGGCTTCCAGGGCAGAGGCCGCTGAATCGTCGGCTGCTGCTGTTGGAGGGAAGAAGCGGGTGGTGAAGGCAGCGGTAGCGAAGAAGGCTTAGGCACGGTGGCGTTTGTGAGTTGAAGCGCGATGCTTGACGGCTCTCTTTTGATTTCTACGACTTCTACGTAGTTGGCCTCCTCTCTGTTTTGATTTGGCTAACACACTTGCCATGCTACGACCAGTATTAAGCGGAAGAGGTTTCCCCTCACCGGGTCCAAGAACACTGGCAAGCGGGGCCTTCGGAGCAGGGACTGATGTTGTTTCTTCCTCTTCCTCTTCCTCCCCTTCGCCAGGCGTAATTCCATCATACTTCATCGCCGCTGCCAATGCGTCAGGGTCCATCTGTTTGATATTGTAAGGGGCCTGTTGACTTGTTGGATAGTTTGCAGCCATCCCACTGGCAATCTTTAGAGAGTTGATAGCCTCCTCCGCCTTTGTTAGGCTATCGTGGAAGGCGGCTATATCCATGCCAGGTTGAAAGAGAGTAGAGGCAGTTCTTGTGGTCGCAACACCTGCCTTTAATCTATCGATATTCATACGGTTCTTCCTTACGGATTACAGCGGTTTCAGACAGGGACTGCAAGTGCCGCAGTCATCATAAACTCAGACAGGGACTGCAGCCACAAAGTACGCCGGGCGGGACGCAGCCAGCTGGACCTGTGCCCCACCCTGGGAGGATCCAAACGTCTCACGGACAGTTATGACCTGCACTAACAGAACGGCTACCAGAAGTGCAATGAGACCCCAGTTGAGCATTTGTCGGTGTTCTACTGAATGCTCAGAAGAACCGGTCAAAGGTCGCCGACTTTGACCCCGCCCGGGTCAGGAGCATCGGATGCTCCATTGGCACCGGGAGATTCTGGATGTCCCGCAGGTACGTCTTGTGCATGGAGCACTCCGCCAGAATCTTAGGGACACACCAATTCGCAACAAGCTGATTGAGAGTTGTAATTTGCTCAGGGATATTATCGGGGCGGTTCACACTATACTGGAGATACATCGCCCGCATAACAATTATCAACTCATCGACGGACTGTTCATCAATCAGGAACTCTCCCTCAGAGCGGTCATAGACTTCGCGGCGAATCTTGTTCTGGACAATGCGGATGTTGGCGGGGCTGAAGTAAGCCGTGTTCAGGGGTGTTGCCACGACATTCCCGCGAATCGCATCCTCCGCTTCTGTTGCACCTACTGTCGTGCGAAAGCCAAAAGCAGAGTTGTAGTCGCCCGTGCCGGTTGCTGAGCTCCGGTCTGAAAGATTCACTCGCCCGTTGTTCATTCCTTACAGTGGGCGGCTACAAACATGACGCGACCTGTGTCGCAACCTGGGGGTCAACCTATACGATGTTCCGTGGAGTTTATGACTACTTGTCTGGAGGTGGAGGTCGGAGAAGTGAGCAGGAGAGAGCTGGTCCAACCTATACAACATCACGGCTAATTGGTGCTCCGCCACCCAGTGTTGTGGGGGCCATCAAGCACACGTATGATATTCACAGTGCGGATGACTATATCCATTTTCGGGCAGTTGTTCTGATGGAGCTACTAGGAAACGCTCCAGTCCAGAGGCGCTTTGAGGAGATTCTGCGGGATTACCTGCGACACTCCACGATACGTGAACGGTATGTCGTTGTGCGTATCGGTGATTGGTGGGGGGAATTTACAGTGTCGGGGAACTCAGCAGAGTGGGGAACACTTCTGTTAGAGTCCGATTAGACCTGCAGCTTCCTCCACGTGCGCAAGGAGTTGTCCCATGAAAGAGTCCGGTGGGATTTTGGTCCGGTCCTCATACGGCATGTCGCGCTTCCGCAGAAGGCCACGGAATAGATGAACTCCTACTGTGCGGGGGTTTCCAAAAACATCGCGCGCACATGTACCGGGAACACCGTACTTCGGCTTCAGACAGTCGGTCGGCCCAGACAGCGGACGGAAAAGGCCATCAACATCCCACCAATTCACCGGCATAACGAACTCCGGGGGTTCCAGGTAGGACTCCAAACCGAGTGTAGCAATCGATTCCTGAAATGTCTTCATGAAGGTCCATGCAGAAGAGACTTCTCCTGCTGCGGTTATGCGGTCCGCAGCGGTGGTAATCCAGCGAGCCCATTCAGAGCCGGGGTCCCGTGCTCCAATGCAGGCGTTTGTCGGTTTCTGAGGTTCCTTTGACCGATAGGCACCTGCCTGCATCGTGCGCTCTGTAACAAAAAAGTAGGGAGCTGTGCGAACACGGGCCGGGATGGGACGAATCAGAACGATGTCCATGTCCATCCAGATACCGCCCTTCTGCCGGAGCATTTCATAGCGGAAGAGGTCGCTGAAAGGAAGTGCCGTGAAGGCATTTGCGCGTTTCGACTTGGGTGCCGGCCCCTTGAAGTCGAACTTGCGGGCACGGGATAGAATCGTGTCAGCATCCAGCACGGTTATATGGGGGCGTACAGCAGCGGGAATCTGCTCTTTCAAGACAGTAGGGTCATCGTGCGTGTATAGATGAACGCGAGCGCCATGGGCAACCCAGCTCACTAGACAGGCCCGCTCCAAAAGCGACATCGGTGCATCAGACCAGTAGCTCTGGAGAAGGTATCGGCTTCCTGTGGCACGTGGGCGTCTGCGTGTGTGGCGTTTGCTTGCCATCCCTTACTGTGGCCCTCTGTTTCCCCACACAGTTTATAGAGTTGAATCTGGATATCCACTTGTCAGCTTTTCAGTGTACCGGCAGGCGGCGAACCTCCTTGAGTCCCGTGTTTAGCTCATGGGAGTACCACATATACTCAATGACCCACGATTTAGTGGTTAGATCTGTGGAACTTACATTTGCAGCGTAGGTGCGAAGGAGGTCTTCTGCTAGCGCTATCCAATTACACCTTTGGACATTTAAAACGCCGATTTTTTAGACCTTATATTTTTTTTTCTAAGCTAATTGTAAATGAAACACTCATTTACAATTATTTGTTGTATAGTTATTCTTCTAATTGGTACGGTTATCGGCTATATCAT
>Ga0214921_10005914_pt1 | contig 17039 bp, 20 predicted proteins | sample LL1505_MetaG_FD_177992 | JGI IMG/M metagenome (GOLD analysis project Ga0214921, IMG submission 177992) | Freshwater microbial communities from Lake Lanier, Atlanta, Georgia, United States - LL-1505 | ecosystem: Environmental > Aquatic > Freshwater > Lake | place: USA: Georgia | collected...
TAAGGCCAGCCGGCCGAACGGTACACCTCGCGCAGCCGCTGGGCGTGTGCACGCTTCAAAGTGACAGGGCGTTCTGCTGCCATGGTCAGTTAATCAATCTCATCAAGCCCGCACCACCGGAATATCCGCCCAGCAAGTGGTGTAAGCCGGCGTGCGCCGCTCCTGCTTCATCGACCAGACTCGGCGATCGCCTTCGAGACCGGCACTGGCCATCTTCATGGTGCCCTTGCCAAAACGCTGGTTGATGCTGTCCAGCGCGCTCATGAGTCGGGTCTTATCGTCCGCTTGCGCCAGACTGGGACAGTCACTGACCTTGTCAGTATCGCCCCAGCCCAGTTCACCTTGCCGCACCGAATCCGGCTGCAGTTCCAGCAGCATCACACCGGCCTTGGCGTACTTGAAGCCCTCCCGGTAGATGGCGCGTAAGCCCTGCCCGGCAGCCTGCACGATGGCGCCGGTGTCTGCTGCCGGGCGCACCAGCGGCACCACCACCGAGCGGCTGTACTGCGCATCCTGCCGAAACGGGCTGGTGCGAATGAAGACCATGACTGCCGAGGCCAGCGAGTGCTGCCGGCGCAGCTTCTCCGCCGCCCGGCTGGCAAACTCTGTCACGGCCTGGGTCAAACCAGCCAGATCCAGCACCGGGTGGCCGAAGGAGCGGGTGCAGGCGATTTCCTTCTTGGGCTGGGGCGCGTCGTCCAGGCCGATGCAGGGCATGCCTTGCAATTCCCGCACCGTGCGCTCCAGCACCACCGACCAGGCCCGCCGAACTGTGGCCGGGTCCATGCGCACCAGGTCCTGCACCGTCCGGATACCGCCTTCGCGCAGCTGCTGGCTGATGCGCCGCCCAATGCCCCAAACTTCGCTGACGTCGGTGGCCTCAAACACCGCTTGCAATTCGGCCGGGGCCAAGGCGGCCAGGTTGCACACCTGCGCCAGGTGGTCCGGGTAGATGCCGGGTTTGCGTTCTGCCGTCTTGGCAATGTGATTGGCCAGTTTGGCCAGGGTTTTGGTCGCGCCAATGCCGATGCCGCAGGGAATGCCCACCCACTGCAAGATGCGGGCGCGGACCTTGTGGCTGCGCACCACCAGGTCGCCACGCACGCCGTCCAGGCCGATGAAGGACTCGTCGATGCTGTAAATCTCCTGGGTCGGGCCCAAACCAGCAGCCAGGCTCATCATGCGGTCGCTGATGTCGCCGTACAGCGCAAAGTTGGCTGAGAGTGCCACCAGGCCGTCGGATTCGACCAGGTGCCGGATCTGAAACCAGGGCGCACCCATCTTGATGCCCAGCGCCTTGGCCTCATTGCTGCGGGCAATGGCGCAACCATCGTTGTTGCTCAGCACCACGGCTGCAATCCCGTTGAGGCTGGGCCGGAAGATGCGTTCACAGCTGACGTAGAAGTTGTTGCCATCAACCAGGGCGTACACCAGAGGCCTCCATGACAGGTGGAGCGCAAAGCGTGATGGCGGTCACACGATCACTCGATTGCTCGATATGTTGCAGCTAAACCGTGAACTGCTTGATGGCACTGGTCACCACGCCCCAGATCTCGATCGTCTGCCCGTCCTTTGGTGTGATGTCTGGGTAGGTTGGGTTGGCGGCCTTGAGCTTGACGCGCCCGGCGCGCTGGTACAGCTGCTTGACGGTGAAGTCTCCGTCCACGATAGCCACCACGATGTGGGTGTTGCGCGGCTTGATGGCACGGTCCACCACCAGGATGTCGTTGTCGAAGATGCCGGCCCCGGTCATGGAGTGGCCGCTGGCGCGCAAAAAGTAGGTGGCCTGGCTGTGCTTGATCAGCAATTGGGCCAGGTCAATGCGCTGCGCCCCCAGGTCTTCCGCCGAGGAAGGAAAACCGGCCTGGACGCTGCCGCGCAGGAAGGTGGCCGGCAGTGCCGCGTCACCCGCCAGGACGGGTGTAGCTGAAATCAGTAAACTGTGCATTCATACAGTATAGGTGCGACCACTAAGGAAAGTCACACAGCATGGCAATCCACAGCCCAGAAGGCAATAAAGCAGCGGGCGCTAACTCTGCCAGACGCCGAAGCCCTGGGCCCGCAAGCGGATGCCGAGGTCCACCTCCATGTCCTGGGCGTCGCCATAGGGCATGGGGTTGAGGTGCTCGAACAGCTCCGTCATCAAGCGAAGACCAAAGCGCTTGGCGTACTTGTTGGCCCGAATTCCGGCCTTGTGGTTGTCAAAGCGCACATCCGGGTCCAGCCCGGTCATGCCGACGTAGACGCATGGCATACCTGCCACGTACCCTGGGTTGGACTTCATGAACTTGACGTCGAAGAGGACGTCCCTGGACAGCTCGATCACGTAGACATGGTGGGTGGCGCGCATGGCGGCATTGTGGGCCAGTGGGAGGGCGATTTTGTGCCCAGACCTGCGGACATCCAGCGCTCACTGGCAAAGCCATGGTTGGTGAGGCTGTCAACGCTTGATGGCCTTCGTTGCGGAAGCTATGCAGATGCAAAAAGGTCATATTTAACCTGCCGGGCTGCGCAGGCTTATCGCCAGCGGCGCCGTGTCTTGGAGTGGTGGCAAGCCTCGGCACAAGTTGCCGGCGCAGCTGACATCGCGCGGAGCATCCGTCAGTCAAATGGTGCTTGAGGACCGCCGGTGATCCTGTTCTGCGACACCTCTGCGTTGGTAAAGCTGTACATCCTCGAGGATTCGAGCCGCGACATGCAGACATTGGCTGGCGTGGCCAGCGCCATTGCGGTCTGTCGGATTGCATGGGCAGAGATGATGGCTGCCCTGGCGCGTCGCGCCCGCGAATTCCCGAACGACGCTGATGCGATCGAAGTGGTCCGAAAACGCCTGCGAACAGACTGGCCGAGGTATGTCGTCGTTGAGCTAACTCAGGCGCTCGTGGAACTGGCCGGTGAGTATTCCGATACGTTTGCCCTGCGTGGTTACGACAGCGTGCATCTTGCGGCCGCGCGGACTTTGCAGGACATGGCGGGGGAGGAAATTCAATTTGCCTGCTTCGACACTCGCTTGGGCAAAGCGGCGCGGATGCTCGGGATGCCAGGCTCCGCCCGATTGGGCAGTCCGAGGCCACTTCGCTGCGAAACGTGAAGAGCCTATCCGGGGTGTAGGTTGACATCACTTCATGGGACACGACCTTTTAGGGTTTCCGCACTTGACAATGCCACACCCAAAGCTAAGAATAAAAATCAGATTTATTTTTAGGATTAGCGAATGAAAAAATCGTGGGCCTTGGCCGGTACAGCATTGATTCTTTGGGGGGTCATCTGCCCGGTTGCGGCGCAGACCTGGATCTCGACATGGGCGGCGCCTGCCTTTGCGCGAGTTGATCAGCCTGCGCAGACGCTTTCGCCAACTGCCCGAGCCTTTCCATGGTCGCAGAATGTCCCGACCGCAGCGGCCGGACAGGAGTTAGTGGTTGCCGGCGCATCTCCACAGCATTTCAAGGATCAAACGATCCGCCAAATTGCTCATGTTTCTGCCGGCGGAAGTCAAGTGCGAATCGTTCTGGCAAACAGCCTAGGCACCTTGCCGCTGAGGATTGGAGCTGCTTCGGTTGCAATGCGTGGCAGTGGGTCTTCGGTATTGGCGGGATCAAACAGGTCGCTCACATTTGGTGGGCTTGCGTCGCCAGTGATCCCCGCAGGCGCAATTCTCGTGAGCGATCCTGTTGACCTCAAGGTGGGAAATTTCTCCGATGTTGTGATTGATCTCTACCTTCCGGATGACACATCGGCCTGGAAATCGCCTGTGACGATGCACGCGGCATCCTGGCAGGTGAACTTCGTTTCGACACCAGGCAATCATGTGGGATCCACATCCTTTCCTGTTGCAACGACCACTGCGTATCGGCGCGGCGACGGCCTCGCTTCAGCGTCCTCGTTCTTCCTGGCACGCGTCGAGGTGGTGCCAGACAAACCCACCGGCGTACTGGTGGCGTTGGGTGATTCGATTACCGACGGTACCCAATCAGGCATTGATGCCAACCGGCGCTGGCCGGATCTGCTGGCAGCCCGGCTGGCCTCGGCCGGCATGTCCATGAGCGTCGTCAACGGAGGAATTGGCGGCGGTAGGGTCCTTGACGATGGCGTAGGCCCCAATGCGCTCGCGCGTTTTGATCGAGATGTGCTGGCCCAACCTGGGGTCACGCATGTGACGATCATGGAGGGGATCAACGACATCGGCGGCGGCGGCTCGAAACCTTATCCTAGTGTGGCCGACCTGATCGCAGGTCATCGCCAAATGATCGACCGGGCACATGCGCGGGGAATACGGGTCATTGGTGCGACGCTAACGCCGTTTGAGGGGGCAGCTTATTGGACACCGGAAGGCGAAGCGAAGCGCCAAGCGCTCAACAACTGGATCCGGACCAGCAAAGCCTATGACGAGGTGCTAGATTTCGACGCTGTCGTCCGCGACCCGGCCAATCCGAACAAATCCCAGGCGGCTTTTGATTCGGGCGACCATCTGCATCCGAGCCCGGCAGGCTATGAAGCCATGGCCAGCAGCATTGACTTGGCAATCTTTCGCAGCAAGAAGTAGTGTCCATCTAAACCGCGCCGCGATGATCTGCCCGGCTGAAGCTTCAGGCTTCAGCTCGGCAGTGACCCTTGCCTCTCCTGCGCGTCATGCCACGGCAACAACCCATTGACGCATTCGCAGTTGGCAGCCAAATAGCAACGTGAACAGTCACGCACTGTCAAAGCGTTGATTGGTGCGGCTGGCGGGGATCGAACCCACGACCCTTGGCTTCGGAGGCCAATACTCTATCCACTGAGCTACAGCCGCAATGCAAGCCCGGATTGTAGGTGGTTTCACTGGGGGCGACCGCTATAATCAAAGGCTGTATCCGAGCGGAAATTTTTTTGAGGACACCATGAGCGACACCAGCCAATCCCACGCGCACGACGAGGACCACACCGGTCCAGTAAAGACCCCCAAGCAGTTGCTGCTGGCGGTTTTTTTCTCGTTTGTGGTTCCGGTTTTCGCCATCATCGGGCTGGTGTACTTCGTCACGTCAGACAAAAAGCCGGCGGCTGGCGCGGTCAATGTCGAGAAAGCCGTGGCGGCGCGCATCCAGAAGATTGGCGCCGTGGAAATCCGTGACGCCAACCGTCAGCTCAAGACTGGCGAAGAAGTCTTCAAGGCCCAGTGCACCGCCTGCCACACGGCCGGCGCGGCTGGTGCGCCCAAGTTTGGCGACACCGCCGCCTGGGCCCCGCGCGTCAAGACCGGTTATGACGCCTTGCTCAATTCGGCCCTCAAAGGCAAGGGCGCCATGGGCGCTCAGGGCGGTGGCGATTATGAAACGCTGGAAATCGGCCGGGCCGTGGTCTACATGGCCAATGCGGGTGGCGGCAAGTTCGAAGAACCGAAGGCGCCCGCCGTCGCCGAGCCCGCCAAGTAACACGCTGCTGCGACGCGCTTGCACCAAGCCGGTCCCAGACCGGCTTTTTTTCGGTCTTTTCGGCTTGTAAGCCCCGTCAAATATGGGCTTTCAGCTGCTTTTTTTGTAGCAATTGAGGGCTGGTTTGGTAGCCATGGCGCGTCGGTAGTTCAGCCGCCAACACCTGTTGCGGCACCCACAAGCCGGCCTCGACCGCGTCGGCTGCCTGCCCCATGTCCATGGTGTGGACCAGGCCGAAGCCGGTGTCGGTTTCCAAGTAGAGCCGCCCCAGTTCGTCAAGCAAGCAGCGTTGCACGCGTGCCGGGCGGCCTGTATGGTCGTGCACCGATCCATCGGGCTCAACGCGCCAGACCAGGGGTGTCGCTTCGAGTTCCACGTACACGCGCTGGGGACCATTTTGGAAATACCATTGGCCGAGCCGGTCGGCCTGGTAGTTGCGGCCGATGAAATCAACCAGTTTTTCGTGGCGCAGCGGCGAGCCTTTGCTCTGCGCGTTGCCTCCGGCAAAGGGGCCAAGGGCCTGGGCCCGGTCGTCGCGCATGTACCACTGGCCACGGGCATCAAGCCCGAGCCAGCCGTAGCAGTCGGGCACATGGGGCCACTTGGCCAAGGCCTGTCTAACGATGTCGTCCATGGTGTGATCGGGTCGCAATCAGTGGTGGGCCAAAAGCCAACTGCCAACGGCTTCAGGTAGATCGCGCACATGGCCGGGCCAGCGCCCTTGAGGGAAGCCCACGTGCCCGCCCTGTGCCGGCTGCCAGAGCTTAACCCAGGGCGTGGCTTCCCGCGCGTCCGGCAGGCTCCAGCGGGGAACAAAGGGGTCATTCAGGGCATTGACCACCAGTGCCGGTACCCGAATGCGATGCAAGTGGGGCTTGGCCGAGGCCCGCGTCCAGTACTCGTCCGTGTTGCGAAAACCGTGCAGTGGCGCCGTGAACAGGTTGTCAAACTCATACAGGTTACGCGCCGCCCGCAGGGCTGAGGCGTCAAACAGACCTGGGTGCTGGGCCAGTTTGCGCAGGGCCTTGGGTTTCATGGTGTTCAGAAACATGCGCGTGTAAACCAGGCGGTTGAAGCCATGGCCTATGGCCCTGCCGCTGGCCGTCAGATCGATGGGTGCTGAGACGCTGGCCACGGATTGCACCACCCGTGCCGCCTGTTCGCCCATTTCTTCGGCCCAGCGCAGCAGGACATTGCCACCCAAGGAAATGCCGACGGCGATGATGGGACCTGTGTGCTGGGCGCGCATGCGCCCGAGTATCCAGCCGATTTCTTCGAAGTCGCCGGAGTGATAGGCGCGCGGGCCCAGATTGATTTCGCCGCTGCAGCCCCGAAAGTGGGGTACGGCATAAGCAAAACCCCGGCTGCGCGCAAAGTCAGCAAAAGATTCGGCGTAATGGCTGCGCGACGAGCCCTCCAGCCCATGGAACAGCACCAGCAAGGTCTGGCCAGTTGGCGCGTCAAGCCAATCGACATCAACAAAGTCGTCATCGGGCGTCGTCCAGCGTTCACGCCGGTAGTGCAGATCGGCACCGATCACGCGGCGCGCGTACAAAGCCGGCCAGATGGTCTGTAGGTTGCCGCCCGGGAGCCAACCAGGCGCTCTGTATTTCATAGCATCAAGACCAATATCGGTGTAGGTTGCAGGCCAATTGCCTGTTCGGGTTGGCCCGGGCGGCGAATCGCTATTTTCGCCCGGCTTCGGTGCCTGCTGCGTTGTGCGCGTGGCCTTGGCTTACGCTGGCGCAAGCTTTTGCCAATTCATGCGTGCAAACTTGGTGCTCAATGCTTGGGAGGGCGCGATGAGAGCTCGGTTTTTGCTGCTGATGGCCGTGCTGGCCCTGTCTGGTTGTGGCTACAACGATTTTCAGCGGCTGGATGAGCAGACCAAGTCAGCTTGGAGCGAGGTGCTGAACCAGTACCAGCGGCGTGCTGACCTGGTGCCCAATATTGTGGCCACCGTGAAGGGCGAGGCCGCCTTCGAGCAGGAGACACTGACCCGGGTGATTGAGGCGCGTGCCAAGGTCACTTCGATCCAGGTGACCCCGCAGACCCTGAACGACCCGGCCGCTTTTCAGAAATTTCAGGCGGTGCAGGGCGAACTGGGTTCGGCCCTGAGCCGCCTGATGGCGGTGTCGGAGCAGTACCCCAGCCTCAGGGCCAACGAGGGCTTCCGCGACCTGCGGGTGCAATTGGAGGGCACGGAAAACCGGGTCACGGTGGCGCGCAACCGTTACATCCAGGCCGTGCAGGCCTACAACGTGCTCACACGCAGCTTTCCGAGCAATCTCACAGCCATGGTCTTCAGTTACCCGCCCAAGCCGGCGTTTGTCGTGAGCAACGAGGCTGTCATCAGTGCGCCGCCCGTGGTTGATTTCAACAAGAGGTAAGTCGCTTGCACCGCATGGCTGTCATGAGGTTTTCATCACTGCGCCAGTGGCGCGCGTGGCGGGTAGTCGCCCTGGCGCTGGGGGCCCTGTTGGCCTTGCTGACGGGTTGGGCGCAGTTGGCGGTTCCCGCGCTCAGCGGCCACGTCATCGACACCACCGCCAGTTTGCCGGCGCAGGGGCGGCAGCAGATGGAAGCGCGTCTGAGCAATTTTGAGCAGCAGCGCGGTACCCAGATCGTGGTGCTGCTGGTGCCAAGCACCCAGCCCGAAGACATTGCCAGCTACGCCAACCGGGTGGCCAATACCTGGAAGATCGGACGGCGCGCGGTGGGTGACGGGCTGCTGCTGATTGTGGCCTTGAGCGACCGCCAATTGCGGGTGGAGGTTGCCAAAAGCCTGGAGGGCGCTGTCCCCGATCTCGCCGCCCAGCGCATCATTGACGCGGTGATCACGCCGGCCTTCAAGCAGGGTGACTTGATGGGCGGGCTCAACGCGGGGCTGGACCACCTGATGGCCCGCGTCACCGGCGAACAGCTGCCACTCCACGCCGCGGCGCAGACGCGGCCCGACAAGGGCATCAGCTGGACGGACCTGTTGATCTTTCTGTTTTTTGGCGTGTCGGTGTTGGGTTCGATGGCTCGCCGGCTGTTCGGCGGTTCGGGCCGAGGCGGACGGTGGCGCGGGGGTGGCTTGGGTGGCTGGCCCGGCGGTGGAGGCAGCCCAGGGGGTTTCGGCGGCGGCATGCATTCCGGCGGTGGTGGTGATTTTGGGGGCGGCGGCGCCTCGGGACGCTGGTGATGATGGCGCAGATCGGCCGACTGTTCGGACACCGCTGGCGCCAGGCCACGCTGCCGCGACACAGTCTGTCAGGCTCGGTATTGGCCCGGCTGGGCGAGCGGGTGCGCAGCAGCGAGCTGCGGCACTCAGGCGAAATCCGGGTGTATGCGGAAGCCGGGTTGCCGTTGAGCGACCTGTGGCGCGCCGAACCGTTGGACCAGACCATACGGGCGCGCGCCGTGACCCAGTTCAGCCAGCTGCGCGTTTGGGACACAGTGCACAACAACGGCGTCCTCGTCTACCTGTTGCTGGCCGAGCGCAGCATCGAGCTGGTGGCTGATCGGGGTCTGATGGCGCGGGTGCCGTCCGAGGTCTGGCAAGCCCTGGTGACCCGCATGGCCACGGCCTTCAAACAGGATGCCTTTGAGGCCGGTTTGGCCGGCGCGATTGATGAGGTAACCCTGTTGCTGTGCCAGCACTTTTCCCTGGCACCGGGGGACGCCAACCCCAATGAACTGCCGGATCAGCCCGTTTTGGGCTGAGCCCGGCTTATCTGAGCTCCCGGATCAGCCCGTGTTGGGCTGAGCCCGGCTTATCTGAGCTCAGCTTACTTTTTCTGGCGGTATTTGCGCAGTGCCGCGATTTGCGCCGCCATGACCGCCAGCTCGGACGTGGCGCGGGCCAGATCGAGGTCCGTCTTGGCGTTCTTCACCGCTTCCTGTGCCGCGAGCTTGGCGGCGTTGGCTTTCTCGTCGTCCAGATCCTTGCCGCGGATGGCGGTGTCAGACAGCACGGTCACGCCGTCGGGCTGCACTTCCAGGATGCCACCGGCGACAAACACAAACTCTTCGCTGCCATCGGCCATAGTGATGCGCACCGACCCCGCCTTGATGCGCGAGATCAGCGGCGTGTGGCGCGGGTAGATGCCGAGTTCGCCCGCCTCGCCGGGCAAGGCGACAAAGCGTGCCTCGCCCGAGAAGATGGACTCTTCTGCGCTGACCACATCGACGTGGATGGTGTTCATTCGCGCCGTCCTTTAGATTTTCTTGGCTTTTTCGAACGCTTCGTCGATCGTGCCAACCATGTAGAAGGCCTGCTCGGGCAGGTGGTCACATTCGCCCGCCACAATCATCTTGAAGCCGCGGATGGTCTCAGCCAAGCTGACGTACTTGCCGGGCGAGCCGGTGAACACCTCGGCCACGTGGAAGGGCTGGCTCAAGAAACGCTGGATCTTGCGGGCGCGGGCCACGGTCAGCTTGTCTTCCGGCGCGAGTTCGTCCATGCCCAGAATGGCAATGATGTCGCGCAGCTCTTTGTAGCGCTGCAGGGTGCCCTGCACCGCACGGGCCGTGCTGTAGTGGTCTTCGCCAACCACATTCGGGTCCAACTGGCGGCTGGTCGAGTCAAGCGGGTCCACGGCGGGGTAGATACCCAGCGAAGCAATGTCACGGCTCAGCACCACCGTGGAGTCCAGGTGGGCGAAGGTGGTGGCAGGCGAGGGGTCGGTCAAGTCATCGGCCGGCACGTACACGGCCTGAATGGACGTGATGGACCCGACCTTGGTGGACGTAATACGCTCTTGCAGGCGGCCCATTTCTTCGGCCAGCGTCGGCTGATAGCCCACGGCGGATGGCATCCGGCCCAGCAGTGCCGACACCTCGGTTCCGGCCAGCGTGTAGCGGTAGATGTTGTCCACAAAGAACAGCACGTCACGGCCTTCGTCACGGAAAGATTCCGCAATGGTCAGGCCGGTCAGGGCCACGCGCAGCCGGTTGCCCGGGGGCTCGTTCATCTGGCCGTAGACCATCGCCACTTTGGAGTCTTCGAGCTTTTCCAGGTTCACCACGCCGGAGTCGGCCATCTCATGGTAGAAGTCGTTGCCTTCGCGGGTGCGCTCACCGACGCCGGCAAACACCGACAGACCAGAGTGCGCCTTGGCGATGTTGTTGATCAGCTCCATCATGTTCACGGTCTTGCCCACGCCGGCGCCGCCGAACAGGCCAACCTTGCCGCCCTTGGCAAAGGGGCACACCAGGTCAATCACCTTGATGCCGGTTTCCAGCAGTTCCTGCGACGGGCTGAGCTCATCGTAAGACGGTGCCTTACGGTGGATCGACATGTGTTTGACCGCATTGACCGGGCCGCGCTCGTCGATTGGCGCGCCCAGCACGTCCATGATGCGGCCCAGCGTGGCCGTGCCCACCGGCACCATGATGGGCTCAGCGGTGTTGCTGACGATCAGCCCGCGGCGCAGACCGTCGGACGAACCAAGCGCAATGGTGCGCACGATGCCGTCGCCGAGCTGCTGCTGAACTTCCAGCGTCAGTGTCGAGCCTTCGAGTTTGAGGGCGTCGTAAATCTTGGGCATCTGGTCACGTGGAAACTCCACGTCCACCACCGCACCAATACACTGAACAATTTTTCCTTGGGCTTGAGCCATTTTGTTTGCTCCAATAAATTTGAATCTTGCGAACTGCGTTGTCGGCGGGCCTAGGCCCCGATCGCGGCGGCTCCGGAGACGATCTCGGACAATTCCTTGGTGATCGCCGCTTGACGGGTTTTGTTGTAGACCAGCTTCAACTCGCCGATCACATTGCCTGCGTTGTCGGTGGCCGCCTTCATGGCCACCATGCGCGCCGCATGCTCGGACGCCATGTTTTCAGCCACCGCCTGGTACACCAGCGCCTCAACATAGCGCACCAGCAGGTCATCAATCACCGCTTGGGCATCGGGCTCATAGATGTAGTCCCAGCCGTGCTTGGCGCCGGTGGCGCTTTCACTGGCGCGGGCGTCGGCCTGCATCTTGGCCGCTGACAGCGGCAGCAGCTGCTCGAGCACCACTTCTTGCTTCATGGTGTTGATGAAGCGGGTGTAAGACAGGTAGACCGCGTTGATCTCACCCCGGGCATAGGCATCAAGCAGCACCTTGACCGGGCCGATCAGGCGCTCCAGATGGGGCTTATCACCCAGCTGCGTCACGTGCGACACCACCTTGGCGCCAATGCGGTTTAGAAAACCGAAGCCCTTGTTGCCAATGGCGACAGCCTGCACCGCCACCCCGTCGGTCTGCAACTCGCGCAGCTTGTTGGTCACGACCCGCAGCACATTGGTGTTGAGACCGCCGCACAGGCCCTTGTCGGTGGTGACCACAATCATGCCGGTCACGCGCGCGTCGTTGGCCTTCATGAACGGGTGCACATACTCGGGGTTGGCCTGACCTAAGTTGGCAGCAATATTGCGCACCTTGTCTGCATAGGGCCGGGCCGCCCGCATGCGCTCCTGTGCCTTGCGCATCTTGGAGACCGAGATCATCTCCATGGCCTTGGTGATCTTCTTCGTGCTCTCGAAGTTTTTGATCTTGCCGCGTATTTCCTTGCCTGTTGCCATAAAGAGATTCCTTCGCTGTTACTTCAGGTCAATCTCAGGCGAAAGTCTTCTTGAAAGCGGCGATGCCCGTGGTCAATTCGGCCTCGGCATCTTTGTCCATGGCCTTGGCGGCTTCGAGCTTGGCCAGCAAGGCCGCGTGTTTGTCCTTGAGGTAGGCATGCAAGCCGTGTTCAAACGCCAGCACCTTGTTGACGGCGATGTCATCGAGGAAACCCTTGTTCACGGCAAACAGGGTTGATCCCATCAGCGATACCGACAGCGGGCTGTATTGGGCCTGTTTGAGCAACTCGGTCACCCGGGCACCGCGGTCGAGCTGCTTGCGGGTGGCTTCGTCCAGGTCCGAGGCAAACTGGGCAAAGGCCGCCAGCTCGCGGTACTGGGCCAAATCGGTCCGGATGCCGCCCGACAGGTTCTTGATCAGCTTGGTCTGGGCCGCGCCGCCCACGCGTGACACCGAAATACCCGCGTTGATGGCGGGCCGGATGCCGGCGTTGAACAGCGAGGTTTCCAGGAAGATCTGACCGTCGGTGATCGAGATCACGTTGGTGGGCACGAAGGCCGACACGTCACCGGCCTGGGTTTCAATGATGGGCAGAGCCGTCAGCGAACCAGTCTTGCCTTTGACGGCGCCTTTGGTAAAGGCTTCGACGTAATCAGCATTGACACGCGCGGCGCGCTCCAGCAGACGGCTGTGGAGGTAGAACACGTCGCCGGGGTAGGCTTCGCGGCCTGGCGGGCGACGCAGCAGCAGGGACACCTGGCGGTAGGCCACGGCCTGCTTGGACAGGTCGTCGTACACGATCAGGGCATCTTCGCCGCGGTCACGGAAGTACTCGCCCATGGTGCAGCCCGAGTAGGCGCTGACGTACTGCATGGCGGCGGACTCGGAAGCTGTGGCCGCCACCACAATGGTGTATTCCATGGCGCCGGCTTGCTCCAGCGAGCGCACCACGTTTTTGACGCTGGAGGCCTTTTGGCCGATGGCGACATACACGCAGGTCATGTTCTGACCCTTCTGGTTGATGATGGCGTCAATGGCGACAGCGGTCTTGCCGGTTTGACGGTCACCAATGATCAGCTCGCGCTGGCCCCGACCGACCGGCACCATGGAGTCGATGGACTTCAGGCCGGTCTGCATCGGCTGGCTCACCGATTCGCGGGCAATCACGCCAGGCGCGACCTTTTCGATCACGTCGGTCATTTTGGCGTTGATCGGGCCCTTGCCGTCGATCGGCTGGCCCAAGGCGTTGACGACGCGGCCTTTAAGTTCAGGTCCAACTGGCACTTCCAGAATACGACCCGTGCATTTGACGGTATCGCCTTCGGAGATGTGCTCATAGGCACCCAGCACCACGGCACCGACCGAGTCGCGCTCAAGGTTCAATGCCAGACCGTAGGTGGGCAAACCATCGCTGCCGGCAGGGAATTCGAGCATTTCGCCCTGCATCACATCGGACAGGCCGTGGATGCGGCAGATACCGTCAGTTACGGAGACCACGGTGCCCTGGTTGCGCACATTAGCGCTGGCGGACAGGCCTTCGATCCGGCTCTTGATCAGTTCAGAGATTTCTGCTGGATTGAGTTGCATGGCTCTTTCCTTCTTTCTTTGGTTGGGCTGGCAGTCCGGGCTTGCGGCCTCAGGCTGTCAATGCCACTTTCATTTGTTCCAGACGGGCTTTGACCGAACAGTCAAGAACCTCGTCCCCCACCACCACTCGAACGCCACCGATCAACTCGGGCTGCAGTTCGACCGACAGATTGAGCTTGCGAGCGAAGCGCTTCTCCAGCGTGACACCCAACTCGGCCAGGGCATCTGCCTCAATGGCAAATGCGCTGAACACCACGGCGTCAGACGAGCCACTCTGCGCATTTTTCAAGGCCCTGAACTGGGCTGCGATTTCGGGCAGCACAGCCAAGCGGCCGTTGTCAATGACGGTACGCAGAAAGTTCTTGGCCATGTCCGGCAGGGCTACCTTGGCCACGCCGGTCATCACACCAAACACCTGGTCGGATGTCACATTGGGGTTGTCGGCAAACTGCTGCAGTTGGGCGTTGCCGGCAATATCCCTCAGGGCCTCAACCCAGACCGACGCGCCGGCAAGGTCTGCGCTGGCGGCCTTGAACAGGGCTTCGGCGTAAGGACGGGCGATGGTGGCGAGTTCAGCCATGGTGTCCTCTTACAGCTCAGTCTTCAGGCGACCCAGCAGGTCGGCATGCACGCTGGCATTGACCTCTCGGCGCAAGATTTGCTCAGCGCCTTTGACCGCCAGTGCCGCCACCTGCTCACGCAGGGCTTCACGCGCCTTGACGGTCTGCTGCTCGGCCTCGGCCTTGGCGACCGCGACGATCTTGCCGCCCTCGTCAGTGGCCCGGGCCTTGGCTTCTTCGATGATGGCCAGCGCACGGCGCTCGGCATCCGCCAAACGGGCCGCCGTCTCGGTACGCGACTTGGCCAGTTCGTCTTCAACCCGTTTGTTGGCGGATGAGAGCTCGGCCTTGGCCCGGTCGGCGGCGGCCAGGCCGTCGGCGATCTTCTTGGCACGTTCGTCCAGCGCGGCAGCGATCGGTGGCCACACGAAATTCATCGTGAACCAGACCAGGATCGCCAAAACGAAAATCTGGACGAACAGGGTTGCGTTGATACTCACAGCAACACCCTTTCAGTCAGTTGGGTAAAAAGGCCGCTGATTACTTCAGCACGAACGGGTTGGCGAACGCGAACATCATCGCGATACCAACACCGATCAGGAAGGCCGCGTCGATCAGACCGGCCAGCAGGAACATTTTGGTTTGCAGTTCGTTCATCAGCTCGGGTTGACGCGCGGCCGACTCCAGGTATTTGCTGCCCATGATGCCGATGCCGATACATGCGCCAACAGCGCCCAGACCAATGATGAGACCGGCAGCGAGTGCAACAAAGCCGAGTACGTGTTCCATTTAAAGCTCCTGAGGATGAAAAGTGAATGGTTAATGAAAAGGGAAAGGGAAACGCTGAAGAACCGGGGTGATCAGTGGGCGTCGTGGGCTTGGCCCACATACACAAGGGTCAGCATCATGAAGATGAAGGCCTGCAGGGCCACGATCAGGATGTGGAAGATGGCCCAAATCGAGCCGACGATAACCTGTCCAATGGGGAGCAGAATGCCCGACAAGGACAAGGCCGCGCCGCCACCCATCAGAGCAATCAGCATGAACACCAGTTCGCCGGCGTACATGTTGCCGAACAGTCGCATGCCGTGCGACACGGTCTTGGCAGCGAACTCAATCATCTGCATCAGGAAATTGATGGGCCAGAGCAGAGGGTGAGCGCCAAAGGGCGCAGTGAACAACTCATGCACCCAGCCGCCAACGCCCTTGATCTTGATGTTGTAGATCAGGCACACCAGCAGCACCGAGATGGACATGCCCAGCGTGGTGGACAGGTCGGCGGTGGGCACAACGCGCATGTAGGCGTGATGCGGATCGTGGTCGGCAGCCTCGTAGATCAGTTCCCAGATCTTGGGAATCAGATCAACCGGCAGAAAGTCCATGGCGTTGAGCAGGAAAATCCAGACAAACACGGTGAGCGCGAGCGGTGCCACCAGCTTGCGGCTTTGCGCGTTGTGGATGATGCCCTTGGCCTGAGTATCGACCATTTCGACCAGAATCTCGACCGCCGCCTGAAACCGGCCCGGCACACCGGCTGTGGCCGATTTGGCCGCCTTCCACAAAAAGAATGTGCCCAGCACACCCAACAGAACCGACCAGAAAATGGAATCGAGGTTGTAAACCGTAAAATCGATCACCCCATTCATCGGTTTGTTCTGCAGATGCGTCAGGTGGTGAACGATGTATTCACCTGCGGTCGGTCCGTGTTCAGCAGCCATCTGTTTACTCGTTGTTCAATTTGGGGCGCTCACAGCGGGCGCCGTCATTACTGTTTTTTTGGGGCGCACCAACAGTGCCACCCAGTACACCTTCATTGTCACCACCAGGCCGACCAGCATTGCCGGCCAGCTCAGGTCGGACACCAGTCTGGGCGCCGCGAACAACATCGCCAGCGTCAGACCGATCTTGACCATTTCCCACACAAAAAACCCTGCCACCGCAGCCCCCGGACTGGCCAGCGCGACGCGGCTCAGCAAACCCCGCGCAAACAGCGCCGCCGGTAACACGACCGCCAGCGCGCCATAACCCGTCGACCAGGCCGCGCCTGTTGACTGGGTGACTGCCCAGGTGACCACGGTCAGCAGCATACCCGTGAGGGCCTGCCACCGTACCACTTGCCAGGCCGACACCGATGGGTCCCGCTGTCGCAGGGCCCTGGCTTCTTCAGCGGTCAGCGGCTTATGCGGCTCAAGGTCGCGCGCATTCGCATCATCATCCGCAGCGTAGCTGGCACTTGGCGCCATTATCGGCATATCACGTTACACCCGGGTTACAGCTTGGCAATTGTCACAAAGCCTTCGATTATACGTAGAAACCCGCACCTGGGCTGAGTCTTTCGATTCAGGAGGCTCTGGCGCACCCCGGCGGCTGGCCTCACGTTGGGTGCCTGCGCGGCATAATCAGTCTATGAACCAGTTGCCCCCTCTACCCTGCTACCTCAACGGTGAGTTCACCCAGCTTCCCAACGCCAAGATCAGCGTGATGGACCGGGGCTTCATCTTTGGTGACGGCGTCTATGAGGTGGTGCCGGTCTACGGCGGCCAGCCCTTCCGATTTGCCCAGCACATGGCGCGGCTGGAACGCAGCCTGGCCGAGCTGCGCATCGCCAACCCGATGAGCCGCAGCGAATGGGCCGCCATTGTATCCAAATTGATAGCAGACTATGCCCAATCCATGGGGGTTAGTGGCCAAAACGGCGATCAAATGGTCTACATTCAGGTGACCCGCGGTGTGGCCATACGCGACCACGTGATGCCTCAGGACATCGCGCCCACTGTGTTTGTGATGAGCAACAAGATGAGCGTTCCGAGCGAGGCCATGCGCCGACAGGGCGTGGCCTGCGTCACAGCCGATGATTTCCGCTGGGAAAAAGCCCACATCAAGAGCACCAGCCTGCTCGGCGCCGTGTTCTCACGCCAAATCAGCTTTGA